>ERZ779843.4268-NODE-4268-length-11068-cov-15.207028_pt1 | contig 11068 bp, 11 predicted proteins | sample MGYA00511560_ERZ779843 | MGnify/ENA primary metagenome ERZ779843 (study PRJEB29588, sample SAMEA2158062) | human gut metagenome | biome: human gut; feature: human-associated habitat; material: faeces | place: Denmark | collected 2008/2010 ... | reverse complement strand
CCCCTACAAACGCAGCCACTTCCTTTTCCAGTTTCTTCGTACGCGGTCCGGTGGTGATCCAACCAGACAGTATGGCGTCGCGTACTTCCGCAGCCTCCGCCTCCGTCATGTCAGGCGGAGAGAAAGGCACATTACGCAATTTCATTGACATAATATATATTGATGATTAAAAATTCAGTTTTTCCACACACTCTTCTTGCCCCACTTCCAATTTACCCAAGAGCGAATTCTCAACAAGAATCCCATTAAGTGATTTTCTTTGCTATACACCAACTGATACTTCCAACGGTTCTTGAAGTATCGTTTTATCTTCCTTGGCAAAGAATGTACATCCCCAGATGTTGGATTTAGAATTTCAGCAAGCATTCGTTCTTCTATATCCTTATACCTTGGCCAGTCAGGGAAACATTCTGAAAAAACACCTATGTACTCCATACAAATTCCATTCAAACAGCACAGAAATTTGAAATAACCACCTTCAATAGCCAATACCTTAACCTTCTCCCAATCTATTTGATGGATATTAGAATTAAGATTCGCATTCTTCACCACCAAAGCATAGTCAACAATTTGCCTTAGATTAGCTCCACCATAAACAAAGTGTCCAGCAAAATGTAATGGTAGAAATACAACATTAAACATTGTAGAAGGCAACCAGCAACCTGTTTCCTCATCGAAATGAGAATTTGTATTAAGGTCTTTCTTTAAGTATTCTTCTACCTTCAATAGCGAGAAGTGCTCTTGCTCACAAATTATAGAAGCATGATTCTCAATATGAATACCATTAAAAATATAAACGCTATGCTTCTCCTCGTTCTGTTTTACCTCTATACCCTTATCTTTTATCAACTCATCTGCATATTTACCTTTACCACAGAAATAAATATCCAAATCACCACATCCTCTATGTTTGGCAACAGGATAATATTTTGATATACCATAACCTTTCATTAGCACCATTCTCAAACTGTGTTTTGAGAAAAATGAAGATAGTTCTTTTATGGATATTTTTTGTTTTTCATACACATTCTCCAAAGTCATCACATTGCCAATCCACTTTATCAATATATTCCGTGGAGGTAGTGCTTCATTAACCTTCAGACTATCAAAGCCATCTAAACATAATCCAAGAACAGATTGCTGTTTGGCTATTTTCATCAGCTTAAACCAATCGGTTTCTGATAAAGAAAAAAATAAAGCCGTATCTGTAAGGTTCGTGTGTATACTATTATGTAGGAGTGATAAAATTCGTTTTTGATCCATGATTGGAAACAGCTGCTTATTCTTGTTTCTTCACATACCACATCTTCTTCCATCCATTACCCACAACATTCATCAATGTCCAGAACGTAGCCATCAATGGGTTCATCCCTTCTGCCACATGGAACAGTGGATAATGCGCCCAAATGCGTTTCCACAATGGCTTGGGAGTGATGCTTACCTTGCGTCGGCGATACCTTGCCAGGTTCTCCTTCAGCAGATAGCAAGGAGCTTTTCTCACCACCTTTAGCCATAGAGCAGTGTCATTGTTCTTGCGTACATCCTTGATTTGCACCAATCCTATCCGCTCCCTGTCGTACATCACAGCCAGGCATCCAGGCCAGCAACACATAAACATCGCCAACTTACTCACTTTCTTTATTCCCGACACATACACGCCCAAGTCTTTGCCGTCCTCACTCATCTCTGTATATTCATGATAAGAGAAGGCATAGCCATTCTCCACCATAAACTTCAGCTGATGTTCCAGTTTCTCTGGCAACCACAAATCATCCGAATCAAGAAAAGCAATCCATCTGCCCTTTGCCCTACGCAAAGCATTGTTTCGGGTTATTGCAGCCCCTGAGTTCTTAGGATTACATTCATACTTAATACGTTTGTCAGCCTCCATAAACGGCTTTACAACCTCCAACGTATTGTCCTTAGAGCAATCGTCTTGAATAAGCAGTTCCCAGTTTTGGTAAGTCTGACATTGAATACTCTTGATTGTTTCAGCTATAAAAGCAGCACACGCCCAAGTGGGAGTGATAATAGATACTAATCCGTAGTCTTGCATAATATAAAATCGCTTAGGCCATTATCTATTGCTTTTTCAAGGGAAATTCCTTTATGCTGAACTTCTCACCAAGCATTTTGTTGAATTCTGGTGTGAAGTAATCCATGAATCCTCCTTGTGAAGTGAAAGTCAATTCACCAAAGTATATTTTGCCATCAATATTATAGAGGTCAACACGAAGTTCGGGGAAACCCTTTGACAGTTTTTCCGCTATCTCCACCATTTTATCGAAGTTCTTAGGCTTAGGAATGATGTCTCCTCTAAGATAGTCCGAATTAAAAACGGAGAACTCTGGGTGTGCGTTCCAGTCCATGTCGTATGTCATCACATGGGCACTATTGCCATTGGCGCTTCTTTCATTGCATACATATATATATTGGCATTTACTATTAAAACACCACATCTTATAATCAATCAATGAAGTAGCACCCTTATCAAATGGCAACACTTCTTCAGCAATGACGCAAGGCTTCATATTTTTGTAGTGTGGTTCCGCATGAAGCGCACCAATATTCTTACGACTCAACCATTCCCCAATCATTTCTATATACTCAGCCTTCTTCTCTGGAGTGAGGTCAGCCTTGCGTATAATCTTGTTTGTTCCCTTGCCATCACCATTGTTAGCCTTAATGATAAAAGTATCAGGGAGCACATCAAAATTTACATCCTCTTTCTTATACCAAGTGGCATAGAGCTTCACCAAAATGTCGCCCAGACCAATTTTCTCCACATAGTCACGCACTGTTCGCTTATCAGCCAATTCTGTCCATCTTGTTGTATCAGAATAAAGCTTCGCCCAGAGTATTTTCTCATTCAATGTCTGAGGATTCTTAAGGTTAAGCGGTTCCTTAAACACATAGCGATAACGGATTTTCAACAAAGTCTCAGGGAAATGATTACCCATAAACTCTGTAATCTTAATCAAAGGCCAGAAAAAAAATCGACCCGATTTACTTAGTGTTGGATGAAATGCCATATTTTATTGTTTGTCTTATTTGAAAAAACTTCTTGAAGATTACATTATATACAAAGTTGTCACATTATTACTCCTTTTCTCTTACCATTCCCAACATAAACAATACATGAAGTAATCTACCAGCACAACCATATCCAAAATATTGAGGGGCTACAATACCATGACACATGAGATTACGAATGTTCAACCCAATTTGGTTGGTTAAAACTAATCGTAAAAGATAAGCACCATCATATGTGAAAATTTCCTCTACAGGTTGCAATCGTAACAATTCATCAAGTGTTTTCAATTGAAACCCTTTTCCGCTCTTTTGAGGTTTAAGAACACTCATACCTGATTTCTCTATTATGGCACATATCGCATTTTCTATCTGCGGAACAATCAAGTGGGAGAAAAGAACATATTTTCCTTCTAAAAAGAATTGGAGAGCTTCACGAATAATATCATATCTGTTTTCTTCAAATATTGGACAAGGATTAATTATATTGTCCATAAGTTTATCTACAGTAATAGCTTCACATTCTAACATATTATGAATAGCCATTTCTAAGAAATGATTATTCAACTTCATGCTTTCCACAATATGCAAAACTAAATTCCCTTCAAAGTCTGATTCCAGATTACCAATTTCAGACATTGGCCTGCCTTTTGTGTCCAAAAGATGAGTACCCATCATAAATCGTAATGGGGTTTTCTTTGCCAATTCTTTCAAACTTTCTTCCTCTTCTTTTTTGTTCGGAATAAAATATAAAGTAAAGTTTTTCCAACGTTCAGAATCATCCTTTGCCTTTTTCCCAAACATTATTTCTGCTTGCTCAAAACTCTCCTTGGGTATATCAAACTCGATTTTACGTTGTTGTATTTCTTCATTTGCCTTAGCATAAGCATTTTGTACATCCACCATCATTCGTGTTGCCTCAGAATCACAATTATAATGCCTATACAAGTGTTGCACATTTTCAAGATTTCCTGCATACTGGAGTTTCATCATGTTTGACTCCTCATGACGGAAAGAATCCTCAATTATTCGCAATACGCGTTTTACGTCCTCTTTTTGAGACTTTGAGACATAGTAATCAGCTAATAAACAAGCTTGATTCTGGATTGTCCATGGATTGATTTTTCCATCAGTATTTGGAGTCATCAATCTTGACAAACGTTCCTCATGCTCTATAATCAATTCTTCTTTCTCTTCCTCAGTAAAACACTTTTTGTTAGAAAGCATCAACTGCATACGTGAAGACCAATAACGTACAGCATTGTCTTCAGGATGACGCTGTTCAAAATCCTTATAAGCCTTCTTTACTGTTGCAAGGTCTTCAGAACTCTTATTGACAAAAGCAAACAAATACTCCAAAGCATTCACAGTCAATATCGGATACCTGAAATAATCACCATTACATACTTCCAAAGAATCATCAACTATATTTCTATACAATGTTCCATCATTTGGTTGGTGGCATATAGAAGGCTGGAAATCCCATACCAATGTGGCATAACGAAGTTTCAATAAAGGATTATTGCTATTAGTCAGCCTTTTTTTCCAATACTCTACAACTTCAGGAGTTATTTCATCTATGGCTGGAGAATAAATAGGCAATCCTTTAGCACCTCTAAAAGTAATTTGAGGACCATAGTAATAATGCCCCCATGGGGTGTTTCCATATTGTGGCTGGAGCCTGAAAGCTAATTGTTCATATAAATATTCAGGTTTAGCCTTTTCTGAATCATCCACGGAATTAAAATCCTCTAAAACATCATTATAATCAAAATCTTTAAAATCACTTTGACTATATTTAGAAAGTATTTCTTCTAAAATCATAGTTATTCCATTTTATAGACAAAATATAAGTGTCTCCTTAAAATAGGGAGCTCTATTAAAAATACTTTCTTAAAATTTTCTTAGCATTGTCTGCATGATATTCTGAAGCTCTAAGTCTTGCGTAATCTTTCAGACGGTTCAACTTTTCTGTATCATTTAGAAGTTCCTCACAAACAGAGTTGAATATTTCTTGATTATCTTCAAAAGGAATGATTATTCCGGTTTTACCATCCTCTATCAATTCACGTGCGTATGTCCAATCAGAAGCAATTACAGGAATTCCTGATATATATGCATCAATCACACTTCCTGGAATACCCTCTGTAGGGTAATGTGTGGGGAAGAGCATCGCATCATATTTTTCCAAAGCTTGGGGAATGTCGCTTTGCTGCGCCACGCCTTTATATGTCACGAATTTATATTTTTCAATTTGTTTTTCAAAATAGTCCTTGTCTTTTGGATCCACCATGCCATAGAAATCAATTGTCACATTGTTTCTTGACTGTTTTGACAACCAATCTGCATAACCAAAAATCACATCTATTCCTTTCTCCATTATTATTCTAGCAAGAAAAACCAAATGTAACTCGCCATCAGTATGATACTTTTGTGGAGAATAACTAACGAATTTTATATTTGGGCAATACTCAAGATTCGTATAGCCATGTATATTGTGCAAATAATTACCCAACATACGTGTCTCGTTGAATACACACTTTATTCTTCGCATCATCCATCTATGTATAGGAAGCGACTTGAGATAAATATGCAAACGCCCACCTATTGTAAACAAATAAATGTCATATTTTAATAATTTGGAGAAGACAAAAAGAATCGGAAAAAAATACTTTAAATTATTATAAGCTGGAAGCAGACAGAGTTTCTCACATACGAACAATTGCCTAATCATTTTAAAGATTGCCAGCTTATCATAGCGAAAAGATTCCGTATCAAACCTTCCACATTACACCCCATCTCTTTAAAGAGGCGACTCATATTTCTTGTCTTTACCGACTGTCCTTCTTGCACATGGCTTTTTTTCCCAAAGTACCCAAACACAAGAACTTTTGTTTTTTTTCTTAGCATAATTATTTCCTTCTTTTATCAAACAACTGTTATCACATTCATTTTGATCCCGTTTACACAGCTCGAAAGGATAGAGGCTAAGCATATTGAACACCGTATTTCATTCTTATTTTCTATACTTTATTATTCTTGCTGGCACACCTCCAACAATTGCGAAATCTGGCACATCCTTTGTTACGACAGCACCTGCTCCGATTACAACTCCATCACCAATTCTTACTCCAGGCATGATAATGGAGCGCATTCCTATCCAGACATCATTTCCTATGACAACCTCTGCTGTACGCGAACCTTGCTGTCCCATTGGAATATCTGTTCGTTCAATATTGTGCGTATGTGTCAATATTGTCACATCGGGGCCCATCATAACATTGTCACCAATCTTAAGTGGACCGTGCACAAAGCAATTTACACCTAGACCACTGCCAGAACCTATTACCCCCCCCATTGCAAAATGGGCACCACTTTCAACGTTTACATTATCACCACACTTATCAAAGATTGGACGGCAGATAGTACGCCTAATCTTTCTTGCCCAATGCGTCATTGGACTTGTTGAGGCAGGCAGATACTTTGCAAAACCGTAATATGCTATTAAGCATAACAACTTCTTTATTTTCATATATACTTACTCTATTGTACTATTAACATATCCTTCTGTTGCCCAATCCCTATGCTTTATAATGCATGGATTGCCAAAGACCACAGAATGTGAAGGAATATCCACATTTACAAAACTATTTGGTGCAATCAGCACGTCATCACCTATCGTGACATTTCCTACGATAGCCGAATTGATTCCAATCCAGACTCTATCACCAATAACCGGATATCCTTTTCGAGAGCCTCTATTAGCTTGCCCTATCACAATACCTTTATGAATGTTACAATTGCGACCTATTTTAGCTTTACTATTGATGGTTATATTATATGCGTGACCTATATAAATACCCCCCCGATTTGATTATTTGCTGTTATTTCCAAACCTCTTCTATTTGACCACAGACGGAACAAGACCTTGTACAAAAGCCTCATTGGCAGGAAAGAAGCTTCAGATGCTTTTCGATAAAGGAAATGGAAAGTCCTAATATATGTCTCGGGCTTTCCACCATATCGAGCAATATCTGCATTATATAATTCTTTGAATTTACTCATTGCTTTATAATTTTTCTATCAGTTCAACGTATGATTTTAAGAATGCTTCTTCTGTATTGCGCTTCAAACAAAGTTGGCGATTGCGCTTACCCATTTCCAGTCTTTCTTCGTGTGTTAAGTTTGCCATTTTGTTGATGGCGTCAGCAATAGTTTCAGGCTTCTTTGGATCAAACAAAAAGCCATTTATTCCCTCTTCTACTATATATGGATTCTCATATACATTGCTACAGAGAATCGGCAATTCGCATGACATGGCTTCTGCCACAACATTGGGATATCCTTCAAAAAGACTTGGAAGACAGAAAATGTCCGCTTTGCGATATTCCTCTTCAATCTTCTGATTGGAATTATGCAACGTCAAGTAATCAGCGATTTCAAGCCTTTGATACTCCTTTCCTATCTCTGCATAATAAGCTGCATTATGCATCTTATCTCCATACCAATCGAAATGTACATTGAGCCCCATATCCTTCACCTTGCGCACAGCCTTCAAATAGGTCAAAACATTCTTTTGCTGGGTATAGCGAGCAACAGTAACAACACGAAGTGTTTCATTTCGTACTGGAGTTTCTGAAGGCGTGAAGCGATTAACATCAACAAAATTGATAATAGGGTGTACCTTCTTACTCAAGAATGGAAAATTATTGCAGATGAAATTTCCTTGACTGTTGCTATTAGGAACTATAGCATCTGCCATACGATAAAGGTTAAACTGTACCTTATCACTACAAGTAATGCAAGTATTATTATTTCGTTCCGACACCACTAACTTAGTCCTGAAAAACATCTTTGCAAGACACATCGTCTTGTTGACAGATGGCAAGAATGAAATAACAACATCAGGCTTATACTGACGCACATACTTTGCAACCTTAAAGACACGAGTATTCTTGTTCCATAGCTCAGGCACAAGCTGATAGTCCACACCATTTTGGCGAAGATGAGGCTCATAGAACTGATTCTCTACGTATGTGATTAATCGGCAAGGAAATCCTACCTTGGTCAACATCACAGCCAGTCCGCATATTTGCCGCTCCGCACCACCCGACCCGAGGCCTTCGGTAATTAAAAGTATTTTCTTCATTCTCTCAAATATAGAATAATACTAATCATCTTTTGTAAGTAAGGAAAGAATATATTATTTGACAATCAACAAACTACCCAATTTCTCATCCCATTCTTCAGGAACAAAAGGTAACATACCAGAAGCAGGATAGAAAGTGAGTTCACCAAAATATATTTTGCCTTTAATGTTATACAAATCCACTCGCAAGAATTTAAATCCTTCAGATAGCTTTTCTACTATAGAAATCATCTCGTTAAGATTCTCTGGCATTATTTCAATATGATTCGGATCAGGTTCGAGCCCTTTTTCTCCGAATGGTAACAACTGTCCTTCGGGAGAATAATAATTGGCATGATGCTCCACAAACCGTCCAAAATCAATCTTGAAACATTTTACCTTGCCGTTAAAGCAGAAAAACTTATAATCTTTTAAATCTGCGGATGGAGATTCTTGTTCTATCTTTATAATCTCATTATTGAATATTAGGATTTTACCCCCCTAACGTAACTGTGGGTAGTCTTATCAAACTCCCGAGATATACATCCATATCGTCAGGGGTAATGGCTTCAAGTCCACTGGAGTCGAACATTGTTATTTCTCCGAACATCACGTTCTCATTCACATTATATAAATCTATACGCGCATGAGGGATATCTTTCGATAGTTGTGCCGCCACTTTCAGCATTTGTGGTAATTGTGTTGGACGTGGCAAATCCTTATCGGGACGTGGTGCTCCCCATGTAATGTCAACAGCCTTCCATTCTGTATTGTAATAACCAAAACGCTTGTCGCCAGAAAAGCGACCGTCGGCTGTCATTATAAGTTTAGGCTCACCATTAAAGCAGTATATCTTATAGTCTATTAAGTCTTGCTGTCCTTTTTCTGGTGCTATAAATTTCTCTGCTATGATACGGCGTGGCACATTTTTGTAAGGCCACTCACGCAATCCGCTATAGATGTCACTGCGCATAGATTGGTTGAGTTTCGCAATGGCATCAGCACGATTGAATGTCTGCTTATCCTTGCAGATTACCACTCCTCCTCCACCTCCGCCATGCGTAGTCTTTAGCACAAACTGATTAGGAAGACTATCCCAGTTTATATTCTCAGGTTTGTCCCACACACCTAAAGTTGGAATAATGTATTCCTCACCAATAATGTCAGCTACATATTTCTTTACCGCATATTTGTCAACCATATTGGTATATTCAGGTCGGCGGTTGTAGAGCTTAAGCCACTGCAACTTCTCAGTAAATGTCTTGGGATTTTTCAGATCAAGTCTATGTCCCATCTTAAAGCGGTAAAGTAACTGCAGATAAGGCTTATCTGGAAGCCATCTAAAGAAGTTTTGGACAATGGCTGCCATAAAAGCTCCTCGATCTTCTTTTAAAAAACGTAAGGCTGATTGTATTTTGCTCATATATAGTGTGATTATTTATTAATTCGGTTTATTGATAGTTGCTAAGGCATAGCCAAATGGAGCTGTCGCCACGAATGTCATGTCACCATACGACATCGAAAACAATGTCTTAGCAAAAAAGATAAATAGCATTAGGGCAAGGATGGTCTTTGCATCGGTGTTAGTGGCACACTTCCATGTCTTGTAAAAACCAAGAAAATATAATACATATACCACGAGCCCTAAAATGCCTTGATTCACTGCTATTTCAAGCCAGTCATTGTGCGCATAGTTGTAGTAGATCTCCAATGTTCCATTAGCACCACGCCCTATTAGGTAATGCAGTACATCTGCTTCATCGGAGAAATAATGCCAGAAGAAGGAATAGAGATTATCACGGCCACTCGAATTTCCCTCCATCGTACTTTCTAAGCGTTGCTGCATAAAATCGCTGGTAGCCATCTCATAGGTAAAGAAATAGACTACACCCACACATATAGCAACAGACAAGAATATGAATAAGAAGCGTGTAATGCCTCTCGAACTTTTGATGACTCGCCACATGAAATAGATAGCAGAGATAGATCCAATGATTATCGCACCACGCTTCATACCCATTATAAGAAACGCCATCACGAAGGCGAAAGTGGCGAACTGTAACAATGGTTTATTTCGGTATATCACCAACATGGGCAGAATAGAGAGAAATAGATAACCCATATTGTTGGTCACCTCTTCAACACTTGAACCTTCCTCTACCAATTGAGCCAAAGCTTCGCGTTGCATACGGAAATAAGACAGAGTGACAGAGACCAAAAATATCAACCCCCATATACGCAAACGCTCTGCTGTGAGGTATCCCTTCTTCGTGTAATAGTAGAAAGGATAAATAGGTAATAGCGACAGGTATATGGACTTGATATAGTTGTATGACGGCATAGCCTTACCTGAAAGAGGATAATACAATGTCAAGGGACTTGAGACAATCAATGCGAAACCATAGACCGTAAACAAAAGTATCAGCATATTGAAGCTTTTGAAATAGACTGGGTTGTTTCTCCACTGTAATACCTTGATGGCACAATTTGCCGATACCAGCAAGGTCAATCCAAGCAATGTAATGGATATAGCGCCACCTTCAGGATATACGATACCCTGAAGATAATAGAGTACCCATGCCGCCAAAAACATGTCGCATCTATTTATGCGTGAATTTCGAAATGATACCATTTATTTTATTATTGTTTTTAGCGCGGAGATTTGCTTGTCACGATGCGCCTCGCAGTTGATATAATTAAGAATCATTAGCCACTTTTTCTTTGCCACAAACGAAGGCAAGAGATGCATTCTGTATAGTTTATTCAGGATGCGATTATCATATGGTTGATATAAAGTTTTGATTACTTTGACCGTGCTATTATAATATGTTTCTGTAGTTTTGCGTAAAGCTATAGGGTAGGGTGTTCAAAATCCGTTTAAAATCCGACGCATTTTTTCCCTAAGGTATT
>ERZ779843.4252-NODE-4252-length-11095-cov-6.501721_pt1 | contig 11095 bp, 14 predicted proteins | sample MGYA00511560_ERZ779843 | MGnify/ENA primary metagenome ERZ779843 (study PRJEB29588, sample SAMEA2158062) | human gut metagenome | biome: human gut; feature: human-associated habitat; material: faeces | place: Denmark | collected 2008/2010 ... | reverse complement strand
TATTTTATAAAAAGGTGCTGACTTTTGTTTTAAATATGTTATAATATAATCAAGTTAAGAGAGAACAGAAAAGGAGAAATAAATATGAAAACATTAATAATGAATAAAATCGAAGAAAGAGAAGCATTCATATTTAGAAGAATTATTCATAGGAATGAACAATTTAAGAAAGGCTTGATGACACCATACAACTATAGAAAGCTACAGAGAAAAACAAAAAGAAAGGTGAGAACATTCAAAAGAGTGTTCAAAACCTTTTGGAAAGAATGGGGCATAACAAAACAAGATTTCAATGATATCATAGCTTGTTTGTCATTGTTTGGAATGATTTATATGTTATCAGTAATTTGCATAATCGTTTTAAAATAAATATTGACAAAGAAAAAAGCAGAGTGATATAATTAAGATATAAAAAGAAAAGGAGAACAAAACAAATGAGATTTGAGGAAATGAAAGTTGCAGAGTTAAAACAGGAGTCAAGAAACAGAGGACTCACATTAGAAAGCAAAGGACATAAGTTCACAAAGCAGGAGTTGATTGATAGATTAAATGCTTATGAGAATGAAACTGATGAAGCGCGGGTTGAAACAAAAGGATTCGAAACAGAGAAGCTTGAAACAGAGGAGGTTAAAACAAGTACGGAGGAAACAGAAGAAAGAAAATTTGCAACACTTGAAGAAATCGAAATGAAATATGGCTCAAGAAAAGAACAGCGTATTTATGATAATGTATTACAGGTAGGATGCATGATTTGTTATGTTAGATTTATTGAAACGAAACGCGGGAAACTTTTAAAGAAGTTAGGGTCGGCAAAAGTTGTCGGAGTAAATAGAAAAAAGGAGCTTGTAAGAGTACAGACACCAGTAGGAGAAGAAAAAGAACTAACATTTGATGAACTTGTTTTCATTCGTGATGTAAATGTTAGAACATACCCAAAGGATATTAATTCAGTGTTATATGCACAGAGACAGGCAGTAAAAGAGTACAAGGAAAGGACAGGACAGAAGAATGAATACAGCACAGATAGAACAGAGCGTTAGGAGATTGTACGAAGCACAGCAAGAAAAAAAGAAGTTTGACGAATACTACAATGAAGTCAGAAAGAAAGAACAACTTGCAGTTACAAACTTCATGTTTGCCAATCTTCCAAAAGGAGAAGAAACTTTTGATATTGAATTAAAAGATGGAGTAAACTATTATACAAACCATGTGAAACTTAAAGTAACAAAAGTTAGAAGAAAGAAGTTGACATGGAAGTTTGAAAAGTTAAAACAAAACATTTCAAAACAGTTATATAAAACAGTAGTAAACAAAACATACAAAGTAAATGATATGGATGGACTTATTAAGTATTTGAAACAATGTGGAGTGGATGCGAAAAAGTTTAAAAAGTTTATTGATGTTGAAGAAACAATGGATGAAACAAAACTTGATAGAATGTATGAAACAGGGGAGATAAGCAAAGAAGATAAAGAACAGTTAGGAAAATGCTGTGATGTTGAAATATCAGAGCCATATATTAAGATAACAGAACAGAAAGGCTAGAGCAAGATGCATGATAAGAACATATGGAGGAAAGGAACTTGCGAAAGTATTAATCTATTATGGAATCATTGAAGAAATAACAACAACAGAGTTTAATATTATATGTCCTTTCCATGATGATATAAACCCATCAATGCGAATCTGTTTGGATGATGGAACATTTTTTTGTTTTGGATGCGAAGCAAAAGGCAATGCACTAGATTTTGTTATGAAAGCACACCCAGAACTAAATGATTTACAGGCATGTTGTTTATTGGAACAAATATTGCATAGTGATAAAATAGAAAAGTTGCAGATAAAGGTTAAAAGAAAAAGAAAGAAACAAAGCAAGCAAGCATTGATTGAAGCAAAGGATTATTACTATGGTTTAAAAACAACAGATTGGAATGAAGCGAACAGCAAAGATGAAAAACAAATAATTGAATACATGAAGAAACGTGGATTCAGTAAACGTGCATTGAATGTTTCAAAGTGTAAATACAACTATAATGTTGCATATCCATTTATTTTTCCTATATTAGACAATGGGAATTTTATGGGATGGGTAGGTAGAACAATGAACCCGCATGTTGAAAAGAAAAGAAAGTATTTATACAATGAGGGGTTCAGAAAGCGTGATGCACTATGTGGAACATATGAAGAGAATTGTATTCCGTATATATGTGAGGGATACATGGATTATTTAAGTCTTAAAACAAGAGGGCATATAAAAAATGTTGTTGCAATATTAGGATGGCATATATCAGATGAACAGGTAAATAAACTAAAACAAAAAGGAATTACAACAGTAATATCTGCGTTAGATAATGATGAATGCGGAATAAAAGGAACAGAGTATTTAAAGCGGTTTTTTAATGTGATACGCTTTGATTATCCAGTGGATAAGAAAGACGTAGGGGAAATGTCAGAGGAAGAAATAAAAGTCGCTAAACAGCGTTCTAGGAGGGTCAGAAAGCATGGTGCTGAAATATAAAGTAACTTGTAAAATGAATTTATATCATAAAGATACGCTTGAAAAATTAACGATTGACAGAGTGGTACATGGTGAGTATAATAAAGAGAGTGAAGAGTACAAACTGATTTGTAGTGAATACGAAACAAAATTCGGATTTATGCGTAATGAAGATAAAGCAAGTTTTGATGAAATGCTTTTAACAGAAATTGTAAAACAAGCAAAACGAACAATGAAAGAATCTGTCAATAGAATAGTTCAAGTGATAAAACAATGCTATCTAGAAGATGTAAACGCAGTTATAGAGTTTGGCGGTTATATCATAAATCCAAAACAGTTTTGTGCAGTAGAAATCGGTGAGTATAAAACAAACATATCAAAAGAATAAAAGGAGAAACAACATGGGAAAAATTAAGTTATCAGACATTAAAAGTGAAATCAGTAAGAGTGGAACAAGCAAAGGAAAATTCATGTTTTTCAAAGAGGGCTCCAAAGCAAGAGTAAGATTCTTAACAGATATGGAAGATGGTTTGGAAATTAAGTTCCATGATAGTTTTGCTTTAGGTGTGAATGTTCCATGCCAAGAAGAGTTTGGCAGAGAATGTGAGTATTGTGAGGACGAAAATCTAAGGACACGAAAAATGTATGTTTGGAGTGTCTATGATTTCGAAAGCAAAGAAGTGAAATTGTTAATGGCGCCGGTTAATAACTGTTCACCAGTTCCAGCACTTGCATCATTATATGAAACATATGGAACACTTTTAGATAGAGATTATGAGATTAAAAGAATCGGAAAAGGGCAGAACACAACGTATTCTGTTATTCCGTTAGACAAAGCAAAATTCAGAAATGATAAAATAAAGCCGTTGTCCGATTCAGCAATTTTAAAATATATTGATAAGGCATATCCAGCAGATAACAATGAAGATTTTGAAGAAGAGGATGCGTCTAAGAAGAAATCAAATAAAACAAAAACAAAAGCCAAAACAAAAGTTGAAGAAACAGACGATTGGGATGAAGAAGAGGACGAAATAAATGATTATGAAAGCATGATACCACAGGAACTTTATAAGCTGTGTAAAGAACGAGATATTGAATGCAAGCCAAAGAAGTCAAAAGAATATTATATTGACCTTTTAGAAGAAGCGGACGAAGAAAATGATTCTGATGACTGGGATGAAGAAGCGGACGATTGGGAGGAATAAATACATGTTTATTACAAGAACAAAATATGAAAAGAAAATCAGAAAAGCAGAGAAGCGAGGATTTGAAAAGGCATTAGAGAAGAGCAGGATTGAAAATTCTTTTGATACGCTTAATCAAAACATGTGGAATCAGTTTGATAAAATAAATACAGAATTCGATAAGCGTTTACTTAACATTGAAGGAATGCTTGAGTGTAGAATTAAAGAGATTCATAATTCTATTAATGAGACAAGAAGAAGAGTTGGAGAGATTGAGGAAGTTATTAAACATAAAACAGTAAAATAAAGTTGTGCATAGGGGTTGATTTTTTCAGCCCCTTTGTTATAATTAAGTAGAAAATAGAGAACAGAAAGGAAGAAAGAAGAATGGGAAATTTTTGGGATATCCACAGACATGACGAATATTCATTGTTTGATGGATTCGGCAAGCCAGAACAGTTAGCAAAACACGCAAAAGAACTGGGGTATAGAGCATTAGGTGTAAGTAATCATGGTTCTATTAGTGGATTAATAAAACACTACCAAGCGTGTAATGAAGTTGGAATAAAACCAGTTATGGGATGTGAAATATATTTCCAACCGAAATTCAATAAAGAAAATCCACAGAGAAAAAGCTACCATCTGAATTTGTTTGTGAAGAATTTGCAAGGGTACAAAAATTTATGTCATATTATGACAGAAGCAAACACAAAACAATTCTATTATAAACCAATAGTTGATTTTAAATTATTGGAGAAGTATTCAGATGGACTTATATGTACAACAGCTTGTATAGCAAGTGTAACATCGCAAGCTATTTTAAATGGTCATAGAAGCACAGCGGAGCGTTTATTGGATAAGTTCAAGGAAGTGTTTAAAGATGATTTATATGTTGAAATACAGCCATATAAAATAGATGCACAGGGTACACAGCAAAGAACAGATTATGAACTTATGGGAATGGCAAAAAGAAAGAAGATAAAATGTATTTTAACAAGTGATTCACATTTTGGAAGTAAGGAAGATTTTGACACATATTGTAAAATGCATGAAATCGGAAAAACAACATTGGATGTAAAAAGAACATACAGTGAAAGGTATATGCCTACAGAATATGAGATAACAGAACGGTTTGCAAACATATATAAAAAGAAGTTTAAAAGACCAATGGAAATGGCAGAACGATTTGTAGATAATATGAAAGAAATATATAACAAAGTAGAAGATAACATACTAGATGGATTGGAACTAGAACTTCCTAAAATATCAGATGATGGAGCGAAACAACTTGAAACATTAACAAAACAGGGATTGAAAAACAGAAATAAATGGAATAAGAAATATTGGAAAAGATGCAAAGAAGAATTGGAAGTAATCGATTACCACGGTTTTGCAGATTATTTCCTTATTGTTAGAGATTACATAACATGGGCGAAAGAAAATGGAATTGAAACAGGAAAAGGAAGAGGTTCTGTTTGTAATTGTCTTGTAGCTTATGCGGTAGGAATCACAGAGGTTGACAGTATAAAATATAACTTAGATTTTAGTAGGTTCATGCGTAAGGAAAAGAAGTCATTGCCTAAACTTAATTGGGCATCATTCGTGAACATTGCTTAATGGTGTGTATTATTATAATATGCTAACGGTATCAGAAAAATAAGACTCCTTATTGAAATGTTACAACAGGATAATAGGGCATAGACCATAGACGAATAATCTGACTAAGAAACCCTAAACCAGTGATGGTGAGATAGAGGGAATACCGTGCCAAGCGTATACAGTAGTATATAAAGGTGTAACGACTAGCTTGTGAAGAGAGTAACAGGGGTAGGGATGGAGATAAGCACCATTCCGAAGTGCGAATGCCACAGGAGTGGAAGATATAGTCTAGCCTTGATAGTTTGGAAACGAACGACTAAGGTAGGATATTGACTTAGATTTCGAAAGAGACAGGAGACAGGAAGTAATTGATTATGTTATAAATAAATATCCAAACAAAGCAATACAGATTTGTTCTTATGGAATGTATGGAGTTGATAATCTTGTGAATGATTTAGCAAGTGTCTGTAATCTAAAAACAACAAAAGATGTTGATTGGTTTGAAGCAGATGAAAATAAAAAAGTGATTGCAGAAATTAAGTCATATATTAAGGGATTCATAGTAGATGATGAACTGAACATGAGCAACTTGCTGAATGGATATAGAACAGAAGAGTTTAACGAAAAGTATGATAATATTATAAAACATTTCTCAAAACTTTATGGCAAAATAAAGTACCTTGGAAAACATGCGGCAGGTGTTGCAGTAGTCGGTACAGACATAAGTGATTATACTTGTATTATGCGAGATAGAAAGACAGGAGCGTTAAGCAGTTGTTTTGACAAAGATGACTTGGAACATATTAATTGTGTAAAGTTTGACATGCTAGGACTTAAAACAATGTCAGAAATGCGTGAGTTAAGAGAAAAGACAGGACATGAAATAACAGAAGAGGATGAAGAAAGTAAAGAGGTTATAGAGGGATTCAGAGAGGGAAGAACAGATGGAATATTCCAGATGGAGAAGTCAGCACCTAAAAAGATTCTTGATATGATTCAGTGCGATTGTGTTAATGATATCATAGCGGTGAATGCGCTAAACAGACCAGCACCATTACAGTTGCACATGCATGAAACATATGCACATAACAAACTTTCTGATAATGTAGATAAGAACACGCCATATTATAAATATACGCAAGAAACATATGGAACAATGCTATACCAAGAGCAAACAGTTGAAGTAGCACAGAAAGTTGGGCACTTAACACCACAGCAAAGTTTTGATATGTTAAAGATTATGAAGAAAGCGGAAAACTTAACAAAATCAGAATACGTTCCAATTATTGAACAAATGAAGAAAGATTTCTATAGAGGATGCAGACAAGAGGGATTGACGAAAGAACAAACAAATAACATATGGGCGAGTATGTTAATCTATGGTTTCAACAAGGGGCACTCAACCGGCTATGCATTAATAAGTATTGACCAGATGTATTATAAGGTACATTACCCAACACAGTTTTGGTATGTTAAAATGAAGTACGCAGATAATGACGCAGATATATTTAAGTATTCACAGTTTGCGGTAAAAGATGGTGCTGTGGTTATGTTGCCACATGTAAATTATTCAGCTAAAACCTCATTGCGTAAAATGGACGGAGAGGATGTTATACAGCAAGGGTTGAGTATTATTAAGGGTATTGGAGAAAAAGCCGTAGAAACCATAGAGGAAGAGCGCAGAAAGGGTGTGTTCAAGCATTATGATGATTTTTATGATAGATGTAAAGGAAGAAGCGTTACGACAAGAGTGATTGATATTTTGAAAGAACAGGGCGCACTTGAATTTAACAAAAACAAATACATGAGCAGAGTTGTAAAATATAACAGTACATTAATGGCGAGATAGAAGAAAATGGAAAGATGTAACGGTTGTGAGTATGAATATGATGGAATATGTACAGCAACAGGGGAAAAGTGTAATGAAATAAGAATATGCACTGTAATAACAAATAAAGTAAGAGAGGAAGTATTGAAAGCACCTATTATTGAAAAGGAGAAAACAGAGATGAAAAAAACAGAACAAAACAAACATGATAACATAAATCCAGCACATTATAAAGAGAGAACAAGCATTGAATGTATTGATTCAATGATTATGACATTCGGAACAAAAAGAACCGCAGAGTATTGTGTACAGAATGCATATAAATATGTGTGGAGGCACAAGTACAAAAACAGGTTAGAGGATTTAAAGAAAGCAGAATGGTATCTTGATAAGTTTGATGAATTAGTTAATCGTTGCGAAACAAAATTCACAACAGATGGTGTTGTTGAAAAAAGATATATTGAAATTGGAATAACACTGCGTTGTATGGTTAAAACAGGAAGAGAGGAGTATGTGCATGGCAAAAGTAATTAATGAAGATGGAATTTTAAAATTGATTGCAGAGATTGACAAAAAGGAAAAGGGCAGTGTCTATAGTTTAGGAAAGAAAACAGCGGATTTGGATATTCCAAGATGGAGTACAGGACTTGTTGACCTTGATAATATTATTGGTGGTGGAATGCCAAAAGGAAGAATTATTGAAATCTTTGGGGCAGAGAGTGCGGGAAAAACAACATTAGGTTATCAGTTATGCGCCCAACATAAGTTGTGTCTTGTAGAACCCGTAGAGGGAACACTGTCCACAGAAAGAGCGAAGCTGTTTGGTAATAGACCAAAACAGATGATTATATATAGAGCGCCATATGGAGAAAAAGCATTCAATAGAGCCATAAGATTTGCAGAAGAGGGAATACCGCTAATTATGATTGATAGTGTACCATCATTACAGCCAAAAGATGATATTGACAAGGTCAGAAAAGCGGTAAACACAGATAGTGAACAGGAGATGCGTATTGGTGGAGTTGCAAGACTTATGGACAAGTATCTACCAACATTAGAATATATCATTGAACAAACAGGAACGACAGTTGTATTTATTAATCAGATTCGTGACAAAATGAACGCGTTGCCTTTTGGAGATAATATTAAAACTCCGGGTGGTCATAAATTATCACATGCGACATCACTTAAAATCCAGGTAGCAAGAAAAGGATACATTGAAATTCCCAACCATAACCCATTCAATACAGAAACAAAAGAGCGTATAGGAATGATTATGAAAGTAAAAGTTGTTAAATCAAAAGTAAACCCACCGATGCAGAGCTGTGAAATCCCGTTATTCTATGAACGTGGTTTTGTTGATTTTGCAGACCTTGATTCTGTTAGAAAAGAAATCATGGATGAACACAAGAAAAAGTACAAGGAAATGTTAGAGTGATATTTTATTGTATAGTATTTAAACGAAATTATACAGGAGGTGGAAGTGCAGAACATAAATTCTTTTGTTATGCAGAAACAGAAAAGCAAGCAAGAACAAGGTTCTGCACTTCCACTGGATTGAAACAAATAAACATATTATCTATTTCAGAACAAGGAGAATAAAATGGGAATAGTAGATGATATCAAAAAGGATGCAGACAAAACATTTACAAAGATTCAAAGCACGCAAGAAAAAGAAATAGAACAAATGCTGAATGGTTTATTTTATTTAGACAAAGATATTCCAAAAGAACTTAAATTCCTTAAAAGTGTAATGACAAGGGGTGCAGAGACAACAGAAAGAAAAGGCTTACATGCTAGTGCTGTAATTGTATCAGATGATAAGTTTTGTATACGTCAGCAAGTTCTTTCTCTGTTTTATAAACAGTTACAGGGTGAGCAAGTTCCTGTAGGGTTGAGAAGAATATTCAGTGAGGGTGATGCAATCCATGAGAAGTGGCAAAGGTTATTTATACGTGGTGGGCTGTGTAAGCCCCTAGATTGCGATTTTAGCCGTTTTGCTGATGAATTTGATTTATCCTATACTCCCGATATTATATGTGAAATACCAGAGGATTACAGGCTTGAAAGCGTATATGATGAAAGCGTCAGAAAGATACCATACATAGTAGAAATCAAAAGTGTAAACACATTCACATTTAAAAAACAAAAGTACCATGCGAGTGGGAGAAAACAATGCCAGTTATATATGTATTTAACAGGAATACACCATGGAATTGTTTTATGTGACGATAAAAACACACAGGAATTTAAGGTGTATCACTATGAATATAATCCTAGTGAAATCGCACAGTATATTGGAAGACTGGAAAGAATACAGGAAAGTAAAACAAAGTTGTTAGAACAAAACAAACTTGTAAAAAGGCATAAGAAATGCACGGGGTATAATTGCAAGATGGCAGAAGAATGCAACATGAAAGATGTATGCTATGGAAAAGTAAAAGAAAGGCTGGGCTGAACAATGTTTGAAAAAATAATTATAACATTAGCATTTATCAGCTGTTTAATTTTTGTCGCTTATATTCTCATCTATATTTCTTTACTTATCGTAGTAGTTTTAATTTTTCCTATTATTAAGATTAAAGAGCTTATAAAAGAGTGGTATAATAAACATTGCAAAATATTGTAAAGCATATGCACTCCGTGTAACATACCTGGATTGCATGGAGTGTGAAACAAAGGAGTGTAAAGGAATGCAGAATGTACACAAAACATATTTAAGGATGTTACCAGAACAGGAATGTTTTCTTGTGTTTGTGAGTAAAAGGGAAAAGGCAAAGAAAAATGTTTGGAGTGGTTGAAAGCATGAGGAAACTAAGTTGTGCAGAATGTTGTTATTTAAACAAAGCTGAAAAAGAAAGGTATATAAGGGAACATGGTTGTAATAGGAATTGACCAGTCATATACAAGAACAGGAATTACAGTATTACAAGACAAGAAAATATTAAGAATGAAATCAATCAATTTTGAAGAATGTAAAAACAACACAGAAAAACGATTAGCAATCTATACATATCTTGAAACAATATTCAAGCGCAGATTAAAGAGGCAGATAGAACAAAATAACGTAATCATCATAACAGAAAGAATCAGATTGCGTTCTCAAGGTTTCTTGTCAGAAGCATATATTAAATCAACAGGTGCATTAATAGCAACAATCATAGACGTAGCGAGGTTATATAATGTTCCAGTCTATTCAGTAGACACACGTAGCTGGAAAAGTCAAATAGTAGGTGATAGTAAACCCTTACAAAATCCATATGGAATTAATCAGGAGAAGTATCGTACAATATTATATATGCGTGATAAAGGACTTTTAAAGTACATAGCCGAGGAATATAAAGGTAAAGGAAAGAAAGGCGTTATAAACGTTAAAATAGGCGGTCAGAGAGTACCATGTAAAATAAACGATGATATGGCAGACAGCTATTGTATTGCAATGTATGGATTTATTCCTAAAACAAAACAAAAATTAAAAGAAGAAACATTTTAGGAAACGTATAAAAAGCGTTCCTTTTTTGTTATATATTGAAGCTTACGATAAATTAGTTGCTAAAAATAATAACAGACCCTGTATGGAATGGCAGTGTGGAGAATCATTAGTCAAAAGGTGTGATAAAGAACCTTGTAAATGGTGTTGTTATTATGGTTGCTGTTGTTGTATTCATAAGGACCAGGAGCTGATACAATTAATACATTCAATAAATATACACTTGGCAGTAACAAGTATATGAAAGTGTTTAAGGAAGAATTTAAGGTAGCCTAAAAAGCTACCTTTTCTTTTACGTTGTAACGTTGTTATTTTAAGTTTCTAGCGTGTTTATATAGCTTAGTAATAAAAGTATAGGGCAAAGGAATAAAGTGCTTTAAATCGTTAAATAGGAGGGTTATATGATGTATTGTAATATTTTAAGGAAAAAAGATTTGAAACCAGAAAAGAAACAGTGTTTTAAAACAAAATATGAAAACATTGTTATTGTTAAATTA
>ERZ779843.4251-NODE-4251-length-11095-cov-17.128080_pt1 | contig 11095 bp, 10 predicted proteins | sample MGYA00511560_ERZ779843 | MGnify/ENA primary metagenome ERZ779843 (study PRJEB29588, sample SAMEA2158062) | human gut metagenome | biome: human gut; feature: human-associated habitat; material: faeces | place: Denmark | collected 2008/2010 ... | reverse complement strand
CTGATGGATCTGGTGTGGGGCTACTCCTACGCCGGAGATTACCGGACGGTGGATGTCCACATCCGCCGCCTGCGGGAGAAGCTGGAGCCGGACCCTGCCAGGCCGGTGCATATCATGACCAAGTGGGGAGTGGGTTACTATTTCAAGGGAGAAAGTCAGCCCACCGTCTGAGACGGTGCGGAGCAAGATCTCGGCGCTGGGCCGGAGGCTGCGGAGCAGAGCGACGCTGCAGTTCAAGTTCAGCCTGAGCTATATTCTGGTGATCGCGGCGGTGCTGATCCTGCTGAACTCCTACCCGCTGCTGGTGTCCCAGAACCTGATGGTGTCCTCTACCCAGACCAACCTGAGAAGCACCGCCAAGGTCATCGAGTCGGCGCTGATGGGCCTGGAGCAGCTGACGGAGGAGAACGTCAACGCGGCCCTTTCGGGTCTGAGCGAGGCGGGCGCCACCCGCATCATGGTCACAGACAGCGCCGGCCTTGTGGTGTACGACACCCGCCAGGGCAACGATGCCGTGGGCGAGTACGCCCTGTACTCCGTGATCGCCTCGGCCCTGAAGGGCAGCGACACCTTCTACTGCCGCTATGACGGCGAGGCGTTCCTCAGCCGTATGGCCACGCCGGTGGTGTACCATAGCCAGACGGTGGGCGCGGTGTACGCCTATGACTACGACACGGAGCAGGCGGCGCTGCTGCAAAGCTTCCGCAGCAACCTGCTGACCATCTCCGTGATGATCGCACTGCTGGTGACGGGCCTGAGCATCATGCTCTCCCGCATGCTGACGCGGCAGATCAGCGGCCTTCTGCAGGCCATCCGCAACGTTCGCGAGGGCGCGTACAGCCATCGCGCCGATGCCAGCGGCACCGACGAGATCGCCCAGATCGCGGCGGAGTTCAACAGCCTCACCGACCGGCTGCAGACCACGGAAAATCTGCGCCGCCGCTTTGTGTCCGATGCCAGCCACGAGCTGAAAACGCCGCTGGCGGGTATCCGCCTGCTGACGGACTCCATTCTTCAGACCGACGACATGAACGCCGAGACCACACGGGAATTTGTGGCGGACATCGGCGAGGAGGCTCAGCGTCTGACCCGTATCACCGAGGATCTGCTGCGCCTGACCCGGCTGGACAGCGGAGCCGCCGCCGAGCCTGCGCCGGTGGCGGTGGCCCCGGTGCTGCGCCGGGTGGTACGGATGCTGGCGGTGGTGGCACGGGAGCAGGAAACCACTCTCTCTTACGAGGCGGACGAGTCCGCCGTGGTGCTGGCCACCGAGGACGATCTGCACCAAATTCTATATAACCTTATGGAAAACGGCATCAAATATTCCGGCCACATGGGCTTCGTCCACACCGCTCTGACGGTGGAGGGCGGAGACGTGGTGATCCGGGTGGAGGACAACGGCGTCGGGATCTCCGACGAGGATATGCCCCACATTTTCGAGCGCTTTTACCGGGTGGACAAGGCCCGCTCCCGTGAGGTGGGCGGCACCGGTCTGGGCCTGAGCATCGTCAGCGATACGGTGCGCCGCCGGGGCGGCACGGTATCCGTGGCCCACCGCCCCGCAGGACAGGGTACCCTCTTCACCGTCCGTCTGCCCCAGGTCACAGAGGAAGGAGGGAGCGCATGAAGCGGCTTCTCGCAGCTCTGCTGACATTTTTTGCCCTGCTGGCCCTCACCGGCTGCGGCGGCTCCTCCTCTGACGGTCCTCACCTACTGCTGTATTATCCCGCCCCCTCCGGCGGCTCCCCCGGCGGCGATGCCATCGTCAGCCGCAGTGTCGATTGGGCCGCCAACAGTGCTCTCCCCACCGAGCAGCAGGTGCGCCGGGTGGTATCCCTTCTGCTGGAGGACAGCGCCGACGGCAGTCTGGAAAGTCCCATCCCTGCCAGCACCCGGCTATTGGCTTGTCAGGTCTCCGCCGGCGCTGCGTGGGTGGATTTCTCCAGCGCCTACGGCCAGCTGTCCGGCATGGAGCTCACCATTGCCGACTACTGCGTGACCCTGTCCCTGTCCCAGATCGTGGGCATCTACTCCGTCCGCATCACCGTCAACGGTACGGAGCTTATCTACCGGGACAGCAACATCTTTCTGGCCGGGGACGTGCTGATGACCAGTCAGGATGACGTGGTGCAGAACCTCTCCCTGCGGCTCTACTTCCCGGATCGGGAGACTGGAGAGCTGACGGCGGAGGAGCGCCTGCTGACGGTCTACGAGGGCGAAAGCCAGGCGGAGGTGATCCTGTCGGCCCTGAAGGCCGGGCCGGAGAGTGAGAGCCTGTCTCCCCTGCTGCCCACCGGCTTTGCGGTGCTGACGGTACGCACCGAGGGCGGCATCTGCTACCTGAACCTCCCCAAGGGGGATCAGTACCTGATGCCGGAGGACGAGACGGAGCAGCAGCGCATGGTGCAGGGCTTGGTGAACTCCCTGTGCTCTGCCCGTGGTGTCCGGCAGATACAGCTTCTGCTGGACGGCGAGGTAGCCTCCTCCTTGGGCAGCGTGGATATCAGCCAGCCCTTCTCCCCCATCCGATAGATCCTTCACCCGGGATCTCACATTTTCAACCGTAAGGAGAACATCATGTCTGCTGCTAACGGCACACAGCGGGATATTGGCCTGGATCTGACCAGGATCCTGGCCTTTCTGGCCGTCCCGTCTGTCCATTTCTTTCTGAATTCCACCTACTATGACACGGCCATCGTCGGCCCCCGCATGGCGCTGATGACCGTCATGCGTACCGCCTTTATGGTCTGCGTCCCCCTGTATATGCTGCTCTCCGGCTACCTCTCTGCGGAAAAGCACATCCCTCTGACCCGCCCCGGTCTGCTGGGGTATTACAAAAAGCTTCTCCCCATTTTCCTCACCTACGCCCTCTCCACTGGGGTCATCCTGCTGTATCGGGCGCTATGGCTGGGAGAGGAGCAGACCATCCTCAGCGCCGTGAAGAATCTGCTGAGCTTCCAGCAGTATTCGTGGTACATGAATATGTACTTCGGGCTGCTGCTTCTGACGCCGTTTCTCAACGCCCTGTGGCAGAGTCTCGCCACCCCCGCCGCCCGGCGGGCCCTGCTGGCGGTGCTGTTGGTACTGACCGTGCTGCCCGGTATGGTCAATATCTACAATCTGCATAGTGCCGAGACCCTGCTGCATCCGTGGCTCAGCACCTCCTATGACCAGCTGGTGCCGGACTGGTGGCAGCGGCTCTATCCCATCACCTATTACTTTTTAGGAGGCTATCTCCGGGCCCATGTGGACATCAAGCGCCTGCGGACCGGGCGGCTGGCGGCCCTTCTGCTGCTGGCAGTGCTGTGCTTCGGCGGCTACAACGTCTGGCGCAATCAGGGCATCCCCTTCGTCTGGGGCAGCTGGTGCGACTGGGGGAGCCTGCAAAACGTGGTGGACACGGTGCTGGTATTTCTTCTGCTGAACTCCATCCGATATTCCACCCCCCCCTACTTCCATTACACGCTTTACCGGCTATCTCTCCAAGCTGACCCTCGGTGCCTATCTGGTGTCGTGGATACCGGACAACTACCTGTACACCATGCTGAAATCTGCCGTCCCCTCGGTGACGGATCAGCTGAACTACTTCCCTCTGACGGTGGGCGGCACCATCCTCGTCTCCCTGCTGCTGGCCGCCGTGGTGGAGTGCTGCGTCTCGCTGCTGATGCGTCTGCTCCGCCGCTCCGCCAAGGTGCGAACCGCCGGCACAGCTCAGGCATAGGATGATGCGGGGGCAGCGCCGGTCAGGGATTTTCCCCGGCGGCGTATAAATCCGGCGGCTGCGTGGGAGAATGAAGTTGACCCGCTGCGGCGGGTACTTCTTCCGGCGGAGTGTGGACTTTGTGGATACCAATGTCAGACGTGGAGAGATCTACTATGCCGATCTCAGCCCTGTGGTGGGCAGTGAGCAGGGCGGCGTGCGTCCGGTGCTCATCGTGCAGAACGACACCGGCAACCGCCACAGCCCCACCGTCATCGCAGCGGCCATCACCTCCCAGACGGGGAAGGCCAAGCTGCCCACCCATATCGAGGTGGCGGCCCAGTGCTGCGGCCTGCCCAAGGATTCGGTGATCCTGTTGGAGCAGATCCGTACGCTGGATAAGCGGCGGCTGCGGGAGCGGATGGGTAAGGTGGACGGAACGGTGATGCAGCGGGTAGACGCCGCCATTGCCGTGAGCTTCGGACTGTCCAACAGCCGTCTGGTATGACGCTACATACCGGACGGAGCATAAAAGGGAGGGCCAGTGCATAGAATGCGCTGGCCCTCCCTTTTTATTTGTTGTGGGGGAGGCTTCTAACAAGGCTTTTTATCTCACCTCTATTGCCTCCGGCGGGTAGCTTTCTTTTATTGTCTCCGGCGGCCTACTTTTTGCCAATTTCTTTTTTGTCTCCGACGGCATACTTTTTGCCAACAGCAGCAAAAAGTATGCAAAAAATGCCGCCAGAAACCCATGGTTTCTGGACTTCCTTTACCTTCAAGAGCTTCGTTCGTTATGGGCCGTCAAGGGAATTGGCTCAGCAATAGACCCGCTGCCGCTCCCACTCAGGTGAAAAGGCGTGTGGGTCTACCGCCGGGGAGCGGATTCCCACGGTAGAACAGCAAACTTCTTCAACTGACCGGGTAGCGGCAGCGTGAGTAGAAATACGCCAATTCCCTGCTTCGGCAGGATTTAGTCAGCAGCTCTTGCACACCGGGAAGGAAGTGCAGAAACCTTGGTTTCTGCTGGCTCTTTTGCTTACTTTTCCAGCTATTGGGAAAAGTAGGCCGCCGGAGGCACGTTCCTTATGCAAAATGCTCCACTGAAAGGAGGTCACCATGGAAAATCGAACCACCCTGCGCTGGGGCGCACAGGAGGTAGGCCGCCTGACGGCGGCGCCGGAGGGAGCTGACACCTGCTTCCGGGCAGAATACCGGCTGACGGAGGGCCTATGGCGGCTCTACGCTGTGGGCCGTCAGAACCGGCTGCTGCTGGGCTGCGCCGAGGGCGGGCAGGGTATCCTCCAGCGGCGATTCTCCCGGCAGCTGACGGAGGGGCTGGGAGCGCTGCTGGGCGGGACGGCAGAGCCGGTATCCGCCCCGGAGGATTGGCGTCCCGTATGGGCCGGAGAGTTTCCCGGACTGGCACTGCCGGAGGGCGCTCTGTGCCGCCGGGTCGGGCGGCGGCGGTATCTGGCCCTGCCCTTCCGGGAGGACGGCCCCTTCCCGCTGACGGGGCTGTTCTGTCTGGCCAGTGTCCGAACCCTCCGGGGCCGGGAGTGGGCCATTTTTGCACTGGAGGACCGGGAGACATAAAAAATTTACATTTACGCTACCATATCTTGTAGGAATGTGGTATACTACTCCCAAACTGGCGGACTATCCGCCGAAAAATGGGAGGCGGAAGCATATGAGATGTCCCTATTGCGGATTCCGGGAGAGTAAGGTCGTGGATTCACGGCCCGCCGACGAGGGCAGCAGCATTCGCCGCAGGCGGGAGTGCCTGTCCTGCGAGAAGCGTTTCACCACCTACGAGACGGTGGAGAGCCTGCCCATGGTGGTCATCAAGAAGGACGGCAGCCGCCAGAGCTTTGACCGCAGCAAGATCCTTCGGGGCATCCAGCGCTCCTGCGAGAAGCGGCCGGTGCCGGTGGCGGACATGGAACGCATGGCCAGTGAGATCGAGCAGGAGGTGCAGAACTCTCTGGAGCGGGAGGTCAGCACCGAGATCATCGGCGAGAAGGTCATGGAGAAACTGAAAAAGGCCGACGAGGTGGCCTATGTGCGCTTTGCCTCGGTGTATCGTCAGTTCAAGGACATCAACACCTTCATGAGTGAGTTGAACAAGCTCCTCAGCGAAAAATGATCACAGGATATTCCGAATGCTGATGCGCTCCAGCGCATCCAGCGCATCCAGCTGACATTGCAGCTCTGCCAGCTCCGGCAGCAGGGCCTGCGAGTCCCCGGTATCGCACAGGGTACGGCAGCGGGTCAGCAGCGTCTGCACCTCTCCTAAGGTGCTGTGGTGTACCACGATATGCAGATAGCTCTGGGCTTCGTCCCAGTCTGCCGCCAGAGCGTCCAGCTCCCGGCGGGCCTCCGGCCAGCGCTCCGACCGGGCGTATCGGGCGGTCTCGGCAGCCATGCCGGACCACCGGTTCGTGTGCTGCCGCAGCAAAAGCCCGTTGGCGATGCACAGTCCCAGCAGCAGAAGGATCGTCACCGTCGGCAGGATCAGCGCACGTCTCATGCCTTCCCCTCCTTGGGCAGGCATACCACGCTGCCCGCCTCATCCACCGACAGCAGGAACACCTCACGGGGCGACCGGACCCCGGCGTCCCGAAGCCGGGCCTGAAGCCACTCATCGTCCAGCCCCAGCCGCTCCATGCTGCGGCGCAGCAGGCGGCCGTCGCTGATGACCACGATGGGCAGGGTCTGTGGGTCCTCCGGCTGGAGAGACAGCTGCCGTGGTGTCACCGGCTGGCAGTCCGCCCGTGGCAGGACGGACAGCTGACCGCTGGTCTCCAGCACGGCGTACTTCACCTCCCGCAGATCGGAGATGCCCTGCCCCCGCAGAGCCTCCAGCAGCTCATCCACCGTCAGGCGGTTGCGGCGCATAGCATCCTGCAGGATGTGGCCGCTGCGGATGATCAGGGTCGGCTCCCCGCACAGAAGCGTGCGGAAGCGGACGCTGCGGAGACTTCCATAGCTGAGGAGCATGGACAGCGACAGCAGCGTGACGATGGGGACGATGCCGTTGACCAGAGGGATGCCGAAATCCTGCATGGGGACGGAGGCCAGATCGCTGAGAAGCATGGTCAGCACCAGCTCGATGGGCTCCAGTTCTCCGATCTGACGCTTGCCGGTGATGCGAAGTCCTGCAATCAGCAGGAGATAAAGAATGACGGTGCGGAAAAATGCCGTTGCCATGAATAAGCGCCCTCCTTTTCCGGCAGTATTTGCCGCAGGAGGGAAAATTATCCACGATAGAAGCAGCCAGGGCTGTTTTTATAAAGACGCAGCAGAGAAAGGAGGCCATGGGAATATCCCATCACAAGCGCCAGTGCCTGCCCTCCGGCAGGACAACGAGGAGGAGAGAGGATCGAGCGTTTCGGCGGAAGCTCTCCCGTGCCGCTTCGGGTGCGTGACGCAGCCGGTAAATATGCGGGTGACCGCAAAACAGAGAGGCTGTGACCGGAGTAGCTCATGCGGATGGACTGCGTATCCGCATGGGCCGATGAATCAAGCGATTTCAGGAGGAATTTTAAGATATGTGCGGAATTGTAGGATACGTGGGCCAACAGGAAGCGGCTCCCATCCTGTTGGACGGTCTGCGCCGTCTGGAGTACCGGGGCTACGACTCGGCGGGCATCGCCGTGTGCGGCGATGGGCAGCTGCGGGTGAAGAAGTCCCGTGGCCGGCTGCAGGTGCTCAGCGATCTGACCCACGACGGGGCGGATCTGCCGGGCCATCTGGGCATCGGTCACACCCGCTGGGCCACCCACGGGGAGCCCAATGACATCAACGCCCACCCCCATGTGAGCCAGAGTGGCCGCATCGCTGTGGTACACAACGGCATTATCGAAAACTACGCCGAGCTGAAGGAGCAGCTGCTCCACAAGGGCTACGGCTTCCGGTCCGAGACGGACACGGAGGTGGTAGCCCAGCTGCTGGACTACTACTATGCCGACTGCGGCGACATCTTTGAGGCCATGATCCGGATGCTCCACGCCGTGGACGGGGCCTATGCTCTGGGCATCATCTGCGCCGACTACCCGGACCGTCTGCTGTGCGCCCGGAAGGATGCGCCGCTGCTGCTGGGCTTCGGTGAGGGAGAGAACATGATCGCCTCCGACGTGACGGCCATCATCCGCCACACACGGGACATCGCCTATCTGGACGACGGCGAGCTGGCCATTCTCAGTGCTAAGGGCATCCGGGTATACGACAGCCAGATGCGCCCCATCGAGAAGGAACACCGCCATGTGGACTGGGACGTGGCCGCCGCCGAGAAGGGCGGGTACGAGCACTTCATGCTCAAGGAGATCCACGAGCAGCCCCGTGCCATCCGGGAGGCCACTGCCGCCCGCATCCAAGGTGGTCAGGTGGTGCTGCGGGACCTGAACATGACGGATCAGCAGATCCGGGACATCAACAAGATCTTCATTGTGGCCTGCGGATCGTCGTACCACGTGGGGATGGTGGGCAAGTACAATCTGGAGCGGATGCTGCGGCGCAGCGTGGAGGTGTGTCTCGCCTCCGAGTTCCGGTACAGCGATCCCATCGTGGGCAAGGGCGATCTGGTCATCGTCATCAGCCAGTCCGGCGAGACGCTGGACACCATGGCGGCCCTGCGGGAGGCCAAGCGCCGGGGCGCCCACATCCTGAGCATCGTTAACGTGGTAGGCTCCTCTATCGCAAGGGAATCCCATACGGTGCTGTATACGTGGGCCGGGCCGGAGATCGCCGTGGCCACTACCAAGGCATACAGCACCCAGATGGCGGTGCTGAATCTGCTGGGACTGTATTTCAGTCAGGTCATGGGGACGCTGGATCACGAGGTGTACAGCGCTATGGTTCGAGGCATCGAAAAGCTGCCGGAGCAGATGGAGCGTATTCTGGAGCAGGCGGAGCACATCCACGACATCGCCAAGCGCTGCGCCGGCCGAGAGGATGTGTTCTTCATCGGTCGGAATCTGGACTACGCCCTGTCGCTGGAGGGGAGCCTGAAGCTCAAGGAGATCAGCTATATCCACTCTGAGGCCTACGCCTCCGGCGAGCTGAAGCATGGCACCATTTCCCTCATTGAGGATGGCACGCTGGTCATTGCGCTGGGGACATATACCCCGCTGTTTGACAAGGCCATGAGCAATGTGGTGGAGGTACAGGCCCGTGGCGCACAGGTACTGGCCCTGACCACTGAGAGCCATGCCGGGGAGATGAGCAAGCGTGTCCCCATGCTGATGACCATTCCCGACACCGAGGAGATGCTGCTGCCCCAGCTGGGCGTGGTGCCGCTGCAGCTGCTGAGCTACTACATTGCGCTGGAGCGTGGCTGCGACATCGACAAGCCCCGAAATCTGGCCAAGAGCGTCACGGTGGAGTAAGCTCTCTGTCCCGTTTTTCCTGCGGAAAACCGAAAAAATCAACAAAAAACCTGCGGTACACGGTACCGCAGGTTTTTTATTTCTCTCCCTCACACGTTTTCGCCGTGGGGCAGGTCCGGATAGGGAATAATGGGCGGTTGCTGGGGCCGGTGGGGCGCAAGGAGCTTCTCCATCCAGACCATGTCGTACCAGCGGCCGAACTTATAGCCGCAGCGGCGGAAGGTCCCGGCCAGCGTGAAGCCCAGATGCTCATGGAACTGGGCGCTGTTGCGGGTGAGATACTCGTCCTCCGCCTCCGGCCAGCCGATGCAGGCGTAGAGGTTCAGCACCCCCATCTGCGCCAACCGCTGTTCCAGCGCCGTATACAGCTGCCGCCCCAACCCCATTTTCCGGGCGTCGCGGGCCAGATAGATGGTCAGCTCACAGCTCCAGTCATAAGCGGCCCGACCCACAAAAGCCCCGGCGTAGGCGTAGCCCTGCACCGTGCCGTCCACCTCCGCCACCAGATAGGGGTAGCGGCTCATGATGTGCCGCATCCGTCGGCAAAACTCCTCCTGCGTGGGGGTGGTGTATTCGAAGCTGATGGCGGTATGCTGAACATAGTAGCTGTAAATTTCCAGCAGACGGGGCGCATCGGAGATACAGGCGTCCCGGATAATGACAGACATGGCGTGTTCCTCCCGGATAATGGAATCGATTGCATTTAAGTATAGTGCCGGGGCCAAAAATGTCAAGAAAAATCGCTTCTTGACATGACCCGCTTTTGATACTACACTTTTGAACCATAGGGAGGGATATTCATGGAGAGCGGACAGCTGCGAAAGCTGAACCTGTGCTACGCCGGGATCCAGAGCCTTTACTGGGCGGGCTTTGCCGCCATATGGGCCTTTTTGTCGGTGCTGCTTCTATACCGTGGCTTCAGCAACAGCCAGATCGGTACGGTGTCTGCGCTGGCGCTGCTGATGCCCTTGGCGGTGCAGCCGGTGCTGGCGTCGCTGGCGGACCGGGACCGACGCTTTACCAGCCGCCGGCTGGCCATGGCCCTGACGGGACTTCTGCTGCTGTGCGCCGTGGGGCTGTGGTGCTCCGCCGGGAGCATGGCGGTGACGGCGGCCCTGTATGTGCTGGTGGGCATCTCTCTGACGGCCACGGCCCCCTTCCACAGTGCCATGGCCATGGAGCTGCAGCAGCATGGCGTGGCCCTGAACTACGGCCTGAGCCGGGGTCTCGGCTCCGCCTGCTACGCCGCATCGGTACTGGTGCTGGGCGTGGTGGTGGAGCGGTACGCCCCCACGGCGGTGCTGCCGGTATTTGCCGGGGAAATGCTGCTGCTCCTGCTGCTGACATGGCGCTTCCGGGCCTCCCGCACGATGGAGGCCACCGCAGGAAGCGGCCCGGTGCTGTCCGTGGGACAGCTGCTGCGGCGTTACCCCGCCTACACATGGCTGCTGGTGGGCTGTGCGCTGCTGATGGCCTGCCACAGCGCCACCTGCACCTACATGATCCACATCGTTGGCAAGGTGGGCGGCAGCGAGAGCATGATGGGCTCGGCGCTGGCGGTGGCGGCGTTTCTGGAGCTGCCCGCCATGGGTCTGTTCAGCCGGATGCGGCGGAAGGTGCCGTTGGCGTGGCTGCTGATCTTCTGCGCCGCCTTTTTCGTCATCCGGGCCGGGCTGTTCTGGGCAGCCCGGTCGGTGCCGGTGCTGTATCTGGCGGCGGCGCTGGACTTCTTCGAGTACGGCATTTTCATTCCCGCCACGGTATACTATGTGGCCGAACACATCGACCCGGCCAATCAGGTGAAGGGCCAGTCCCTCATGGGCATGGCCACTACCGGCGTCGGCTCCGCCTTCGGCAACTTCGTCAGCGGCCAGCTGCTGGATCGAACCGGCGTAAATGGGATGCTGCTGTTCTGCACCATCTGCGCCGCAGTGGGTCTACTGGTGGTCATCTATGCCGTGCGGAAGAAATAAATGTAAGAAACAGGCCGGAAGCAAGTGCTTCCGGCCTG
>ERZ779843.4247-NODE-4247-length-11103-cov-2.852009_pt1 | contig 11103 bp, 8 predicted proteins | sample MGYA00511560_ERZ779843 | MGnify/ENA primary metagenome ERZ779843 (study PRJEB29588, sample SAMEA2158062) | human gut metagenome | biome: human gut; feature: human-associated habitat; material: faeces | place: Denmark | collected 2008/2010 ... | reverse complement strand
TCATTCCGCAGTGGAGGCAGAGACCGTAGTCGTAACAAACAGTGATTATATCGTGGAACGTCTTCTTGGGTCCGGAGAGTTGTGTAATATCAGTGGTGCGGATCTTTCCGGCCGTGATCCGGGATATTCCTCCGTGAAATATACATTTCCGGGAGAAGGCCAGAAACTTGTTTACGGGTGCATTTGCCGGAGAGGTGAAGAGCTCAGTGAACAGGGAAAGGATTTTCTGGGATTCGTGAAGGAAAGACTTCAGATTTCCGGGAAGTGATAAAAGAATAAAGCAAAAGACCAGACGGGATTTTTCTGCACGGGACACAGGTTCCTGATACAGAAAAGTCCCGTTTTTTATATGGAATACACATCCATGCCAAACCCGACTGTCCAATATCCCCATACCGGGGTTGTCCGAAAGCTGTTAAATGATAAAATAATATCAGCAGCACACTCCGCGTGCTGAATATAAAAACACTGTGATGCACATAACCTCCGCGCACTCCTATTTGTGCATACAAATGTTTTGTCGAATAATAACACGACCCTTTCAAAAGCAGTTATGGTTTTGGATGCCATAACTGCTTTTGAAATATGAACACAAATCGCGAAGCGATTGTGTTCATGAGCATGCAGCAGAGCGGAATGCGAATGTTTGTCTGAACTGTAAAGGGCAGTGGGAAAGGAAAATTATGAACAAAGAAAATAAACTCGTCATTCGGATCCTGAAGCGGATCCTTCTGCTTGCAGTGGTTATGTTTCTGCTGTCTGTGGTGGTGTTCTGGCTGGCGAGACTGGCACCGGGAGATCCCCTGCAGTCCTTTTACGGAGATTCCCTGGAAATGATGACCAGCGATGAGGTGGCTGCGGCCAGAACGAGACTAGGATTGGATCAGGGGATCGGGGTACAGTATGTAAGGTGGTTTACCAATGCAGTTCATGGTGACTTCGGATTGTCGCTGAAATACAGGCAGCCGGTTATGAATGTGATCAAACCGCTGATCGGAAATACTCTGATGCTGGGAGGAATTGCTTATATTGTGATCTTTCTACTGGCAGTTCTGATCGCCATATTCTGTACGCTCCATGAGGATCAGTGGATCGACCGGCTGATCTGCAAGATCGGAACAGCAGCCTATTATGTGCCGGCTTTCTGGCTTGGTGTGGTACTGATCCTGATCTTCAGTGTAAATCTTGGATGGTTCCCAAGCAGCGGTGCCTATGATGTGGGAATGGCAGATAGTATCGGCAATCGTATGAAGCATATGATCCTTCCGCTGGTAGTAATGATCTTCAGCCATCTCTGGTATTACGCATATATGATACGTAACAAATTCCTGGATGAGGTGCGGAAGGATTATGTACTTCTTGCCAGATCCAAGGGACTTTCCAAAAGAAAGATCCTGTGGAAGCATTGTCTTCGAAATGTAATGCCGACGATCGTGAGTATCATGGCAGTTTCGGTACCCCATGTAACCGGTGGGACTGTAACTGTGGAAGCTGTTTTCAATTATGCGGGAATTGGAAATCTTGCAGTGGAATCTGCGAAATATCATGATTATAACCTGCTGATGATCGATGTGCTGATCACGGGATTTATCGTATTTTTAAGCAGCTTTGTTGCACAGACTGTCAATGAAGAGATCGATCCAAGAATGAAGGATTCGGAGGTGAGGGTATGGTAGCTGACCGGAAGCTTTCAGAAGCTGAGCTTTTTCAGGTAGTTGGTGCCGGGTGGAAGCAGCATGAATCTGAAAAACGAAAAAAAACATTTCAGGAAAAGCTGAAGGGGAAACCGGTATTTTCCATGTTCCTGCTTTTTCTGATCGTTTTGGGCTGTGTATTTGCAAATGTTGTTGCAAATCATGATCCCTCAGGTTTTTATCTCCAGAATCTGAATACACCGCCGGGAAAGGAATTTATCTTTGGAACGGATTCGCTTGGAAGAGATATTTATTCACTGATCTGGTATGGCGGACGGGTTTCTCTGGTGATCGGGCTTCTGGGAGCTGCGATCATTACTGTGATCGGTGTTACCTACGGATGCATCAGCGGAACAGCAGGTCTAAAGGTGGATTCAGTTCTGATGCGGTTTACGGAAATGTGCGGAAGTATTCCGACCCTTCTGCTGATCCTGATCCTGTCTGCGGTCCTTCAGGCCAATGATGTGATCAGCATATCTGTGATCATCGGTATTACCGGGTGGTTTGCACTGGCACGTATTGTCAGAAGTGAAGTGCGGCAGATAAGGAACAGTGATTATGTGATGTATGCAAGACTCTGCGGAGGAAGTTTTGGATATGTGATGTATCACCATCTGATACCGAATTTTGTTTCGGCGATCATGTTTGTGGTGATCTCTTCGATAAGCAGCTGTATTACCATGGAATCTACATTAAGCTTTCTTGGCCTCGGGCTTCCGGCTGATGTAGTCTCCTGGGGAAGTATGCTCTCACTGGCAAATAAAGCACTGATCATGAATACCTGGTGGGTGATCGTAATCCCAGGAGTTTTTCTGGTCATTACTTTAATGTGCATTACCAGTATGGGAAGCTTTGTGAGAAGTGAGGTAAATAACCATTACAGCAATCTCTGATGCAGTCAGAAAAAAAATTTGGACGCAAACCGTGATAAAACATTCCGAAGTGTGGATAACCGGTTTGAAAATAAGGAAAGATGAGGAAAACAGAATGAAAAAGAGAACAGGAATCAACTATGGCAGAAAATATGCGGCGATAACACTGGCAGCAGTGACCGCAGCATGTACAGGAGCAACTGCAAGCAGTGTGGTAAACGTAGCTGCGGCAGAAGAAAACAAAACTCTGGTATATGCAGGTGAGTCAGAAAGTACGATCAATCCCCTTCTGAATAACCATGATGAACTTCCGGATCTTATTTTTTCAGGACTGATGAAATATGATGCCAATGGAAAGCCGGTAGAGGATCTTGCAGAGAGCTATACCTTTGACAAGGATACCAATACCTATACTTTTAAGCTTCGAGATGGTGTTAAGTGGCATGATGGAGAAGCTTTCAATGCAGAGGATGTTGTATACACCTATAAGGAGCTTACAGAGGATGAAACCCTGGGAGCCAGTATCACCAGCAACTATCAGGACATTACAAGCATTGAGGCACCGGATGATCAGACTGTGATCTTTACACTGGATCAGTATGATGCTGCCATGCTGGATTACTTTACCATGGGAATCCTTCCTGAGCATCTTCTGGAAGGAGAGGACATAAATACTACATCCTTTAACCAAAACCCGGTGGGAACAGGCCGTTATAAATTTGAAGACTGGGATGCTACCGGTGGAATGATCACACTGAAACGAAATGAAGATTATTACGGAAAGGTTCCGAATATTGAAACCGTTGTATATCGTACAGTATCGGATGAGACTACAAAGGCAACCATGCTCCAGTCCGGCGAGGCGGATCTTGCATGGCTGAATTCCAACTATGCTTCTCAGTTCAAGGATAAGGACGGATATAATTACTGGGAGTTCACCACAGCAGATTACCGTGGTGCTGCCATGGATATGAGTACAGATTTCTGGAAGGAAAACGGAGATTCCATCGGCGTTCTGAATTATGCGCTGGATAAGGATTCCATTATTGCAGGTGTTCTTGCAGGACAGGGAGAGCCGGCATACAGCCCGATCCAGAGAAACCCTCTCGGAACAGATAAGGAAGCCAATATCTACTCCTATGATCTGGATACCTTTGCAAAGAAGATGGAAGAGCTGGGATGGAAAAAAGGTGATGATGGGATCTATGAGAGAAACGGACAGAAATTCCACTTTACCATCCAGGTACGTGATTACGAAGAAGAGCGTGTGGATATTGCCAATGTCATGTCTGATATGCTGAAGCAGGCTGGTGTGGAAATGGAAGTAAAGCTTGTTACCAAATTTGACTGGGATGCAGGATACAATGGATTTCTTGCCGGCTATTCAACACAGTTTGACCCGGATATGGCATATGTAAACTTTGTAACCGACGCAAGTGGAAACAACATGCATTATTCCAATGCAGATGTGGATAAATATCTTGAGGAAGGCCGTCACGGTGAGACTGAGGAAGCCAGAAAAGAAGCATATAGTGAATTCGAAAAGGCATATGCCAAGGCACCTGGAATCCTTCTGGTTGCTTATCTTCAGGGAGATTATGTAGGCGTTTCCGGACTTGACGGACTGGATACCACACGTGTTCTGGGACATCATTCCGTAGGTGTTATGTGGAATATTGAAGACTGGACCATTACAAAATAAGGAAAAGATCATGCAGGAAACCGTTTTGGAATTAAAAAACTATTCGGTAAGCTTTGACACATCGGACGGCGAGGTACAGGCCGTCCGGAATGTTGATCTCACGGTAAAAAAAGGAGAGATACTTTGTATCGTAGGTGAGTCCGGATGTGGAAAAACCGTTATGTGCCGTAGCGTGATGAAGCTTCTGCCACCGAATGCACATGTAAAAAGCGGAGAGATCAGTCTCTGCGGAGAGAATATCACAGCCTATAAAAGAAAAAAAATGGAAAAGCTGTGCGGAAGTAAGGTAAGCATGGTGTTCCAGGATCCTATGCTGACGCTGAATCCGACGATCCCTGTTGGCAAACAGATCACAGAGGCTATTATCAAAAATCAGAAAGTATCCAGGGATGAGGCGAAAAAAAGAGCTGTGGAAATGCTGAAGCTGGTAGGGATTCCGGATGCAGAACAGCGCTATGGCCTGCAGCCTCATTTTTTTTCCGGAGGAATGCGTCAGCGTTGTGTGCTGGCTATTGCACTGGCCTGTGATCCGGAAATATTATTTGCCGATGAGGCGACTACAGCACTGGATGCAACCGTGGAAGCAAAGATTCTGGATCTGCTTCTTGAGCTGAGAGAAAAAACAGGGATCAGTATTGTGTTCATATCTCATGATCTGGGAGCTGTTGCAAGGATCGCAGACAGAGTTGCAGTTATGTATGCAGGAAAGATCATTGAGATCGGGACAGCGGAAGAGGTTTATTATGATCCCCGGCATCCTTATACCTGGGGACTTCTGTCTTCACTGCCTGTATTTGCAGGTGAAAAAGGGGAGCTGAATCCGATCCCCGGAATGCCGCCCTCTCTTTTGAATCCTCCGCCGGGAGATGCATTTGCCGTTCGAAATCCCCAGGCGCTGGCAATCGATTATGAACAGACTCCGCCGATGTTTAAAGTCAGTGATACGCATTATGCAGCCACATGGCTTCTGGATGAAAGAGCTCCGAAAATAGAAAAGCCCGCCATTTTGAAGGACAGATTACAGGAAAACAGCGGCCGTAAACAGAAACCGGATAAAAAGGAAGCGTCATTTTTACAGAAAACAGAACAGAAACAGGCGCCTGTACTGATCGAAGCCAGAAATCTGAAGCAGCATTTCCGTATCCGTTCCGATTATACGATCCATGCAGTGGATGATGTTTCCTTCAGTATCCGGGAAGGTGAGATCATGGCACTGGTGGGAGAGACCGGCTGCGGAAAATCCACAACAGCCAGAACGCTTGCAGGAATCTACCGGCCCACAGGCGGGGAGATCTTTTATCAGGGAGAAAGAGTGCCGGATAAAAAGGATCCTTTCGGAATGCGGAAGAAAATGCAGACTGAGATCCAGATGATCTTTCAGGATTCGGGCGCTGCACTGAATCCCCGAATGAGCATACGGCAGATCATGCTGGAGCCTGTAAAGATCAGCCGCAGGATCCGTGACAGAGAAATGCTGGAGAACAGGCTTCGGGAAATCCTGAAGGAGACAGGACTGGATGAAAGCATTCTGTCGAAAAAGTCGGGAGAGCTTTCCGGCGGACAGAGACAGAGAGTTGCCATAGGAAGAAGCCTTCTCATGGAACCACGTCTTATCATTGCAGATGAACCGATCGCATCGTTGGATATTTCTATCCAGGCACAGATCGTCATGCTTTTTAAAAAGCTTCAGCAGGAAAAAAGATTTTCGTTTCTTTTTATTGCCCATGATCTGTCCATGGTACGTTTTTTAAGTGATACAACCGGTGTGATGAAAAACGGAAAGCTGGTAGAAATGGCACCTACAAAAGAGCTTTTTGAAAATCCGCAGCATCCTTATACACAGTCCCTGCTTTCTGCGATCCATATTCCGGATCCGCTGGAAGAGAGAAAACGAAGGCTGATCGAGTATGAAGAGCCACAGTCTCTTGGAGAGGGCTGGAAAGAATTATCCGCATGTCACTGTGTGAGAATATAAGAACATGATGGAATACATATGCATGACAAAATGGAATATGTAAAATCCCCCCGCCGGGGTTGTGGCAGAACAGCCGTGTTGTTAAACTTTTGTTATTCGAAATACTGAGAAACAAAGTGCGGAGAGGAAAATATGGGAAAATATATAATAAAACGGTTGCTGCAGCTGATCCCGGTCCTGATCGGGATCACATTTCTTTCTTTTGCCATGATGCGGCTTGCCGGCGGAGATGCAGTAACTTATATGTATGAAAATGCAGGCTCTGCAGTATCCCAGGAGGTCATTGATAATGCGAAGGCAGAATATGGCCTTGATAAACCATTCCTTGTACAATATGCTGCCTGGTTTGCGGGAATGGTAACCGGAGATATGGGAGAGAGCTATGTGTCTCACAGAGATGTCTATGAAACCTTTATTTCAAAGCTTCCGGCAACGATGATGCTGACTCTGTCATCAATCCTTCTTACAATTGTTCTTGCGATCCCGTTGGGAATCCTGTCAGCAGTAAAGCACAACAAATGGGTAGATTATCTGATAAGATTTTTAAGCTTTATCGGCAATTCCATGCCGAATTTTTTTGCTGCCATGGTCTTGATGTATTTTCTGTCCATCAGGCTGGGCGTTTTACCGGTAGTCACAAATACAGATCTCGGACAGAGTATTATTCTGCCGACACTGACACTGGCAATCTCCATGGCTGCAAAATATACCAGACAGGTGCGTGCCACGGTTCTGGAAGAACTGAATAAGGATTATGTGACCGGAGCCCGGGCAAGAGGGATCCGCAGTCGTGTGATCATCTGGAAGAGTGTAATGAAGGCTTCCATGCTGACGATCATCACACTGCTGGCTCTGTCCATCGGCAATCTTCTGGGAGGAACTGCCATTGTGGAAAATATCTTTATGTGGGATGGTGTCGGAAAACTGGCGGTAGATGCGATCACCATGCGTGACTATCCGATCATCCAGGCTTATGTGGCATGGATGGCGGTTATTTATGTTCTGGTAAATCTGGTGACAGATATTATTTACCACTATCTGGATCCGAGAGTACGACTTGGAGGTGACAGAGCATGAGTGGAAAAAATAATATCACAGTCCGGAAGCAGAAGATCCGGAAAAATCATACAAAAGCAAAGCTTGTCTTTTTTCTTGTGCTTACAGCATTGCTTCTGTTTGTAGCGGCATTTGCAAAATATCTCTGCCCTTATGATCCTTATGCCCAGGATCTGGCACTTGCTCAGAAACCGCCGGGACCGGAGCATCTGCTCGGGACAGACCGTTATGGAAGAGATATGCTTTCCCGTGTGATCATAGGAAGTACGACCAGTATTTATGCAACACTGCTCCTGGTTGCGGTGATCACGGTGGTGGGAACGGCTATTGGTATTTTCTGTGGCTGGAAGGGCGGCAAAGCCGATACTGTTCTGATGCGTATCTCCGATCTGTTCCTGGCTTTTCCGGGACTGGTATTTGCCCTGGCAGTAGCAGGTGTTCTGGGAGGCGGTATCCAGAATGCGATCATTGCCCTGGCAGTGATCAGCTGGCCGAAGTTTGCGAGACTTGCCAGAGGGCTTACTCTGACTCAGAAGGACTCTGCATATCTTATGGCGGCAAAGCTTTCCGGGAGCAGTACAGGAAAGCTTCTGCTCAAACATATCCTTCCAAATATTGCAGGCCCCATACTTGTTACGTCAGTTCTTGATATTGGAACCATGATGATGGAGCTGGCAGGACTTTCCTTTCTCGGGCTTGGGGTAAAGCCTCCAATGGCAGAATGGGGAAGTATGATCAACGATGGAAGAAGTATGCTGCAGATTTCACCGTGGATGGTACTTGCGCCGGGAATGGCGATTTTTATTACAGTAATGATCTTTAATCTTCTGGGAGATACGATCCGGGATTATATGGATCCGAAGGAACGAAACAGGAGAAGAGGATAACAGGCACTTATAAATAAGCATAACACAGAAAGTGAGAGCGGAGATTATGAAGAAAAAGATTCTGGCAGCAATGCTTGCTGCGTCAATGGTCATGAGCATGACGGGAGTTCCGGCAGCAGCAAAAAGCAAAGAAAAGAGTGAAGGAACTACCTTTGTTTACGGAACTACCGGATATAGTGAAGAAATGGGAGATGCAGGATTAAACCCTCACGACAATTATTCCGGATGGAGCTGTCTGCGTTATGGTGTAGGAGAAACATTGTTTAAGTACAATGACAACATGGAGGTAGAGCCATGGCTTGCTACAGACTATGAATTTACAGACGATAATACAGTAAAGATCACCCTTCGTGACGGTGTGAAATTTTCCAGCGGAAGAACCATGGACGGAGAAGCGGTAAAGGAATGCCTGGAGGATCTGATCGCAAACCATGACCGTGCACCTTACGATATGAAGATCGATAAGATCGAAGCAGATGGAATGACAGTAACAATCCATACTTCCGAACCATGTCCGGCACTGATCAATTATCTCGGTGACCCGTATGGTGCCATCATTGATATGGATTATGGCGTACAGGGAGAGGGTGGCTCTGCAAATGTGGCAGGAACAGGCCCCTATGTTGCAACAGAGGTATCCCCAACAGAGATCAAGCTGGTAAAAAATGAGGATTACTGGGGCGGAGATGTAAAGGCAGACAACGTTATCGTAAAATCTTTCTCAGATGGAAGTGCCCTGACAGCAGCATTGCAGACAGGCGATATACAGGGAACCTATGGACTTCAGTACGATAACTATGCACTTTTTGACGGAAATCCGGACTATCAGATCAGTTCTGTAGCAACAAGCCGCTGTTTCTTCGGACAATTTAATATGGAATCCGAGCTGATGCAGGATCAGAATGTGAGAAAAGCCATTGAGATGGGAATCGATAAGGACGGCTTCTGTAGTGTGATCATGGAGGGACGAGGTGTTCCGGCAGTGGGAGCCTTCCCAAGCAGCTTTTCCTATGGAAACGATGCAGTAAAGGCACCGTCCTATGATCCGGAAGAGGCGAAAAAGCTTCTGGAAGAATCCGGATGGACAGATACGGATGGAGATGGCTATGCAGATAAGGACGGAAAGAAGCTGTCCATCACATGGCTGACCTATCCAACCCGTCTGGAACAGCCTAAGCTTGCAGAATATGCACAGTCCACTTTAAAGGACATCGGAATTGAGGTCAATGTTAACAATACAGCAGATCATGCGACGTATGCGAAGAACGGAGAATTTGATGTATATGTAAGCTCGCTTACAACTGCACCTACCGGTGATCCGGAATATTTCTTCACAAGTACAGTTGTATCTGACGCTGCCAAAAATTATGGCAAATACAGCAATTCGGATGTTGATGATATCGTAGCGAAGCTGCATGAGACCTTTGATACAGATGAGAGAGGTAAGCTTGCTGTGGAAGCACAGCAGACCATTCTGGATGATGATGCGTATTTCTTTGTTTCTCATCTGAATATGGGACTTGTGTCAAAGTCAAATGTATCAGGGCTGACTGCTCATCCATGTGATTATTACGAGATCACGGCAGATCTGGAAGTGAAATAAGATGGAGTCATTGTTGAAGCTTGAGCATGTGACGATCTGCTACAACGGAGAGCCGGTTGTACATGATGTGGATCTGGAACTGAATAAAGGGGAGATCCTGGGGGTGGTAGGCGAATCCGGAAGCGGAAAAAGTACCATCATCAAGGCAATCATGGGACTTCTGGGAAATGAAGGCATGGTGACAGAAGGGGATATCTGGTACAAAGGAAAAAATGTGGTGGATATGCCGGAAAAAGAATTACGCAGACTTCTGGGTCCTGAGATCGCCATGGTCTTTCAGGATTCAGGAGCAGCCCTTTGTCCCATCCGCACCGTAGGCGATCAGATCTATGAGAGTATGCGGGAGCATGAAAGGATCAGCCGTAAGGAATGTGCGGAGCGTGCCGTCCGGATGATGGCTAAGATTGGCCTCAAGGATGGGGAACGTGTTTTGCAAAGCTATCCCTTTGAATTGTCCGGCGGCATGAATCAGCGTGTGGGAATCTGTATTTCCATGCTGCAGAATCCGTCGCTTCTTCTGGCAGATGAGCCTACCAGTGCCCTGGATGTAACCATACAGAAACAGGTAGTTGAGGAAATGCTGCTGATGCGCCGGGAGTATGAAACAGCCATGGTTGTTGTCACACACAACATCGGCGTAGTAGAAAAAATGGCAGATCAGGTTCTGGTACTGAAAAACGGAGAAGTGAGAGAATATGGAAAAACAGCTCAGGTCCTGACAGCTCCGACAGATCCTTATACAAAAGAACTTATGCGTTCGGTACTTCGCCTGAAACGTGCAGGCACCGGAAATGGAGGCAGATGATGGCAGAAAAAATCCTGGAAGTGCAGAATCTGAAAAAGACATTTTTATCCGGGAAAAAATCCTTCACGGCTGTGGAAGATGTGAGCTTTTTTCTGAACGCGGGAGAAGTTCTTGGTATCGTGGGCGAATCCGGTTCCGGAAAAAGTACAGTGGCAAAAATGATCACGCATCTGACGGATATTACAGGTGGAAAGATTTTTTTCCTGGGAAAAGATATCACACATGCGAAGGGAAAAGCTCTCCGGGAAACTTACCGGGAACTTCAGATGGTATTTCAGACACCGGCAGGATCCTTTGATCCCAGGTGCACCATTGGGGACGGAATCGGGGAAAGTCTCCGGAATATGGGGATAAGTAAGAAGGAAACCAGGAACCGTGTGGAAAAACTTCTTCTTACCTGCGGCCTGACTCCGGAATATGCAGACCGTTATCCTCATCAGGTCAGCGGAGGGGAGTGCCAGAGAGCGGCCATTGCCAGAGCCCTGGCTGTAGAACCCAAAGTTCTGATC
>ERZ779843.4244-NODE-4244-length-11111-cov-8.066570_pt1 | contig 11111 bp, 9 predicted proteins | sample MGYA00511560_ERZ779843 | MGnify/ENA primary metagenome ERZ779843 (study PRJEB29588, sample SAMEA2158062) | human gut metagenome | biome: human gut; feature: human-associated habitat; material: faeces | place: Denmark | collected 2008/2010 ... | reverse complement strand
CCCGCCATTATAAACGCCCGGCTGCAAGGTGCAGCCGGGCATTTTTTTGAACAAAAATCCAATTTTTAAAACAGATGTTCCTATTCTGGCGGCTAGGTATCTGCTACCATAGAGGTACGGTAGCGGCGCGGGGTCAGGCCGGTCTGTCGGCGGAACACACGGTAAAAATAGTTGTAGTCCGAAAACCCGGTCAGGCGGCTGATCTCCACGTTGGACAGGGACGTTGTGGCCAGCAGTTCCATGGCCCGCTGCACCCGCAGCCGGGTGATCTGCTCATTGATGCCGCAGCCGTAGGTCTGGCGGGAGAGATAATACAGCCCGGTGCGGCTCAAGGACAGCGCCCGGCAGATCTTTTCGCTGGTCAGTTCCTCTGCCAGGTGGTCGCTCAGATATTGGCCCAGCCGTGCCTCGCTGCTGCCGGGGTTCAGCCGCGCCAAACCCTGTTGGTACAGCGCGGACGCTGCCAACGCCAGCAGGTCCGATGCCGATTTCAGTGTCGGGTAGGGCGTGCGGGGCAGGGCATCGTAGGCGCTGTGCAGCGCCGCTTCGTCGATGCCGTAGGGTGCGCAGCGCTCCTTGGCCACGGCCCACTCGGCCGCCTCGTCCGCGCCTTGCACGATATGGCTTAGCAGCAGAAATCCCACCGCCGCGCCGTCTATCAAAATCGGCGTGATGACCTCGATCAGCCCGGCGTGGCAGGTGTAGATGACCGTCTCTTTCCGCCGCGTGGCGTTGCGGCAGGCGTTTTGGTCGCACAGATGGCAGCCGATGACCCCTTCCGGCACGCCGCGCACCAGCTTGCAGTAGGCAGGCAGCTCCGGCGGGTAAGAGAGGATATCCATGCCGTAGGTGTCAAACACCACGGTGCGCAGCCCGGTCAGGCGGTGGAAATCCTGCAACAAAACCAGCATTTCTTCCTTATTGAAAACCGTTCCCATAGGTTGCCCCCCTTCATTTTGAACATCCAGACAGTTTCATCATAGAAAACAAAGCTCCACTTGTCAAGGAGGAAAATCCATGCTTACCTTACGAAATTGTACCCTCGGCATTGAGTTCGGCTCCACCCGCATTAAAGCGGTGCTGGTGGACGATGCCTGCAAGCCGGTCGCTCAGGGTGACTTTACCTGGGAGAATCGGCTGGAAAACGGTGTCTGGACCTACCCGCTGGACGAAGTCTGGCGTGGTGTGCAGGCCGCCTACGCCGCCCTGGCCGCCGATGTGCAGGCCCGGTACGGCCAGCCGCTGACCACGGTGGGCTGCATCGGCATTTCGGCCATGATGCACGGCTATCTGCCTTTTGACGCGGCGGGCAATCTGCTCGTGCCGTTCCGCACCTGGCGCAACACGATGACCGGCCAAGCGGCGGAAGCGCTGACCGCGGCGTTCGGGTTCAACATCCCCCAGCGGTGGAGCGTAGCGCACCTGTACCAGGCCATGCTGAACCGCGAGCCGCACCTGGCGCAGCTGGATTTCTTCACAACACTGGCCGGGTATGTACACTGGCAGCTGACCGGGCGCAAGGTGCTGGGCGTGGGCGACGCCAGCGGTATGTTCCCGATTGACAGCGCCACCGGCGGGTATAACGCTGCCATGCTGGAAAAATTCAACGCGTTGGCGGCAAAGCAGGGCTATCCTGTAGACCTTGCCAGTCTGCTGCCCACCGTTTTGCCCGCAGGTGAGGACGCGGGCACGCTGACCGCCGAGGGCGCGAAGCTGCTGGACCCCACCGGCGTTTTGCAGCCCGGCGTGCCGTTCTGCCCACCCGAAGGCGACGCAGGCACCGGCATGGCCGCCACGAACAGTGTGGCCCCGCGCACCGGAAATGTCAGCGCAGGCACGAGTATTTTTGCCATGGTTGTGCTGGAAAAGCCGCTTTCCAAGGTCTACCCGGAAATCGACATGGTCACGACCCCCGACGGTGCGGCGGTGGCCATGGTCCACTGCAACAACTGCACCAGCGACCTGAACGCCTGGGTCGATCTGCTGGCCGAGAGCGCGGCGCTCTGCGGGGCTGGCATCGACAAGGGCGCGTTGTTCACCCGGCTGTTCAACGAGTCTTTGAAGGGTGCGCCTGACTGCGGCGGCGTGGTGCCCATCAACTATATCTCCGGTGAGAGCGTGACCCACTTTGATGCGGGCCTGCCGCTGCTGCTGCGCCACCCAGACAGTGATTTTACGCTGGCGAACTTTATGCGGGCCAATATCTATTCGGCCTTTGCCACACTGGCGTTGGGGCTAAACATTTTGAAGCAGGAGCACGTGGCGTTGGATACGCTGCTGGGCCACGGCGGCATTTTCAAAACGCCGGGTGTGGCGCAGCGGTATCTGACCGCTGCGGCAGGCGCGCCCGTCACCTGCATGGAGACCGCGGGCGAGGGCGGCCCTTACGGCATGGCGCTGTTGGCGGCCTACCGCCTGTACCGCAGGGCAGGGGAGACGCTGGCGGCGTATCTGAACCGCTGCGTGTTCGCTGATGCCAGAAGCGTAACGCTGGCCCCGGATGCCGACGATACGGATGGGTTCGCGAAGTTCCTGACTGAATATAAAAATGCGCTGAACGCCGAGCGGGCGGTGGTGTCCTGAAAATTTCTCCCGCCGTAGGGGCCGGGCATGCCCGGCCCGGTCGTGTAAGGCAAGTGTGCGCTTCCGGGAAAGTTGCGGGCCGGACATATCCGGCCCCTACCAAGTACTGCAGGCACTGGTTATTTAAAAGGAGGAGAAAACTTTTATGTTGCATACCTATGAATTTTGGTTCGTCGTGGGCAGTCAGTTTTTGTACGGCCCTGAAGTCCTCGAGACCGTCGCCGCCCGCGCAGCGGAGATGGCCGATAAGCTGAACGCCTCCGGCAATCTGCCCTGCAAAATCGTCTACAAAGTTACCGCCAAGACCAACGCCGAAATCTCCGACGTGGTGCGCGAGGCCAACTACGACAAGCACTGCGCGGGCATCATCACCTGGTGCCACACCTTCAGCCCCAGCAAAATGTGGATCAACGGCTTTGCCAACCTGCAAAAGCCCTACTGCCACTTTGCCACCCAGTACAACCGCGAGATCCCCAATGAAGAGATCGACATGGACTTCATGAATCTGAACCAGGCCGCCCACGGCGACCGCGAGCACGGCTTTATCGCCGCCCGCCTGCGGATGCCCCGCAAGGTCATTGCGGGCTACTGGCAGGACGAGGACGTGCAGAAGCGCCTGGGCGACTGGATGCGTGCCGCCGTGGGCGTGGCGGTTTCGAGAGAATTGAAGGTCATGCGTTTCGGCGACAATATGCGCGAGGTCGCTGTGACCGAGGGCGACAAGGTCGAAGTGCAGGCAAAGCTCGGCTGGCAGGTCAACACTTGGCCCGTGGGACAGCTGGTGGACACGATGAACGCCGTGACCGATGCGGAAATTGACGCCCTGATGGATGAATACCGCGCCGCCTACGATTTTGCCAGCGAGGACACGGACTTTATCGAGACCGTGCGCTACCAGGCCCGCGAGGAAATCGCCATGAAGAAAATGCTGGACGCCGAAGGGTGCAAGGCATTTTCCAATACTTTCCAGGATTTGTACGGTATGCGCCAGCTGCCGGGCATCGCCAGCCAGCATCTGATGGCCCAGGGCTATGGCTACGGCGGCGAAGGGGACTGGAAAGTTGCCGCAATGACTGCTATAATAAAGGCAATGGCCGAGGGCAAGACCGGCGGCACCGCCTTTATGGAGGATTACACCTACAACCTCGCGCCCGGGGCCATGTACAGCCTGGGTGCCCATATGCTGGAAGTCTGCCCGTCCGTGGCCGCCGCCAGGCCCCGCGTGGAGGTTCACCCCCTGGGCATCGGCGACCGTGAGCCGCCTGCCCGCCTGGTGTTTGAGGGCCATGAGGGTGACGCCATCGTCGTGAGCCTCATCGACATGGGCGGCCGCCTGCGGCTGATTTGCCAGGACATCCACTGCGTCAAGCCGATTCTACCCATGCCCAACCTGCCGGTGGCCCGCGTCATGTGGCAGGCTATGCCTGATCTGACCACCGGCCTGGAATGCTGGATCACGGCGGGCGGCGCACACCACACGACACTGACCTACGATGTGACCGCCGACCAGATGAAGGACTGGGCCAACATGATGGGTATTGAATTTGTCCATATCACAAAAGATACCACGGTGGAAAGTCTGGAACAGCAGCTGTTCTTGAACGATTTAGCGTGGAAATTGAAAGGATAACCTATGCTGGAAGCATTAAAACAGCAAGTTTATGAAGCCAATATGGAACTGCCCCGCAGGAGCCTTGTGACCTACACCTGGGGGAATGTCTCGGGCATTGACCGGGAGCGCGGCCTGTTCGTCATCAAGCCCTCCGGCGTTGAATATGACGAGCTTACGTCGGAAATGCTCGTTGTCATGGACCTGGACGGCAACAAGGTCGAGGGCGATCTGAACCCCAGCAGCGACACGAAAACGCATTTGGAACTGTACAAAGCTTTCCCGCAGCTGGGCGGCATCGTACACACCCATTCCACCCACGCGGTGGCCTTTGCCCAGGCGCGGCGCGACCTGCCCGCCTTTGGCACGACCCATGCTGACTACTTTTACGGCCCGGTGCCCTGCACGCGGGAGCTGACGCCGGAGGAAATCGACGAGGACTACGAGAAGAACACCGGCAAGGTCATCATCGAGACGTTTACAGAGCGCGGCATCGACCCGGTACACGTGCCCGGCGTGCTCTGCGCCAGCCATGGGCCGTTCACCTGGGGCAAGGACGCGGCCCAGGCCGTCTATCACGCGGTTGTGTTGGAAGAAGTGGCAAAGATGGCGATCCTGACCCTGACCATCGACCCCAACGCCCATCCCGCACCGCAGCACGTGTTGGACAAGCATTTTATGCGCAAGCATGGGCCAAATGCCTATTATGGGCAGAAATAAGGAGGTTCGTCTCATGAAATTCTACATTGATACCGCCAATGTGGACGAGATTCGCAAGGCCAACGACATGGGCATTATCGCCGGTGTCACCACCAACCCGAGCCTGATTGCCAAGGAGGGCCGCGACTACGCCGAGACGCTGAAGGAGATTGCCACCATCGTGGACGGCCCCATCTCCGGCGAGGTCAAGGCTACCACCACCGACGCCGAAGGCATGATCGCCGAGGGCCGCGCCATCTACGCGCTGGACCCGAAGCACATGGTGGTAAAAATTCCCATGACTGCCGAGGGGTTAAAGGCCATCAAGGTGCTGTCCGCCGAGGGCATCCCCACCAACTGCACGCTGATTTTCAGTGCCAACCAGGCATTGCTGGCCGCCCGCGCGGGGGCAGCTTACGTCAGCCCCTTCCTTGGCCGCCTTGACGATATCGGCCAGCCGGGCATCGAACTGGTCGAGACGATCCACGATATGTTCCTCAACTATCCCGATATCGAGACCCAGATCATTGCCGCCAGCGTGCGCAACCCTATCCATGTGACGGACTGCGCCCTGGCCGGGGCGGACATTGCCACGGTGCCCTACAAAGTTATCGAGCAGATGCTCCACCACCCGCTGACGGATGCCGGCATTGAGAAGTTCAAGGCCGACTACACCAAGGTGTTCGGCGCGTAAAACACGTTGCCTTCTCCGCGCTCTGTGCCATTGTTCGGCACAGGGCGCTTTTCTTTGTGCGACGCTTGACGAATCCGCGCTGGTACGATATACTAAATATTTACGGCTCTGGCCGCAATGTGTGTATAAAAGGAGGGAGAACCGCCGTGATTTTCGGCAAGTATATCAACCGCTACTACCTCAAGCACGCGCCTGTACTGCTTTTGGGTATTCTGTCGCTGCTGACGGTGGATTATATCCAGCTTCTCATCCCGGAGCTGTACCGGCTGGTCATCAACGGTGTAAACCTGGGGCAGGTGGTGGTGGACGGCCAGACGATGGCCTTCACCAAAGAAGTGCTGTTCCAACACATCTGCCTGCCCATGATCTACATTGTGGTGCTCATGGTCATCGGGCGTTTTCTGTGGCGCGTTTGTTTCTTCGGCTCGGCGGTCCGGGTGGCGGCCGACCTGCGGGAGCAGATGTTTGACCACAGCCGCCAGCTGTCCCAGCAGTATTACCAGGTCAACAAAGTGGGCAACCTGATGAGCCTGTATACCAACGACCTGGACACCATCCAAGAGTGCTTCGGCGACGGCATCCTCATGTTCTTTGATGCGTCGGTGCTGGGCATTCTGGCGCTGGTCAAAATGTGGCGCATGGACATCAAACTCACGCTGCTGGCCCTGATCCCGGCGGCGGTCATGTTCGCCATTGGCACCGTGATGAGCCAGGTCATGACCAAGCGTTGGGAGGAACGCCAGCAGGCATTTTCCGACCTATCGGACTTTGCGCAGGAAAATTTCTCCGGCATTGCGGTCATCAAGGCGTTTGTCAAAGAGCTGAAAGAGCTGATGGCGTTCCGCAAGTTAAACAAGGAAAACGAGGAAATCAACGTTACCTATACAAAAATTGCCACACTGTTGGAGGTCCTCGTCACCCTGTTTGTTGAATCGGTCATCTGCGTTATCCTCGGTTACGGCGGCTGGCTCGTCTACCGGGGCCAGTTCAACGCGGGCCAGCTGGTGGAGTACATCGGCTACTTTGAGGCCATCGTCTGGCCCATCATGGCGATTTCGATGCTGATTGAAAAGACCGCCCGCGGCAAAGCATCGCTGAACCGCATTACCGAGCTGCTGGACGCGCCCATCGATGTGGCCGACCGTGACGGCGTGGCCGATTTGAAAAATCCCCGCGGCGGCATCGAGTTCCGCCATTTGAACTTCCGCTACCCGGACGGCGAGTACGATGTTTTGAAGGATATTTCCTTTACCATCACACCTGGGGAGAGCGTCGGCATCGTGGGCAAGACCGGCGCGGGCAAAACCGCGCTGGTAGATCTGCTGCTGCGCACCTACAATGTGCCCGACGGCACGCTGTTTGTGGATGGGCAGGACGTGAACACCGTGTCCATCCATTCGGTGCGCAACGCCTGCGCCTATGTGCCGCAGGATAACTTCCTGTTCTCGGACACGATTGCCCACAACATCGGCTTCGGCGTGGACGACGCCAGCCGGGAGGACATTGACCGCGCCGCCGCGCTGGCCGATGTGCGGGACAACATCGTGGACTTTAAAGATGGCTACGAAACCGTCCTCGGCGAGCGCGGCGTGACCGTTTCCGGCGGGCAGAAGCAGCGCATTTCGATTGCCCGGGCACTGCTGAAAAACGCGCCGATTTTGATTCTGGACGACTCGGTCTCGGCAGTCGATACCCGCACCGAGCGTATCATCCTCGACAACCTGAAAACGAGCCGCGCGGGCAAGACCACCCTGCTGATTGCCCACCGTATTTCCACGGTGGAGCAGCTGGACAAAATCATCTTTATTGAGGACGGCAGGGTGGAGGCCGTAGGCCCGCACGACGAATTGTACCGTACCTGCAACGAATACCGCCGCATGGTAGACCTGCAAAAGCTGGAAGATGAAGTGGGAGGTGACGGCAATGACTAACCTGAATCCGCTGCTTCTCGTCGGGGGCGTCATCGGCACGGTCACGGCCATTTTGATTTTTGCCTACGCCCTTGTCAAGGACAAAAAGGAGACGATGGGCTTTGAGCGCACGATGAAGGACGGCGAAATTCTGCGCCGCCTGGCCGGGTACGCCAAGCCTTACTGGGCAAAATTTGTCGTTGTGCTGTTCCTGATGCTGTTCTCGATTGCCTACGACATTATCTCGCCCCTCATCGTCGGTGCGCTGGAAGAACTGGTGGCCGGGGAGTTTGCGCTGCCGCGCCTCTTTGCGGGCGTGGCCGTCTATGCGGGCGTGCTGGTGTTTTCGATGGCAAGCACCTACTTCCAGGCCGTCATTTTGCAGCGCGTCGGCCAGCGCATTATCTCCGACCTGCGCGAAGATCTGTTCACCCACATTGAATCGCTGGCCCACGAGCAGCTGAACGAAATCCCGGTCGGCAAGCTCGTCACCCGCGTGACCAACGACACGAACGCTATCTCGATGATGTTCACGAACCTGCTGGTCACGCTGGCCAAGAACATCTTCGTCATCCTCGGCATTCTCATCGCCATGCTGTCCCTCAACTATGAGCTGACGCTGATGGTGCTGTGCTTTGTGCCGTTCATCGTAATTTTCACGGTGATTTTCCGCAAATTCTCCCGCCGTGCCTACCGCAAGGTCAAGGACGCGACGACGGATATCAACACCTACCTGTCGGAAAATCTTTCCGGTATCAAGGTCACGCAGATTTTCGGCCGCGAGGATGAAAAAATGGCGGAGTTCCGCGAGAAAAGCCAGCGGCTTGCCAAGGCCAACCAGGAGCAGATTTTTGTTTTCGGCGTGTTCCGGCCGCTGGTGTATATGCTGTACATCTGCTCGATCCTGTGTCTGTTTTACCTGGGCGGCATGGGCCACCTGACCGGCGCGACGTTTTTGGGGCAGACGATTTCCGGCGGCACTATCGTTACCTTTTATATGTATATCTCCAAGTTCTTCACCCCCATCCAGAATCTGGCCGAGCAGTTCAACTGGCTGCAATCGGCGCTGGCCTCGTCGGAGAAGGTGTTCTCCATCATGGACATTCAGCCCAAGATGGTGGACGCACCCGACGCCGTTGAGTTGGACGAGGTGAAGGGCGACATTGAGTTCCGCGATGTCTGGTTCAGCTACATCCCCGGCGAGTGGGTCTTGCAGGGCGTGTCGTTCCATGTGAGCCCCCGGGAGACAGTGGCCTTTGTCGGCTCCACCGGCTCGGGCAAGAGCACGATTTTGTCGCTGATCTGCCGCAACTATGAGTTCCAGAAGGGCGAGATTTTAATTGACGGCATCGACATCCGCAAAATCAAAATTTCGTCGCTGCGCCGCCACTTCGGCCAGATGCTGCAGGATGTGTTCCTCTTCTCGGGCACGATCCGCAGCAATATCGTCCTGCGGGAAGAAGGCATCACCGACGAGGAGATCATGCAGGTCTGCCGTTATGTCAACGCCGATAAGTTCATTGACAAGCTGGACCACGGCCTTGACGAGGAAGTCCGCGAGCGCGGCAACAATTTCTCGGCTGGTCAGCGGCAGCTGCTGAGCTTTGCGCGGACCATCATCCACAAGCCCAGCGTCATGATATTGGACGAAGCCACGGCGAATATCGACACCGAGACCGAGCTGTTGATTCAGGATAGCTTGGAAAAAATGCGTTCTGTCGGCACGATGCTGATCGTGGCGCACCGGCTTTCCACCATCCAGCACGCGGACAATATCATTGTATTGTCCCACGGCAAGATTCTGGAGCAGGGCAGCCACCAGGCGCTGCTGGCAAAGCATGGGCGGTATTACCAGCTGTATACGCTGCAATATCATAAGGAGCAAATGAAGGGGTAAGGCAGTAAAGCCCCCGCCTTTGCCTTGAGCTGGTGGCTGAGTGGGTTAAGCTACGACGCCATGCACGGCGTCGGCAATTTTGCCATCATGCTGGTGCTGTACCGCCCGCTGCGGAAAGCGCTGAGGGCGGCGAAAAGGCAGATTGGGTGGTAGCTCTTTGCCTTCCCCCTTGGGGGAAGGTGGCCCCGCAGGGCCGGATGAGGGGCGCGTGTGCCACAGTAACCCGTGAAGAGGCAATAGCGGTAAGTCGCCCTTCATCAGTCCGCGCTGCGGACAGCTTCCCCCAAAGGGGAAGCCTTTTTTATTTGCAGGCAGTGGACGTACCCCCGATTTTATGCTATACTATATCAGTTATAGTGGGGAGGTATAGGACCATGCGCGTTTTAGGCATCGACCCTGGGTATGCTATTGTGGGCTGGGGCGTTGTGGAATACATCGGCAACCGCTTTGCCCCCATCGGGTACGGCGCGGTCATCACCGAAAAAGACACGCCCTTTGAACAGCGGCTCGTCGAAATTTACGAGGGTGTGCTGGATATCTGCAAGCGCTACCAGCCCGAAGCCCTCTCTATCGAAAAGCTGTACTACCAGCACAACCAGACCACCGTCATCGGCGTGGCTGAGGCCCGCGGCGTCATTCTGCTGGCGGCTGCCCAGTGCGGCGTGCCGATCTATGAGTACACCCCCATGCAGGTCAAGCAGGCTATCACCGGGTATGGCAAGGCCGTGAAAAAGCAGATTCAGGAAATGACCCGCATGATGCTCCATCTGGAAACCATCCCCAAGCCCGACGACACCGCCGACGCCCTGGGCATGGCGATTGCCCACTGCCATTGCAGCCGCAGCCGCCTGATGGGCACACCTGTGCGGTAACAAATCCCCCCTATAAAAGAAGGATCAACCATGATTTACTGTCTGACTGGAAAAATCATTAAAAAATCGCTGGATTCCGTCGTCATAAGCTGCGCCGGGGTCGGCTATTTTGTCCAGATACCCGCCACCACCGGCGAAGCCATGCCCCCCGCCGGGCAGGAGGGCACCGTTTACACCATCATGAACGTGACCGAGAATGACGTCTCGCTTTACGGCTTTGCCACCGAGGAACAGCGCGACTGTTTCAAGATGCTGACCGGCGTCACCGGCGTCGGCCCCAAGGCCGGGCTGTCGATTTTGTCCATCATGACGCCGGAAAAAGTCGCCCTCGCGGCGTCCAGCGGCGACCACAAGGCCTTCACCAAGGCGTCCGGTGTCGGACCGAAGCTGGCCCAGCGCATCGCCCTGGAGCTGAAAGACAAGGTTGGCAGGGGGCTGGCTGCCGGTACCGGCTTCTCCGGCAATATTGCGACCCCCGCGCCCTCCAGCGCCCCGGCCCAGGCCGTGGCCGCCCTCGTCAGCCTGGGCTACTCGGCCAGCGACGCCGCTGCCGCTGTGGCCCGCGTGGACGAAACGCTCTCCGTGCAGGAGATCATCACCATTGCGCTGCGCAGCCTATCGCGCGTGTAACAGAAGGGGAGTGCCGAATTGAACCAGGAATATACCGTTGACCCCAGCCGCCTCGTCAGCCCCGATATGAGCGCCGCCGACGCCGAGGAAATCAGCCTGCGCCCGAAAACGTTGGACGATTACGTCGGCCAGGAGAAGGCCAAGGGCAACTTGAAAGTCTACCTGCGGGCGGCGCAGCAGCGCGGCGAGCCGATGGACCACATCCTGCTCTACGGCC
>ERZ779843.4243-NODE-4243-length-11112-cov-6.356335_pt1 | contig 11112 bp, 6 predicted proteins | sample MGYA00511560_ERZ779843 | MGnify/ENA primary metagenome ERZ779843 (study PRJEB29588, sample SAMEA2158062) | human gut metagenome | biome: human gut; feature: human-associated habitat; material: faeces | place: Denmark | collected 2008/2010 ... | reverse complement strand
CTCCGCCGCCTTGATCCTGAGCCTCAGGTCGGCCACCCCCGCCTCAGCAGCACGGGCGCCCTGAGCCGAAGTGCGTGCGGTCCGTTCAGCGGCCTCGGCCGCCGCTCCGGCCGCATTCCTGTCGTCATCAAGCTTGCCCAGCCTGTCCTCAAGCTCATGAAGGCAGTCCCTGAGTGCGGAGATCTCCTGCTGGCGAGAGAGCACGGACTGTCCCGGATCGCTCGCCGTCCAGACGACAAGGCTTCGGCTCGTGAGCCGGTCGCCCTTCGGAGTCACCAGCGTGACGCCTTCGGGAAGCCTGGCTCTCAAAGCCAGCCCCTCCGAAAGGCTCTTCACGCAGTAGACGTTCGCCGCAACGTCCGCGAGAGCCGCCGTCGCGTCGGACGAACAGCACCTGACGTGCGAGGTGATGGGTTCCAGCCTGACGCCGTCGAGCTCGAGTGCAGGGCGGCCCTCCTGCGTCTCACCTCGTTCAACGAACGAGATGGCGGCGGGCGGCCGGCGGCTCTCGTAGCCCTGAGCCATGCCGAGCCGGCTCAAGAAGCGTGCTCCCAGCCTCGATCCGACAACGGCCTCGACGGCCGTCACCCATTCGGGGTCGGCCGAAAGCGCCTCGGACAGGCGCGGAAGACCGTCAAGCCCTTCGGCGGCCTCGAATTCGGCAAGCCGCCCCTTTGCCTGAGCCCCCGCCTCGACGGCCTCAAGGGCGTCGAGCTTCGCGGCCGTTTCCTTTTCCTGAGCAAGAGCCGCAAAATAAGCCTCGTTGGCGGCGTCTCTTCTGCGTCTCGCCTCTGCTGCCGCCTCAGCCGCCTCCTCTTCAAGTGCGCGCGCCTCCTCTGCGGCGGCCTGAGCCTCCTCGAAGTCGAGCTTCATCGCCTCGAGCCCCTCCTTGTCAGGCGCTTCGAGCGTTCCCTCGGAAGCTGCAAGCCTCAGAAGACGCTGTCTGAGATCCTCGGCACGGCGCTCGGCCGCCTCAAGCCGCGCATGTGCAACACGTGCCTGAGCCTTCGCGTCGGACTCGGCTCTTCGAGCTTCGGCCGCGCGGGCATTGACGTCGTTCAGGGCGTCCTCGGCGGAGAGAACCTCCTCCTGTGCCGCAGCCTCCTCTTCGCCCGAGAGCGCAATCGTCTCCTCAAGCTCGTCAGTCTCGGATGCCTGGGCCTCTCTGGCGGAAACAGTCTCGGCAAGGCGCCTTTCCTTGGCCGCCTTTGCCTCTCGGGCTTCGGCTGCGGCTCTTTCCGCTCCGGCCCTGCGTTCGCGCTGCCGTCTTTCCTCGGCTTCGGCTTTGGTGAGCGCACGTTCGGCCTGCCTCAGTCCTGCAGCGGCCTCAAGCTCCTTCGCCTCAGCCTCGCGTGCCGCGGACTCGAGCGCGGGAAGCGACGCCGCTTCACGGGCGGCGTCGGCCTTTCTGGCCTCGATCTCGGCCTCGCCGCGCGCAATGTCGGCGGCAATCCCGTCGAGCGTTCTTTTCACGTCCTCATACTGGATCCAGTACCAGAGGGATTCGGCGGCGTTGCGCTCGTCCGTGAGCGCACGCCACTTCCCTGCGAGCTGCGCCTCGCCCTCAAGCCTTGCGGCCTCCTCTTCCTTGACGGCCTGCATGTCGCGCACGCGCTCGAGGTTGCCCCTCGTCTGACTGAGAAGCGACTCCGTCTCCCTGCGTCGCTCGCGGTAGAGCGAGACGCCCGCGGCCTCCTCTAGATAGACGCGCATCTCCTCGGGCTTGGCGCGGATGAAGTTCGAGATCATCCCCTGGGAGATGATGGCGTAGCTGCGAGGCCCGAGCCCCGTGCCGAGGAAGATCTCCTGCACGTCTCGGCGACGCACCTGCTGATGATTGATGTAGTAGGCGGACTGACCTTCGGCCGTCACGACTCGCTTGACGCTGATTTCGCCGAATTCCGACCACGCCCCCTTGAGGCGTCCGTCGTCGTTCGTGAGGATGAGCTCCACGCTCGCGCGCCCGAGAGCGTGGCGCGTGGTCGAGCCCGCGAAGATCAGCTCACGCATCGAGGACGAGCCGCGCAGTTCAGAGACGCGCGCCTCGCCGAGCACCCAGCGAACGGCGTCGATGATGTTCGACTTGCCGCAGCCGTTGGGTCCGACGATCCCGACAACGGGATGCTCGAGCTCGATGAGCGCCGGATCGGCAAAGCTCTTGAAGCCTGCGAGCTTGATCTGACGTAAGCGCAAGAAGGTCTCCTGAAAAGGTGCGGCCGGTTGATGGAAGGCCCGTTGCGCCGCAGACCGGCGGCGCAAACAGGCGTGTCTGCCTATTCTAAATGAGGGCCGCCCGCGGGACATCCCCCTGCACGGACGGTCGCCCCCGCCGACCTTATAATGTCGGGCATCGCCGCAGACGCGCCGTGTCCGATCCTTCGGACCTGCGCATCGCCTGCGCGCCCTCCGTTTTCCGCGTTCCCGCGGGCGTCGCATTCGCCGCGTCCGCCCCTTTACTGGATACCGCCATGTACGAAATTGCTCCGCTGCTTGATGACCCCATTCACAATCTGAAGACCATCCGCGACGTCTTCCGTTGGGCGATCACGGAAATGGAAAACGCCGAAATCTCCTACGGCCACGGCTCTCCCGACAGCTGGGAGGAAGCCTCCTTCCTCATCTGCCGCGGCCTCAAGCTTCCGTTCGACCACTTCGACATGTTCCTTGACGCCGCGCTCACGCACAACGAGCTCTCCCGACTCGTGCACCTCATCGACCGCCGCGTCCACGAAAAGGTTCCGACCGCCTACCTGCTGCGCGAGGCCTGGCTCACCGAGCACCGCTTCTACATCGACGAGCGTGCGCTGATTCCGCGCTCCTACATTGCCGAGCTTCTTGAGGAGGACCTCGCCCCCTGGGTCGAGGATCCGTATGAAGTGGACAGCGTGCTCGACCTCTGCACGGGTTCGGGCTGCCTCGCGATTCTCGCCCAGGGCACCTTCCCGAACGCCGAAGTGACGGGCTCCGACCTCTCGCCCGACGCGCTCGAGGTCGCCAAAATCAACCGCCGCGACTACGGCATGGAGGAGACGCTCGAGCTCGTTCAGGGCGACCTCTTTGAAAACCTGCAGGGCCGCACGTTCGACATCATCATCTCCAACCCGCCCTACGTCACGCAGGCGAGCATGGACACGCTGCCCTCCGAATACCGTCACGAGCCCGCCATGGCGCTCGGCGCAGGCGACGACGGCATGGACGTCGTGCGCCGCATGCTTCCCGAAGCTGCCGCACATCTCAATGACGGCGGCATGATCATCGTCGAAGTGGGCGACGGCGCCGAAGCGGTCGAGGCGACCTTCCCCGGCCTCGAGATCATCTGGCTCGCCACCTCGGGCGGCGACGACCAGGTCTTCCTCGTCACGAAGGAAGCGCTCCTCAACTACTTCGAACAGTAATCCAGCGTCATGCTCCGACTTCTCAACCTTGCGCTCTCCCGCGGCACCCGCGTCCTCTACCGTCATGCGACGCTCACTGCGGCGCCGGGCGAGCGCATCGGCCTCGTCGGCCCCAACGGCTGCGGCAAGTCCACGCTCTTTGCGGCCATGCTCGGCGACCTCTCTCCCGAAGACGGCGACATCGAGACGCCGCCCCGCGACAGGATCGCCCACGTGGCGCAGTCCTTCGTCGCCGACAACGTCCCCGCCGTCGACTTCGTTCTCGGGGGGCACGCTCCCCTGATCGCCGCCCGCGCGGCACTCGCCGAAGCCGAAAAGGCAGGCGACGACATGCGTCTTGCTCAGGCCCACGCCAATCTTGCCGAGCTCAACGAAGGCGCGATCGTCGCACAGGCCCGTACCATCCTTGCGGGTCTCGGCTTCAGCCAGACCGACGTCGACCGCCCCGTCTACGACTTCTCGGGCGGCTGGCGAAACCGCATCGCGCTCGCACGCGCCCTGATGTGCCCCGCCGACCTGCTTCTCCTTGACGAGCCGACGAACCATCTCGACATCGACTCGCTCATCTGGCTCGAGAACTGGCTGCGCCGCGTCGAGGCGACCGTCGTCATCATCTCGCATGACCGCGAGTTTCTGGACCGCGCCGTCACGACGATCTGGTCCGTCGAGGACGACACCGTCTGCCGCTACGCAGGCAACTACTCCGCCTTCGAGTCCCAGCGCATCGAAAAGCTCAGGCTGCAGGATGCGGCCGCCAAGGCCTACGAGCGCGAGGCGTCCCATCTCTCGAGCTTCATCGAGCGCTTCCGCGCCAAGGCGACGAAGGCCCGTCAGGCCCAGTCCCGCATCAAGATGCTCGAAAAGCTCAAAGCCGTCGAGCCTGTGCGCGCCAAGCGCGAGTGGCGCTTCGAATTTCCGAAGCCCGTGCGCCTGCCCGAGCATCTCGTCGACACGGAGAACCTGCGCCTCGGCTATGACGAGCGCGTCGTGATCGACCGCGTCACGCTCTCGATTCGCTCGGGCGAGCGCATCGGCATCCTCGGTGTCAACGGCGCAGGCAAGTCCACGCTCGTCAAGGGCATCGTCGGAGACCTTGCTCCGATAGCGGGCGAACTTCGTCGCGGCCAGGGTCTCGAGATCGGCTATTTCGCTCAGCATCAGCTCGATCAGTTGCGTCCCGACGAAAGCCCGCTCGAGCACATGCGCCGCATGGCGCCCGACGTGCGCGAGCAGGACCTTCGCGACTACCTCGGCATCTACCGCTTCTCGGGCGACTTTGCGTCTGCCCCCGTCGGCCCGATGTCGGGCGGCGAGAAGGCCCGCCTTGCGCTCGCACTCCTCGCCTGGCGCAAGCCCAACCTTCTGGTGCTCGACGAACCGACGAACCACCTCGACATGGAGACGCGCGAGGCCCTGACCATGGCGCTCTCCACCTATGAGGGCGCAGTGCTGATCGTCTCGCATGACCGCCATCTTCTGCGTGCCACGACCGAGCGCCTCATCCTCGTGCACGACGGGGCCGTCCAGCCCTATGACGGCGACCTTGACGACTACGCCCAGCTCGTGCTTGAACAACGCCGCACCACGGTCGCAGCCGAAAAGGCGGCGAATCAGGCCGAAAGGCTTGAGTCCGGCGAGCGCGAGCCCTCCCAGAACCGCAAGGAGGCCCGCCGTGCCGAGGCTCAGGAGCGCCAGCGCATCGCCGCCCTGCGCAAGCCCCTGCAGAAGGAGCTTTCCAAGGTCGAAAAGGAACTCGCGCAGAAGAACGAGGAGCTCAGGAAGCTCTCCGATCGCCTTGCCGACGGCGACTTCTACACCTCGACTGATCCCGACGAAGTGGCCCGCGTGCTTCGCGAACACGGCGAGCTCAAGCCCGTCGTCGAGGAGCTCGAAATGCGCTGGCTCGAGCTCTCCGAGGAAATCGAGGCCGTCTGCTGACGTCCTCCGAGCCGCACCTTTTCTGCAAGGCCGTCCCGCAAATGGGCGGCCTTTCTTCATTCGGCCCCGACCGACCGATGCGAAAGGCATGCGCATCGGCTCCCTCACGCGTCCCGCGCCCTCTTTTGCTGATATGATTCACGCAAATCGGAAAGCCCCGGCGGCCCTCAGGGGCCGTCACGACCAGGGGTCCTTCCTCCCGACAACGCCCTTTCCGCCCGTACGGAGTCCCACATGCGCAGATACAACATTGCAGCGACGCCCGGCACGCTGCACGCCTTCAAGTCCAAACGCGTCGTCGTCGACCTCAACAAGGCCGACCTCACGAGCGTCTCGGCCGTCGTGATGACGGCCGACGAGGCGCTCTCGGGCCAGCTCGAACGCGTCGAGGCGACGGCGTTCGGCATTCCCGTCATTCTGCTCAACAACGGCGCCAAGCTCCCGACCGAGCTCTTCGGCAAGGTCGTCTCCGTCATCAACTCCCAGCCCGACAACGTCGGCCTCTACGGCCGCCTGATCGACGCCGCCGCCCAGAAGTACGAGGACCAGATCCTGCCGCCCTTCTTCGGCAAGATGGAGTCCTACGTCCGCAACGGCAACGTACACTTCGACTGTCCGGGCCATCAGGGCGGCGCCTTCTTCCGCCGTCATCCGGCAGGCCGTCAGTTCGCCGACTTCTTCGGCGAAAACGTCTTCCGCTCCGACCTCTGCAACGCCGACGTCGCGATGGGCGACCTACTCATTCACGAAGGCGTGCCCCGCGCCGCCCAGATGGCGGCCGCCAAGATCTACAACGCCGACAAGACGTACTTCGTCCTCAACGGCACCTCCGCCTCCAACAAGGTCGTGCTCAACGCGCTTCTCACGCCGGGCGATCTGGTGCTCTTCGACCGCAACAACCACAAGTCGAACCATCACGGCGCGCTCATTCAGGCGGGCGCGACGCCCGTCTACCTCGAGACCGCCCGCAACAGCTACGGCTTCATCGGCGGCATCGACGACCACTGCTTCGACGAGAAGTACCTGCGCGAGCTCATCCGCGAGGTTGCGCCCGAGCGCGCCGATGAAAAGCGCCCGTTCCGCCTCGCCGTCATCCAGCTCGGCACCTACGACGGCACGATCTACAACGCCCGTCAGGTGGTCGACCGCATCGGCCGCCTGTGCGACTACATCCTCTTCGACTCCGCCTGGGTCGGCTACGAACAGTTCATCCCGATGATGAAGGACTGCTCGCCGCTCCTGCTCGACCTCGGTCCCGAGGATCCCGGCATCTTCGTGACGCAGTCCGTCCACAAGCAGCAGGCCGGCTTCTCGCAGACCTCCCAGATCCACAAGAAGGACCTTCACATCAAGGGCCAGAAGCGCTACTGCACCCACAAGCGCCTCAACAACGCCTTCATGATGCACGCGTCCACCTCGCCCTTCTATCCGCTCTTCGCCGCGCTCGACGTCAACGCGAAGATGCACGAGGGTGAATCCGGCCGCCGCCTCTGGGCCGACTGCGTGCGCGTCGCGATCGATGCGCGCAAGGAAATGCTCGCCTGCTGCCACTACATCAAGCCCTTCATTCCGCCCACGGTCGACGGCAAGGCCTGGGACAGCTATCCGACGGAGCAGATCGCGACCGACATCCGGTTCTTCGCCTTCAATCCCAAGGACAAGTGGCACCACTTCGAAGGCTATGCACCGCAGCAGTACTTCGTCGACCCGTGCAAATTCCTGCTCACCACGCCGGGCATCAACGCCACGACGGGCGAGTACTCCGACTTCGGCATTTCCGCCTCCATTCTCGCGAGCTTCCTTCGCGAGAACGGTGTCGTCCCCGAAAAGAGCGACCTCAACTCGATCCTCTTCCTGATGACGCCCGCCGAGGACCATGCCAAGATGGCGCACCTCATCACGCAGATCGCCCGCTTCGAGAGCTTCGTCGACGATGACGCGCCGCTCTCCGAAGTGCTCCCCGAGCTCTACAACGCCCACAAGGAGCGCTACAAGGGCTACACGATCCGCGAGCTCTGCCAGGAGATGCATGACTTCTACAAGTCCGTCAACGTCAAGGACCTCCAGAAGGCGATGTTCCGCAAGGAGTACTTTCCCAGGCGTGTGCTCAACGCTCAGGAGGCCAACTACGAGTTCATCCGCGACAACGTCGAGCTCGTGCGCCTGAGCGAGGCCGAGGGGCGAGTGGGCGTCGAAGGCGCGCTTCCCTACCCGCCGGGCGTCCTCTGCCTGGTGCCGGGCGAAGTCTGGGGCGGCGCCGTGCTGCAGTACTTCCTCGCCCTTGAGGAGGGCATCAACCTCTTCCCGGGCTTTGCACCCGAGCTGCAGGGCGTCTACATCGAGGAGGACGAGGACGGTCGTCAGGTCGCCTGGGCCAACGTGCTCACGCACGAGCGCGAGACCGAACTCCTCGGCAAAGCCCTCTGACCTCGATTCCGTCGGGAAACGGCCCGGAAGCCGCAAGGCCTCCGGGCCGTTTTTGTCTCCGGTCCCGCAGGCTAAGCACATTCTCCTAGAGACGATTACCTATCAGGCGTTTTCAGTGAAGAAAACTTGAGGTATTACCTTTCACGGATGCACGGCATCCCGCAAAATGAATCCATCGGACGGCCGCATACGCATTCGATTTCCCATACCAACAGGCCGCCCCCAAGGAGTTCATCATGCAAAAGCGCACCTTCATCAAGTCTCTCGCCGCCGTCACGGCGCTCAGCGCCATAGTTCTTCTCACGGGCTGCGACGAGGAAAAGGCGGTGGCTGAAAAGCCCTTCCGCGTGGGCGTGACCGCTGGTCCGCACGCCGCCATCGTCACCGAAGCCGCAAAGGTCGCGGCGAAGAACGGCCTCAAGGTCGAGGTGGTCGAGTTCACCGACTACGTGACGCCCGACACGGCCCTCAACGACGGCGCGCTTGACGCCGCGGTCTACCAGCACGAGCCCTTCCTTCTCAACTTCAACAAGCAGAAGGGCACGAAGCTCGCCAACGTGGGCAACGCCGTGGTGCAGCCGATGGGCTTCTACTCCAACAAGGTGAAGTCCGTTGCCGACATTCCCGAAGGGGCGGTCATCTCCGTGCCGAACGATCCGACGAACTGCGGACGCGGTCTTCTCCTCCTGCAGGCCGCGGGCCTCATCAAGCTTACCGAAGGCATGGGCAGCGAGGCCTCTCTCGCCGACATCGTCGAGAACAAGCGCAACCTGAAGATCAGGGAGCTCGAGGCCGCCCAGCTGCCCCGTAGCCTCGATGATGCGCTCGTCGCCGTCATTCCGATGAACTACGTCATCAGCGCGGGCCTCTCCCCGCAGAAGCAGGGCTTCTACTTCGAGTCCCTCGAGGCGCCGTTCGCGCTCATCATCATCGCCGCGCATCAGGACCGCAGGAACGACAAGAGCGTTCAGGACTTCGTCAAGTACTACCGCTCGCCCGAAGTCAAGGCCTTCGTCGAAAAGACCTTCAACGGCACGATCAAGCCGAGCTGGTAATCACCGCCTTCTGCGCATGACCTCCCTCAGGGCCCGCACGGACTGCCTTCCGTCGGGCCCTAGGCGTTTTCCATGACCTCCTCTGTTGAACGGGCATGTGAACTGCTACCATAACGGCGCGCGCCCGCCACTCGCAGTAGCGGATGGACGGGACGCCGTCAGGATGGCGCCATGAATTTCACCTCACTTCTCCAAGGACGGCAGGCCTGACGCGGCCGGCCTGCGTCCTCCCGGGGCTTTCGCCCTCCGGACTCCCGTCGGCACGATCATTCCAACAACACATCCAACCGACAAGGGAGACCGAAAAAAATGCTCGGCATCCTCATTACCGTCGCAGTCATCGCCGTCGTGGCGTACTGCGTGCTCAAGAACTACTACCCGCCCATCGTCCTTCTTCTCGCAGGCCTGCTCATGCTCGTGTGCGCCTGGCTCATGGGCGTCGATCCCGTCGACGCGAAGAAGAGCACGAACTTCGTGGGCTTCGACTTCGTTCAGGCCTTCACGAACCAGATGAAGGGCCGCCTTCCCGGCCTCGGCCTCAACATCATGCTCATCGCGGGCTTCTCCTTCTACATGGACCGCATCGGCGCCTCCAAGGCGCTCGTGAAGCTCTGCGTCAAGCCGCTTTCCGCCGTCCGCTCCCCGTACGTGCTGCTCGCCATCACCTACGTGGTGGGCCAGTTCATGGCGCTCTTCATCAACTCCGCCGTGGGCCTCGGTCTTCTTCTGATGGCCAGCGTCTATCCGCTCCTCGTCGCGCTCGGCGTCTCCCGCGCCTCGGCCGCCGCCGTGATCGGCTCGACCTGCTGCCTTGACCTCGGTCCCTCGTCCTCGAACGCCATGCGTGCCGCCGACCTGATGTCGACCGACGTCGTCACCTACTTCGTCCAGAGCCAGATTCCCGTTGCCGTCTGCGTGATCGCCACGGTCGCCATCGGCCACTTCTTTGTCCAGCGCCGGTTCGACCAGCGCGACGCTGCCCGCGGCGTCGCCGATGGCGCTCCCGTCAAGGCCGACCAGAAGGACCTAGAGAAGGCCTTCGAAGGCGCGGGCCCCGTGCACTACGCGCTTCTGCCGATGCTCCCGCTCGTTCTCCTCATCGTCTTCTCGCCGATGGTCTACGACGGCATCAAGCTTTCCCTGCAGACCGGCATTCTGGTCTCCATCCTGATCGCCTTCTTCGTCGACCTGATCACGCACTTCGACTTCAAGGAATGCTGCAAGCGCACGAGCGCCGTCTTTGAAGGCATGGGCAAGGTCTTCACCTCCACCGTGGCCCTCATCTGCTGCGCCGAACTCTTCGCGCTCGGCATGAACAAGATGGGCGGCATCACCACGATGATTCAGGGAAGCTCTTCAAAACCCTCTGTTGCCAAGCAGAATGAAACAAAAATGTTCCGTTCGGTTTTTCCGTACAGCCTCAAAAAATGCTGTTTTTTTGCTCTGGGAATAGTATAATCCTATGGTAGGGGCTCATCAAATTTGGTGTGGCTATTGAAGAGTTATTCGATGGTCAACTGAGCTTTGCAGACATTGATGCTGAAAAGTTCCTACAGGTTCGTCGGGCTCATGCTGATCGCCGGGTGAATGCCATGGATCGGCTGACTGATGACGTAATCAACGAATTGATCCAACTATGCCTGCCGCACTACCACATCAAAGCTGGCGAGATGGTTCAACAAGGAAGGCCGTATACACGCCTTGAAACGATGGTTCGTGTTCACCTGCTTCAGGTCTCTCTCAATCTGTCTGATCCAGAGATGGAGTCATATTTGGCGAGCGACATGGTGGCTCGCAGCTTCTGCCGCGTGTCCAGCACACGTCTGTTCATCTCAGATTCGACGATACTGTGCTTCAGGCATTTCATTGAACAATTTGGGTTGGCTAAAAAAACTCCTCGAGCGCACGGTAAATCTGGCCGTAGAGGCCGGAGCTTGTTCTTTTGAAATGGTTGCCGCTGACGGCACTTTTATCGAAGCGCCGTCGTCAATCAAGAACAAGGCTCACGCCCGAGATCCTGAGATGGCTTCAGGCAAGAAGGCCAACACCTGGCATTTCGGGATGAAGGAGCATATTGCCGCGTGTTCTGAATCGGGGATCATCTACGGCACGGTCGCTGCACCGGCTAACGAACATGACATTACTCATCTGGGCGACCTTCTGAAGGGGCTTGAGAAGATGGTCTTCCTTGATTCCGGCTACATCGGTTGCGCCAAGCGCACTGAAATTCAGGCGATTCCTTTCAAGGATGTGTCCTGGTACATCGCAGCCAAGCCGAGTGCATGGAAGAAGGAATT
>ERZ779843.4242-NODE-4242-length-11114-cov-4.954969_pt1 | contig 11114 bp, 11 predicted proteins | sample MGYA00511560_ERZ779843 | MGnify/ENA primary metagenome ERZ779843 (study PRJEB29588, sample SAMEA2158062) | human gut metagenome | biome: human gut; feature: human-associated habitat; material: faeces | place: Denmark | collected 2008/2010 ... | reverse complement strand
ATCTCCGCCACCAGCGACATGGCACAGTCCTGCCGTTCCCGGTAGTTGACGCACACGGCGTAGCCCTCGGCGGCCAAGCGGCGGGCCACCGCCCGTCCGATGCCCCGGGAGGAGCCGGTCACCAGCGCGATCTTTTCCATGGGATCATCCCCTTTTCACAGTCTTTCCCCGTAAGTATAGCAAATTTCCGCGGGAAAGGCAAGAAAAGTGGAAATACACTTTTACCGCGCCTTCTTCTCGTTGTCGATCTTGTTTTTTGCGGCCACAGCACCCACCACTGCGCCGACATCACCGGCCACGATGCCGCCTACGACAGCGCCTTTAACGATGCGTCCTGTGTCCTTCTTCTTTTCCTGTTCCTGCCGTGCTTTTGTCAGGCCGGAAATATCGTCCAGATCTTTTTCTGTGATCTGCTGACCACTTTTGACCTTGGCCGCCATATATTTCACCTGGGCCTCGGCAAGCATCTGCTGTTCCCGGATCTGCGCGGCGCTGCGGTTGTGGGCCCACAGAAGCAGCCCGGCAAGTATACCGCCGACGCCGACCATGCCCAAAACCGCTGAAGCCGTGCCTCCGTGCATGGCAAAGCAAACCAGTATGATAAGTCCCAGACCTCCCAAAAAGCAGAGCGTTCCGAGATTGTGACGGCTGATCTCCTTCTCGTGATCTTTATTTGACACGCTTATATCCCTCCCGTTACAGCTTCTCCGCTTTGGATGTTACGCGAATACCGCCGCTGTAGAATGAGCAGTGGCCAACATATTCAAGGTTCAGGTTTTCGTCGCACAATATGGGTATGAATACGTCCCATTTGCCGGCGGTGGCTTTTATACCGAAGTTGTGGCCGGTTGCGTCTGTAGACACAGAAAGATTCTTGCTTTCCGCGTCACACTCCACCTCGGTCTTTTCATGCAGGAGTGACTCCCCATACAGGTGAAACGACAGGTCTTTGTCAAAATTGATCGTAAACGTATATACCGTGCTGTACGGACTGCCCTGAACCATCCACGAGGTGTTCACAAGCTGCTGGGCAATATACGCTATTTTTTCCTCATCAGTCATCTCCGGCTCTTTCTCTCCACAAGCCACCAGTGACATGAGCATAAGTGCAGCCAAAAATGCTGCGGCAGTTCTTTTCATACTGCATCCCTCAATTTCCCAAAGCTTCCTGCATGGATTTGTAGTTTCGGGCGCAGTTCTTGCACATATGTGTCCGCGCGATGCTCATGTAGTTTCCGCCGCTGTCCCCCGCTTCATATGTGCGTCCGCAGGCACCGCAGGTAGCTGTTTTGGACGAATGGGAACCGGAGCTGGTACAGGCAGTCAGAGAAACCGCCATGACAACAGCCAGCAGCATTGCCAAAATTCGTGTTTTCATTTTTATCCCTCCTAATTTTAACTTTATAGGCATAAAATAGCCTATATAGTTTATTTAAGAATAGCACGGGCGCTCATATAATTCAAGTAGATTTTAATTGTACGGGCGGTAGCTGGCATGGATTATTATGAAATCGGACAGAGAATACGAAAAATGCGCAAGGCTCACGAGTTTTCACAGGAAGAGCTCGCGGAGAAAATAGGCATTTCGACCACGCACATGAGCCATATCGAAACCGGCAACACCAAGCTCAGCCTGCCCGTACTCGTGGCCATTTCGCTGGCGTTGGAGGTACAAACGGACGATCTGCTGTTTGAAGCAGCCAATACCTCGAGAAGCGGCTCCCTTTATGAGATCACAGCACTTTTGGAAAACTGCACACCGCAGCAGCTGAGGATCCTCAAGGACGTCATTCGCGCCACAAAGACAGCGCTGCAAAAATATAGTTGACCTGATGGCGGCACAAAGACCTGCTCCACCAATTCGGTTTTGCCGCGGGATCATTCCTTCCCGTGGCTTTTTACCGCACGCACGGTAAATTTCCGCGGGAAAGGCAAGAAAAGTGTTGACAAACCGGGGCTGATAGGGTAATATACTATCGTTGTCTGCGCGGTTAGCTCAGCTGGTAGAGCACATGCTTGACGTGCATGGGGTCACAGGTTCGAGTCCTGTACCGCGCACCACAAAAATCCCTGTAACCACAACGGTTACAGGGATTTTCTTATTTCCTCCAAAACACGTTTGTAAGTAACGTGTAAGCAACGTTACCCGTTCTCAACAACGTGCATTGCCTGTCGCAGTGCTTCCTTTACGTTGGGACCGTCGGTGTCCTGCACATGCGCTCGATCAGATCCTTTGCCTTGCCCTCATCACGGCTGTACCGGCCCATAGAATCCCTCTTGCGCCGATACGAGCTGCCTCTGTTGTAGGCGGTGCGCCCGGAAGACCAGTCTCGGGAATAGCCGTCATCGCGGGAATACCCATCGTCGCGGCTGTAGTCGCCGCTTTCAAACATGGCGATTTTGTCAATGTTCTTGATGGACGATGCCAGCTTGTGGATGGCGTCCAGGTCAGCAGCGCTCAGCTCCCGCTGGCCGGAAAACTCAGACAGCTCCTCACACAGCATCTCCCGGATACCGAAAAGCTCCTTCATGTTCATGTTGCCCCTCCTTTCAGCAGACGCGCTCCACGATCATGTTGCTATTGGCAAAGCTGATCGCCTGAGCGCTGGTGTTCTCCATCGCTACCGTTACGCAGCAGCCCTTCGGCACGTCCACGTTGGCAGCGACGTAGATATTGAAATAGTTCTCCACGGCGGCGGGCGTTACTGTCGCCACGGCACTGGTCAGCGGCTCACCGTTAATAGCCAGCGCGGCGGAGATTGCACCCACCGTGCCGCCTGTGGGGATGGCAATGTTTCCGCCGAAGGACACGCGGAACCGTGCCTTACACTGGTTTGTCAGGCCGCGCAGGAACACCTGCCCGCTGCCCTCGCGGTGTACGATGCAGGACTTGCCCGCAACGGCAGTTTCCGTCAGAGGCACATTCTGTCCGGCAGGTACGGTAACAATGTTGGTATTTACGTATTCAGCCAAAATACTCACTCCTTTCAAAATGCAGACGGCGGAGCTATTGCCCCGCCGCCTTTCAATATCAGCCCGGAGCTGAACAATTTCCGTTTTGGAAATAGATTCCTATGCAGTTGTCAGCAGCCGGAGCAGCCGGAGCAGCCGGTGTAGCTGCCAGCCCACGGGTTGCAGGATGCATACGCCGGGATGGGCGTAGGCCGCAGCTGGGAGATCAGGTAGTTGTTCTGCGCAGCCTGAGACGCGGCCAGACGCAGCTCCTGATTTGCGCTCTCCAGATCGCGCATCTTGGAGTTGGTCAGGAAGTCCAGGATGGCGCGGCTATTGGCGTTCTGGTTCTCCACGATATCACGGGTGGCGTTCTGCACGGTGTTCCGCGTGTCACACGCCTGCGTCGCCATGTCATAGCGCACCTGCGCAACGGCGGCTCTGTTCTCGCAGCAGCAGTTTGCCGCCTGCATCTGCATAGCGCTGAGCTGCTGCATCAGTGCGGCCTGCTGGTTGGCGCGGGACAGCTCGGCATTGCCGAATCCGGTCAACAGCGTGTTGTTCACGGCATAGAAGCCGTCGCACAGCCCGTTGTTGATGATATCCATCTTGCGCTCGATGTTGGAGAAGTCGGAGGCCAGCACATAGCCGTCCACCACGCCGCCGGAATTGCCAGCGTTGTTGCTCCAGCCGTTGCCGCCCCAGCCGCAGAACGCGAACAGGAACAGGATGATGAGGAACCACGCGCCGTCACCGCCAAAGCCAAAGCCGTTACCGCTGCCATTGGCAGGGGCCACAGGCATGGTCATGGTGGGCATACCCTCGGAAAGAGACATAGTATCACTCCTTTTTATTGATGTAATTTATCTGAATCGCGGCCACGATCAAGAAACAAGTTACGTTTTGTCTTACGTTTCGTCTTATGTTTCGTCTTATGTTTTGCTTATTCCATCAGACTTTGAAATTGCTTCGCCATCTGCTGGTGCTGGTTCAACTGCTGCTGCGTGAGCTTGCCGCTTTGCAGCAGCTTCTCCACCTCTGCCTTGGGGTCGCCCTGGAAATTCGCCTTGAACTGTTTGAACTGCTGCACCATCTGCATAAAGCCGTTGCCGCCGCCCATTGCCCCGAAAAACGGATTATTCATCGCTCTTTTCCTCCTTGCGCTTCTTGCCCTTCATTTCGCTCACAAGCGCCGCCAGCGCGTCGAACTCCTTACGGGTCACATATTCCGCAGCGGGCGCTTTCTGCGTATCAGGAGCGCTTGCAAGCCGTTCCACAAGGTCATACACCTTGAGCGTCGGCTTGCCGCTTGCATCGGCCTGTTTCAGATACACCGTGGGAGCCGTCGAGTCCCACAGCGCAACTGCCGCATTGGGCGCGACCATCCAGCTTCTTGCCTCCTGTTCGCCGGATACCCACTGCACGCCGCTCTGCGGCAGAGGATTTTGCGGCATCGGCGGAATGGCCTGCATCTGCTGCTGCCTCAACTGGGCAAGGTTGTCCTGCATTGGCGGCATATAGGGGTTTCCGTAGTATGGATAGTTCATGCTTCATCCGTCCTTTCCCAGTAATACAAGGGTGTTTCGGCTCCGGAATCCCATGTGTCGTGCCAGTCTCCGTCTATCACGCACACCACATGGGACACCAGCGCCAGCAGATATGTACCACGCGGGTGATCCATTGCAAAATCACTCACGGAATAGCTGTCCGAACATTCATCCGGGATAATATGCCGTGTAAAGCCCAGCTTCTTGAGATACGCGCCCCACACGGTGTTGGCGCTGGGCATATCCGCAAGTGCCAGACCCTGCATACAAAGCTGCACATACGTCTCATGCCAGCCCTGCCCCGTGGCGCGGCAGATCGCGCGAACAGGACAGTCTCCCACGTTCTTGCCGGAGGGATTCGGGTTATACCATACGAACATCACGACCACCTCTCTTTACCGCCAGCATACGGCAGATATCGCCGGAGAAAGCGTCAAGAAAAGGGCGAAAAAGTGCGTGAACATAAGAAAAAAAGACACACCTACACGGTGTGTCTTTTTTCTGCTCTCAGGCCGTCGGCCATTTTTTTGTATGCGGTACGGCGGCGGCGCTTTACGCCGTCAACCGATACGTTCATACGGAACGCCTGCTCCACGCAGCTTCGTCCCCGCACGTCGCATTCCGCGATACACTGTGCCTCCTCCTGCGGCAAGTCAAAAGATTGGATCCACGCGATAGCTCTCTTGGGTGCCATGCTATGCAGCATAGCCCGTATTTCACGGTGCTCCTGGTTCATCCTGCTTTACGCAGGCTTGCGGATCGCCTTGCGGCGGGATGGTGCCATAGGATGGTTGCCCTATCGCCCGTTGCTCCTTTCCTTGATTTACGGTGCTCGCCACCGGTTTTTCAATTCCTTCACGGACTCGACGCCCTGCTCATTTTTCATGATGGCCTCCACGCCCTGTCGCACGTCTGACTCCTCATAGCCGTGCTCCAGCATCTCCTTATAGATCAGCCGCGCCGTCTCGGTGTCTTTGTCCTTCTGCGCCCGGTACAGCAGCTCGCACCACCGTTTTCGGTTCCCGGCGCTCCTGTCCATGCGATAGATCGCTTTTTCCATCTCAAACATTACCCGCACATTCCCTGTGTCGTTTGCGATGCTGCGAGCGATAGACCACATGTCGCGCCCCATGTTCCCAACGCTGATTCCAAAAACCTTGCTGCACATGAGCATGACCTGTTTCAGGTTGTAGGCCGTGGTGGTTTTTGAATCCCCGCCCAAGCCCTTGATAAAGGTTTTGGACGTTCTGATAATATCGTCTGCCGCCGCTGCATCCATACGGTCAACGGTGTAGCCCTGCAAGATAGACAAAATGTCCTTCAGGTACGGAATACGGCCTACCGGGTTTATGTTGCTGATAAGGTTTCCCCCCAGCACAACATTTTTCACGGCTTCGCCCGCATTTTTTTCATCACCGGAATAGCCGGTAAATGCTTCCAGAATACGTTCCGCCCAGTTCTTATCCTTGTCATCGTCCCGCAGGCCGTCCACAATGGACTGCGCCAGTGCGTTCACCACGTCCGTCACCAGCAATGCGCCTACAGACCGCTTCAGCTGCTTCAGCGCCTTGCTGCGCTTATGCGGATTCGTTTCATACACCCATGCGTCGTAGGCCCGCATTAGGACGTTCAGGCTTTTCAGCGGCTCACCCATGAAAGACGTGGCCTGCCGCGTCAATGCGTCGCTGTCCCGCATGATCTGCGTGCGCTGCATAACGCCGTCCACCACCTGCGTCTGGTCGATCACATCCGTGAACAGCTCCGCCACCTGCCGGTAATACGCATCGCTGCCTACTTCCGTGTTTGTGTTTGCTGCCACCTGCCATTCGCAGGCGTTCCAGATTTTGCCCCACGTCACCGCGTCGGCCTTTCCGGCCAGTGCCATGCTCTTGTCGTTCAGCCATTCCCGCACGTTTCCGTCTGAACCGTATACCTCACGCGAAATGGTGTACCGGCTGCCCTGGTCAAAGCCGGATGTATCCTTGATCCCCGCAATAGCCGCCCACTTTCTGGCCTTGTCCCATCCGTTCCCAGCCGTCGCGCCTTTCGTAAGGCCCTTTGTCATGTTCTCCGGCTCCAGCACCACAGCCGCACGACAGTATGCCGTAGGCTGCTGGATGATCACACGCAGGTTCGCGCCAACCGCTGCGCCTTTCGTATTGCCCACGATGCGTTCCACGGTCCTTGTGGTAGAGCTGGCGCTTTTTACCATGCCGCTCTGCACATCCCGCATCAGGTTCCGCCAATAGCTCTGGGCCGCGTCGCCGTACACGCCGGACAGGACCTGCCGCACATTCTTCCCGGTCAGGTTGCCCATGCTGTCCCTGTACCGGTAGTTGTACAGACGGTTGATGTCCTCCATTGGAGCCAACAGTGTGGCATACTTGATCATATCGCTGGCGTTCTGCGCAAACACGTCATACGCGCCGCCGATGTCCAGCGCATTGCTGGCATTGGGGGTCAGGGCCTTTGCGCTGCCCATGTTCTTGATCGACCGTGCGTTGTCCGCGTCCTTCTCCACGCTGGAGGCCACCGCATCCTTTGCAGCCTTGATGGGCCAGTAATTCTCCTCCTTGAACTTACGGTAGCCGTAGACCTGCATACTGGCCTCGTTGCCCCACTCCGCCAGTTTTGTGCTTGCCAGTTTTTGCAGACCGTTTGCCACTTTGATCTGCTCAGGCGTCAGCACGGAGGTGATGGCCTTGATGTCCTCCTCCGTCAGCAGAATGTTGTCGTTCCCGCGCGGGATCGCCTTCAGCTTACCGTTCCGCTGGATTTCCGGCTGCACAATGCCGCCCACCGTCAGATGGTGCATAGCCTGTTCGCCGCGCCGCGCCAAATTGTACAGGTTCATGATCTGGTCGCTGGTCAGCGTCAGCTCCACGCCCCTGCCGGTGGTGAAGGTGTGTCGTTCAAACCGGTTTTTATACACGTCCGCATCCAGAAATTTTTTCGCCGCATTCCGCAGATCCATCAGCATCACGTGCTCTCGGTCCTGCGCGTTCCGCAGCGTTCGGTATACCTGCATGCCGCCGTCGCCGTAGGCGGAGAAGAACGTATACGGATCTGCCATGTCCAGCGAAATTTTCCGGTTTCTCCGCTTCCGGCTCATGCTGCCCATCATAAGGCTTTCCGCCCACTCGCTGGTCCGTGCGTACTTCTGATTGGCAAGCGTCCGGTCGTAGCTGGTCAGCGTGGTCTCGATAGCACGCACCGTGTTCCACACGGTCTCCAGCTCCGTCACATTCATGTCAGCAATGCGCTTGCCGCCCAGCGCGGACAGAGAATCCAGCAGACCGCCGCTTTCCGTCAGCGCCGGGTCTACCACCATATTCCCCTCGTTGTCCAGAATATCATCATAGATCTGCTTGAGCCGGTCTGCCTCCAGCGTCCTTCTGGTGGGGTCGCCGTCCGCGTTTTTCCGCAGCCGCCCATTTTCGTCGTAGCTGTTCGCGCTCTCCAGGTTAATATTCCGCAGCAGGGCCGCCACCACTACGCGCAGCTCCTCCGGAATGTGCTGCTTGTCCGTGGGATTCACCAGTTTGCGGGAGATTGCGCCGGTGTGCCGTGCGATCCGCGCCCGCATCGCCGTTGCCTTCCGTTTTTCGCTGCCCTTCTTGGTCTTCTCGTTGTACTTTTTCCGCAGCGCGTTTACGTCGTCCCGGCGCTTCTGCCGCTCGCGGGACAGCATCTCACGCACACGACCGACGGCCTCCTGCTTCTCCAGCGCACGCCTGTCTGCATACGTTTTCTTCTGCCGCACCTGATCGGAAATCATGCCGTCGATCAGCTGATTGGCGATCTCCTGCACCGCCGCATCCCTGTATCCCTCAAAGGGATTGTGGTAAACGCTGTCAAGGCCATCCAGCACATCCCCGATTTGCAGCAGTTTGTCCGCCTCCGTATACACGTCGCCGGGGAAATAGCCCTCGCCGAACATCTCCGTCAGCTCGCCATACACGGTATCCACAGACGTGCCATTGGACTTGTTCAGTTTCAGCGTTCCCATGTGGCTCTTTCGAAAATCGCCGTAGTTTGCCATGTCCCCGCCGAACTGGATGGTCTGCCGCTTCAAATAGTCCCGAATTTCCAGCAGCTCCGCGCCGTACTCCGTCAGCTCAGAGGTGTTGTCCACAATGGCCTCCGCCACGGCCTTGGCGTGTGGCATCAGATCCACCATCGTCACGTCCCGCTTCATCACAGCTTTGGCAAGCGCGTCCATCTCGCTCTGCACGTCCGCGTATTTCACATCGCTGCCGTACTCGCGGATGAGATTCTGCCCCAGCTTTTTCACGTCCCGCAGCACCACGGACGGTTCCTTGCTGATGCGCATTTCGCCTTTCAGCTCTTGTACCCGCTGCTTCAGCGCCTCGTTCTGCTTGGCCAGCGCGTTTCGCTCCTTTTTGAGTTCCCGCGCCTCGCGCTCCACCTCCGCCGCGCTTCGCAGCTGATAGCGGATATTGTTACTTTCTTTAAACCTCTTGACTTCTTTCTGAAACTGTGCTAAATTCTCCTTGAGGGATGCATCTGTTATGTCCCCCAGCCCTGCTGGCTGGGCTACCTCTGACAGGTTGCCTCTCTCTTTTTTGTTGTAATCAAGCACGCGTCCATCTTTAATGGCATTACGAATTAGTTTATCCCATCCAACACGCCCACCATTTTCAAAGAAATTACGTTCCGCAATAGTCAGGACAACGTGTGGTCGCATTTCTCTGTTTTCTGGAGAGATTGCTTTCCGCGAATAAAAACTTAGAACAGCGTACAGCGGCGCATCGTTGTTTCCATATTCCGGTAGCATCATAATAACCGCCGGGTTTCCATCCTTTGTTTTGGTAGATATAGTCATGATCGGCTCGTTGATGCTCATAATGGCTCGCGTCATTTTCTCCACACCCAGATCGTGGAAATGAACCTCCGCCCCTTTGTGCTGCGTTGGGCGTCCGTCCTGAATAGCTTGCGCCTTGCTGACCATGTTTTCGTAAGCATGGTCACGCTGAATGTAAATGTCTCCGTTGATCCCCAGCTTTTCACTGATATATCGGGGCATAATGCTGACAGGAATCAGCTGATTCTGCCGGGTAGCTTTTTCGTTTAACGCATCATACAGCGCTGTAGAAACCGCCTGTTCGCTGAAACTTTTCAAAGAGAACCGCACGCCGTCGCCCTCACCGGCGGAGGTTTTTACGCGCCCGCTTTCCTTGATAGGAACGCCTGCTTTTTTCAGCTCCGCCAAAAGTCCGGGTGTGACAACGTTATCAGGCACGGCGATCCCAGTGTTGCCCAACAGCTCCTTGTACATTCCGGCGACCTCTGCGTTTGAAAGGATGCGCACAGGCTTGATCCAGCGGGAAAGAAACACTTGGCGCTCCATACCGGTCGCCTTTCGTACCTGACCTGCCACCGTACCTGTGTGCCATGAATGCCAGCCGACGCTGTCTTTCGCGCCGTCTGCGTGGTACCCGGAAGTCATTTCGCTTGCCGGCACCTCACACTCGACAGTTACCAGATTATCCCGCGTGTACGCACCGCTGAACTGGTCGTTCAGTACAAGGTTGGACGAATGCATATACGGGTTATACGCCGCCATAAGACTGCCTTGTCCCTTACCCTTGTCCAGTTTGAACTTGCCGTCCTTTACCAGATCAGGTCGCTCAACAGCCATCTCCCACTTGCCAAGCTCACTGGCGTCCTCGTAACGACCGTCTACACGCGCCGCCATCGGAGGATACAGTTTGCCGTCTACAAGCTGCATGGTCTTGTACGTTGTGATGGTTTTCTGCTTATCCAAAAAGTCCAGCGTGTCCTTGTCCGTTACACGGAGGGAGTAAACTGCATCGTCATACTGCACCGTGTCGCCGGGGCGCACGGAAGAACTGATTCCCGCCTGCCGCTCCGCCGCGTCAAAGGCCACCTGCCATTGCTTGGCAATGTTTTCCAGCTCGGCAAAGTCCTTGCCGTATGCCTCCTGCGCCGCCATGTCGCGGTATTTGCCGGTGAACGCAGTTTTGACCTTGGCAAGAAACTCCTTCAGGCTGTCCAGCAGCTTCTGCGCCGCCGTCCGGTTTTCCTTGGAGAACTTGGCAAACAGGTCTGCGTCGTCCAGCATATCACCGGCGAAGTCCGCCGCAAGCTCGTCCATCACCTCGTCACGCGTCAGCGTCACGCCCTCCTGCTCCGCCGTCTCCATGTACCGCTCCACGATCTCCGCCTCTGTGTCCGCGCCGTTTTCGCGCATCTTGTACTCCACCGCCGACTGCCGGAACTTCCGGTATTCAGCGGGGGACAAGTCCTGCATCCGGTGGGTGATCTCATGTGCGGTCACGTTCAAAAGCGGCTTGTAGCTGTCAGCGGCGATTTGGATGAGATTCTGCTCTTTGATGTACTGGCCGTTGGCTCTGCCGCCATCCCACGCTGCCCCAGGGCCCTGCCGGCATGCGGCTGGAGGCCAGGGACATCGAGCTGTGCTATGCCAATCTGAAAAAAGAACCCCGTGTCACCGTCATCAGCCCACTGGCGCTCCGCCCCTGGGGCGAGTACAGCTTCTGCATCAAGGACCCCGTGGGCAACTGGGTGGAGGTCTACCAGCGGGCCGAGCAGTACCATCCGGCAGGGCCG
>ERZ779843.4233-NODE-4233-length-11143-cov-2.945076_pt1 | contig 11143 bp, 8 predicted proteins | sample MGYA00511560_ERZ779843 | MGnify/ENA primary metagenome ERZ779843 (study PRJEB29588, sample SAMEA2158062) | human gut metagenome | biome: human gut; feature: human-associated habitat; material: faeces | place: Denmark | collected 2008/2010 ... | reverse complement strand
ATACATTGTAATGACTTCTTCAATTTGTTCCTCTGTTAAATGTTCTAATTTTCTATTTATTTCCATATTTATTTCGTATTTCCTTTGCATCAATATTATTTAAAATAATGACTATAGAAACATTGCTTACGCCATAATATATAACTCCTTCCCGCGTTCTATTTATACATACTATAACACGGTTCTATTCTACTAGCAAGCAACTATCTCTTTTAATCCACTTTACTTTTTTATCCGATCAACACTACAATACCAGCTACCACAAGCGCAATGAGTAGATACAGCACGGTACCAGCAGTTCGTCTTACAAAAATTGTCTTCCATGACTTAAGATATGGGACGCCTTCCATTCCTTCGATGGCCCAGATTTTGCTGTGACCTACCCACAGACGGTCAATTATAATGCCATCAAACCAGTTCATAACCACCAGGAAAAGATACGCCTGAAGATAGGCTGTCTTAAAATCAGTGACATGATTCCAAACAGAAAAAATCAGCACCAAAACAACAAACATGACAATACAAAACGAGATCATAAAACGCTTCCCTTTTTTCATTGTCGATTCTTTGTCTGCGATTCCTCGTTTCTGGGCTTCATCTAAGTATTCCTTAGAATAAAAATACAGGCAATTTCGTCCACTATTTCTTGCCGCGCCCTTTACCAATAAGAAGAACAGAAGACAGTACAATACAAGTTCCAACAAGATCATCATTTTTTCTTACCCGCCTTTCTCGGAACTTCCTATATTGGCATTTATTTGCATCTTGTAGGAAGATCCTTTTTTCACTATTTCTTTTGATTCCATTATAGTGAGTTCACTATGTTTTTGCAACAGATTCCTTTCAAACATAAAACCACGTGGACAGGAACACCGGCTCTTTTATTGAGTACGCTGGCTCTTTCTCTGTCCCTGCTGGTATCCTACTCATTATATCCATTAGATAGTATATTTTGATAATATTTGACTATTTTCAATCTCTATGCTATACTCATACAGCTACCACCCCCGATACAGGTACGGAAAGGGGGTGACCCTCGTGTACGATACGACAATATCTTTTATCCTCTCCATTTTGGCAAGCGTAGTTGCCTACTACATCTGCAAATGGCTAGATGAAGAGGAGTATAGCCTCAGGATTAAGCCTCCTGCTCCAAAAATGGAATAGAAAACCCCCAGTGCGACAACACTGGGGATTTTCGTTTTTGCGACCAATCGTGGACGCAACAATATCTTTTGCCTAAAAATAGTATATCCTATTCAAACTCGACTGTTCCTGTAGGCTTTGGTGTAAAATCATACAGAACACGATTGATTCCTGCAACTTCATGTGTGATACGATCTGTAATATGAACCATCACTTCATGTGGAATCTCAGCAGCTGTTGCTGTCATAACGTCAGTTGAACATACTGCACGTACAATACAGCACCACTCGAAAGCACGCTTTCCGTTTTTAATTCCTGTTGATCTAAATTCCGGAACAACGGTGAAATACTGCCAGATTTTTCCTGCAAGTCCGTTCTTGTCAAACTCCTCACGAAGAATTGCATCAGACTCGCGCACTGCTTCAAGACGATCACGTGTAATAGCTCCTGGACAACGAACACCAAGTCCCGGTCCTGGGAATGGCTGACGATAAACCATATCGTGAGGCAGACCAAGTTCGTCACCAACAACACGAACCTCATCTTTGAAAAGGATTCTGACTGGCTCTACAAGCTCAAAATCCATATCTTCCGGAAGTCCGCCTGCATTGTGGTGTGCCTTAATGCCTTCTTCTGACTCAAGAATATCCGGCCAAATTGTACCCTGTGCTAAGAATTCAATTCCGTCAAGCTTTCTTGCCTCTTCAGCAAATACTTCAATAAATTCTCCGCCAATAATTTTTCTCTTCTTCTCAGGATCATCAACTCCTGCTAATTTATCAAGGAAACGATCTGTTGCATCAACATAAACCAGATTTGCATTCATCTGATTACGGAACACTTCAATTACCTGCTCTGGCTCACCCTTGCGAAGCAGACCATGATTAACATGAACACATACAAGCTGCTGACCAATTGCTTTAATTAAAAGTGCTGCAACAACAGATGAATCAACTCCACCAGAAAGTGCAAGAAGAACCTTCTTATCTCCCACCTGCTCTTTAATCAGCGCAACCTGCTCCTCAATAAAAGCCTTGGCAAGCTTTGGCGTTGTAATTCTCTCCATATCAGCTGGACGTCTGATTTTAGTAACATTCATATTAAACTCCTCCTTATTCTTTTCCTTAATTTTAGACTTACTGATTTTTCCGATGCCATTTAACTATTTCATTATACCTAATACAAAAATATTTGACAACCTTTATTTAAGAAAAACAAATTTTCATGTAAGCATGAAATTTGTCCAAATCTAGCAAGACGCGTGAACCGTAACTAAAACTCTTGACACCATCAATTTTCGTGCTATCATTGGATTTTTTACTTCTATCGTATTGATTATGTCATGTCTTACCTGGGTATGGTTATCATCGAAAGAAAATAAAAACAAATTTCAAGCTCTGGCACACATGGATTCTCTTACCAATATTTACAATCGTTATGGATTTGATGAATTAGCGGAAAAAATGATTGCAAAAAATCCGAAGTCACATTTTGTAGTCGCACTCCTTGACATAGATGACTTTAAATTTATCAATGATATCTATGGACATGCCTACGGCGACAAAGCTTTAAAAAATCTTGCTGATAGTATGAAAAACTTTTTTCCATCTAATGCATTACTAGGAAGAAACGGTGGTGATGAGTTCTGTATTTTTCTGCCTAATTGCACATATGACGATGCAGAAGAACAGTTGGAGCAATTCACAAAAATTCCAAGGGTATTTTCATGCAATGGAAAGGAATATCAATTTTATATTTCGCTCGGATATGCTGAATATCCAACCTTTGCTTCCAACCGTTCTCAGCTCATGCGCTGTGCAGATGCTGCTCTTTATGAGATAAAACTTCATGGAAAAAATGGATGCATGGCTTACAGAAATGGTCTTCAGTTAGGTGCTCGTAAACAACTTGGATTTGCCCTCAAGGATATCTCCGAACATCTTCCGGGCGCTTTTATTATATACAGAGCTGACAAAACTGATGACGAGCTATTTTATGCAAACCACGAGTTTCTTCGCATGACAGGCTATAAAAATATGGATGAACTATTTAGGCTTGCCAAAAAAAGCTTTCGCAACCTGATTAGGGAAGATGAACAGCAAAAGATAGAATCAAGCATTTGGGAACAAATTGACAGCGGCAACGAAAATGATTATATTCACTTTCATCTTCGAAAAGCTGACGGCTCTTATCTTTCTGTACTTGATCATGGAAGAATCGTAAATAGTCAACAATACGGTCGAGTATTCTATGTATTATTTACTGACTGGGAAGACATGCATATTCATTACGGTGATAAATTTTCAGAATAAATAAGACGATGGCGAGCCATCGGGGACAGGTAAAAATCCACCGTTCCTGTCCCCGGTGGCTCATTATTTTTCCTCCACAACCTGGAAAATGAAGAACTTTAGATAATAGCTTTCATCAGCTGCCCACAGAATCGGATGGTCTGGAGCCTGCGTGCGAAATTCCACCTGACGAAGTCTTTTATGGGTTGCTTTTGCTGCTTCTTTTACGGTTTTTGCTAGCAGCTCCTGTGTCATGAAATGAGAGCAGGAACAAGTAGCCAAATAGCCACCGTCTTTTACAAGCTTAAGTCCCTTCATGTTGATTTCACGATATCCTTTGATTGCATTCTTAGTAGCTTCTCTTGATTTTGTGAAAGCAGGCGGATCAAGAATAACTACGTCATATTTTTCGCCTGCTGCAGCAAGTTTTGGTAATTCATCTAACACATTCGCGCAGCGAAAGTGAACTGTATCCTGAAGTCCGTTTAAGCGTGCATTGGCTTCTGCCTGAGAAACTGCGTATTCAGAAATATCAAGTCCGGTAACATCACTTGCACCGGCAATACCTGCATTCAACGCAAATGTTCCCATGTGGGTAAAACAATCCAATACCTTTTTGCCTTTGCATATACGCTGCATAGCAAGACGATTATATTTCTGATCAAGGAAAAATCCTGTTTTCTGACCATTTGCCACATCTACAAGATAATTCACACCATTTTCAATAATTTCCACAGTAGTGTCAAATTCATCCCCGATAAAGCCTTTTACCTTTGGCAGTCCCTCTTTTGTGCGCTCGTTTGCATCGCTGCGCTCATAGACTCCGCGGATTAAGATGCCATCTTTTAAAAGAAGTTCCTTTAAAATTTCCACAATTTCTTCTTTAAAAGCTTCCATGCCAAGAGCCAGACATTCCACTACCAGAACATCTTCATATTTATCAATGACAAGTCCCGGAAGAAAATCTGCTTCACCAAAAATAATTCGGCAAGATGAAGTATCTACCGTTGTCTTACGGTAATCCCATGCATTTTTCACGCGCATTGTTAAAAAATCATGATCAATTACCTGATCTGCTTTGCGAGTCATCATACGAATACGAATTTTAGAGTTTTGATTGATAAAACCGTTTCCCATAGGATATCCGTCGAAATCATGTACTGTCACAATATCTCCGTTTGTAAATCTTCCCATAATAGTTTCTATTTCATTATCAAAGATCCAGGCACCGCCAGATTTGATCGTTCGGCCTTCGCCTTTTTTAAGTGTTACAATAGTATTATACATAAAGTCCCCTTTCTGAACTTAATTCAAACTGACTTAAAATAACCCGTTGGAAAACATCATGTTCTCCAACGGGTATACTTAACGCTCTAATAATAGGTAAAGAGCTTTTTTGTTACTCAAATTCTATTGTTGCCGGCGGCTTTCCTGTGCAGTCGTACATTACGCGGTTTACACCCTTTACCTCATTAACGATACGGTTTGTTACCTTTCCAAGTACTTCCCACGGAAGCTGCGCTGCGTCAGCAGTCATGAAATCTGAAGTATTTACAGCGCGAAGCGCAATTGCGTAATCGTAGGTACGGAAATCACCCATAACACCAACACTTCTCATGTTGGTGAGCGCTGCAAAATACTGACCAAGACCCTTATCCAAACCTGCCTTTGCAATCTCCTCACGGTAGATATAATCAGCCTCCTGAACGATCTTTACCTTCTCCTCTGTTACCTCTCCGATAATACGGATTCCAAGACCCGGGCCCGGGAATGGCTGACGATATACAAGATAGTCCGGAATGCCTAGCTCTAATCCTACCTTACGAACCTCATCCTTAAACAGCATACGAAGCGGCTCTACGATCTCCTTGAAATCAACTACGTCTGGAAGTCCTCCTACGTTGTGGTGAGACTTAATAACAGCTGACTTTCCAAGACCAGACTCGATAACATCCGGGTAGATGGTTCCCTGTACCAGATAGTCGACAGCACCGATCTTTCTTGCCTCTTCCTCGAATACGCGGATGAACTCCTCACCGATAATCTTTCTCTTTGCCTCTGGCTCTGTAACGCCCTTTAACTTCTCATAATAGCGCTGCTGTGCATTAACACGAATAAAGTTTAACTCATATGAGCCGTTTGGTCCAAATACAGCCTCAACCTCATCACCCTCATTTTTACGAAGCAGGCCATGATCTACAAATACACAAGTCAGCTGTTTGCCAATTGCCTTAGAAAGAAGTACGGCTGCAACAGATGAATCTACTCCGCCAGATAATGCACAAAGAACCTTGCCATTACCGATACGCTCACGAAGCTGTGCGATTGTTGTCTCTACAAAGGATGACATTTTCCAATCTCCGTGACATCCACAAACCTTGTATACGAAGTTTGAGAGCATCTTCATACCCTCTGCTGTATGCATAACTTCCGGATGGAACTGTGTTGCATAAAGCTTTCTCTCTGGGCAAGACATTGCGGCTACCGGGCATACAGGTGTATGCGCAGTCACACGAAAACCTTGCGGTGCCTTTGCAATGTAATCAGTGTGGCTCATCCAGCAAACAGTTGTCTTTGATACGCCTTCAAATAAAGCGTCCTCTGTGTCAACCTCCACCTCTGTATGTCCATACTCACTTGTCGGTGCTGTCTCTACAGTTCCGCCAAGACTCCATGCCATTAACTGTGAACCATAGCAAATACCAAGAATCGGAATACCCAATTCAAAAATGGCTTTGTCATAATGTGGTGACTTTTCATCATAAACGCTGTTTGGACCACCAGTAAAGATGATTCCCTTAGGATTTATTTTTTTGATCTCTTCCAGGCTCATCGTGTAAGGCTTTACCTCACAGTATACGTTGCACTCGCGCACGCGGCGTGCAATCAGCTGATTATACTGACCACCAAAGTCTAATACAATAACCGACTCCTTCTCCATTGCAATTCCTCCTGCTTTTGTTATCGTCTGCTCTCATCCTCGATGCACTATGCTTTCTGGCGGGCAAACATTGCTTCATACTTTTTCTTTTTTATTATACAGAGTGTGACTGTTTTGTGCAATGCAAAATTTTTATAACAGTAGAGCGCAATCAGCCACTTTTTTAGGAAAAAATTCCTACAAAACATAACTTACTTTCCTTATTTTATCCATGCAAAGAATGCACAGTCATATGCCTCAAAATATTCTTGTGCATCAGCAATTGCCATCGTAGTAGTCTCTGATGTAACGGGATCATACACACTTACATTTTTTGTGTCATAGCCTGTAAGCAATAGCGCACTGCTGTCTCCAGTAACTGCAAGCACCAGATGATTTTCGTTGATATAATATAAAATCTGTGTTACACTGCTGCCTCTTAGATTTTCTGCACGGCCGCTTACACTTTTTGACGTATCTTTTGTGTTTTCAGCCTCTATTGCCTGAGTCATAATATCCTCAACAGCCGTCTTCTCATTCAAAAGTGCTTCTACTAAAGATGCATTTCCGCCTTCAGCCGAAATAAGAATCTCTAAGCATGCCCTTAAGCCATCTTCTGCGTTTTTTGCCTGCTGTTCTTCAAATGTCAGATTTTTACTCAGCGCTCTAGTTCCTCTTGTCCAAACATAGCTTGCCCTATCATCTACCACTACTCCCATCTGATCATATGCGGTGTCAATAGCATCTGCAAGCACACTGTCAATCTGCTGTAAGCGTCCCTTGGCATATACATAGTAAAGATGCCCCTGATCACCATCATCTAAGTTCAACTGATATGAGGCAGCTGCATCGCGAATCTTGCAAAGTGTTCCATTTGTCTGCACCTTTTCTGTATCGAGAGGAATACTAATAGACCACACCTTCTGGAAATCATCTGCAATTTTGCTCTTTGTTAAGCTTGTAACCTTTTTATCGCTTCGATTATTGAAAAACATCTGATCATCAGCCGCTTCTTCATAGCTTCCAGACGCATTGTTCTTCGTAAGACGATAAATGTTTAGCTGATTCTCCAAAATTTGTGTTCCTTCTATATAATATCCATCCATCTGATATGCACCAGACTGTGTCATGTCTTCATCAAATGAAAGTATTGCCAGTTCATACATAGGCTTATGCACTACCTGTCCGGCCTGTGTCAGCACATCACTCTTTCTTCCCGTGCCATACACCAGATCATTGCCCAAAAAGCCCTGAATCTGAACAAACTCACCTTCTCCTGCATCTATACGATACGTTTCTCCAGTGCTTAGATCAGCAATTCTAATCATGCCTGCATATCCCTCATCGCCCTCCTCCCAGGCAATAAGGCTGCTTGATTTATTGGAGTAAAAGCTTCCTGCACTTGATGCCTTAGCAAGCTGTGCCTTCTCTCCACTGCTTAAATCGATAGAATACACAGTACTCTGATACAAAAGGTACATCAAATCAGACTCATTATTGACATAGGCAAGCGTTCCCATATTTTTCATAAGGATCTCTTCCGAGAATGTAACTGGAATATAGAAGATTTCATCAATACAGGCTGTCTCACATTTATAATGAAGGAAGCTGACGCCAACCTGTCCCTCATGATTTCCTCTGCTGTGATAACCATATGCCATAAAATAAATATCGCCGCTGTTTTCAACACGAATTGGCTGCAGCTTGTACCCATCTAAAAATGATTTATCCTCAGCTCCATCCTGATATGTGTATATAAGACTTAATGAATTATCTTTTTCATTTGATGCAAACAGCTGTCCGTCATACACGTATGCCTGAATATTTTCATCATCTGATGCCATCTTGGATACTTCCTCATCTGTAATGCCAAGCTGCAGTGCCCCCTTTGCATACACTGGTGCTGCTACCGAAAACTGCTCTTTTACATGGCGTTCAAAATCAAGAAGATAAAGCACATCACTTCTAAAACGCACAACATAATTTTCATTCACCATACATGTTTTGCTGTCTGTGCCGTTACTTATTGTTACAGGATATGTCAATGTAACACTTGCCTGACTGTCGCTTAACTCCGTAAGCGTTGTCTCTACTGTTCCAGCCTCAACTAAAAGACCATTCCACGTGATCATACCACTTCTTGAATGCTGATTCACGTAGCTGAAATCATCTGTTCCCATCGTCTCATCTGGCTGTATGTAATTGACGACAAAATCACTGTTTTTGTCAATTGATGCCTGCCAGAAATCATGTGCAAAACCAACGAGGCTTTCTGTATGTTCATCTGTCAGATAAATAATTCTGCTATAATAATAGACAGGTTTTTCCTTCTGACTGACACATAAAACAAATTGATATTCATTGCCATCATCTACCAGATTAGAAAGCTGCAGCTGTGTCTTCATAGTGCTGCCATCCGTTTCCCATCCGCTTATCACACCATCCTCTACAAGACGTGTGCCATCAAGTCCTCTGACTTCATAAGAAACCTGACCGACATTCTCCGCCTGATCGATCTGAATGGACAGTTTATGTTCCTGCGACAGGGGCGTAATACAGCCCCTCATCGTGGAAACATCCATCTTTTGTGTATAACCACGAAGAATATTGCTGTTATCTGTAAGATACTTAAGCCTTACAGCGGCAAGTGTGCCTGACTGCATCGTTTCGTAGCTGTCTGTCTGCTGTGTTTTCTGTGTATACTGCTGATATACTACAAAGCTGCCAAATGCAGCTGCAAAAATAAAAATCAGCAGCAGAATCCTTCGAATTAGCTTTTTCAAATCAAAACCATACCTTTCTTTTTCCCTATTAACAGGGTATTGTTATGGCTTTATTTTACTTGCAATCCAGTAAAATCACAAGTCTTTTTTTGTACTGCCGTTAACATCAATATCGTCCTCTGCATCGTCTGCACCTTCGCCTTGCAATCTCCTGATATAAAAGTACACTTACTATATCTTCCAGCCAGCTTTGCTGTCTTGGCGGCCTAGGCGGCGGTGGTCCCTGAGGAGGACCAAATGGTGGCGGCGGTGGACCAAATGGTGGCGGCATAAATGCATCGTGTCCGCTTGCCTCAAATAGATCCTCTATCGGTATTTCTCTAAACTCCTCATTTTTTCTAAGACGCTCACAGATTTGACGTCCTGTTCGATTAAGATTTATTTTATCTGGATATTCATCATAAATAAAGCTTCCTGCATAATCAAGCTCATCACAAGTATGTTCAATTTCCTGCTGTATCTTTTTTATTTTTTCCGGATAGAGGCTTTTCCAGTACTGCGTTTGAATCTCATCTGCTGCCTCCTCAAGCCTTTGGGCGATCAATGCATCCTGTGGGGTCTGCGGCCGAAAGCGTGATGACTGATGATACAGCCCGTACTGGCTGTGACTGCTCCATATCATAGCAAGATCCTTTCAGACGGATTTACTTTTATTTTATGCCGCATTAAATTCAAGTGTTCCACGCCTTAACTAATCATCCCACTGTACCGTTGGAAAACCGAGAATACATATTGTTTTCTCGCCATTTACACGGTACAGCAGATTGATATTTGATCTTTCGTTTTGAAACCGTATCACTTCTCCTAATTTTTCCCCATATCCATAGTATAGCTGCAGATTGTCCTGTCCTTTTGCACTTACAAGCGATGCGCCTGCTTTATTTATCATCTTTTTAGCACATTCATCTATCTGTTCTTTTGTCATTAACTGCGGCCAGCTTCCTATAAGCTCTAAACATAGTTTTGATTGGCTCTGGCTGTATTTTTCCAGTCGTTCTTTTTTCTCATATATCCTTTGCATTTCTTCTGACCAGTCTCCCACAAACCGCCAACTGATCAGCCCTTCGCACATATTGTCATTTTTTATTACCGTCTGATTTTCATTTGTATCTTCGTCATTATTTTTTCTTAAGTATTGCAGACTCCAGGAAAAATCTTCATTTGCACCTTCAAGCTCCCATATACATCCATACGTTTCCTTCTTTTTTATAATCCTATATCCACTGTAAATTTGACAGACGGCCGCCGCACCCTCAAGGTATTCTGTAATCTCTTCTTCTGACGTTAATGCAGGACCAGTACCATAAAGGCGAATCTGTGCCGTCACATCATCTGTAAATTCGTCATTAAAACAAGATGCCATCTCAAAGCTGTCTAGCGCCATTTCCTGTCTTTTATTCAGCCCAAACGCTTCCACCGCAATCACTGCACACCACACTGCACAGCAAAGCCCTGTCAATATACGGTACATATTGCCTCCTTTCTGCTCCTATTGGAAAGTATTTCCTATTAAAAAAATTTTATACACATTAATCTTTTGCAAAATTTGCGTGTTGCCATTCTATGTCATCTTTGCTATACTAAGAAAAAAGTGCCTATTTTAGCCACTTTTTGATTAGGAGGGATTCTATGTCTAAGCCAACGCTCTACCGAAACCGTTTGATACCACTTGAATCAATACTGTTAACTAATGATGAAATCCTATATCACGATGATAAAAAAATCATTACATTCTGGAAGACGCTTCATCCAAAGTCTGATCTTGCATACGGCTATTCATGTTACTTTTTAGACCGTGGTTTTAAGATCAGCCGATTTTATTCGCACAGTCACGATTTCATGTATTGGTATTGTGACATCATTGAGACAAACTACGAAAAGGACAGCGACACTTATGTCTTTACTGATCTGTTGGCAGATGTGATAGTCAAGCCAGACGGAAACACTCGCGTAGTGGATCTTGATGAGCTAGCAGATGCCTTTGAGCGCGGACTTCTCTCTTC
>ERZ779843.4231-NODE-4231-length-11146-cov-11.676404_pt1 | contig 11146 bp, 9 predicted proteins | sample MGYA00511560_ERZ779843 | MGnify/ENA primary metagenome ERZ779843 (study PRJEB29588, sample SAMEA2158062) | human gut metagenome | biome: human gut; feature: human-associated habitat; material: faeces | place: Denmark | collected 2008/2010 ... | reverse complement strand
GACGGGATCCGCCACCGACAGATTTGCGTACATCCAGCATCGTCCTGCCGTTCAGCGTGACAGGCGCATTGAACAGCATCGTCAGAAGGTACTTTTTGAGATTTTTAACGTCTGTGTGCAGATTACGCAGGCCATCAAGGACAAAACGGATATGCTCGCTTGTCAGCTGTAACAGCCGTTCCCGCACCAAGGCCATCGGGAACAGGTTGTTTCCAAGCCGCAGTACAGGGCTGCGAAGCTGGATTGTCTCCACGACCAACTCGTAGATTTCCTGCATCACGGGGGCGCTCTCCGGCTGATTGCGGCAAAGCAGGTCCAGCTCAATGTTGTCGCGGACTTTTGTCCGCACGGTCTCGCTCTCGGATAAGATCAGATCCGTATTTTGTTTCTCTTTATTTTGTATTTCTTTATTTAATTGTATGGGATTTTCCTGTACAGCAGAATCCGATGCAAGGGGTTCCAGCATAGGCGGCACGGATTCAGCGCTGCCATCGGAGCCGGACGAGGACGCTTGCGGGTACTCATAGACATAGTAATCGCAGCCTCGCAGACAGCCGCGTTCATCCCGGACGCGGGTACGCACCACATACCCTGTGTCCTCCAGTTCCCAAATGGCTGTACGGATAGCGTCAACGCTCTCCTTGTTGATGGCGGCAAGCCCTTTGAGGGTATAATCCCAGTCGTCCGGCAGGGAAAGCATCTGCGACAGCAGGCCCTTTGCTTTCAGTGACAAATTTTTATTGCGAAGATGATGATTGCTCATAACGGTATAATCCTTAATGCGCTCTACGCGAAAAACAGCCATTTTACGAATCCTTTCATGTAAAAGATGGGCAGCCGCCGGGACTGCTCACGGTTCATCGGTTACAGATTCTGACGGATAATGCGGGTGATAATACCCACGGCGATGCTACGTTCCTCGTCCAGCTTTGTTACCACAAAGCTGACGTCGTCCTTTTTGCCGGGTGTGCGGCGGTCATAGCAGGAGTGAGCCACGGCGTTGACACCGTTGGAAAGCCGCACATAGACGATGCCTTTATGTACATCGGTGACGCGGCCGGCGTATTTGCTCTGCACACGGCAACGCTTCAAGGCTTCGCGGCTGGTATTCTCGGTGATGCTTTTGACATCAGCGTGGACAGACATTTCTTCCTGTGAGGTTTTGTTCACTTCGGTCACGCGGACAAGAATCTGGTCGCCCACAGCAAAACGGTCATGGGCATCACCGATCCAGTCCCATGCCAGATTCCGCGCCATGATGGAACACTCCACGCCGAAAATCTCCACACGGATGGATTTGTCGACAACGGCAATAACGCGAGCCTGCACCACGCGCCCCTCCCGGACGCGGTACTCACCGTTGGCATCTGGGCTGAAATAGAAAAGCTGGCGTTTGCGCATCATGGCTTCGCGGCGGCTGGCAACCACACTGCGGCTCTTGGAGTCAATACCCAGGATGACAAAGTCGATTTCCGCGCCCAGCATATTGCCCAGCAGCTTCATCTGGCGGACGGCCATGCTGTCGGTACTGTTGGCAGCGCTCGGGGCGACCATCATTTCTTTGAGAGGAATGACGATGCGGAAGCCGTTGTAGTCCACAACGGCAATCGTCTTGCCGCTGTCGGTCTGCTCGATACCGCCCAACGGTGCGAAGAGGATGCGCCGTGTGCGGTAGGCGTTGTGAATTTCGTGCCAGGCAGCAGCTTCGCGGGCATCCTCGGTTTCGATTTCGTCACCGCTTTCAATGGTCAGCACCGGGGCATCCGCTTTGCGTCTGCGGCGGGGCGGGGGAGTCTCGGCAGGCTTTTCTTCTTCGACAGGGGCGGGAATGGGTGCATCCTCAAACTCCACAAGTTCGGGGATAGGCAGGTCGGGGGTAAAAATGTCACTGTTCATTTCCATGAGGAATCTCCTTTTCGTTTTCAGGTTTTGTTATGATAGATTCTTTGTCGGTGGCAACCACCGCTTTTGATTTGGCGGGACGGCCGCGGCGTCTAGGCGGCACCTTAGGTGACGCCTTAGCTGTTTCCGCCGGGGGAGCTTCGAGTGTTTCTGGTAAGACTTTCCGCCATTCCGGGATATGGGCAGATGCTTTGCACTCCCGCAACTGCTTGTAAGCGGGGTGCAGAGAGTAGTCCATCTTGTGGACTTTCAGAACCTTGTGGCCGCGCAATATCACGAGCGCTTCATCTACCGGCAGGCGCAGCACTTCATCCGGGGTAAGCACCGGTCGTTTGCCAACGCCGCTGCTTTCGCGGTATTGTGGCGTGTAGTCGGAGACGCGCAGGGTGCTTAGAACCTTGGAGGTACTGGACACCGCCACGCTGGCGATGCCGGTACGCTGGGAAACGTATTCGGCGGTCAGCTGATCCGTGCAGCCGAGAAAAAGCTGCACATCGCAGTTGCCCAAAATCTCCTGCCACTGGTTCTGCGGATAGCGGTTTTGCAGACCGGCAAGATTCTGGAATACGCAGGACATAGAGATGTTGCGGGAGCGAATGACGCTGATGCGCCGGGATAATTCGGAAATCGTACCACAGGCGGTCAATTCCTCGCCCAGCACATGAACCGGAACAGGAAGCCGCCCGCCGGGGGCAGTTGGCATCGGCATATCGGACGAGTTTGATGAAGGCAAAGGACAGGAACAGCGATGCAAGAAAGTCAAAGGTGCTGTCTTGATCGCTGGTGACTAGATAGTAGGCGCAGGGCTGCTGCCCTGGCAGTTCAAGGCTGATTTCGTCATACGCAGTAATTTTCTTAATCAGCTCAGACTGAAATACTTGCAACCGGCTGCCCAGCCCGCTGATAACACCGCTGCGCACCGAATCCGAGGCCCGCTGGTACAGGCTGTACGGTGCTTTGGCGGGGTGTGTCAGTGGCAGAACATCAAACAGGCTGTCCAACTGACTTTCGCTGCATTGCGTGATAAGGTTGTACACCTCACCAATATTCCGCTGTTCCGGCGGGTAGGTGAGGTCAACGTATAAGACCAGCGCTTTCAACAGATTCATCTCGCCGGAATCCCAGAAACGATCGCTCTTGCCTGTGCCGTTGGTATTCTTAATGATGACATCCACGAAAAGCTGCGCCATCAGCTCCTGCCCCTCAATTTCTTTCAGGCAGTTCCATGAATCGGAATTTTCGGGGCTGACGAGGTTGAACACCCGCACCGTGTAGCCCAAAACTCGCATATATTCGCTGGATTTTTCGTAGAGTTCCGATTTGGGGTCACAGATAATCAGCGACTCTCCGCGGGCAGCGCTTTGCAGGATGCGGTTCATACAGAACGAACGGGTTTTCATCGAGCCACTGGCACCGTAGACGGCGAGGTTGCCGTTCATACGGGTTTTCTCCGGGATGCAAAGAAACCTGCCGTCGAGAATCCCCAGCACGGTGCCCGTATGCTGGGACAGGTCGGAAACTATATTCAGCACAGCAGGAATTTCTCGCGGCTGCATCCAGCCGGACGTGCCGTAAGTGCCTTTCGCAGAGAAATCAAAGTTGCGCTCAGAATCCGTTAAGGCATCTTGGCTGAATAACTTTCGGTACAGGAAAATCGCGGCGACTGCTGCTGCGCAGCCTGCCATACAGTAAAGGCTGTACGGAAACCACAAAATACCTTTGAGGCAAGCCAGCGGCGTCAAAGAGGAAAACGGCGGGGAAGTACCGCCCGGCATACCGCCGTTTTTCTGCCAGACAGCATAGTTGCCGATGAACTGCGTCAAGTAGCCGCAGGCGTAGAGCAGCAGCGTGACTGCCAACAGAATCTGCCATCTTTTTGAAGGACGTTTCATGGCGAAGTCAGAAACCTCCTCTCGAACTCGGCAAAGTCGATGATCTGCAGTTCGACCTTGTCGCCGCAGAGTGGCCGCAGCGCGCCTGCCTGAAAATCAAAGCAGAGGATGGCCCCCTTCATTTGCAGCAACTCCAAGGCAGACAGGAATCGAAACAGACGCGGCAGATCCGGCAGATAGCAGAACAGAATCGGCGCGCCTGCATCGGTACGAGCATCGTTTTCGATGAAAGCATTACGGCAAGGCAGCTGGAGTTCTTGCAACAGCGTGGCGTTTAGTTGCCCGATGACATCCGGGCGACAGAGCAGCCACAACAGCGTCTCGCCGTGGTAGTCATTGGTGAGAAAGTAGAAATGTTCGTAGCCTTCGCCAAAAAGGAAGTGTTCTTTCTTGTAGGTCTTTGCATCTTTCAGCAGAGTAGTCATCACTGCCCACTGATCGGACAGCAGGATGCCATCAGGCGTGTGACTTGCGCCAGTCCGCATATAGCGGATATTTTGCAGCATGATTTTTCCCCGCTGTTCGATTTGCGTGTCAAAGGTCGGAACAGCATCCATGCCGTTGAACACAGCAAAGGTGTGGGATGGGGTCATCAGTGAGCCTACCATGCGGGAGCCGTGAACCTTTATCATTTCAAGACCCAGTTCTTTCATCTCGCGGGAATCATAAAAAGCGGTTGATTCAATGCGGCAAGGACTGCTGCCACCAGGCACAAATACAGGGGGCTTTTCATCCCGATAAATCGCCGCACCTGCATTCAACATCGTGACATAGGCTTGCGCAATACGGTGCAGCCGCAGACGACGGGCAGGGGATGATTTGATGGAGTTGGTGTCGGTGCGACCTGACAGATAGAATTGAAATCGTTCTGGCGCTCGTTCCCGCAAAAGACGTTTGCCACGGATACCGAGCCGATAGCCGCGAAGATGATCTTTGGAGAAGATGCGCAGGAGCTTGCCGTGTGTCAGGCTCGTCACAACTTTTTTTCGGTAACTTTTGCTTGAGGTAAGACGATCAGCACACGCACAAGGAACCTCGCCGCAGATGGCTGTAAGCGCCAAAAGTTCATAATAGAGGCTGTCTTGCGCGGGCAGGACAGGAAAAGCAGAAGAAATAGAAATCACCTCGGAATTTAACCGTGCCTTCTTTGACTCCGGCGAAAGTCGCTGCCGGTTGGGGGATAAATCGGCTTACAACAACGCGGAAAAGTCATTTTCAAGCACAGGTATCTGTTTTTTACGTATTTTTAGGAAAAAGTGGAGGTCGGTTTTCAGCCGATTTTGGGGCGTTCAGCCATGCCGAAAAGCAATTTTTCGGCATTACAGTTATCACGGTAGAGGACGAATATCCAAATCGGGTCGTCTGGAAAGAATCGCACAACGCCCCGGTATCGTCTGTCAGACAGAATGTAGCAATGACATCTATGACAGCTTTCAGTTCCAGATTGTCATAATCCCGCACGGCTTTGATTGGCAGATTGTGGTCATAGATATGCTCCACGCAAATCACGCAATCGGAGAAATGGGGAAGTGGTCCGCTTTGCACCAGTGCCGCCTGTAGTGGCAGCAAAAGGAATTTACAGCCGTCCCGCTTCTTTTTATCCGGCAGAAGCGCAGGGAGCAGAACTCGCAAATAATTATCAGATGCCCACACGCGGATGCCCTGCACCTCGGCTGCCTTGGGGTAGTAATAAATCGGCGGCTCGTTAGACACAGAAAAGAACATATTGCGAAGACGCGCCGTGCTTTTCTCACTGAGAAGTGCCGCGCTCTCGGCAGTTTTGGCAAACTGCATCGGGTCGGGCGCGGGGAGCAGATGTTCCATCTCGTATAGCTTTTTGTGGATATCGATGAGCCCGCGCTGCTCCAAACGGATGCGGTTCAAAAGTACGTCAGGATTCAAGCGCGGCCTCCTTTTTGTAGTAGCTGACGGTGCCGTCCTCGGCCACCGTGCAGAAACCGGCCACCTGCGGAATGTTCAGCAGCTCAATCTGGGCAGCATCATCTACCACCACGATGCGCTTGCCGGCATCTTTCTGTGGCTGGCGCAGTAGCTGGCAAATCATAGTTTCCTTGCCCTGCGGGATAGGCACGATTTCATACAGTTCTCCATTTGCAAAACAGAGAATAGCTGCCGGAAATTCTCCAACAGTGTGGTATTCCACCTGATCTATGAAGTCGAGCAAGACCCGGACACAGCGGGATAAGTCCTTGACTGCGTTGCCTTGCACTTCTCTATTTGCGTAGTAGCGGTCATTCCCGGAGCAGAAGATGCGCCCCTCTTTTAGCATATGGGCAAGCAAAGTTTTTGCTGCCGCTTCCTTTTCGGGGAAGAATCGGCAAAGCTGCTCTTCGGTCAGACCGGGGTACAGCGAGATGTTATGCAGCATTTCAGCGGCTTCCCGCTGATAGATCGCTGCGCGGTTTTTCAATAAAATCACCATCCTTATTGCGCATTAAGGACGCATAAAGACGTATTAGGTACTGTCGGCAGCATAGCCACAGGCCGCTAATACGCAATCAATACGTTCTTTTGCGTATTCGACTTTTTATTGAGTAATCATTGCGTCAAGGCGGACGTATTACGGCCAACTGCAAAACCTCCAAAATCAGAAATTGCCCAAAACAAAAAGAGCCGTGCCTGAAAAAAGTCAGGTACGACTCTAGGTGAAAATGTCCAACCTTTTTGGCTGAACCCTATTTTGAACATACTAATTGTAACATACGAGATTATACACGTATATACAATCACTGTGCGGATGTGGTGCAGATGTAATGCAAGTGCGGCAAAAAACTTTCAAGGCAGTGCATCCGGCGCAATCTTGATTCTTTGGTGTGCAGGCATTATAATGCAAAAGAAAGCAAAGAAAAGGAATCATGAATTTTATGGATGACCGGGTATTGCAGATACAAAACAGAACCTGCCGAGTCTATGGCACGGTCGGCGCCGAATACCTGCTGCTGCAAATGGCGGACGAGCACGACCCTGCAGGGATGGAACGGGAAGCGGAAGCCCTGCGACGGCAAACCGCACGACCGTTTTTGCTGGTCGCTGTCCCCGTGGAAAATTGGAACGACGACCTGTCGCCTTGGTCCGCACCGCCCGCGTGGGGCAAGCAGGGCTTCGGCGGCAGGGCAGAGGATACGCTGGCGTGGCTGGAGCAGGCTGTGCCGAGCATCCGTCGGCAGTATTCTATAAAGGAAGATGCCAAGGTTATTTTGGGCGGCTACTCGCTGGCGGGGCTGTTTGCGCTGTGGGCGGCAACCCGGACCGATACCCTGTACGGCGTGGCGGCGGCTTCGCCGTCCGTGTGGTTTCCCGGCTGGCCAGAATACGAAGCGGCGCACCCTATCCAAACGCAGCGTGTTTACCTCAGCCTTGGTGACCGCGAGGAACATACCAAAAATCAGACGATGGCGGCTGTGGGTGACAACATCCGCGCCCTGCACACCGCCCTGACTCGGCGCGGCGCAGATTGCACACTGGAATGGAACGCAGGCGGTCACTTCAAGGATGCCGACCTGCGGACAGCAAGGGCGTTTGCCTGGACTATGGAGAGCGAGAAATGACGATTCTGATAGATGCCGATGGCTGCCCGGTGGTGGATCTGACCCTTCAGACGGCCGCAAAATATAACGTTCCCGTGCTGATTCTATGCGATACTGCCCACCAAATTCAGCGCGACGGCGCACAAACCCTAACCTTTGGCAAGGGTGCCGACAGCGTGGATTTTGCACTGGTGAACCGCGTATGCGCGGGCGACCTTGTTATTACGCAGGACTACGGGCTGGCAAGTATGTGTCTGGCGCGCCGCGCCCGTGTGCTGAACCAAAACGGCTTAGAGTACACGCCCGAAAATATCGACGGGCTGCTGTTCCGCCGCCACGAAAACAAAAAGCTCCTCCGCGCCGGGAAGCACCCTAAAGGGGCATCCAAGCGAACGAAGGAGCAAGACATAACATATAGAAACACTTTAGGAAGAATTTTGCAGACTGTGTAAAGCTCTTTCTAAGGCATCTGAAAACGGTGTAAATTTTATTAAAAATAAAGCCTGCTCTTAATACAAGTGGCCGTAAACCTACATCTACACCCCGTCAGCTCGAATTTTATGCCAAACGGGAACAACGCTCTTTTTCTCTTGCATAAGTTTATACATCGTTTGGCGTAAGATTGGCGTAGGGCATGATTTCAGTTAGAAACCCGCCAAAAGAAAAAGCCTGAAATTTCTCGTATCATCAAGAAATTTCAAGCTTTTTTGTGCTTAAATTGACAATTTACTGGTCAATAGGCTTCATCGTTGGGAACAGCAGCACGTCACGGATCGACGCGCTGTCGGTCAGCAGCATGACCAGACGATCCACGCCGAAGCCGAGGCCGCCCGTGGGGGGCAGGCCGTACTCAAGGGCGTTGACGTAGTCGTAGTCGACCTGGGCCTTGCAGTCTGGCTCAATGGCTTTGCGCTCGGCGACCTGGCGCTCGAAGCGGGCCTTCTGGTCGATGGGGTCGTTCAGCTCGCTGAATGCGTTGCCGTACTCGGTGCAGTCGATGAAATACTCAAAGCGCTCGGTGAAGGCCGGGTCGGTGGGCTTGCGTTTGGCCAGCGGGCTGATCTCGACGGGGTAGTCATAGATGAAGGTGGGCTGGATGAGCTTATCCTCGACAAAGGCGTCGAAGAACTCGGCCAGGATCGCGCCCTTTGTCGGGACCTCGGGCAGCTCTACATGATACTCCTTGGCGGCAGCGATGGCATCCTCGTCGGTTTTCCAGTCGTTGAAGTCAACGCCGGAATACTTCTTGACGGCCTCGACCATCGTCAGGCGTTCCCAGTGACCCATATCGATCTGCTTGCCCTGGTAGGTAATCTCCAGGCTGCCGCAGACCTTGAGGGCCAGGCGCTTGTACATCTCCTCGACCAGATCCATCATGCCGTGGAAGTCGGTGAATGCCTGGTACAGCTCGATGGTCGTGAACTCGGGGTTATGCTTGGGATCCATGCCCTCGTTGCGGAAGATGCGGCCAACCTCATACACGCGGTCCATGCCGCCCACGATCAGGCGCTTGAGGTACAGCTCGGTCTCAATGCGCAGGACCATGTCCATGTTCAGGGTGTTGTGGTGGGTGTAGAAGGGGCGGGCGGACGCGCCGATCTCGAACGGGGTCAGGATGGGGGTGTCGACCTCCAGGAAGCCCTTTTCGTCCAGATAGGCGCGGATTTCCTTCAAAATCAGGCTGCGCTTGACAAAAGTGTCCTTGACCTCGGGGTTCATGATGAGGTCAACGTAGCGCTGGCGGTAACGCGCCTCGCGGTCCGTCAGGCCGTGGAACTTCTCGGGCAGGGGCAGCAGACTCTTGGAGAGCAGCGTCAGCTCGGAGATACGGACAGAAATTTCGCCCATCTTCGTGCGGAACACCTCGCCCTTGACGCCGATGATGTCACCGATATCCAGCTTCTTAAAGGCGGCGTAGGCTTCATCGCCCAGCAGGTCGCGCTTGACAAAAATCTGGATGTCGCCCTTCTGGTCGCGCAGATGGGCAAAGCTGGCCTTGCCCATGATGCGCTTGGACATCATGCGGCCAGCCAGAGAGACGATCTTTCCGGTCTCAGCCTCGGCAGGAAGGTCAGCAAACTCATTTTTGAGGTCGGCCGAGTACGCATCCTGCGCATATTTGGTGATTTCAAAGGGGTTATGACCGGCTTCGCACAGGTCTGCCAGCTTCTGGCGGCGCACAGCGGCCTGCTGGGTCAGCTCCTGCTCGGTCTGGGGCTTATTCTGCTCCATGTGAGATCGTCCTTTCGTGATTTTTAATTCTGTTGATATGGGTTGCTTGTAGGGGTCGATGCAAGCATCCGCCCCTTCAGAATTTATTGCGGATTATTACTTCGAGCGGCTGACTTCCAGCAGCTTGTACGTGATAATGTTGCCGTTGGGCAGGGTGACATCAACGCTGTCGCCGACCTTGCAGCCAATCAGTGCCGCGCCGACGGGGCTCTCGTCGCTGATACGGTTCAGATCCATGTCAGCCTCGGTGGAGCCGGTCAGGTCGTACTCCTCGGCGTCCTCCAGGTCATCGCCCTCGGCCAGGATCTTGACGTGCATACCGATGGAGGCGGTGTCGTTGGACAGTTCGCTCTCATCCATGATACGGGCCAGCTTCAGGGTAGCCTCCAGGTCGGCAATGCGGGCCTCCACAGAAGCCTGCTCCTCTTTGGCGGCGTCGTACTCGGCATTCTCGCTCAAGTCGCCGTAACCGCGGGCGACCTTGATCTTGTCGGCAACTTCCTTACGCTTGACGGTGCGCAGGTTTTCCAGCTCCTGCTCCAGTTTATTATAACCCTCTCGGGTAACGACAACTTCTTTAGCCATAGCAGTGTCTCCTAACGTAAAATGGATAGTAAAAGATGTGCGGCACCAACTGGGGAGCCGCACTAACTTATATATTATACGGGTTCAAAACGGATTTGTCAAGTCACAGCGTCATTTATCCAGCTGCAAAAGGCCAACCTTACGGTAGACCTTGCTGACAGTGCGGTTGGCCAGGCGGGAGGCACGCTCCGCACCGCTCTTGAGGACCTCGTCCACGTAGGCCTTGTCGGCCAGAATGCGGGCATACTCAGCCTGCACGGGGGCCAGCGCGTCGGCGGTGACCTCGGCCACGGCCAATTTGAAGTCACCGTAGCCCTTTCCCTCAAACTCGGCAGCGATCTCGTCGTTGGACTTGCCCGTGAAGGTGCTGTAAATGCACATCAGGTTGGACACGCCGGGCTTCGTCTCGCGGTCAAAGCGGACTACGCCGTCGGAGTCGGTCACGGCGCGCTTGAACTTGCGCACGATGGCATCCTTGTCATCGGTCATCAGGATAAAGCTGTTGACGTTCGTGTCGGACTTGCTCATCTTCTTGGTCGGCTCGGCCAGCGACATGATCTTGGCGCCCGCGGCGGGCACGTAGCCCTCGGGCAGGGTGAAGGTATCGCCGTAAATGCCGTTGAAACGGCCTGCGATGTCGCGGGCAATTTCCAGATGCTGGGTCTGATCCTGCCCCACGGGCACGAGGTCGGCATTGTAGATGAGGATGTCCGCTGCCATCAGCACGGGGTAGGTGAACAGACCGCCGTTGACGTTGTCGGGGTGCTTGGCGCTCTTATCCTTGAACTGGGTCATGCGCGACAGCTCACCAAACTGCGTGTTGCAGGCCAGCACCCAGGCAAGCTCGGTGTGCGCGGGCACGTGGCTTTGTACAAACAGAACGTGCTCCTTCGGGTCGATGCCTACGGCCAGCAGCAGGGCGGCCAGCTCACGGGTGCGGCGGCGCAGGTCTGCGGGCACCTGGCGCACGGTCAGGCTGTGCAGGTC
>ERZ779843.4227-NODE-4227-length-11154-cov-4.829624_pt1 | contig 11154 bp, 6 predicted proteins | sample MGYA00511560_ERZ779843 | MGnify/ENA primary metagenome ERZ779843 (study PRJEB29588, sample SAMEA2158062) | human gut metagenome | biome: human gut; feature: human-associated habitat; material: faeces | place: Denmark | collected 2008/2010 ... | reverse complement strand
GCGGGCAACGAGGCGCTGGCGGCGGTCGGCTCGGTCGGCTCGCTGAACAACATGATTATCAGCCTGTTTGTCGGCCTTTCCATCGGCGTCAACGTGCTGGTCGCGCGCTTCACCGGCGCGAAGGACGCGGAGCGCGTCTGTGAAACGGTTCACACCGCGGTGCTGCTCTCCCTCGTAGGCGGTGCGGTGCTGGCGGTCGTCGGCTTTGCGGCCGCCCGCCCGCTGCTTGAAATCATGGGTTCGCCGGAGGACGTGATCGACCTTGCCGAGCTGTATATCCGCATCATCTTTATCGGCATGCCGGTGCAGATGCTCTATAACTTCTGCGCGGCGGTGCTCCGCGCGGTCGGCGACACCAAGCGCCCGTTGTATTTCCTGACGATTGCGGGCGTCATCAACGCCGGGCTGAATCTGGTGTTCGTCATCGGGTTCAAGATGAGCGTAGCGGGCGTCGCGCTGGCGACGATCATTTCGCAGGCGGTCTCGGCCGCGCTGGTCACGCGCTCGCTGATGCTGATGGACGGCCCGACGCAGCTTCACCTCGACCGCCTCGCCATCAAGCCGCACATCATGCGCATGATTATCCAGATCGGCCTTCCGGCGGGGATTCAGAGCTGCATGTTCTCCCTCTCCAACGTCGTCATCCAGTCCTCGGTGAACAGCTTCGGCTCGATCGTCATCGCGGGCAACGCCGCGGGCGCGAACGTCGGCAACTTCGTCTATCAGGCGATGAATACGTTCCAGCAGGCCGTCACCTGCTTTGCCGGGCAGAACATCGGCGCGCGCAAGCCGCGCCGCGTGCTCAGCTCGATGTATGTCAGCCTGTTCTGGGCGCTTTCCTTCGGCGTGGTCTTCGGCGTGCTCTCCTGCGTCTTCGGCACGCAGCTTCTGGGGCTCTATTCGCCGGACCCGGCGGTGATTCAGGTCGGCCTGAACCGCATGTACATCGTCTGCGGCCCGTATTTCCTCTGCGGCATCATGGATGTGATGACCGGCGTTCTGCGCGGCGTCGGCTATTCGCTGCTGCCGATGATCGTCTCGCTGATGGGCGCATGCGTGTTCCGCATTTTCTGGGTGATGACGATATTCGCGGCCAACCGCACGATGGATTGTCTGATGATTTCCTACCCCGTTTCGTGGGCGCTGACCTTCCTCGTGCTGGTGGTGATCTTCGCGGTGCTTTGGAAAAAGAAAATCCGGCCGCGCTATACGCCGGAGGAATTGGCGGCGCGCTGAGGTCTGCAAAAGCCTCGTCAAACGCATAAGGCAAAAACCGACCGGTTGTCACATCGGTCGGTTTTTTCATAGCTATGCGCAAGTGTTTGGGCAGACGTTTCTGCTGATTGAGAATGATGCTCCCCGTGTGGAGAATACCGCGCCTTTTTATGACAAAAGGAATTGACTCGTTCGGCAAACTGGAATTTATAAAACAAAGTTCTTCTTCATTCGTGTATACAATATCTTCCTATCCTCATCCGGTAATACGTTCTCTTTTTTTAAAGCATAGTGATGCGCAAATTCTGTATCTATGTAGGAGTGATTGTTCACGACAACTGCATTTTTATATCGTGGTCTCACATGAATATGTAAATGTGGATTTGGCATAGATTCTTTGTAAAAGTGATTTAATAAACAACTCCAATTGCTTAATTCGGCTCCCAATACCTCTTTATAGATCCATTCCAATCTATCAAGAATTGTTTTTAATTCAATCCACTCAGAAATATCTAATCCAGAAAGACTGCCGCAATGTCTATTCAACACCACAATACATCTGCCGACATAATCCTGAACATCTGCCAGATAGACAGACCAATATGATGATTTATATAGCAGCCACTCATTTTCTTTATAATCACACCATTCACAGCTACTCACCACATATCCCCCACAAATTCAATAAACACCTTCACAATTCCGATTGATCGTTCATCTGTACATTCAAATTATACCATAAAGCAGGTAACGCGAAAAGTCCGAACCTTCTTCTACCGACAGAGCGCAAAACGCCGCAGGGTGCATGCCGTCCCCGCTTGGCGCTTTGAAATGCGTTCCTTCGTTTCTAAAGGAATTTGATCGGTTCGATAAGCAGGAATTTATCACTCTAAAATAAATGGGAGCGTAATCATAATAATTCCAAACAGGGCAAATGAAATACCACCAATTTTTGCGACTTTTAAGTAGAATTCAGACGGTTCATCTGCCCGATAAGATTTCCATTCTTCTGTCAATTTCCATACTAAGTCTGGCTTCAAAAAGATAAACATACCTAATGCAAAAATTATGATTCCGCCACAAATAGGCCACAACATATTCACCATCTCCTTCATCAAATTCCGATTTATCGTTCATCTTCACCTCCGAATTATACCATAAAGCGGGAAACGCGAAAAGCCCGAACAGTTTTCTGTCCGGACTTTTTCGCTATGCTCAAATTGATTTGATCCTTTTCGGTTTCCGGCGCTCGGCCATACGATTTCGCAAGCCCTTGCCAAGGCTTATGCCAAACTGAACGCCGCGAGGAAGAAGAATAGCACGACGGCCAGCACCGTGCCCAGCGACAGCGTGGTGGAAATATACTCCGCGTCGTCGCCAAGGTCGGCGAACAGCGGGATGATGAACGGCGCGGGCAGCGTATATTGCAGCATCAGCGCCAGCAGCAGCCCCTTGTCAAACGGAATCACGGCGAACAGAATACCGGAAACCACCGTGCAGACGACGGCCAGCACGCCCAGCCGAAGCCCCATCGTCGTCAGCACCGGGCGGAGAAGCGCGCGGCTGACGTGAAGCTGATAGCCCATGACAATCAGAATCAACGCGGAGGTCGGTGCGGTGATGAAGCTCAGCAGCGAGGTCACGATCTCCCCCGCCGCCGTGCCGTCGATGGCCTTATGCATGCCCAGCGCGCCCAGAACAATGCCCAGCAGCATGCCGATGCAGGCTTTGTTGGTCAGCATGTTTTTGACGATGAACTGGGGTGTCATTTTCTCGCCGCCCGCCGCCTTGAGCGCCGTCAAAAAGACAGTGTAGGCGAACATCGTCTGGCCGATATCGACCATGGCGTATGTCTTGGTTTGATCCGCGCCGCAGAGCAGCGCATAGAGCGCATAGCCGAGCATGCCGCCCTCCGCGCTGGTCATCAGCAGCGGCATGAAGCGGTCATACGGCTTCACGAACCGGCGCAGACCGTAGCCCGCCGCCAGCGCCGCGCCGTATCCGGCGAACACCAGCACGAACACCAGCAGCATCCGCCTGCCGTATTCGGCGGTGAAAAACGCCTGAAACAGCACGACCGGCAGCAGAATATCGCCGATGATGTTTTTCAGCCCCGCATGCTGGTCATCATTCAAAATGCCCTTTGTCGCGCAGACGCGGCCGAGCGCGATCATCACCAGCACGGGCAGAACCTTGGCGAGAATTTGCGTAATCATGTGTACAGTCCCTTCCTAATTGAAAGGAAAAGGCTGCAAAGCAGAATTTGCCTTGCAGCCTCCTTTGTTGTAACTTTGGTGTGAATTACTTGGTGTGGATCGCGTCGGTGTAGAACTCGAACGCTTCCTTATCGGTCGCCTTCTGGTGAACGATCATGCGGATCGCCTTCGCCATCTCGACCGGGTGATTGCTCTGGAAGATGTTGCGGCCCATATCCAGACCACGCGCGCCACCCTGAATGGAGCGATACGCCAGCGTCAGCGCCTCATCCTCCGGGAGCTTCTTGCCGCCGGCGACGACGATCGGCACCGGGCAGGCCGCGACGACTTCCTCGAAGTTGTCGCAGTAGTAGGTCTTGACGAGCTGCACGCCCATCTCGGCCACAATGCGGGTTGCGAGCTTGAAGAAGCGGTCGGTGCGCTCCATGTCCTTGCCGACGGCCACAACGCCCAGCGTCGGGATGCTGTAGCGCATGCCCGCGTTGATGCAGCGGCTCAGGTTGTCGATGGAGGAGAGCTGGCCGTCCGCGCCGATGAAGGTCTGAACCGCCATGCAGTCCGCGTTCATGCGGATCGCGTCTTCCACGTCCACGGCCAGGCACTCGTGGCTCAGGTCGTCGTTAATCATGGAAGAGCCGCTGGTCACGCGCAGCGCAATGCCCTTCTTGAAGGTCGGGGACACGCAGGTGCGAATCGCGCCGCGGGTGCCCATGAACACATCCACCTGCTCCTGAAGCTTCGGGATCACCAGATCCAGACGCTCCAGACCGGCGGTCGAGCCCATGAAGTAGCCATGGTCAAACGCGAACATCACAGTGTTGCCGCTGACCGGGTCAAAGATATTGGAAAGGTGACGCTTCATGCCCCAATCCGTGTTATTCGCGCCCTTCACGTGGAAGCTGCCCTGATTGCCAAACGGAACATCCGTATGATAATCCTTCGCGACCTTCAGTCCGTCCTTATCTGCCATTGGAATCAATCTTCCTTTCTGAAAACGGTCCATTTGTGAGCTTCTAACAGAGGCGAACGCCGCGTCATGCCGCAGCCTCCACCACAAAGGGAGGAGCCCCGAAGGGTTCCTCCTTGGAGATGCCATGTTTGGGATTAGAAGTTGTAATCCGCCACGTTCTCCGCCGTGAAGACAACGCGCTCCGGCAGCAGCACGACGCCGTTGTTCTCCGCAGCAGTCTCCTGACCGGCGACGAGCGCGTCGTTGGCCAGCACTTCGACGGTGCCGATGGACGGGATGTCGATCTTATCGCCGACCTTCACGGTGTTGCCCGCGGAGATGTAAGCGGCGAGGTAGCAGCCCATCGCGCCCTGGATGCCGCAATCCCACAGACCCCAGCGGGTGCAGATGCCGTTCTCCAGGTAAGAGGTCATGCCGGACGGGGTGCAGAAGCCGGTGATGGTGATGTCCTTCGCGGTCAGACCCTTGTTCTCCGCGGCCTTGCACTGGCCCGGCAGAGCGGTGGAGTCGTTGCAGATGATCACATCGACGTCAGCATACGCATCGAGGATGGACTCGCCAACGCTGACGGACTGAGCCGGATCCTGGTTGGAGTAGTACGGATCATGCACCGCAACCCAAGTCGGATACTTTTCCTTGATGTAAGCGTCGCCGGCGACGTACCAGGAGTTCTGGTCAGACACGGACGGGTTGGAGAAGTGCCAGACGTACTTGACTTCGCCGTTCACGTCCACGCCGCGCTCCTTCAGGGAGTCAACCGCCATTTCCACCAGCATCGGGCCGAGGACGTCGGCGGTGCCCTGAGAGACCATCAGCGCACGAGCGTTCGGAGAGACGTCAGAGTCCCAGGTGCTGACATAGATGCCCGCGTCCTGAGCTTCCTGGAGCTTCTCGTCAAGGCCGGTCGCATCGACGGAAGAGATGCAGATCGCGTCCACACCCTTGTCGATCGCCTGCTGGATCAGCTCCAGCTGGGTGGTGACGTCAGCGGTCGGGGCGCCGATGTAATCAACGGTCAGGCCCCACTCTTTCGCGTACTTCTGCGCGCCGTCATTCGCGGCCTCGAAGAACGAGTTGCCGGAAACCTTCGGGATGAAGGCGACGGTCATGCCGTCCACCGGGCTCTTGCCTTCGGCAAAAGCGGCGGAGCACAGCGTCAGAGCCATGCACAGCACGAGAAGCATAGACAGGATCTTTTTCATGTTTAGGTTCCTCCTACGTTTTATTTATCTCAAGAGGTGCTCGACGGCGCCCCCTGAAATGCGTGACATTCAGCCTTTCTTCCTTTTGAACAGGTGAGAAAGCATGTGCTGACCGGCGATTTCGCGCCCCAGAACGACCACAACCAGAATCAGGCCGATCGGCAGATCGAGGTTCTGCGTGCTCACGCCGAAGCAGAGCGGCAGGCCGTAGCGCAGGATGCAGATAATCAGCGACGCGAGCACCGTGCCGATGATGCTGCCCTTGCCGCCCGTGTTCAGCGTGCCGCCGAGCACGACGGCGGTAATGATGGCCAGCGTATAGCCGGAGCCGAGGTCGTATTTCGCGGAGTTGACGTTCGCAGTCAGCAGCGTGCCCGCAATCGCGGCGCTCACCGCCGAGAGGACGTAGGTGCTCATGATGGTCGCGCGGGTGTTGATGCCGGAGTATTCCGCGGCCTGCGGGGTTACGCCGATCAGGAACAGGCGCTCGCCGTACTTGGTGCGGTGGAGAATCCACATGCACAGCAGGATGAGCACGACATAAATGACGATCTGCGTCGGAATACCGAAGATGTTGCCCTTGCCGAGGAAACGGAAGCTGACGAATTTGCCCGCCTCGTTCTTCGCCGGGAAGCCGCCGATGCCCTGATACGCCGGGGTCGCGGACATGCCGGAGACCATCAGCGCAATGCCGGAATACAGGAAGCTGCCGCCCAGGGTGACGACCATCGGCTGAACGCCGCAGTAGGCGACGAAGAAGCCGGAGAGCGCGCCGCACAGCGCGGCGACCACCACGGCGATCGCCACGGCCGCCCAGATGTTCAGCCCCGCGTCGCTCCAGAGCACGCCGATGATGATGCTGCTCAGGCCGATGATGGCGGGCGCCTGAATGTCAATGCCGCCGGTAATCATAACCATCGTGACAAACAGCGAAATGATGCAGACGCTGATGTAGTTGACGATGCTGTTCATAATGGACTGCGGACGCAGGAACTTCGGGTTGGCCGCGCCGAATACCACAAATTCCAGAATCAGGAAGATCACCAGAAACATTTCCCAGTGCTTAAAAACCTTTTTCAGCATGTCCTTCATGCCTTCGCGCCTCCTTCTTGATCCGCCGTTCTGGACAGAAGGCGCTTTCTGCGAGTCATTTCAATGGAGCGGCGCTGCGCCAGCGCGTCAATGACGACGATGACGATCAGCATCGTGCCGGTGATGGTGTTGTTGTAGGTGGACGGCAGGCCGATGAAGACCAGCAGTCGGCCGATGGAAGACATGATGACCGCGCCGATGGCCGCGCCGACCACGTTGCCCAAGCCGCCGGAGAGCGAAATGCCGCCGAGCACGCAGGCCGCGATGGCGGTCATCTCGTAGCCGTTTCCGGCCACGGTCATCACCTGACCGTACTTGGAGGCGAACACAAAGCCGCCCAGACCCGCGAACAGGCCGCAGAGCACATACGCCAGAATCTTCGTGCCCAGCACGGAGATGCCGACCAGGTTCGCGCCGCCCGCGTTGTCGCCGACCGCGATGAAATACTTGCCCTTTCGGGTCTTCGTCAGCGCCAGATGCGAAATCGCAACCAGCACCACCGCAATCGCATAGTAGAGCGTCACGCCCGCGAACACGGTCTTGTTGCCGTAGCTGGAAATCGCGCCGCCGAAGTTTTCAATCGTGCGTCCGCCGGACATGATGTAGATCAGGCCGCGAACCACGCTGTTCGTGCCGAGGGTGAAAATCAGCGACGGCACGCCGAAATACGAAACGCCGACGCCGTTGACCAGACCGATGGCCGCGCCCGTCGCCAGACACAGCAGCAGCATCTTCAGGATGCTTCCGTCCTGCTGGGCGATGAGACCCGTCATGCCGGCGGTCAGGCCGAGGGTTGCGCCGATGGAAACGTCGATCTCGCCCGTCATAATGACGAACGCAATGCCGACGGCCAGCAGCGTGTACATCGTCGCCGTGTTAAAGCAGGTGACGATGTTGTCGTAGGTCAGAAATCCGGGGGCCGCGATGCCGGTGATGACAAACAGCGCGATCAAAAAGATCAGGCTGGTCATCCACCGGGCTTTGAACAGGTTCTTCATTTTCCTCACACCTTCCTCTCATGCGCAATGCCGAAGGAGGCGCTGGTGAGAGCATCCTGCGTGATTTCCTCGCGGCTGAACTCGCCGTTGATCCGTCCCTGGAACACCGTAACCGCGCGGTCAGCCAGCTCGACGACCTCTTCCATGTCAGAGGAGACCATCAGCACGGCCACGCCCGCGTCCTTGAGCTGGCGAATGATGTTGTAAACGTCGCCGCGAGCCGCCGCGTCAATGCCGCGGGTCGGCTCATCGAGAATGACGACCTTCGGATTCGTGGACAGCGCGCGGGCGATGACCACCTTCTGCTGGTTGCCGCCGGAGAGGCTGCCGATCTGATCCTCGAGCGAAACGATCTTCGTTCTGAAATCCTTGACGTATTTCTGCGCGATTTCGCCCTGGCGGCGGCGGTTCATGTTCACCGCGCCGACGTCCTTGCCGTTGAGCAGTGCGGAGGTCGTGTTGGAAGAAATCGAGCGGATTTTGAAAATGCCGTGGTAGTGGCGGTCTTCCGGCACGAAGTTGATGCCGGCCTCCAGAACCTTCTTGGTGGGCAGCCCCGTGATATCGCGGCCATCCAGAATGACCTTGCCGCCGAGCGTCTTGTCGCGGCCGAAGATGGTGCTGATGAGCTCCGTGCGGCCCGCGCCGACGACGCCCGCAATGCCGAGGATTTCGCCCGGATACAGGTCGAAGGTGATGTTGCTGAAGCCGTAGCCGCTGAAATCCTTCACCTGCATGACCGGCTTGAGGTGCGCGTAATCCACCGGCACATACGCCTTTTCCGTCTGCTGAGCGCCCTGCGCGTCGTTGGGCAGCAGACCCTGAATCAGCATCTCCTTGGTGAAGTTCCCGACCGGGCCTTCCAGCGTAATCACGCCGTCGCGCATGATGGCGACGTGGGTCGCGATTTCAAAGACCTCGGTGAGGCGGTGCGTGATATAGATGATCGCGATGCCCTTCTTTTTGAGATCCTCCACCGTCTTGAACAGGGATTGCACCTCGTTGAAGGTCAGCGAACTGGTCGGCTCATCCAGAATCAGGATGCGCGCGTTGCGCATCATGCCGCGCAGAAGCTCGACAAGCTGCTGCTCGGCGATGGAGAGCGTGTTCGCCTTGCGCTGAAGGTTCAAATCGAAGTTGAGCTCCTTCATGCATTCGTTCAGGCGCTTTTTCAGCTCGCCCTCGTTCTCGCTGAAGCCCATCAGAATATTTTCCAGAACCGTCATGTTCGGGAAAAGCATCGGCTCCTGCGGCACCAGATAGATGCCTTGCGCCAGAGAAGCGGCCGGCTTGCCCAGCTTGACCGCCTGACCGTCGATCAGGATGTCGCCCTCGTCGCATGTGTAAATGCCCATGATGATCTTCATCAGCGTCGATTTACCGGCGCCGTTGCCGCCGATCAGCGCGACAACCTCGCCTGCATCCACGCTCAGGTTGATCCCCTTGAGCACGGCGTTCTGCCCAAACGTTTTGCGAATCCCCCTGACCTCAAGGCGCGGGGCCGTCGTATTCTTTGTGGCCATATCATATACTCCTGCGTATTGCGATTACAAAGGTTTGCTCGTTGCACAATCTTTTGTTGCCTCCATTGTAGACGCATCTGTGCACTTTGTCAATATATTTTTCTCGGTTTTTGAAAACGGTGCGCTCCTTTTTCAAAACCGTCGTTTATTTTGCAAAAGAATTGACATCCGCTTTATTCGGTGCTATACTTTTTATGTGAACTTTTGTTTTGCATTTTGAAATTTGTTTCATCGTTTTTCGGTGGGAAACGGAGCAGCCATGAATAACACCGTTCATTACGAGGATGCGCTGATGGTCAAGGCCGCATGGTATTATTACTTTGAAAATATGACCCAGCAGGCCATCGCCGACCGGCTTTCCATCAGCCGCATGCGCGTCATCAAGCTGCTGGAGACCGCCCGGCAAAACGGCGTCATCCAGTTCCGCCTCCGCTCAGACAGCGTGGGGATGATGCAACAAAGCCGCGAGCTGATGCAGAAATATCATCTGAACGACGTCTTCATCATTCCGGAGGCCGAGCAGGAGGGGCAGCTCAACGAATCCATCGCCCGCGCGGGCGCGATGTACGTCGCCGACCGCCTCAGTGAAAACGCCTGCATCAACGTCGGCTACGGCGACACGCTCAGCCGAACGCTGAACCATCTGGCGACGATGGTGCAAAACCCCGTCACCTGCATCTCGCTGACGGGCGGCGTTTCCTATTATCTGCCCAACGGCCGGAGCAACATTTTCAACGCGCGGCTCTATCTCATGCCCGCGCCGCTGCTCGCCTCCTCGCACGAGATGGCGGCGGCGATGCGCGCGGAGGCCTCTGTCAGCGAAATCATCCGCATGGCGGCGCTCTCCTCCTTCACGCTGGTGGGCATCGGCGCGATGCATGAAACGGCAACCATCGTCCGTTCCGGCATTATCACCCAAAACGAGCTTTTCCGGCTCAAGATGTCCGGCGCGGTCGGCGACGTGCTCTGCCACTTCGTCGATGAAAACGGCGAATTGATCCCCAGCGACATCGAGGATCGCCTGATCTCCACGCCGCTTGAAAAGCTCCGCGCGATGGATAACGTCGTCGGGCTTGCCGCGGGCACGCAAAAGGCGGAGGCCATCCGCGCCGTGCTGCGCGGCGGCTACCTCGACGTGCTCATCACCGATGAGCCGACTGCAGCTCTGCTTCTCAAGGGCGAGTGACCGCCCCTGATATAACGACAAACCAACGCATTTGAAAGGATGATTTCAATGGCAAAAACGCTTATGGCCGTCGATGCGGGCACCGGCAGCGTCCGCGCCGTGCTGTTCAGCCTCGAGGGCGAGCAGCTCGGCTGCGTCCAGCAGGAATGGACGCACCGCGAAGACCCCCGCTACCCCGGCAGCATGGATTTTGACTGGGTGCACAACTGGGATCTCGCCCGCGGCTGCATCCGCGGCGTGATCGAGCAGACCGGCGTCGATCCGCACGACATCGCTGCCGTCTCCACCACCTGCATGCGCGAGGGCATCGTCCTCTACGACAAGGATGGTCAGGAAATCTGGGCCTGCGCCAACGTCGATGCGCGCAGCGACGACGAAGTGGCGCAGCTCGTGCACATGAACCCGGAGCTTGAAAAGCAGATCTACCGCGAGTCCGGCCAGACCTACGCGCTGGGCGCGCTCCCCCGCCTCTTCTGGGTCAAGAACAAGATGCCCGAGGTCTATGAAAAGACCGCGATGTGCACCATGTTCAACGACTGGCTCATCTACAAAATGACGGGCGTATTCTCCTCTGAGCCTTCTAACGCCTGCACCACCGGCATTTTTGACCTGAAGGCACGCAACTGGGACGATCAGATCGCCGCTTCCATCGGCCTCAAGACGGGCATCTTCCCGAAGATTTCCGAGTGCGGCACGGTCGTCGCGCAGGTCGGCGCGAAGGGCGCCGCGGAAACCGGCCTCGCCGAGGGCAC
>ERZ779843.4216-NODE-4216-length-11182-cov-5.324077_pt1 | contig 11182 bp, 10 predicted proteins | sample MGYA00511560_ERZ779843 | MGnify/ENA primary metagenome ERZ779843 (study PRJEB29588, sample SAMEA2158062) | human gut metagenome | biome: human gut; feature: human-associated habitat; material: faeces | place: Denmark | collected 2008/2010 ... | reverse complement strand
TATTTTTCCATATATCAATAAAGGAGCCGTCAGGCTCAAACCGAATATTTCAAGAAACAAATATCTAAGCATTGTTTGGATATGGGGCTTTGCCCCATCGCCCCACCAAAGGGCTTTCGTTTTCTGCTGTTTGTTTCCGCCACCGGCGGCAACAGCCGAAAACCTCTTTGGAAACCTTCGGGCGCAATACCTCGTTTTATTCTTGAAATGTCGATGTTGTTAGCTTGACAGCTCCGTTTCTTATTCGCTTAAAATTTATTCGCCCAGAATTCTGGCCTTGTTCAGCGGGAAAACCACGCAGCGCACATGTCCCTTGATCATCCTGCGCTCCAGCGCGCCGACCATCGGGCTGCGGCTGTCCTTGCTGTTGTTGCGGTTGTCGCCCATCACGAAGTAGTGCCCCTCCGGCACAGTGAACGGCCCGAAGTCCGTTTCGTTGGGCGTCATATCGAACTGCTGCTCGACGTGCTCGCCGTTCACATACAATTCGCCTTTTTTCAGCTCAATCGTTTCGCCCGGCAGACCGATCACGCGCTTGACGCGATACATGCCGTCGTCCGTGTTCGGGTAATCGCAGATCACGATATCAAACCGCTCCGGGTCGCCCATCAGATAATCAAACTTCGTCGCGATCATAAATTCGCTGTCTTCCAGCGTGTTGAGCATCGAGCTGCCGTCCACGCGAACCGGCTCAAAGATGAACGTGCGCACGACGAACGCCAGCGCCGCCGCCACAACGAAAACCATCACCCATTCAAAAATCTCGCGCTTCAAGCTCTTTTTGGGCTTTTCCTTTTTCTTCTTGTCCTTCTTTTCCTGCTCCATGAAAAAATGCGCCTCGTTTCCTTGAATTTTTAATCCGTCTCGTTGGTGCCGCGAATCGGCTCTTTCGCGTGCTCAATCACCTTTTTCATGCGCTTGGTGAAATCCGCGCGATCCATCATCACAATGCGCCCGCAGCCCGAGCAGCGGATTTTGATGTCCGCGCCCACGCGGATCACCGTCCATTTGTCGCTGCCGCAGGGGTGGGTCTTGCGCATCTGCACCAAATCGCCCAACTGCAATTCGTCCATGCCTGCCGCCTCCTTTTGTGCGTCACCGCCCATTATAGCAGGGGCTTTTCCGCTTTTCAAGCATAAACCTCCGGCGGCAAAACCATTATATGCGCGTCGCGCCGAATTGTCAATTATATTTTGCTTTTTGCCAAATTTATCCGTCGCTTATTCCGGATCAATTCGGTGGATTCTCTCGCGCAGCCGCATCATCTTTTCGTCCGTCTGATGGATCACGTCGGCACATTCCCGCAGCTCCCGCATGATGGCCTCACTGTCCTCCACCTGCTTTTTATACTGCATATCGTGATCGAGCGTCGCCCAGAAGTCCATCGCAATCGTGCGGATCTGGATTTCGCAGCGAACAGGCCGCACCTTGTCGCTGAAATACACCGGGATTTCGACGATCAGGTGATAGCTCCTGTATCCGTTGTCCTTCGGCACTTTGATGTAGTCCTTGACCGTGATGATCCGAACGTCCTTCTGCCGCGCCAGCATCCGCGCGATTTCATAGATGTCGTCGATGTACGCGCACAGCACGCGAATCCCCGCGATGTCCGACAGGTGCTGCGTCATGTTGTCCACCGTCACCTCAAGCCCCATCTTCTTGAGCTTTCGCGCGATGGAGGACGGCTTTTTCAGCCTGCTTTCGATAAATTCGATCGGGTTTCTCCGATACCGCACCGTCATGTCCTTGGAGAGCACCTCCAGCTTGGTACGCATCTCCAAAATCGCGCAATGATAGCGCATCATCGCTTCCTGATAGAGCGCCTCTTGGGCAAAAACGTGCTCGCTGTCGGATGGAATGATATCCGTATCAATGGCCGTCGGGCCCCTTAATTCGTTATTTCTCATGGCCTTGCTCACCTTTACAGGCATTGTCGCCCATTTTTTTGATACGATAATTGTAACATATTTTCACCTATCTGTCTATCCGCTCTTTCCTTCGGTCATTTCCCCATTTTTTGTGCGCACCGCCCGCCTTTGCGGTTGACGGGGAAACAAAGGATTTGATAAAATGAGGGTATCATCCTCTACTCAGATTTGAAAAGAGTGAAATCGGCTGCCATGAACGGGCATTATCTGCTGGTCATGGGCGAAAACGGCGTTCAAAGTCTCAATACGTTTTCCAAAGAACTCACCATACTTTAACATCATTGTTCAGGAGGTACGGTTATGCTTTCATCTGATCCCCGTTACGGCAACTACCTGAAAATTTTGCAGGAGGAGCTCGTTCCGGCAACGGGCTGCACCGAGCCGATCGCCATCGCATACGGCGCGGCTAAGGCTCGCGAGCTTCTGGGCGTACTGCCAGAATCCGTTCTGGTGGAGGCCAGCGGCAACATCATCAAAAACGTCAAGAGCGTCGTCGTGCCCAACACCAACAGCCTCAAGGGCATCGAAGCGGCGGCTGCGGCCGGCATCGTCGCAGGCCAATCCGACAAAATTTTAGAGGTCATCAGCGAGGTAACGCCCGCGCAGCGTGCCGAAATTCGCGTGTATCTGGCCGATCACCCCATCGTCGTCAAACCTGCTGAAGGCGACAAAGTCTTCGATATCTTGATTACCCTTCGCGCCGGAAACAATCATGTCAAGCTCCGCATTTCGGATTATCACACGCATATCGTCTATATCGAGAAAAACGGCGAAGTGCTGTTTCAGAGCGGCGAGGTGCTATCCGACAGCGCGCGTGACATGTTGACGGATCGCTCCTGCCTGTCCGTAGAAGGGGTGCTCGACTTCGCCTCCACCTGCAATTTGGAAGACGTTCGGGCGCTGATCGAGCGCCAGATCGACTACAACTACGCCATCGCTGAAGAAGGCATGCGGCATAGCTGGGGCGCGAACATCGGCTCCGTGCTCAAGGAGCATTACGGCGTCGGCATCTATTCCCGCGCCCGTTATATGGCCGCGGCAGGCTCCGACGCGCGCATGAGCGGTTGCGAAATGCCGGTCATCATCGTCTCCGGCAGCGGCAATCAAGGCATCACCGCCTCCGTCCCGGTGGTGGAATATGCCAAGGAGTTGAACGTCAGCCGCGACCAGATGGTGCGCGCCGTGCTTCTTTCCGACCTGCTGACCATCCATCTCAAAACCGGCATCGGCCGGCTGAGCGCCTATTGCGGCGCTGTCAGCGCGGGATGCAGCGCAGGCGCCGCCATCGCCTATCTCCACGGCGGCGGATTCCGCGAAATCGCGCATACGCTTGTCAATTCGCTGGCCATTGTCTCGGGCATGATCTGCGACGGTGCAAAAGCCTCCTGCGCGGCTAAAATCTCCGCCGCCGTGGATGCGGGTCTCGTCGGTTACAGCATGTTCCGCAGCGGACAGCAGTTCCGCGGCGGTGACGGCATCGTTACCAAAGGTGTGGAGGAAACCATTCGCAACATCGGCCGCCTCGGTCGGCTCGGCATGCGTGAAACCGATCGCGAGATCATCCGCATTATGACCAATCAGCCCGCCTCCGAGGAGGCCGATTGAAGCGTCGTATCGTTCGGCGCATCAGCAGATGATACGATTGCTTCGCATCGTAAACCTTCGTCACAGGCTAGGCATCAAAACACAGGCGCGCCCTCGGCAGAAGAATCTACGAATCCGCACCGCTGAAGTTTGGATTCATCATCTCAATGCCCGCATCATTCCATTTTCGCTTTATCGCCCTTGAGGAATATGCTATAATGGAACCGTATCATTTCACATGCCAAGGGAGAATCGTTTATGCCGCCGATTACCGTGATGATTAAGCCTGTATCCGGCGCCTGCAACATGCGGTGCCGTTATTGCTTCTATGCCGACGAAATGAAGCGCCGCGAGGTCGCCATATCCCCCCGCATGAGCGACGCGCTGCTCGACGTCACGGTGCGTCGCGTCATCCGTTCCGCCGATTCCGCCGTGCATTTTTTGTTTCAGGGGGGCGAGCCCACGCTGATCGGCCTCCCTTTTTTTGAGCGGCTCGTTCAGCTTGAGCAAAAATACAACACGCGCGCCCTTCGCATAACCAACGCGGTGCAGACCAACGGCTATGACCTTTCCGACGAAATGATCGCCTTCTTTGCCAAAGAACATTTTCTCGTCGGCGTTTCGCTGGATGGAACGGCGCAGACGCATGACCTGATGCGCCCCGACGCGGCGGGTCGCCCTACCGCGTCCGTCGTCCGCAAGACCATTGAGCGCCTGCGCGAGGCCGGCGTAAGCGTCAACGTGCTGTGCGTCGTCAACGGCGAAGTGGCCAAGCGTCCATCCGAGGTCTTTGACGCGCTCGCTCCGTATGAATACATCCAATTCATCCCCTGCCTTGACGGTCTGGACGGGCAGACACGGGATTACTCCCTGAGCGGCGAGGCCTATCTCGCCTTTCTGAAAGAAACCTTTGACCGCTATCACCTGGCTTACACCGAGGGACGACCCGTCTCCATCCGCAATTTTGACAACTGGATTGCCATGCTCATGGGCATGCCGCCGGAAAACTGCGCGATGGTCGGGCGCTGCGGTCCGAGCCTTGTCATCGAAAGCGACGGAAGCGTTTATCCCTGCGATTTCTACGCGCTGGACGCTTGGAAGCTCGGCAGCATTTCCGACGATTCTCTCCGGCGAATGCTCACGGGTGAGCGGGAACAGGCTTTCCTCGCGGAATCTCTGCCCGTTCCCTCTGCATGCCGCGCATGCCGTTGGTATTCCCTGTGCCGCAACGGCTGCAAGCGCGAACGTGTTCCCGAAACCGGACTGAACCGTTGGTGCGGCGTACACGCCGCATTCTTTGAATATGCCTATCCCCGTATGCGGGAAATGGCTGAAGCGCTCCAAAAAACAGACTAAGGAGCTGTCAAGCTTAAACCGAACATTTCAAGAAACAATGTCTAAGCATTTTGGAATATGGGGCTTTGCCCCATCGCCCCACCAAAGGGCTTTCCGATCGCCCTTTGGAAACCTTCGGGCAAAAATACTTGGTTTTATTCTCGAAATATCGGTATTGCTAGCTTGACAGCTCCTCAATTTTGAAACGAAGCGGCGCAGGGGCTTACTCAGTCAACAATGGTCGGCTCAGCGCCTTCGGCGCGCTTGATCCAGTCAAGCAGGCGGCCGCGGAGCATCGCCTTGGCCTCGGCATAAGCCGGATCAGCGACGACGTTATTGAGTTGAACCGGGTCTACCCTGAGATCATACAGATAATCGTCCGCGTAAACGTCCGCCGCGGCGGCTTCGCCGCCGTTCACGCCCGGCGCATACACGGCATACAGGAAATCCGGCGTGCGGATGCAGCGGCCGCAGCGGCTTTCGCTGATCTGCGCAAAGGCCTCGTTGACACGGTTCGGCGTATTGCCCGCCACAACGTCCGCGAGGTTTTCGCCGATCATCTTGTCGCCCACATCGACGCCCGCCAGCGCGAGAATCGTCTTGGGCAGGCTGGCCGTAGAGACGATCTGCTCCTCCACCTTTCCGCCCTTGAACGGGCCGCCCGCGATAACCAGCGGCACGCGCAGCGCCGCGTCGTGGCCGGAGCGCTTATAATCGTCATAGCCGTTGAGGTGGCCGTCGCGATTGCGGGTCTTGAAATGGGAACCGTGATCCGCGCCAAAGATGATGACCGTGTTTTCGTACAGCCCTTCCTTCTTCAGGCGGTCGATCACCTTGCCCAAATTTCGATCCAGCGCCGCGCACGCGCCCAGATAATCCGGATATTCCTCTTTGTAATCGCCGCCCAGCGCGGCCAAATCCGCAGGCGCTTCGTAATTCGCGTATTTTTCCTTCGAGCCGACCGGACCTTCGTAGTGCTTGTGGTCGTTCTGATGATGCGGCTCGATGTGGGAAATCGTCATAAAGAACGGCTTCCGCCCGTCATACTGGTCAAAAAATTCCAGCGCCAGATCCGTGATACAGTCCGCGCGGTAGCCCTTGAAGTCAATGCGGTTGTTGTTTTCGTCAAACACATACCCGTCGTAGCCGTGGGACGTAAATTCCAGCACGTCGCTGGCGCGCCAGAAGCCGGTGTAGCCGCCGCGCAGCTCCTTCGGAATCGCGGTGATCGTGTGATCGATCGTCGGCTTCTTCTCCAGCTCGCCGTCGCTGGCCAAATGCCATTTGCCGATATAGGCGGTCTCATAGCCTGCCTCCTCGATATAGCTGCCCAACGTCTTCACGTTGGCGGGCAGCATCACGTTGTTGCGGAAGCAGCCCGTCTCGGTAGGGTATTTGCCCGTCTGGAACAGCGCGCGGCAGGGGCCGCACACCGGCTGCGGGGAAAACGCCCATTCAAACTTCACACCTTCGCTCGCCAACTGGTCAAGGCGCGGCGTGATATCCAGCTTCTGGCCGTAACAGCCGCAGGTATCGGCGCGCTGCTGATCCGTAAAGTAAAAGATGATATTCGGGCGATTAGCCATTTTTCTTTTTCCTCGCTTTCATCTTGTTGAATGCCACAGAGCCGATGACCAGCGCGGTCAGCGCAAGGAACGCGATGCAGAACGGGCTGGATACGAAGATGGAATAGCTGCCGCGCGAAACCATCAGCGCGCGGCGGAAGTTGGTCTCCGCCATCTTGCCAAGCACCAGACCCAGCAGAATCGGCACCGCCGGGAAATCAATCTTGCGCAGCAGCCACGCCACGGCGCAGAACACGAGCGCAACCAGCACGTCAAAGTAGCTCTTGTTGACGGAGAACGCGCCCGCAAAGCAGAACATAACGATGATCGGGGTCAAAATCTCCTGCGGAACGGAGACGACCTTGGCGAAGAGATTGGTCAGGAACTTGCCCTGCACGAACATGAATGCGTTGACCAGAATGAGGCCGAGCATGATGGCATACATGATATCGCCCTGCTCCGTGAAGAGGGACAGCCCCGGATTGAGGCCGTTGATCATCAGCGCGGACAGCATGATGGCCACGCAGCCGTCGCCCGGAATGCCCAGCGTCAGCAGCGGAATCAACGTCGCGCCGGTGACGGCGTTGTTGGCGGATTCCGCGGCGGCAATGCCCTCGACGGAACCCTTTCCGAATTCCTCCGGATGCTTGGACATGGAGCGCGCGCGGTCATAGCTGAACCACGAGGCCATGGATGCGCCGGTGCCCGGAATGATGCCGATGATGGTGCCGATGATGGAGGACACAAACATCGGGCGCAGCATGCGCTTTTTTTCTTCCTTCGTGATATCCAGACCGTCTCCGATTTTGGACGTATCCAGAATCAGGCGGTCTTCCTTTTGCTCCGCCTTGGTCATCACCTGCACAAGCGCAAACAGACCGATGAGGCAGATCGCGAGGTCAAGCCCCAGATACAGGCGCTCCACGCCGAAGGTCAGGCGCGCGCGGCTGGTCATCGGGTCTGCGCCGATGCAGGAGACCAGCAGACCGATGCAGGCCGCCATCACGCCCTTGCTCAGGCTGTCGCCGGAAATTCCGGCAATGATGGTCAGGCCGAACATGCACACGAGGAAATATTCCGCCGTGCCCAGCATCGCGGCGACCTTGGCCACCTGCGGCGCAAGGAAGAGCAGCATCAGCGCGGAGAAAATGCCGCCGAAGGTGGAGGCGTACAGCGCAATCTTCAGTGCCGCCTTGGTGCGCCCCTGCTGGTTGAGCGGATAGCCGTCCAGCATGGTCGCCGCGGCGTGCGGCGTGCCCGGCGTGTTGATCAGGATGGCGCTGACGCTGCCGCCGTAGCCGCCCGCGCAGTAAATGCCCAGCAGGAACATCATGCCCGGAATCGCCGTCATCTGGTAAGTAAACGGCAGGAACAGGATGATGCACAGAATGACGGTCAGCCCCGGAATTGCGGCGAACACGCTGCCAATAAAAACGCCCAGATTGATCCAGATCAGGTTTTCAATCGTCAACAGGTTCTGCAGAGCAGGAACGATAAATTCAAGCATGTCTTTTCCCTCCCTATCAGAACAGCACGCCCAAGCCAAAGCGGAACACAGCCCAGATGGCCACCGCGGCGGCGATCACGACGGCGTAATACAGCGGCTTTTTGCAGCGGAAAATAAAAAGCATCAGCACGCCGAAGACAGCGGAGCCCACGGCGAAATTGCCGCTCGTCTTCGCGACGAAATAAAAGACAATCATCGCCAGAAAGATCAGCAGCGCCTTGACCTCAACCAGCAGGTTAACGGTCGTCAGCTTGACCTCCTGCCTGCGCGCCAGCTTGATGACCTGTTGCACGATCAGGATGATCGAACAGGCGATCATCACGTACATCAGCAGGTTGGGAAAGGCTCGCCCGTTGACCAGTTCCTTCTTCTTGATCTCGATCTGCTGCGGAATCAGCCAGAGCATCACAAGCCCGAAGATCAGAAAGAGCACGCCGCCCAGCAGATCGGTCGGCACCTTCCATTCCTTCTTTTTCAGCTTGTCCCCGATGGCGTCCAGCTTCGCGTCGACGCTCGCGACAAGCCCCATTTTCTCGTTACCCATACCAAATTCTCCCCATCACGGTCATGTTACTCAGCGGTCGTGGCTGACGTAAAACGGGCAATGCAAGACCTTCCCTGCATTGCCCGATCGTAAGCCCGCGAATTACTCGGCAACCAGATCGTAGTACTCCTCGACGATATTCTTCACGTTGTCGATATGCGCGATAACCTCTTCCTCGGTCATCATGTCGGCTTCCAGCAGCATGGTGTTGTTCAGCCAATCGACCATCTCCTCGTCGGTGAGGATCTGCGCGTAGAGCGCCTTGAGATCCGCGATCTTCTGCTCGTCAGCGCCGGCCTTGGCGAAGATGAAGCAGCGGTTGCGGAAGTACGGATAGCCATACTGGCCGACGCCCTCAACGCCCTTGAACGGGCCCTGCGCGATGGGCTCGCCGTCAAACGCCGCAAAGACGTCAACGCCGCCCTGCTGCCACGTTTCCAGAATCTGGCTCTGGTGAGAAACGGCGATATCCACCTCGCCGCGCGCCACAGCCTGAGCAGCCTCAGCGGCGGACTCATACGGAATCAGGTAGAACTGATCGCCGTAGCCCATCGCGCCGATCAGCGCGGCGGCCAGGAAAGCCTCAGAACCGGTGGCGCCGTTGGTGCCGACCATGATCTGGTTGCCCGCCTCCAGATACGCCTTCAGCGCGTCGATGGAGGTGATGCCCAGTTCCTTGCGGGCGCTGGCGACGAAGATGGAGGAATAGAGGTTTTCAACATACTCAAAATCGTCGTAGGTGAAGTTCATGCGTTCCGGATCGAGGATCGCAGTGATGCCGAACATGCCTTCGCCGATGAAGCACATCTGCGGATCGGCCTCGGTGTACTTGGTCAGCCAGCTATTGATGGTGGCGGTGTCGCCCTTTTCAGCGTTGGCAACGAGGACATAATCCTGGCTGTAGGTGGTGGAAAGCGACGCGGCCTTCTGGTTGACCATCGCGGCAACGCCGGACGGAGCCCACGGGCAGGTGACGGTCCAGGCCTCGGCCGCCAGAGCGGAAACGCAGCTCAGGCAGAGCATGAGAGCCAGAACGAGAGAGACAAGCTTCTTCATCATAGGAGCCTCCTTATTTTTCAACCGCCCTCTCCATAAGCGGAGCGGTTTGATTCGCACCCGACACGCCGCCGATACATCCTTGTACCGTCGCGCACATATTCAGCATTTTTCACGGTGTTTACGTATGCATTTCTGAGTATTTGTCACTTTTCATATTTTGCATACGTATTCATTTGTCAGCAATAATATATCACGCCTTCATGCACTTGTCAATACTGTAAAAGGCGTGATCGGAAAATTTATTTATTTTTTATCGCGTCGTGTCTCTCAATACCATCTGCGCCTGATAGTACGTCGTTCGGGGCGCAATTTCTTCGCCCTCGATCAACCCGATCAAAAGGTCGCATCCGTCCCCGACCATCTGGCGCACGGGGGAACGCATGGTGCTCAGCCGGGGCGTAAACCATGAGGCCAGCGGAATATCGTCCATGCCGAAGACCTGCGCCTGATTGGGAACCGCCACACCGAGCTCGCGCAGCGCGTTGAGCACGCCCAGCGCCATCATGTCGTTATAGACAAAAATGCCCGTCCGCTCCCGGCAGAACATCGCGCTGCTCGCCATCACCGCCTCATACGCCGCTTCGGGAGAGCGTTCCGCGGTCAGAATGGAATCCTCCCCGAGCGCTTTGCCCGCAGAGGCCAGCCCCTTCATATAGCCATGCAGACGTGCGCTTCGCTCCGGCGGCTCGTCGTCCACCGCCATATAGACGTATCGGCTGACGTCCTGACCGCCCAGATACGCCCCAATCTGAAAGCCTGCGTTTTCTTCATCAATCATCAGCTGATGCAGCATCGAGCTTTCCTGCAAGGCGCTATGCAGCGAGACAAACGGAATCCGAAATTTCTCGATCAGATCAATTTCGCGCTGCAAGAGCTGCGGCCTGAAGTTGATCAGACCATCGACCTTGCCGCTGCGGATCACGCGCTCAAAGGTATTGCTCTTCATTTCCGGATCGTGATCGTAAACGATCATAATATCATAGCTTCTGCGGCTCAGCTCGCGCTGAAGCTGATCGAAGATATGCGTAAACATCAGGTTTTTGCTCAAGCTGTCAAAGTTGAGCGGAAAAAGCACCCCGATCGTATTCGTTTTGCTGGTTTTGAGACTGCGCGCCTGCGAATTGAGCACAAAACCGTATTCCTCCGCCTTCTTTTCAATATAGATTCTCGTTTTTTCGCATACGGAAGAACGACCGTTAAGCGCCCGCGAAACGGTCGCCTGCGATACGCCGATCAATTCTGCAAATTCCCGCGAAGTCATCAAGCCAAGCCCCTCCTGCCCTTTTTCCGATAAGGAACACATTATTGATCATAAAACGATCTGAGGACATTGTCAATCAAAATCTGATTCTATCGGGAATTCCGTTCTCTTCGCCCCCTCTTTCAGCCTCCGCCAAGGTCCGGAAGACGGGACTGTCAATCGAAACACATTCAACCAGTCTTCGCAGATATGCGCAACATCGGGTGGTGATTTCTCGATGAAATGGAAAGGACTTATTTTGACATATGTTTTGACGTGATTCGCAGTCGTGGAGAAGGAAATTTTTCTGTCTGAACCCCGCACAGCGGGCGGCAGAAAAAATCCTAACCAAGTACAATGTCGCACATTGGTCGGGATAATCCGGAAAACAAAACTTTCCGGTTATATGAAAAGAAAAGA
>ERZ779843.4215-NODE-4215-length-11182-cov-5.635302_pt1 | contig 11182 bp, 9 predicted proteins | sample MGYA00511560_ERZ779843 | MGnify/ENA primary metagenome ERZ779843 (study PRJEB29588, sample SAMEA2158062) | human gut metagenome | biome: human gut; feature: human-associated habitat; material: faeces | place: Denmark | collected 2008/2010 ... | reverse complement strand
AAATCAATATTAAATATTGTATTGCAGTTTCAGGACGACCCTAATAGTAATGATTTTATTCCGTATGATCCTAATAATACTGACAATGAAGCATCAAACTTGGTAAAAGTTTATAATAATATATTAATGATAGAAGAAAGTTTAATAACTTATCTAAGGGATAAAGGTTATTAAACTCTTTTTTCTATGAAAATTTATAAAAATATAGTATAATATAAAATGTGAAAAAGAAATGAGGTTAATTTATGAAAATAATGTCAATAAATGCGGGAAGTAGTTCCTTAAAATTTAGTTTATTTAACATGGATACAGAAGAAGTAATAGCAAGTGGATTATTTGAAAGAATTGGTATTGAAAATGGACACTATGTTATTAAATTTAATGGTGAAAAAATAGAACAAAATATAGATTTAGAAAATCATGAAGCAGCAGTTAGAATTTTAATGGATAAATTAGTAGATCTAGATATTATCTCATCCCTTGAAGACATAGATGGAATTGGACATCGTATTACAGCTGGGGGAGAAAAATATGTTGAGTCTGTTGTGATTGATGATAAAGTAATTGAAGATTTATTTGAATTAAAAGACTTTGCTCCTCTACATAATCCAGCTCAAGCAACAGCAATTAAAGCCTTTAGAGAAGTTTTACCTAATACTTTAATGACAGCTGTATTTGATACAACTTTCCATCAAAGTATGGATAAAGAACAATATTTATATGCCGCACCATTAAGATGGTATAAAGAATATAAAGTACGTAAATATGGAGCACATGGAACATCTCATCGTTTTGTAAGTGAAGAAATAAGTAAAAAACTTGGTAGACAAGACTTAAGAACGATAGTTTGCCACGTTGGAAATGGTGGTTCAATAACTGCTGTTAAAGATGGTAAGTGCGTTGATACTTCTATGGGATTTACTCCTCTATCAGGTATTATAATGGGAACAAGATCTGGCGATATTGATCCATCTATCTTACCTTACGTAATGGAACGTGATGGTTTAAATGTCGGTGAGGCCATAGATGTTTTAAATAAACAATCAGGACTACTTGGAATGAGTGAGAAAAGTAGTGATATGAGAGATGTTATTGCTGGTATGAATGAAGGCGATGAAAAATGTCTTTTAGCCTTTAATAAGTATTGTAGAGCAATCACTAATTATATTGCCCAATATTATGTTCTATTAGGTGGAGCTGATGTCATTTGTTTTACGGCTGGCGTAGGTGAGAACAGTATCCCAACAAGAGCTAAAGTCTGTGAAAATCTTGCTTGTCTAGGCATTAAGATTGATCCAGAAGCAAACAATGTATTTGGAGAATTTAAAAAGATTAGTACTCCAGATTCAGCAGTTGAAGTATATGTTGTACCAACAAATGAAGAATTAATGATAGCAAGAGATACCTTATTTCTTAGCAAGAATAATTAGAACGGTGTGATTAAAAATATGTACAAACAAATATATAAGTACATCAAAAAATACGATAATATAGTCATTGCTCGTCATATAGGTGTAGACCCTGATGCTATGGCTAGTCAAGTCGCTTTAAGAGATTCTATAAAATTAACATTCCCTGAAAAAAAAGTTTTGGCAGTTGGAAATGGTAGTTCAAAGTTCTCATATATTGGAAAACTAGATAAATTAGAAGAACTAGAACATGCTCTTTTAATAGTTGTAGATTTACCAGACAAAAAAAGAGCTGATTCGGTTGATTTTTCAAAATACGATTTTGTTATTAAAATTGATCATCATCCATTTATAGAAGACTTTGGTGGTTTAGAATGCATTAACGACAAAGCCTCATCAGCTGCTGAAATCATAATGGATTTACTTGAAAATACTAAATTAGAATGTAACAAACAAATAGCTGAGACTCTATATTATGGCCTAATAAGTGATTCTAATCGTTTCCTATTCAATACCTGTGGGCCTAAAACTTTTGAATTAACTTCTATCTATTTGGAAAAATACAAATTTGATATTAAAGAATTATATCAAAATATGTATTTAAGGCCTCTAAATGAAGTAAGATTAGAGGGGTATATAGCCGAAAATATGATAGTTACAGATAACGGAGTAGGATATATAGATATCACTAATGAAATTATTAACAAATATAAAGTTGATAGTGCCGCTGCTGGAAATATGATTAATAACTTCAATTTTATTCAAGAAGTATTAGTATGGGCCACTATTACAGAAGACGTTAAAAGTGGTTTAATTAGAATTTCTATACGTTCACGTGGACCAGTCATTAATAAAGTCGCCGAAAAGCATAATGGTGGTGGACATAAAATGGCTAGTGGTGCCAGAGTAGAAACCTTTGAAGAGGCCCATCAAATTATGCATGAGTTAGACAAAATAGCTAAACAATATATAGAAGAAAATCATTTGGAGGAAAGTTATGACAATTAAAAGTGCAGACCTTGAAGTCTTGGCGACAAGAAGAAGTCAATATCCAGAAGGCGCTAATGCTGAGTTTTTATTAGTTGGTCGTAGTAATGTAGGTAAAAGTAGTTTCATTAATACTTTATTAAATCGTAAAAATTTAGCTCATACTTCATCTAGACCAGGAAAAACACAAACCCTAAATTTCTATTGTGTAAATAATGAGTTTTACTTAATTGATGTTCCTGGGTATGGTTATGCTAATGTTGATAAGAAAACTCAACAAAAATTTGGAATGATGATAGAAGAGTATCTTGAAAAAAGAACACAACTTCGTAGAGTATTTATGCTAGTTGATTTTCGTATCAAGCCAACCGAAGACGATCTTTTAATGTATAATTTCCTTAAATACTATAATCTACCAGTAACTATTATCGCTACTAAGGCAGATAAAATAGGCGGAAGTAAAAAAGAAAAATGCCTTCGTCAAATAATGGATACAATCGACTTAGTTGTAGGTGATGACATTATCGTATTCTCAAGTGTTACAAAATTAGGAAGAGAAGAAGTCCTAAAAAAAATACAAGACTTATTGGAAGAAACCATTTAAGTCTTTTTTCATATCATACAGTAGGTGATAATATGAGGATTGAAATTATAGATGAAGGGATAAAAATATTTATTCAAAACGGGTTTATAAAAAATATAGATTGGGATGATAAAGAACAAGTAGTAGAAAGTATCAAGAATTTATTTAATAAAATAAGAAAGCAATACCATCTTTATATAAAAGGATTATATAAAGTTAAAGTATATCCCAATAAAATAGGAACTTATATAGAAGCCATACAATTAGAAGAAGAAAGTTACACTAATGCTGACTTAGATTTAAGAATCATTCTTGTCCTTCAAAAGGAACTATATTTAAAAATAGATGATTCCTCATTTGTAATAAATAATGATCTTCCTTACTTCTATAAAAATAATAGTTATTATATTGATGTTGACAATATAGATGATATAACTCCTTATATTGAGTTTGGAACAATTGTCTCAGAAGAAATATAAAAAAATGTCCTAAGACATTTTATAACACAATAGCAATCATATTATTTGATCCTTTGTTAACTATCTTTGATAATGTTTGTTGTAATTTAAATCTTATGTTATCTGGCATGAGATTTATTTTTGATTGGATTCCTTCTTGAACAATGTTATCTAGACTTCTACCAAATATCTCACTTTGCCATATACTAGTAGGATCTTTCTTATAGTCACGCATCAAATAATCAATAAGTTCTTTACTTTGAACTTCACTACCTATAATAGGTTCAAAAGTACTTTCAACATCAACCTTGATCATATGGATTGATGGTGCAACAGCTTTAAGTTTTACGCCATATCTAGGACCTTGTTTGATAATTTCAGGATTTTCTAATTTCATATCGTTTAATGAAGGAACTGCGACACCATAACCAGTTTGTTTAACCATTTTTAAGGCGTATTTAATATTATCATATTCTCTTTTTGCTGTTGAAAAATCCTGGAATAATTTAAGTAAATCTGCTTTATTTTGTACATCTATATTTATAATATCAGCTAAAGTTTTATTATAAAGTTCACTAGGGGCAGTTAAATTAATAGTAATAATTCCAGTTCTAGGATCAACCTCAGAAACATATGCCTTTTCTATTTCTTCACAGTCTACAAACTGGGTAGTAATATTTTCAATATCTCTTAATTTATCAACTTCTACAATACTTTCCTTTATCATTTCTATATATTTCTTTTTTAATGGATTATCATAATCTAAAATAGCAATCCACTCCGGCATGTTAACTTTAATTTCTAATACTGGGAACTCATATAAAGCCTCTCTTAAAATTTTATACATGTCAATTTCATTCATATTATCAACATTCATAGGAATAACAGGCACACCATGTTCTTCTTTAATTGATTCAGCAAGTCTTAAAGTCTCTGGTAGAGTAGGATGAGTAGTATTTAACACTATAATAAATGGTTTGTTTATACTCTTAAGCTCTTTTATAACTCTTTCTTCCGCATCAATATAATCTGATCTATTAAATTCACCAATTGATCCATCTGTAGTAACAACTATTCCAATTGTTGAGTGATCCTTTATTACCTTTTCGGTTCCAACTTCCGCCGCCTCAACGAAAGGAATTTCCTCATCATACCAAGGAGTTTTAACCATTCTAGGTCCATTTTCATCCTCTAATCCCTTAGCGTTATTAATAACATATCCAACACAGTCAATTAATCTCACATTACAAGTAAAATCATCTATTTTAATTTTAGCTGCATTATTAGGGACAAATTTTGGTTCTGTTGTCATAACCATTTTACCCTGAGCAGACTGTGGTATTTCATCTAATGCTCTTTTTTTCTCATACTCATCTTCCATATTAGGAACAATTAAAGTTTCCACAACACGTTTAATAAAAGTGCTTTTACCTGTTCTGACCGCTCCAACAACACCAAGATAAATATCTCCGCCAGAACGTTCAGCAATATTCTTAATAATTTCTAATTTATCCATTTGCTCTCTCCTTTATTCAATTTAAGTCTATGCTAGCAAAATAAAAAAATAACATAAAACATTCATATTTAACAATATATTGTAATTAGAATTAAAGATGTTATAATTATAATAGGTGAGATTATGAAAAAAGGCAGGAGTAAAATATCCATAAAGTATGCATTAATACCAATTATATTATTTGCGTTTGTAATAATACTTGGTAAATCATTTGCGATACAAGAGGAAGTAAAAAGCATTACTATAAAAAGTACAGATCCAAGTTATGAAAATAAAGAGAAGGCAAGTTACAAGGTAGACAAAAGTGCCGAATGGATTGATGTAGGAAAAGCAAGAATTACATTTAAATATTCAAGCATCCTAAAAGAAAAATATAAAAATAAAGATATTATTTTTGTCCTAGATACATCAGGTAGTATGGCGGGAACAAAACTAACAACTATGATATCGGATACCAAAAAGGTTGCTAAGGAAATATTATCAAATTCTGATAATAGAATCTCCGTCATATCCTTTGATGATGAAAGTTATAGATTAAATGATTTTAGTAATGATTATAATTTAGTAGAAAAATCAATTGATAATATGTATGGAGGCGGTGGAACAAGTTACTACGCACCTCTTAAAGAAGTAGATCAAATTTTAAACTATTATAAACGAAGAAATGATACTGATACTATTGTTATGTTTTTAAGTGATGGATATCCATGTGTAGACATGCCTAATGAAGTAGGTGAATATAAGTACTTAAAGGAAAAATATCCCTACCTAACTATTAATGCTGTACAATATGAAGTCAGTGGTAGAGTAATTAAAGAACTTCAACAGATAAGTGACTTTCAGTATATAGCCAATAGATCTAATCTTATTGACGTCATAAAGAAAGCATCTACTGTTCCAGAAGCATATGATAAAGTTGAAATAACCGATTATTTAGAAGATAAATATTTTAAAAAAATAGACACAAAAAGTGTTACCATACCATATGGTAATATTCAAATATCAGATGAGGGAAATGGTCAAAAGCTAACTTGGCAAATACCAGCTAATACACTAAAAACAGGGGATACTACTGAGTTTAGTATTGATGTTAATTTAAAAGAAGAATATAAAGGTAATTTATCAAAAACTATTTATGCCAATACTAATAAAAAAGAAATTATTATGAGTATTCTAAAGGAGAAAAAAATCTTTGAGGAAAGTAGTAAATCTCCTGTATTAAAAATAGGATATAAGGTTACTTATGATGCTAATTTACCAAGTGATTGTAAAATTGATAATCTTCCAGGTGAAGAATATTATAATGCCTTTAGTAAGGTAAAACTAAAAGAAAATCTTAGTTGTAAGGGTTATAGTGTTACTGGTTGGAAGATAATGAATCAATCAACATATAATGTTAATAATACATTTATTATGCCAGCAGAAGATGTCCTAATCAGAGCTATTTGGGGAAAAAATAAAATTGTTAAATCCATGGATGGAAAAGTGGAAGAAAAACCCAAGGCTATTATTAAAAAAATGTATGAATATAATAATCTAGGAACCGGTAGCAATATCACTAAAATCGTTTTTCAAAATGAACTAAAAGAACCAGAAAATGTAATTAGTTCAGAGGATATATCAACTGATGGAAATGGTTTAGTAATGAAATATATAGCATCCAATGGGGATGGCACTAATACAGTATATATTCAAGCTAGTGGTAAGATTTATGCTAATGAAGATAGTAGTTATTTATTTTACAGAGCATGGCGTGTAACATCAATAGAAGGACTCGAAAATTTAGATACCAGTGATGTTACTAACATGTCATATATGTTTGGTGGCTGTAGTGCCTTAACAGCTATAGATCTAAGTCATATGAACACAAAGAACGTAACTAATATGAGTTCAATGTTTGCATCTACAAATCTTGAAACCATAGACGTTAGTTCATTTGATACATCAAGTCTTATAAGATTGCATCAAATGTTTTCTAATAATCCTAAGTTAACAAGAATTGATCTTTCAACATTTAAAACAGATAATGTTACTGATATGTCAGCACTATTCTGGAATGATACATCTTTAAATTATGTCAATTTTAATAATATCAATACCTCTAAAGTTACAACACTGTATGCTTTGTTTGATAATTGTACAAGTTTAGTAAATGTAGATTTGTCTAATTTCGATACAACTAATGTAATGAGTCTTCAAAGTATGTTTAATAACTGTAAGTCACTGATGACCGTAGATTTATCGAACTTCTATACACCTAATTTAATGTATATGTCGAGTATATTTAATGGCTGTACAAAACTAGAAAGCGTAAATATTAGTCATTTCAATACATCAAAAGTTCAAAGTATTCAAAATATTTTCTCTAATTGTGAGAACTTAAAAGAGTTAGATCTAACTAATTTTGATACTTCAAGTGTAACTGATATGGGTCAAGCCTTTTATAAATGTAAAGCTATAAGATCAATTAATCTAAGCAGTTTTGATGTTAGTAAAGTCACTAATATGAGTTATATGTTTGAAGGGTGTAATAATCTTGCGGAATTAGACTTAAGTAGTTTCCATACCTCTCCAGTTGATAATCTTCAAGGTATGTTCCAAAATTGTTATGGTTTAAAGAAAGTTGATATTAGTAACTTTAAGACCCCCAAATTAAATAGAATGGATTATATGTTTGAAAATTGTTATAGTATACTTTCTATTGATTTGACTGGTTTTACAAGTACTAATCTAACAACCCTTGAATCAGCCTTTGCTTGTTGTTATTCTGTTAAATCAATCAATCTCTCTCAATTAAACACTTCTAAAATAGTAAGTTTGTATAGATTATTTTATTGTTGTTATAATTTGGAATCATTAGATTTAACAAACTTTACTAAGACTTCTTTAAATGCCTCTAATGGTTTAAAAAATACTTTCACATCGTGTACTTCTCTAAAAAATATTAACTTAAGTGGATTTGATTTTAATAATGCCTCATTAAACAGCGCATTTATGAGTTTACCAAGTTTAGTATCAGTTGATTTAAGTAATATAAAATTTAACTCTACCTCGTTTGCTAATATGTTTAAAAGATGTCATAACTTATCATCAGTAAATTTCAGTGGAGTAGATACATCAAAAGTAACAAGTATGGATTCTATGTTTACTTCATGTTACGGGCTTACTTCCCTTGATTTAAGTTCATTTACGAATATTCCAACTGCTGAAGAAATGTTTTCTGATTGTATTAATCTAGTCGATTTAAATATTAAAAATGCTACACTTCCTACTAAGGAGTATACTAATATGTTTACTGGTAATAATGAAAATATAACTGTTAAGGTAAAAGGTAACACCAGTAAGACTTATATAGATAAGATGTTAGCATCAGCAAATGGTGGAACAGTAATTATTTCCAACTGATAAAAAAATCACTATAAAATATATAGTGGTTTTTTATTTTAAAACATTTTATCTATATCATTAGGAACATTATCATTAATAATAGTATTAATAATTTTATCTTCTTTTTCCTTAGATACCTCTCTACCAGTTAGATTACTTATTTCACTAACTACTTCTCGTAAAGTTTTTTCATCTTTCATGTTTCCATCTTGAATTTTTTTGGCTAAAGACAAAATAGTGTTTTTATCAACATTAGTTTTGTTTTCAACCCGTTTAAAAAAGCTATCTCCAAACATAAAAAACCTCCTACCATATTATATGATAAGAGGTTTGTTTGTTAACTTTTTTTATCTATAATTTTTTGACATTTTTCTATTTTTTTGGTTATATCTGCACATTGAATTCTAAACTGATCTAAAGTAATTGTCTTTTTTTTATAACGATCATTTAAAATCTCATAGGCTTTTTTTAATCCTTCTAATTCTTTTTCTGCTTCTTCTAAACTTTTTCCAAAGAAATTAAATAACATAATTAATCATCCCTTCTATTCTTAAATTGGAGTGTAATTGGCGTACCTGTAAAGTCAAAATTCTCTCTTATTTTATTTTCTAAGTATCTTTCGTAAGAAAAATGAACTAATCCCTTGTCATTAACTCTAAAGGTGAATTTAGGAGGTTTTATACCTGTCTGACTAGTAAAGTAAATTTTTAATCTCTTTCCTTTGTAACTAGGAGGTATATTTAACTGATAACTATCATAAATTACATCATTTAATACATTTGTTTTTACTTCATTTTTAATATTGTTACCAACTCTTACAACCTCAGGCATTAAAGTATTAATTCTCTTTTTTGTAAGAGCAGATAAGAATACAATAGGGGCATATGTTGCAAATTGGAACTCTGCCCTCATAAGTTTAGTAAATTCATTAATACTTGTATCTTTTGCTTTATCCCACTTATTTACAACAAATATGAGACCTTTACCACTATCGATAGCATAACCAGCGATATGTTTGTCATGTTCTTTTATTCCCTCTTCGGCATTAATAACTACTAAACAAATATCACTTCTATCTATTGCTCGCATGGATCTTACCAAACTATATTTTTCAACAGCTTCATAGATTTTTCCTCTTTTTCTCATACCAGCCGTATCTATAACTACAAATTCTTCTTTATTATACTTTACAATAGAATCAATAGAATCCCTAGTCGTACCAGCAACATTACTAACAACAACTCTTTCCTCATTTAAAAGAGCATTCATTAAACTACTTTTACCAACATTAGGTCTTCCGATAATACAAAATTTTAATCTATCATCTACATATTCATTCTCATTTTCTCTAAATTCAAGACAAATCATATCTAATAAATCGTTATACCCTGTATTGTGAATAGCACTGATTAATACATAATTATCAAATCCTAGTTCATAAAAATCATACATATTGTCTTTTGCATCTTTAACATCAACCTTATTTATTGCAACGATAACTCTTTTTTTACTCTTTCTAAGAATATCTCTTACTAATAAATCATTAGAAGTAAGGCCTTCTTTTCCATCTACAACGAATACCACTACATCTGCTTGGTCAATAGCAATTTCAGCCTGCATACGAATTTCCGTATTAAACTTTTCCCCACTACCATCAATACCACCAGTATCAATTAAATTAAAACGATATTTCTCATAAGTTACCTGTTCATAAATACGGTCTCTAGTAACACCAGGAGTATCCTCTATTATTGATATTTTCTTTCCCGTCATTTTATTAAATAGTGTACTTTTACCGACATTTGGTCTTCCCACTAAAGCTACTGTTGGAATCACATTATCCCTCCTTTTGAGCTAATATTATAGCATATATTTCATAAATAGTGTAGCAAAATTATAATGAAAAAACAATAATGATAGATAAATCCATAAAATATCAAAATATATTTTTAACTATTTTACTAAAATGTACATCATGACCTTTGTAAAAGTATACATATTTATTTTTAAGTGTTATAATCTAAATATAGGAGGATAAGATGGAAAAAATTAACACTGAAAAAGAATGGTATGATAATCCCAATATTTTAACTAATATTATTTTAGCCGTAGCCGCAGCAATTATTATTATATCTCAGGCTTTTGCCGTTAATAATAATTTAACATCATCTGTTATGCTAAGAAATCTTCTTAATCATAATTCAACATATATTGCTGCCTTAATTTATTTTATATTTTTAAAGACAAAGGTAGGAAGAACAAACTTTAATTTAATAAATGTAATTTATATAATACTATACTTATTAATTACGGTAGCCTCAGTCTTTACTTTATTTCAATCATTTGGATTATCATCTATAACATCACTTTTACTAAATATTATGATTATTTCATATATGGCTTACACATTTTTACCAGAGACAAGATTTTGGAGTGATCTAGGCTTAGATAAATTTCCATTCGATGAAATAAAAAATGACTGGTATTTTTACATTATTAGTGTAATTAGCCTTGTATTATTAATAGTAAATTTAATCAGTGCGACTAACTTTGATGGAGTTGTTCTAACATTATTTGATACTATCTATATTATATTATTTAGTAGGTATAAGAATCACTGTGAAAAAAGAAATTTAGCTGAAGTAAAACAAGAAGAAAAAGAACAAGCAGAAAATAATAAAGAAACTACTAGTAATAAACCAAAGAAGAAAAAAAAGACAAAGAAGGATGATAAAAATGTCTAAAAATTTATTTGAACAAATTGATGAAGAAAAAAAAGATATTCCTAAAATTGATAAAGCATTAAAACAGGCAAAAAAATATAAATATAATTTTTATCAAA
>ERZ779843.4211-NODE-4211-length-11189-cov-9.357733_pt1 | contig 11189 bp, 12 predicted proteins | sample MGYA00511560_ERZ779843 | MGnify/ENA primary metagenome ERZ779843 (study PRJEB29588, sample SAMEA2158062) | human gut metagenome | biome: human gut; feature: human-associated habitat; material: faeces | place: Denmark | collected 2008/2010 ... | reverse complement strand
ACGGAAAAGCCAGTCATAATAAGTGTTTTCATACATTCCTCCATAATTTTTATAATATTTTTGCTTTATTTTCTATTATAAACCATATTTCAAATTTTGCAATAAAAAAACAGCATATGCAAGGTTTGCACATACTGTTTTTTATATATGATCATTGTCGATTATTTTAGGCTTTGTACAAGAGCGTTAACGACATCAACATCCCATTTTTTACCTGCTTCTTCTTTCATTATGGATATTGCTTTATCCTGAGGCATAGCTTTTCTGTATGGTCTGTCTGATGTCATTGCGCTGTATGCGTCTGCGGCTGCAATAATTCTTGAGCCGAGAGGGATTGACTGTCCTTTTAATCCTTCCGGTTCGCCCGAACCGTCTACACGTTCTTTCTGATAGTTTATGTAAGGAACAACTTCTGAGAGGAAGTTTATATTCATAAGTAAATTTACACCTATGTTTGAGTGATTCTGAATTTTCTTTAAGTCTTCCGGCGAAAGTTTACCGTTTGTTGCAAAAATCTTTTCTGAAAGTGTAATCTTACCAATATTTTGTAGTAAGCCTGCATAGTAAATCAAATCTGTTGTTTTTTCGTTCAAACCTAATTCACGACAGATTTGACGGGCAAGATTTGCTGTATTTTTAGAGTGGGAAACTTTGTACTGGCCTTTTGCGTCAACTGCATTTGCTAGATGTTCTACAAATTCCTGCTGATAATCGCACAAGTCTCCGATTAAGGCTGTTAACTCGGCCCTTTCATGCTGCAAATCGCTTACGGTAGAAGTTTCATCATCTATAAGTTTATTCGTCGTATCTATTTCACCCTGAAGTGTCATTGATGTTGCAAAGAGGTTTGCGATACTTTCTACAAGAGTAAGGTATTCTTTTTGAATATCATCAGGGCTTTCTAAAACGATTACACCTACATTTCTTGAATTACAATGCATTGAAACTGCGGTTAAATGATTCTCTGTAATGGTGTCCTGTTCTCTGAATGCAACACTTACAATAGAATTATCATCAAGATTAAAACCTTTGCATTTCAAACTTTCCATTGTAGTGCCTACAAGCACCAAATCATTATCGTTATCTATTCCTTTCGCAAATTCATAGGAAAGATAGATGTTACACTTTTCGATTTCAAGCATACGGCAGATTGAATGCGCAATAGATGTGTAGATTGCATAATCCTCTTTTGTATCGAAATTCAAAACGCAAAGCGTATTATTAAGAGAATAAATGGATATAAGTTCTCTTAACTGGTTTTTTAGGCCTTCTTTCTTATCTTTTACATTAGAACCGATTTTCTTTGCCAGATCTTCCGAAATGAGATGTTCTGATATAAAGTCTCCGAGGTTAAGCGCAAAAATTTCCTCAATCGGGTCGTTCTCCATAAGGTATTCTGACTGTCCGAATAATGAAACTCCGCTGTTCACATCTTTATTTTTCATTAATTTTTCCTTCTACTTGCATGCTTTTGTTATTACTTACGGCAAAAATGACTAAAAACTTTAATGATTTTTACAAAATTTCATACTTTAGTATGGTAAAGTTCCAACCTTAGATGGTCTGTTTTTTGGTTATGGTATAATTTTTTATAAGGAGAGGGCATGAATAAAGGTTTATTTATAACATTTGAGGGAGCTGACGGCTGCGGAAAAACAACACAGCTTATGTTAATGGCAAAGTATTTGAAAGAGCATGGAACTGATGTTCTTGTTACAAGGGAACCGGGTGCAAAAGGGCTTGGCGAAAAACTTCGCGAAATCCTTTTAAATTATGACGGAGAAGTTTCATCTCAGGCTGAGGCTTTTTTATTTCTGGCAGACAGGGCGCAGCATATGGATGTTATTATTAAACCGGCTGTCGCGGCCGGAAAAATTGTTCTCTGTGACAGGCATACCGATAGTACTGTTGCATATCAGGGGTACGGCAGAGGAATTGACATTTCAAGAATTAATATGCTGAATGATATTGCGACCGGTGGAAGAAAACCTGATTTAACAATTGTTTTTGATGTTGATGTTGAAACTTCTCTAGCCCGTGTCGGCAAAGAAAAAGACCGCATGGAAAATGCAGGCATGGAATTTTTTAATCGTGTAAGAAACGGTTATCTTCAAATTGCAAAACAGGAGCCTGAACGTGTTAAAGTTATTGATGCAACACAGTCAATTGAGGCTATTCATATTCAGGTAATTAAACTTATTAATCAATCAAGGTAAACATTCCCAGTAACCTTTTGACGGGTTATCAGGGCAAGTGTCTGATAATGCAAAGCCGCTGCAGGTTACTCCGTTTACATTTGAAACACTGGTTTTAGAACATTTATTCTTAGTTTCCGGTGTGTTATTATACCCGGGAAGCTGGTTCCCTTCTTCATCATAAGCCCCTTCACTTTCGGAAATTGCCGGTGCCAGAATCCCTTTTTGTGAAATGTTAAAGACAAATAAATCATGCCCGTATGCATTCGGTCCTTTGTAAATGCCGTTTGTATCAAGTACTACCCAGTTTGTTCCGCAGTTTTGTGAAATTGAAACTGCGCTTCCGTCAGGTGTAATAATGCTGCCTTCGTTTCTGAATATTTGGTTGCATTCAGGCATTTTCCCTTTTTCAAGTGTATAGGTTTTGACATTTTTAGTATATTTTGCATTATCTGCCCTGCTTATATTTTTGATATATTTATATTCTGCATAAATTGCTTTTGCAAGTTCAGGATAGGCATTTGATAAATTTTCACTGTCCCATAGCGGAGGTTCGTTTATACGGGCTTTATTATAGGCATTATAAAAATTTGCATACGACTTTTTAAAAGCAACTTCCAGACTCTTTTTATTATTTTTTTGAATAATTGCGGGAAGTGTTATTGCTGCAATGACACCAATAATACCAAGTGTAATTAATACTTCAGCTAAGGTGAAAGCTATTTTATGTACTATAGCCCCCCCCCCTTCACGGAAAAGCCAGTCATAATAAGTGTTTTCATACATTCCTCCATAATTTTTATAACATTTTTGCTTTATTTTCTATTATAAACCATATTGCAAATTTTTCAATAAAACTATTTGCTGTTGCTGATGCTTTTGGCGTTACATTCTGTGACTTAACAAACTTTGATTAGATTAGGATTTTGTATAACATCTATAACATTTTGTTGTTTAAAAGTACTAATGGTTTTTATGTTTGAAGGATTTTTGTAATTTTCTTTAGCCAGAATTGCACCGACAATTGCCTCCAGTTGGGACATTGGCATCATATTTTGCGGAAGCTCAATTCCCCATTCGTTAATAAGTGTTTGCTGCAAAAACTTGCAGTCTGCCGGTGAGCGTTCAAGATAACAGGAGTTCAAATGCATGCTTTGTCTTGTTAAATATATTTCAAAACGGTTAATATTAACTCCCTGCTCTGTAAGTGATTTAAAATATTCACTTCCGCGGGTTGCATAACGCTGTGTCCAGTTATACTGATTGGGCATTAACTTATTTGTTGAAACCATCTGGTAAGGCTTTGACAGGATTCTCCATTTGCCGTTAAGCATTGTTTTGTCCCATGCCATTGACACACAGATTTCAGAATCTTTTGTTGAAGAATAATTATCAAAAAAATGCATTATATCATTCATTTTATAAAGCTTGTCGACCATTATTAAGTTATTGCTGTCATCAAAGATTGCAAGTCCCGAATCCATGTTTGAACCTGATGCTAAAGATAAACCTATGTAATACTTCATTTTTATTCCTTATGAATTAAGTTTGAGGGTAATTACACCTGCAACAATGAGGATTATACCCGTTAACTTTGCGTAATTAAAGTTTTCGTGGAAAAATAACATACCTATAACGGCGATCAATACTATACCAAGCGCACACCATATTGCATAAGCAACGCTCATTTCAATTGTTTTGAGCGCAAATGAAAGGCTTGCAAAACATAAAATGTAGCCTGTGAACATACCGACTGTCGGCCACAATGCAGTCATTCCGTTGGACAATTTCATCATAGTTGTGCCGAATATTTCCAATAAAATTGCTAATATAAGGTATATCCATCCCATTATTAAGATTACTCCATTAATTTTGTTGTAATGAGAGGCCCGTCTTCTGTTGCAATAACAGTATGCTCAAAGTGGGCAGAAGGTTTTCCGTCAACTGTAGATACTGTCCATTCATCGTCGGCAACAGAAACTTCATCCCCGCCAAGGTTAAGCATTGGTTCTATTGCTATTGCATAACCCTGTTTAATTATAGTTTTGTCGCCAACTCTGTAATTAAATAAAAACGGTTCTTCATGCATATTATGACCAACTCCGTGGCCGCCGTATTGGCGTACAATTCCAAAGCCGTAACTGTTAGCAACATCTTCAACTGCACCGGAAATATCATCAAGAACATTATCAATTCTCATTTTATCTATTCCGGCATACAGAGCTTCTTCTGTTGCTTTCATTAAGCGCTGTTTATCCTCGTCAATTTTTCCTACAGCATATGACCATGCGCTGTCTCCGACCAGACCTCTGTATGTTGCACCTACATCAACAGCAATTATATCGCCTTCTTTAAGTTTTACGTTTTCGTTAGGTATTCCGTGTACAACCTGTTCATTGATTGAAGCACATATACAGCCAGGAAAGCCCTGATAACCAAGAAATGTAGGAATTGCACGATTTTCTCTGATGACTTGATGTGCAATTTCATCAAGTTCTTTTGTTGATATTCCCGGTTCAATTACTTCTTTCATTTTCTTATGTACCAGAGCCACAATATGGCCGGCATGGCGCATTAATTTAATCTCTTCTCTTGATTTTCTGCTAATCATTTACTACCTTCAATAATCTTTCCCAAACTTCTTCTATTGTTCCGTTTGCGTCAATTGTTTTAAGCACGCCTTTCTTTTTGTAATAGTCAATTAAAGGTGCAGTTTCATGGAAGTATGTCTCAAATCTTGCCTGAGCAACTTCTCTTGTATCATCTTTTCTTTGTGTTAATTCAGCTCCGTCATTGTCACAATGTCCTGCAACTTTTGGCGGTTTAAATTCAAGATTATAAATTTCTCCGCACACAGGGCAGGAACGACGGTTTACAATTCTTTCGACAAGAATGTCCGTATCTATATCAAAATATATTGCTCTAAAATCTACCTCGTCACCATTATTGATTTCATCTTGTATAATTTCAAGTTTATCCGCTTGTTCGACACTTCGCGGGTAGCCGTCCAGAATAAAGCCTTTTTTACAATCCTCTTGAGATAATCTGTTTTTAATAATTTTTGCAACCAAATCTGCCGGAACTAAATTACCTTTATCAATAAATGATTTAGCAATTTTTCCGTCAGAAGTTTCATTTTTTATTTCGGCTCTTAATAATGAACCGGTGTCTACGTGAGGAAAGTTTAAATATTTTGCTAATTTTTCAGTCTGAGTACCTTTGCCGCAGGCTGGGGGGCCTAAAAATATAAGTTCTTTTTTGGTCATTTCTCGTCTCTTTTCTTACATTTTAAAACTTTACAACAGAATTATACTACAATGATGATAGTATTTCAACGAGGGATTGAAAAATTCGGAAAAATAATTTATAATAAAAAAAAAGGAGGAATTATGCAAAAGATAGAAATAGCGTGGATTTCGGGGGGGGGGGCGTCGTAGAAGCCTCTCAGGAGAAGGGTTTACATTAGCAGAAGTGTTGATAACGTTAGGAGTTATCGGAGTAGTTGCAGCGATGACACTGCCGTCTTTAGTGAATAAATATCAGGCAAAAGTTTTAGAAACAGGTTTGAAAAAATCTTATGCAAATTTACAAAATGCTTATACATTAACCAAAGCTTCTTTAGGTGTGACTAACTTAAAAGAAACCTATGCCGTATATGATCCGGTAAATGAAGTTTATCCCAATGCAAATGCATTTATGGAAGAATTTGAAGTTAATATGAAGGTTATTAAAAAGGTTAAATTTTATTCGTTTCGGAATTATAATGGAACAAAAATGATGACTTCTAATGTCGGAATGGACTTCCCTCAGGCTCTTAATATTTTACCCGACGGCAGTTCAATGGGAGTATGGATAAATTCTTCGCTTATCCATTTTTGGGTTGACACAAATGGGCCATACAAAGGTCCTAACAGGTACGGTTTTGATATTTTTGAATTTAGAGTTAATGATAATACCGATAAAATAAAACCTCTTAAACCTGTTAAAAAATACACCGAAGAAGAATTAGAAAATGAAAAGTGGCCGGATATATCAGGGTATCCTTGTGATAAAACATCTACTCAAGGGGCCAATGGAATGGGTTGTAGCTGGTATGCTATAAATGACATTAATCCTGATGATGAAACTAAATCTTACTGGGATAATTTACCTAAATAAAAAAAGCTCCTTTTAGGAGCTTTTTTTATTATGTATCAATATTTGTTGCGTAAACTGCGTTGGCTTCAATAAAGTCGCGCCTTGGCTCAACCTTATCTCCCATTAATACGTCAAACAACTGGTCGCAAAGCATTGCATCTTCAATGCTTACTTTTAATAATGTTCTTGTTGCCGGATCCATTGTTGTTTCCCACAACTGTTGCGGCATCATTTCTCCAAGACCTTTGAATCGTTGGATTGTCATCCCTTTTTGACCTCTGTCATCTATAATTTTTTGCAGTTTTTCAAACGATTTTATTTCATACTGTTCGGTGTCTGTCTCAAGCATAAGTCCGTCTGATTCTTCAATCAAATAATCTCTGATAAGAGGATATGAAGCTTTCAATCTCTTGAATTCCGAACTCTTAATAATATTCTGGTTAATTATTACATGTTCTTCTTCATTAGTATTCAACATAATCGAATATTTTGAGTTTTCAGGAGTGTATTTGATAGAAGCTTTGTAGTTAGCAGCTTCTTGAATATTATAATTTTTAGCGTGGTCTTCAAGGTAATGATTAAGGTAGTCAATAATTTCATTCATTTTAGCCTGGTCATCAAAATCCTCAGGCGTAATTCCTGAACGCACAAGACCTCTGAGTACAACCGCAGGGAAAAGATTTAAAATCGGGTTGTTGTATGAATTGTAGAATGTTGACATGTTTTTAACCAATTCTAACAAATCGTCGCCTGTTTTAATTTTTGATTTGGATTTGTCAGAAAGGCTCAATGATTTGATACCGCGTTCTTTTAACATTTTATCAAGAGCATGTTCATCATATAGATATTCAATTTGTTTTCCTATCGTAACCTTAAACAGAGGCGGCTGGGCAATATATACATAACCGTTTTCAATTAAAGGTTTTGCATAACGGAAGAAAAATGTTAAAAGTAATGTTCTGATGTGAGCACCGTCAACGTCCGCATCGGTCATAATAATAATTTTGTGATAACGGAGTTTTTCAATATCAACTTCTTCTTCGTTTTTGGAAATGTTAATCCCGAACGCCTGAACCATTGATTGGATTTCGTTGTTAGCATAAATTTTATCTAATCTTGCTTTTTCAACGTTTAAAATTTTACCCCTCAGAGGGAGAATTGCCTGAAACATTCTGTTTCTGCCCTGTTTAGCAGAACCGCCCGCTGAATCACCCTCAACGAGATATATTTCGCATTTTTCAGGTTCTCTGTTAGAACAATCTGCAAGTTTGCCCGGGAGTGTTGAATTTTCAAGAACTGATTTTCTTCTTGTCAGTTCTCTTGCACGTCTGGCGGCTTCTCTTGCTCGTTGAGCCTGCAATGTTTTTTCTAAGATAGTCTTTGCAATCTTAGGGTTAAATTCGAGCCATTCCTGTAGTTTTTCTTTAACTGCATCCTGAACTGCACCCATAGCTTCCTGAGACCCTAATTTTTCCTTGGTTTGGCCTTCAAATTCAGGATTTGGAATTTTTACCGAAACAATTGCCGTCAATCCTTCGCGGACATCTTCTCCGGAAAGGTTCTGGTCAGAGTCTTTAAGTATGTTATTTTTTCTTGCGTAATCATTAAAAACACGTGTAATAGAGTTTCTGAAACCGGTTAAGTGTGTTCCGCCCGAATGAGTGTTAATGTTGTTTGCAAATGAAAGAACACTTTCGTTATAGGCGTCTGTATATTGCATAGCAACTTCGACCTGCATTGTGTCAACAACTTTATCAATATAAATAGGTTTGTCATGGAGAACGGTTTTGTTTTTATTTAAGAATTCAACGTAGCTTCCGATACCTCCGACGTAGTGAAATACTTCTTCAGAGCCTGTTGCATCAACATGGAAAATAATTTTCAAGCCTTTGTTTAAGAAAGCCATTTCACGAAGTCTGTTTGCAATTACATCGCAGTCGATTTCTGTTGTTTCCGTGAAAATTTCAGGGTCAGGCCAGAAAGTAGTTTTTGTCCCTGTTTTATCTGTGGCAGCACCTTTTTCAACAGGTGCAACAGGTTCGCCTCTCATGTATTCCTGTTTCCAGATAAAGCCCTGTCTTGAAACTTCTACAATATATTTTTCGGAAAGAGCGTTAACAACTGACGCACCAACGCCGTGAAGGCCACCTGAGACTTTATAGCCGCCGTCACCGAATTTCCCGCCTGCGTGAAGAACCGTATGAACGATTTCTAATGCGGATTTACCTGTCTCAGGTTTAATATCAACAGGAATACCGCGGCCATTGTCTTCTACCGTGACGCTGTTATCTTTGTGAACGGTTACATGAATATCCGTACAGAAGCCTGCGAGAGATTCGTCAATTGAGTTATCTACAATTTCGTAAATACAGTGGTGAAGCCCGCGCTGTGAAGTTGAACCGATATACATACCAGGTCTCATTCTTACTGCTTCCAGCCCTTCAAGTACACGAATATTGCTGGCATCGTAACTTGCAGAGGTTTTAGTTTCAATAGCCTCATTATTATCAGGAATATCCACTACTTCAACTTTCTCAATCTGAGTAGTTACGTCTTGAGTTCCGTCAGTCATTTATAAATTTCTCCCCTTATTAAAAAATCTTTTACTATACCAGAATTATAGCATAAACATTTATTTTTGGCCATTTTATGACGAATGTGAACGTAATATTTATTGAAAATTTACATAAAAGCGGTTATAATGGTAAAGTAATAACTAAAAGGAGGTAGATATGGAAAAGTTAATGATAGCGCGGATTTCGGGGGGGGGGGCAGTGTAGAAGCCTCTCAGGAAAAGGGTTTACATTAGCAGAGGTCTTAATCACATTAGGGATTATCGGAATTGTGGCTTCTATGACTTTGCCGACGATAGTGCAGAAATATAGAAATCATGTTGTTGAAACTCGATTGAAAAAGTTTTATACAATATTTAACCAGGCTATACGACTTGCAGAGGCTGAATATGGTGATAAAAAAGATTGGTTTATTGATGCGTCCGGTGTTGATTTAGATGAAGATGGTAATCCGATTGAGGATAGTGCAAAAATAGATTTGTGGTTTAAAACATACTTATCAAATTTTATTGTGTTAAATAAGAAAATAGATACGCGCGGGCAGATATTATATTATCTCGCGGATGGTACGGCATTTCAGTTAGGTACCGATGGTAATCCTTCGTTGCGCGATATTTTGTTTTATCCGGGTAATCCTGAAAAATGTGTCGGTTCATTAAATGAAACCAGAGGTGTTTGTGCCTTTTGGTTTGAATATTGTCCGAGTTGTACGGGTGGAGATTGGAAGTTTCTTTACGATAAGGGGTTAGAACCCGGTAAATATGCATGGGATGGAACTTTAAATGATTTGCTGCATGATTCCTTAAGGGGATGTGCTGAAGTTGCGCAAGGCGGTAACTATTGTACTGCTTTTATTCAATATAATGGATGGAAAATTACTAAGGATTATCCTAGAAAAGTACGATATTAATTAGCTTGTTGTCCAATTTAAATTATCTAATAAATTTCCTATAATTTTTTCGTAATTTAATAAAGGAGATTTTTTATGTCTAAACCTATTTCAAAAGCAATTTACAAAATTGCGGAAAAAAATGATTCTTACAAAGTTGTTCTTTTTACAAATTATTTGAAAATTGACGGAGAACTTTATACAAAAGATTCTAAATGTGATGAGTGCCATGAAGATATTTTGCCTTTACAAAATGCTCTTGTCTGCCGTTTAAAAGATTATTGTGAATGTGATGATGATAATTGCGACTGTAATGATTATGTATGTTTTCGTTACGACTGGTTGAACGTTAATATTGATGAAATTGTTGCATTCAGTATTCTTCAATAAAAAAACACCCTTTACTAAAGGGTGTTTTTTTAGCTTTACGTAAACAAAACTATTTAAGTCTTACGTTAACTGAAGAACCTTTTTTAGAAATTTCTACTTTGTCTTCTCTTGCTAACCAGCCAAGACCTAAATCTGCAAAGTTTCCTTTAAGATCTAATTCTTTTTTAATTTTTGAGAATGTAGCTTCCCCGTTGTTGTTCAAATAGTTGTAAATTTGTCCTGCTGACATTCCGATTTGTTCTTGTAATTCTTGCATTTCTACCTCCTACTTTTCCTTGCAATGCTTAGTAAAATTTGAATTATCTTCTATGCTTAAATACTAGACTAAATTTTAAAAAAATGCAATAGTTTAACAGTATTAAATTATTTGTAGTTTTTACACTTATTTTTGTGATAAAATACATTAAAAAGAGGATTGTTTTTTGTGATTATAGACGGAAGTGTTTCATCGGATAAAACGCAGGTTTTGATTGAAAAGTACGCAGCTCTTCTTAACGGTGGAGTTGATGCTTCCAGAATACTTGTGCTTGTCCAGAATTCTAATCTTAAAAATAAATTTATTGATGAAACATTAAAAAAACTTGAGATAGATTCGTTTGAAAAATTGAAAGTATATTCGTTTTTCGGACTGGTTTACAATTCTATAATTGATAATTGGGCGTTTATTGAAAATGGTAATCCGTTTAAAGATAATCCGAAAATTTTACCAAACCTTGCGGGACTGGAAGTTTCGCAATTCGTTTTGAAAGATATTCTAAAAGGCATTCCGTTTAAAGGTTACAATTCAAAAAAATCCTTGCTTCATCAATTGTTCAGAAGGTATGCTTTAATTGTCCAGAATAATTTGAGTGATGATGAAGTTGGGTGGCGTGCCGGAGTTTTGGAGGAAAGTTTTTCCGAAGACGCGAAGGCTGCTTTAAAAAAACTTCTTGCAAAAACTCTTTATCTAAGAGATTTTGATTATTTAAGACAGGGGCTTGTATTTAATTATATTTATAAAAATAC
>ERZ779843.4203-NODE-4203-length-11215-cov-3.451165_pt1 | contig 11215 bp, 7 predicted proteins | sample MGYA00511560_ERZ779843 | MGnify/ENA primary metagenome ERZ779843 (study PRJEB29588, sample SAMEA2158062) | human gut metagenome | biome: human gut; feature: human-associated habitat; material: faeces | place: Denmark | collected 2008/2010 ... | reverse complement strand
GCCAACATTTTGCATCCGAAATCCGAACCGTATCTCTGCTTGCAATCTTGCGTATTTCTCCACCATTTCAATCTCATCAAACACATATGCAACCGGACTCACTCGCATTGCCGCCCCATTCCCATAACTATTATTAGGCATTGGTATTTTTTCTGTATCTTCATATTTACAAATCCAGTCAATATACATCAAACCATATGCTTTATCTGGATATTTCTCGGTAAACTCGTAAAATTTTTTCGCCAATAAATATTTATGCTCACCATTGCCCAACGAAACCTTTCCATATTCTATAGTCCATTCTGCCAACGCAAAAGTCAATACTGAATCATCCGTAAAATGATCCTCATCATGAATCAAGTAAATTTCTTTATCTTTAACTCCAAATTCATATGTGGATCCTAATATATCTCCAAAAATTGCACCTATCATCTTCTCCACCTCGTTTTTTTTATAAATAGGTCTACTGCATCAGAACAATCCTACATTCACTTTGAATTCCCTGTACATCTCTGTTTCTGATTCCCCCACAGTTATAATTCAAACCTTTTACTTGTCACCCCAAAGCGTCTTAGCTCCAAACCTTCAAGTGTTTCTATATGAAACTCATGAGCCGGCATTTCTAGCTCCAGCCATTGCAACATTGGCAAATTCACTTTTAATGATCTAAGATACCAATCCGTTCTTTCTTGTTCATATTCTCTTGGTACAAATAATTTTAGCCTTTCGATACTCGGAATAGAAAAAATCTCCAATATTCCCGGATCTTTCCCCATATCTTCAATGAATAACTCCGAAAGATTTCCCAAATTTCTTAACCCTCTCAGACTACTTAGACAGCAATGTTTTAGTGTTAAGCTTTTAAGTTCTGACATTTTTGAAATTGTTTCAATTAATTCTTTCTGCATTCCCACAACTTCCAAATATCTTATGCTCTTTATTTTTTGTAACGATGAAAAGTCCTCAACTTTTGTTAAACGCAAATTCAACGCTTGCAATTTAGAGCATTTTTCTAGACTTTGAAAATTCTTTAGCTCCCCACCAATTAAATTTAATTTACACAGATTCGGCGCTTTCTCAACCGCACTCAAATCTTGCAGATGGTACGCAGTTATTTCAATAATTTGATTATTGGAATTTTCTTTCGTTAATATGATTGGTTCTTTTTTACTACTTGACATATATATTCTTCACTTCCTGTATACTTATATTTATTTCTTTGCACAATTACTCTCTTAGTTTCTTATTGGAGAGTCTTGGATATAACGGATATGCAAATACTATTAGACAGTTCCTACTTTTTTCTTGTGCATACGTCCTTTTTTTAGTATATCATTATAAAATGCAAGGACAATATCTCCACCATAAAACACCTCCTGGTTTTTCCACTGTATGAGGTGTTTTCTCATAAATCGAGAAACATATTCTTCAAACATTTCAGTCTCAAAAAAGTATGTATACTCAAAAACACCTATAGTATCTATCCTTTTTACATTCATTTCTGATTCTTTTGATCCATAATACTTAATCTCAACTTTCAATCTTCCCTGGTTTTTTGTTCGAAACTCCGTTTCAAACACATAATTCATCCAATCGTAATCCGACAAAGTAAGTTTTGTATTTATTCGATCTTCAAAAGGGATGTTTTTGAATACAATATCATCCATCACTACAAACTGTAAATCTAATATTTTTGAATCTTTCATTTTCACTACCTCCCCTAATTCGCTTTTTCTTTCTTGGTTTCCCTGGTCCATACTTATACTCTAGCTCACAGCATGGGACAAAAAAGGGATATCTTCAATCACTAACATGAGAAACACAAAACCTGCCCCAGATATAGCCAACTATGCTATATCCAGGGCAGGTAAAACTGTCGTATTTTTAGAGAAAAATGTCAAAAGGACAACTTATACATCCTATAATTAACTCTGGATTACTATCCTTCTTTCATACTGTTTGCCAATTTATCTGCAGAAATCCAGCCTGATGGATGAGCTATGTTTACAAATACAACCTTTGTATTATCACTTTGAATTTCATATTTTTTGAATTCATTCGCTTCTATACCAAGTGCTTTCATAAGTCTTTCAAAATAACCTTTTCCCCCACATACAAAAACCGTTACTTTTTCTCTTTGATTTGTAAGTAATTCAATTTCTTTTAAAATATATTCTCTGTACTCTTTCGCATAATTGATCACCGCATTCTCATCATACCCTTTTGTGCTGAAAGTCCCTCCTCTCTTATTTACATTCATATACGCTGCTTTTGAAGTGAAAATAAACTCCTCTTTTTCTTCTAAGCCAAAATATTGTTTCATAGCATTATTTATTTTTGTTAACATTAACGACGTTTTCGTTAAGCCGAACGCAAAACCAAGTGAAATTCGGGCTATGCCGAGGCGGAAAAACGGCCGTAGACAACCAAACCTAAAACTTTCAAAAAAACGAAACCCGACGAATGAACCACCGCATGAATCTCTGATCCGAGGGTCGGGCAACCCGGCCGGATCGCTTCTCGACCCACTTGTTCGAATGACAACCCAACGTTTTCGCTAAGCCAAATGGGCAGAGCCGCGCTTGCGCGAGCTTTGCCATGGCGAGAAAACGACTGTTGAAAACGAACCATTTCGTTAAGCCGAGTGCAATCGAGCCTGCTCGAATTGCCGAGGCGAGAAATGGACGAAAGAAATTCAACGTTTTCGCTAAGCCGAATGGGCAGAGCCGCGCTTGCGCGAGCCGTGCCATGGCGAGAAACGGACGAAAGAAATCCAACTTAAACACTTACCATTTAACCTTACACCAATGAAAAAACTGCTACACCCGTTAACGAGACTGCTGCTGGCAGTCGGTCTCTCTGCATTCAGTGTAGTCGCATTCGCCCAAAAGACCGCCGTGAACGGAATCGTCACCGATGCGGAAGGGGCGCCGCTGGTCGGAGCGACCGTAATCGTCATGCAGAATGCCCGGCCCGAGGGGGGGGGGAACTACGACCAACACCGAAGGTAAATTTACCGTAAACGCCTCCCAAGGCCAACAACTGGCGGTTTCCTACATCGGGTATCGGGAAGCGACCGTAGAGGTCACCTCGAAAACCTTTTACGAGATCGCTCTTCAAAGCGACAGCGAACAGATCGACGATGTCGTCGTCGTCGGTTACGGCACCCAGAAAAAAGTCAACGTCACGGGTTCGGTATCGACGATCGATGCCTCGACCTTCGAAAAGCGTCCGGTCGTTTCGGCATCGGTCGCCTTGCAGGGTATGGCTCCGGGCGTGACCGTCACCACGCCGTCGGGCGCCCCGGGTGCCGACGGTGGTGCCATCCGCATCCGCGGTATCAATTCGTTCGGCGGCAGCTCGACCGCCCCGCTGGTGCTCATCGACGGGATCGAGGGCAGTCTGGACAGCGTCGATCCCGTACTCATCGAATCCATCTCCATCCTCAAAGACGCAGCGTCGTCGTCGATCTACGGTTCGCGCGCGGCCAACGGCGTCATTCTGGTGACGACCAAACGCAGCTCGACCGAACGCTTCACCGTCACCTACAAGGGAACCGTCGGCTGGCAGTCGCCTACCGACCTGCCCGAAACGGTCAACGCACTCGAATACCGCGAGCTGACCAACGCCATGAACCTGCAAGACGGCAACGCCCCGACCTACGACGACGAGTCGATGGCGCTTTACCGCAAGAACATGGGCAAGGATCCCGACCTCTATCCCAATACCGACTGGCAGGATGCCGTCCTCACCGGCTCGGGCCTCTCGCACAGCCACACCGTTTCGCTCGGCATCGGCAGCGAACGCGTGCGGATGCTCACCACGCTGGGCTATGTCGATCAGAACGGTATCATCGAGACTACCGATTTCCAGCGCTACACGTTCCGCAACAACGCCGACGTCAAGTTCAACGACAAGCTGTCGATGAAACTCGATCTCTCGTTCTCGAACGGCGACCGCCGCTCGTCGCCCTACCAGGGAACGATCTTCAACTACATGAACACCCGTTCGGCCGACATCCCCAACCAGTTCTCGACGGGACTCTACAACGGCCTGGGCCTGCAAGGCAACAACCCCGTAGCGCTGATGCTCGAAGGCGGCCAGAACAAGAACAATACACTGCGTCTGTCGGGGGCGATCACGCTGACCTACGAACCGGTCGAATGGCTCTCGCTGCAAGGAATGCTGGCACCGCGCTACGCGACCACCAACAAACACAACTGGAAGAAGCCCGTCACGACCTATCAGGACATGGAGGGTACGGCCACGCTCACCTCCACTCCCTACGCCACGCTCACCGAATCGGGATCGCGCGCCTTCTACGGCAACTACAACTTCCTGATGACCTTCAAGAAGAATTTCAGCGGCCATGACCTGAAACTCATCCTCGGCGCCGAACGCAACACCTACGACTACAAGTACCTTTCGGCCTACCGACAGGTCTTCAACTACCCCGACTACGATCAGATCGACGTGGGCGAGATCGAGAACATGGACAACAGCGGCCACCGCTACGAATGGGCCATCCAATCCTACTTCGGCCGTCTGAACTACAACTTCAAGGAGCGCTACCTGCTCGAAGCCAACCTGCGTATCGACGGTTCGTCGCGTTTCAGCAAATCCAACCGCTGGGGTTACTTCCCGTCGGTATCGGGCGCCTGGCGCATCTCGGAGGAGCCGTTCATGGAGAACGCCAAGCACATCCTCGACGGGTTGAAAATCCGTGCATCCTACGGAACGCTGGGTAACCAGAACCTCGCCGGCGGCGATGCGGCCAGCTACTATCCCACCACGCCGAACCTCGCGCTGGGGCATATTTCGATGAACGGCACGCCGGCGTCGCTCGTAACGCTCAACACACTGGCCAACCCCGACATCAAGTGGGAGACCACGACGATGCTCGACGTGGGCGTCGACGTCACGCTCTTCTCGAAACTCAACATCACGGCCGACTGGTACCGCAAGAACACCGACGACATCCTGATGAAACTCGACATTCCGGCCGGCGTGGGTCTGAACGCCCCCTACCAGAACGCCGGCAAGGTACGCAACACCGGCTGGGAACTCAGCATCGGGTACAACAACCGCTGGCGCGACTTCACCTTCGGCGTACAGGCCAACGTCTCGGACGTCAAGAACGAGATCGTCGACATGCGCGGCAAAACCTCGACCAGCGGCGTACTGCGCAATCAGGAGGGCTATTCGATCGGCAGCATCTACGCCCTCGAAAGCCTCGGCATCATCCGCACGCAGGAGGAGGCCGACTGGGTTAACGCCAACTGCCCGCAATTCAAGGAGACGGTTCAGATCGGCGACATCCGTTATGCCGACATCGACGGCAGCAACACGATCGACGAAAACGACAAGACCATCGTCGGCAGCACGATCCCCCGCTACACGTACAGTCTCAATCTCGACTTCGGCTGGAAGGGGCTTCGCCTGAGCATGCTGTTCCAGGGCGTCGGCAAGACGGACGGTTATCTGAACACCTACTACGTCATGCCGAGCAACCAGGGCGGTACGTTCCGCAAGGAGCACATCGACTTCGCCTGCGCCGCGAATCCCGGCGGCGTGACGCCCCGTCTGACGAGCGCCAACAAGAACAACTGGTACGACTCGTCGTTCTGGATGAAGAGCGCCGCCTACCTGCGTCTGAAAAACATCCAACTCGGCTACGACCTGCCCAAAAGCTGGATGCGCAAGATCGGACTCAAATCGGCCTACGTCTACGTCAACGCGCAGAACCTCTTCACGGCTACCAATTTCTGGGACGGTTACGATCCCGAAGTGGGTTACGACGGCGACGCCAGCGGCGATTTCGACCTCGTCAAACTCGGTTCGGCGAACAACTATCCCCAGGTAAAACTTGTCACGATCGGACTCGATCTCAAATTCTAATGCGGAAACCAACCATGAAAAAGATCATATTAGGTGCAGCGCTGTGCGGACTCCTCGCCGCAGGCTGCTCGCTCGACAAGAGCTATCTCAACGGCCCGAACGCATTGACCTTCCCCGCATCCAAAGCGGAGGTGGAGGCGGGCGTATTCGCCGCCTACAAGGGTCTGACGCTGATCGACGCCTCCTCGACGCCCTTCCCCGGCATCCAGGACAACGCCAGCGACATCGGCGCATCGCGTCTCAACGCCGCCAACTACAACTACCAGCAGCAGTCGAAACTTCCCACCGACAACGCATGGGTCGAAAAGGTCTACAACAACATCTACAAGACCGCGGCCCGCGCCAACCTCGTGCTCGACGGCATCGACAAGGTGCGCGATCTGATGAGCGAACAGGAGTACAACATGTACAAGGCCGAACTGCTGCTCACGCGCGCCTACGTCTACGAATGGGGCTGCCAGCTCTACGGCGACATTCCCTACATCGATCACGTGCTGGGGCTGGGCGACAGCTATACCCGCACGCCGCGCGCCGAAGTCATCGACAAGATTCTCAACGAGGATCTCAAAGACGAGATGCTCGACTTCCTGCCGCTGCGGCACAACAAGGCGACCTACGGCTCGACCCGTCTGGGCCGCGTGGGCGCCTACGGACTCAAAGCCCGCATCTGCCTGAACTGGGGATTCTTCGAAGAGGCCGCCAAATACGCCGACAAGGCGCTCACGCTGGCCAAGGATGCCGGCTACGCCCTCGAACCCTACGATACGCGCTTCTGCGGCGAAGACTACACCAAGGGCGAACCCAGTGCGACGAACCTCTTCGGCCTGAGCGGCCACGCCAACAGCGACGAATGGATCTGGGCCTTGCAGTACAACGCCATGATATCGGGCAACCAGCACAACGCCGGATACTACGCCGCACCGCGCATCGCCGGAGGCTGCTCTTATTTCAGCCCCACGCAGATGTTCATCGACGCGATCCAGTGCACCGACGGCAAATCGATCGCCGAATCGCCGCTGTTCGACTACAAGGAGCCCTGGAAAAACCGCGATCCCCGTCTCGACCTCTTCTGCGTGCGGCCGGGTTCGCGCGTGCTGGGAATGCAGTTCGAAACCAACCCCTCGGTTCAGAAGATCATGAACTACAACGACAAGGAGGAGGGTGTGCTGGTGGCCAATTCGGAGGCCTACGGCACCAAGTCGGAGTACGGCGCCAACGGATCGAAGGGCCCCTGCGGCTATCTGTGGCGCAAATACCTCGACATCGAGGAGTACAGGACCAACAACGGATTCGGCACCAAGTCGGTCTGCACGCTGAGCTATCCGCTCATGCGTCTGGCCGAATTGTACCTGATCCGCGCCGAGGCCAACATCGAATGGGCGGGCGGCGATCTGGGCGTCGCCAAAGCCGACATCGAGACCATCCGCGGCCGCGCCCACATGCCCGTACTGACGGTATCGGACCGCAACGGGCTGCGTTCGGCACTGCGTTACGAGCGCATGGTCGAGTTGTGCAACGAAGGATTCCGCTGGTTCGACATCCGACGCTGGGGCATTGCCGAAGAGGTGATTTCGGGAACGCTCTACGCTCCGGCATCGGACGGTTCGATGTCGAACGCCATTCCTACGATCGACGAAAACTGGCACGTGACCTACAAGGGCGATACCTTCGACGGAAAGAAGATCAATCTGCGCAAATTCATCGACATGGCCTTCGACCCGATGAAGGACTACCTGTGGCCGATTCCCGAAAGCGAGCGCATCGCCCTGCCGCAGATCACGCAAAACCCCGGCTACGCGGGTTTCGCAGCGGAATAACCGATTCAAACATGCTGATATGACTTCGATACTGAAATACCTGAACCGCGCATTGCTCGTGCTGCTGCTCGCCGCTTTCGCCGCCTGCTCAGACAACGAGGGCGGAAACGAATCGAACGGCAATGGCGACGACGGCAATACCGAAACGCCCGCCGACGGCGACACCTACGGCTACATCAAGGATACGAACGGCAATTCCGTCGAAGGGGTGGTCGTAAGCGACGGATACTCCTGTACGGCCACCGACGCCGAAGGGCGTTACGCACTCACGCGCAACGCCGACGCGGGCTTCGTCTTCTATTCGCTGCCGTCGGCTTACAAGGTGAGCGTCGACAAGACCTACAAACTCCCCCGCTTCTTCGCCCGGCTCCAAGCCGGAACGGCGCGCTACGACTTCACGCTCGAAGCGCTCGCCGCACCCGAAAAGCGGTTCGACCTGATCTGCATCGGCGATCCCCAGATCAACGAGGCGTCGCATGCCGTGCGTTTCAAGGAGGAGGCCGGAAGAGAGATCCGCGAATATGCGGCCTCGGCCGGCGTTCCCTGCTACGGCATCACGCTGGGCGACCACGTCAACAACAAATGGACGCTGTTCACCAACATGGTCGTCGCCCTGCAACCGGAGCAGACGGGAGTGCCCGTCTTCGCCACGATCGGAAACCACGACCACGAATTCCCGACGGCCGACGAAAAGGCGGCACGGGCGAAATACGAGAGTTATTTCGGGCCGGTCGACTACTCGTTCAACCGCGGCGACGTACACGTGGTCTCGATGGACAACGTCATCCACAGCTGCAAGGCCAGCGCCGACTACGAAGGCGGATTCACCGCCGCACAGTACGAATGGCTCAAACAGGATCTGAGTTTCGTGCCGAAGGACAAGATGGTGATCCTCTGCGTACATATTCCGTTCCGCGGCGGCTGGGGCACGAACAGCGCGCACGCCGATGCGGACAAATACTACGACGAGGTGCTGGATCTGCTGTCGCAGTACGAATATGCGGCGATCATGTCGGCCCACACCCACTCGAACATCAACTACATCCACCGAAAGAACGGCAAGGAGATCTTCGAGCATGTCACGGGCACCACGTGCGGCGCATGGTGGCGTTCGACCGTCTGCACCGAGGGTACGCCCATCGGATTCGGCCTCTACCGGATCGACGACAACCGCATGGAGGAGTGGGCCTACCGTTCGGTTCGTCACGACGAACAGTTCCAGATCCGCCTCTACCGCGCCTCCGACACCTTTGTCGGCGGTGCCAAATACCGTTTCAAACAGACGGGCGCCGACCAGATCGTAGCCAACATCTGGAACTGGGATCCTTCGTGGACGGTCAACGTCTACGAAAACGACGTACTGAGCGGCCAGATGACACGCAACTCCGACATAGACGCATGGACCGTAGCCTACCATATCGGGTTGCTGAACAACACGGACAGCTACCGCAAGTCGTCCGACCACATGTTCCACTACACGCTCAAAAACCCCGCTGCGGCCGTGCGCGTCGAGGCGATCGACCGCTTCGGCAACAAGTACGAACAGACGGTCTTCACCGATCCGGCGGAGCACCCCGGCGATTTCCATGCCGATTTCTAACATTCAAACCGACGAAACCTACACACCTATGAAAAAGTATCTGTTTCTTACGCTCCTCGCCGCGGCATTTCTGGCAGGAGGGGGATGTTCTTCCAGCGATGACGACGGATGGGGAGTCATCGAACTGGCCAGCCCGAAACTGAAAGTCACCACCGAACTGGCGACAGCGACCGTCACGTGGGACGCCGTCGCGAAGACCGCCGGCTACGCCTATGCACTGGACGGCGCCGCGGACTATACTTCGGTCGACGCAGCCACGACCACCGTAACGCTTACTGCACTTGCGGAGGGCGGCCACACCTTCCGACTCAAAGCCGTCGGCGATCTCGACCACACGACCGATTCGGCCGAACGGACGATCGACTTCGAGATCGATCCCACGCTTCCGCAACCCGCGCCCACCTACGTCAAGGGCGACGAGACCGGCAGCGTCGTCGTCTCGTGGCCGGCCGTCAAGGGCGCTGCGGGCTACGCCTACAAGTTCGGCGAAGCCGCATCGTTCACAGAGGTCGGCGCCGACGTGCTCTCCGTCACGCAGAAGGGTCTCAGCGCCGAAGAGCCGATCCGCTTCACGATGTACGCCGTCGGACAACTGCCCGACTCGAAGGATTCGGAACCGGTAAGCCTCACCTTCCAGCTCGTCGACACCTCGGAGGGCGTCTGGGTTCGCAAGAGCAACGGCGAACTGTTCGAACTGACCGAAAGCGAAGCGAAGATCTACACGGGGACGGTCTCCGTCAGCGCCGCCGATTCGTTCGAGATACTCGTCGAGAACGTTCCCCACGGCTTCCTGTCGTACAGCGGCAACGGCGGCGTGGGTACGGTCAACAACGATCGGGCATGCGTCCCCTTCTACACCTATCCCGCAGCCGAATACTACGTTCGCCGCAGTCTGGGCCGCATGGCCTCCGATCCGCTCAACAAGTTCTGGATCAATCTGACGGCCGACGCCCGAATCGACCTGCGCATCGACTGCACGCAGGATCCGTTCTGCTACGACCTGCAACTCGTCGAAGCCGATGATCCCGCGTTGATACTGGCCCAATATTTCGACCTGATGGTCTACGGCGGCGACTGGATCCAGACCGGCAAGAACGCCAAAAGCGGTCGTATGGGGCAATCGACCGACACGGCTCTGATCGACGGTACCGAACCGGGCGAGAAGGAGGCGTCGTATACCACTTTCGGCGCCAAGATCGCCTCGGAAGGCGAGGCATCGCCGGCCTATCTGGCCAATCGCGGACTGACGGGCTGGGGAATCGCCCACTGTTTCGAATTCCCGGGTTACATCCGTCTCTCGAATACGGCCAACTCCTCGGGGAACATGTACGGGATCCTGACCACTCCCAAACTCACGGCGCTGAGCGGCCCGACGAGCATCACGCTCACCTTCGACGCCGTGCGGTTCGCCTCGACGTCCGATATTCCCGTCAAGGTGCTGGGCGCGGGAACCATAAAGACAGCCAGCGTGCGTATCGAGGAAGGGACGGCCGAAACGGCCATTACCCCCGCAGCCGACGGACAGTCGATCGCCATCACGTCGACGCACTGTCCCAAACATGCCAACGACGACTTCAAGAAGTGGTCCTGCTTCACGCTCACGATCGACGGTGCGACGGCCGAGACGCAGATCCGCTGGGACACGACCGGCGTGGGCGCCGAGAGCAAGGACGGTCGCATCTGCCTGGACAACATCGCGATCCGCAAGAACTGACGAACGAATTGCATAACCGGCGATCGGCAGGCTGTCCCTGCCTGCCGATCGTTTTTCGAACCATCCGATCATGAAACACATCGTTTTCTTCCTGACAGCGGCGCTTCTGCTCAATGCATCGTGCGGCAGCAGCGACGAGGGCGGCAAAACGGATCCGCCCGCCGCCCCCGGACCCCTCGCCCCCAC
>ERZ779843.4195-NODE-4195-length-11246-cov-5.320525_pt1 | contig 11246 bp, 10 predicted proteins | sample MGYA00511560_ERZ779843 | MGnify/ENA primary metagenome ERZ779843 (study PRJEB29588, sample SAMEA2158062) | human gut metagenome | biome: human gut; feature: human-associated habitat; material: faeces | place: Denmark | collected 2008/2010 ... | reverse complement strand
GATTTCCGGCGCAAAGCCGGGGATGCTGGCGTTCGTGGGCGTGGGCACGGGAAATGTGAATCACGTCGGGCTGGTGACGGAGCGGGGCACGGTCATCCACTCAAGCAAGAGCCGGGGCGGCGTGGTCGAAACCGCGCTGACGGCGAAGGCAGGGTGGAACGGGCTGGGGATGCATCGGATGATTGAGGCAGAAGGAAGCGGAGACAAAAGCGCGGGCGGCGAACGGGCGGGAAGCGCCGAATATGGGCACGTCATCGTCTGCGCAGGGGGCGGTCTTCGGATGCGGGTAAAGCCGAACGGGCGATACATGCAGATGATCCCGGACGGAACGCGGCTTGCCGTGCTGGAGGAAAAGGACGGCTGGCTGCGCACGGTATATCGGGGACACACGGGCTGGATCAGCGGGACATACTGCTGCAAGGCCGGAGAGGATTAAAGAGGGGGAACACAGATGGAAGAAAAGACGATGCAGGTGATGAAGGGCGTGAAGCCGAATGTGGTGAACTGGATCGGTGCGCTGATTGGCGCGGCGCTGGCGTGGTGGACGGGTCTGCCGCCGCTGGCGCAGGCGCTGCTCATCGTGCAGGGCGCGGACATCCTGACCGGGCTGCTGTGCGCGGTGACGGGGAAATCCCGCAAGACGGAGAGCGGGAAGGTCTCCTCCGGTGCGCTGCTGATGGGCGTGATGAAAAAGGGGCTTGAGTGGCTGGTCGTCGGCGTTTGCGTGAGCGTAGGCAACGGGCTGGGCATGACGAGCGTCTGCGGCGCGGCGATGACCTACATGATCGCTACGGAGTTGGTGAGCCTCATTGAGAATTTGGAGATTTTCGGGCTGAATGTGCCGCTGCTGGGGAAACTGCTGGACGTGGCGCAGGGAGACGGCGAGGAACGGGACTAAAAAAGGCTTTCGGGGGAGGAAAAAGAAAAAACGCACATCCGGCGAGATGGCGCGAGTTTGAGGCGGAAAACGAAGAGATCTTAGGATTCGAACCATTAAACGAAAAAAAGGGTTGACAAAATCGTCCGGCTATTCTATAATAGGTTTCGCTGGTTCAAGCAGACTGGAGAGATGGCCGAGTGGTTTATGGCGCTGGTCTTGAAAACCAGTGATACCGCAAGGTACCGGGGGTTCGAATCCCTCTCTCTCCGCCATTTTTTATGGCGAATTTCATAGCGTATCGGTCATGCAGAAGTACCCAAGAGGCCGAAGGGGCTCCCCTGCTAAGGGAGTAGGCTGCGGTAAGCGGCGCGAGGGTTCAAATCCCTCCTTCTGCGCCAAGAAAGAGACTTTGAGAAATCAGAGTCTCTTTTGTTATGCAAGGGAAATAGGACGAGAAGGGATTTGAACCGACCGGGAGTGAATAAGGCCGCAGTGCGGCCTTAGAGCCGGTCGGACCGACGAGCGGCGAGCGAGGAGAACCAAATCCCTCCTTCTGCGCCAAGAAAGAGACTTTGAGAAATCAGAGTCTCTTTTGTTATGCAAGGGAAATAGGACGAGAAGGGATTTGAACCGACCGGGAGTGAATAAGGCCGCAGTGCGGCCTTAGAGCCGGTCGGACCGACGAGCGGCGAGCGAGGAGAACCAAATCCCTCCTTCTGCGCCATAGTAAGTACGAGCTTTTTGATACAAAGGCTGGTACTTTTCTTTTACCCCATGGTGGCTCAAAAGCCCTTATGGCAAAGGGTTTTCAGACATTTTCTTGAAAAGGCATCCCGAGACAATCATCATTCCGATCACGCAAACAGGCGCGGAAGGCAGAATCGCTTTCCGCGCCTGTATTTTTTTACCCCATTTCAGTCGAAATGGCACATTTTTGAGTTTTACCAAATGGTGTACCTAGAGCTTCTTTTGCCGCCTGGTCTTCTCGGATATTTTCTCCGCGTGAGCGTGAACACGTATCGAGAAGGACGTCGGGGACAAGATGGATGTTTCTCTGCGCGAAACGGGCTTGGGCGGCATCGCCGGAACGCCGAGCGGCGTGAAAATTGCCGACGAATTGAGATTGGCATACGACCGTCTGAATGGATAAAAAGAAAACTGCGCGCTTTGAACGGTTGAGGATGAGGAGAACGTGGAACAGGAAAATCAGTTAAAGGCCGCATAAGAAAAATTCCGTCAGAGACAGTGATAAGACTCTGGCGGAATTTTTTCGTTATGGCGGATGATCTTGTTCGGCGCTTCATTTCGTCGGCATAAAAGCAACTAACGGCAACGAATGTTGCGAGCACCGGATACGGGCTTAATCATCACGGTAATTGGCGGCATAAACGATTCTTCCTTGGCATGTGAAATGGTACGGCTCTATTATGGCATATCCCTCAAGAACGATAAAACGAAAAAGTAGCCGAAGAAGAATGATACAGTTTATGATACGTGAAATTGTGCATATAAACGGGTGCGTGTTCAGAAAAACGGACAAATAAGCAGAAAAAACGGTTGAAAAATCATGCAACACGCATATATAATAAAACTAGCAAACGCCGAACGGAATCATCGGCGAAAAAAACAGGAGGTAAACTGATATGAAGAGGATCTTTGCTATGCTGTTGTGCGCGCTGCTCGTGTGCGGTATGGTTGCCGCGGTGGCTGAAGAGCCTGCGGCGACCGGCAAGCTGGTTCTGTACAGCCCGCTGACCACGTCCATGATCGAAAACATGCTGGCGATGTTTGAGGCGGATACCGGCATCAAGACCGAGTGCCTGGCAATGGGCACGGGCGACGCGCTCAAGCGCATCGCGGCTGAAAGCGAGAAGCCGCAGTGCGACATTCTCTGGTCCGGCACGATCGGCACTGTCAAGAACAGCAGCCAGTATTTCCAGGATTATACCTGCGTGAACGAGGATGCGTTCTACGACGAATACAAGAACGTGGAAGGCAACCTGACCCGCTTTGACTGCGTGCCTTCCGTCATCATGATCAACACCGATCTGATCGGCGACATCGAGATCAACGGCTACGCGGATCTGCTCAATCCGGCGCTGAAGGGCAAGATCGTTTTCGCTGATCCGCAGGCGTCTTCCTCGTCCTTCGAGCATCTGGTCAATATGCTCTACGCGATGGGCACCGACGGACAGCCGAACGGCTGGGATTATGTGAAGGAATTCTGCAAGCAGCTGCCCAACGGCTGCGTGAACAGCTCTTCCGCCGTGTACAAGGGCGTTGCGGACGGCGAATACACCGTCGGCCTGACCTTCGAGCAGGGTGCCGCGACGTATGTGTCTCAGGGCAACATCAAGGTCGTTTACATGAATGAAGGCGTTATCATCCGCGGCGACGGCGTGTACATCGTCAAGGATTGCCCGAACGTTGTCAGCGCCCGCGCGTTCCTGGATTGGCTGACCGGATACGACGCGCAGGTTTACATGAATGAAACGCAGTTCCGCCGCACCATCCGCAAGGACGTGCCGGAAACCAACGCGATGCAGAGCATGTCTTCCATCAACGTCATCAAGGATGATGAGACGGTTGCCTCCGAGCACAAGCGGGAATGGATCGAAATGTTCCAGGAAGCGCTCGTGGACGCCGCTGAGTAATCCGCCGAACGGATTGAATACGGCATAAACTTTGGAGAAGCTGTCGTGCGGCAGCCCGATCGGGCAAGCTGTCCGGCAGCTTCCTTTTTAGAAAAATGAAGGGGCAGGCTTTCAGAAAGAACGATATAAACCCTGCCCGAACCATGAAATGAGGTGTGCGAACGATGAGCGTTGCAATAAAGGTCGACCATGTGTGCAAAAAATATGGCGATAATATCATCATTCCGGATTTGACGGCCAATATCAAGAACGGCGAGTTTTTTACGCTGCTCGGCCCGAGTGGCTGCGGCAAGACGACGCTGCTGCGCATGATCGCAGGCTTTAACAGCATTGAGGCGGGCACGATTTCCTTTGGCGATCAGGTCATCAACGAGCTTCCGACCCACCAGCGCAATATCGGCATGGTGTTTCAGAGCTATGCGATTTTCCCGCATCTGACCGTGCGCCAGAACGTTGAATACGGCCTGAAGATTCGAAAGCTGCCCAGGGATGAGATGAAAAAGCGCGTGGATGAGATGTTGAAGCTCGTTCGCATCGACGAGTATCAGGATCGCCTGCCGGAGCGCCTTTCCGGCGGCCAGCAGCAGCGCGTCGCGCTTGCGCGCGCCATCGTGATCCATCCGCAGGTTTTGCTGATGGATGAGCCGCTTTCCAACCTGGACGCCAAGCTGCGCATCGAAATGCGCACCGTCATTCGCGATATTCAGCGGCAGGTCGGCATTACGACCGTATATGTCACTCATGACCAGGAAGAGGCGCTGGCGATTTCCGATCGCATCGCCGTTATCAACCATGGCGTGATTCAGCAGATCGGAACGCCGCACCACATTTACAGCCGCCCGGCCAATGTGTTTGTCGCCACGTTTATCGGGCATTCCAATTTGTTCTACGCGACGCTCAGCAAGAAAAACGGAAAGACGGAGATTGTCTTCCGCGACGGCTGCCGGCTGGAGATGAACAACCTGATCGACGACTGCAAGGACGGGCAGGAAGTGATCGTCGGCGTTCGCCCGGAGGAATTCTATGTCAGCGACAAGGGCTTGGCCTGTAAGGTGGAAAATACGACGTTCCTTGGCCGATACAGCAACTACTTCCTCAAGTTTGCGGACGGAATCTGCGTGCCGGATCAGCCGAGCCTGGAATTTTCGCAGGATCTGGGACACACGCAGGAGCTGTATCGTATGGGCGATACGCTCAAGCTGGTGCCGGACGCCCAAAAGATCAACGTTTTTACCGCCGATATGGAGCATAGCCTGATCAAGGATGTGATTTGCTATGAAGAAGCGTAAACTGCAATTTGATTTCTGGACGGTGGTCACGATCGGTATCATCGCGGTGTTTGCGCTGTTTCTGATCTATCCGCTGATTTCGCTGTTCATCGACGGCTTTCTCAAGGAGGGAACGGGCGAATTTACGATGGCCAATTTCCAGAAATTCTTTGGAAAGAAGTTTTATTATCGCTCGCTGCTCAATTCCCTGAAGCTGACGGTTTGCGTCACGATTTGCTCGCTGGTGATCGGCGTGCCGCTGGCGTATTTTATGTCCTTCTATAAGATTCGGGGAAAGGGTATCGTTGAAATCCTGATTATCATCTCGATGATGAGCCCGAACTTCATCGGCGCGTATTCGTGGATTCTTTTGCTGGGACGCAGCGGCGTCATCACCACGTTCCTTTCCAATGTGTTTGGAATCAAGATGCCGTCGATTTACGGCTTCGGCGGGATGCTGCTGGTGTTCACCCTCAAACTCTATCCGTTTATTTACATGTATGTCAGCGGCGCGCTCAAGAAGATCGACGTGGCGGTTTGCGAGGCGGCCGAGAGCCTTGGCTGCTACGGCATTCGCAAGGTGTTTACGGTTGTGATGCCGCTGGTGATGCCGACGGCCATCGCATCCGCGCTGCTGGTGTTCATGAATTGTATGGCGGATTTTGGCACGCCCGCATTAATCGGTGAAGGATTTGACGTTTTGCCGACGAAAATCTATATTGAGTTTGTCGGCGAATCCGGAGGCTCGGCCTACTTTGCCTCGGCGATGGCGTCCATCATGGTGGTCATCACAGCGGTGCTGTTCCTGATGCAGAAATGGTATGTGAACAAAAAGAGCTTTACAATGAGCGCTATGCGGCCCATTCAGCCCGAACGGGCGCGCGGCGTCAAGAATGTGCTGATGCACGTGTTCACATACATCCTCGTCGTGTTCTCCGTGCTGCCGCATCTGGTGATTGTCTGGACGTCGTTCCGAAAGACGGAGATCCAGTATTTCGTGGACGGCTATTCGCTTGAAAGCTACACCAAGGTTTTCGGCACGGCGTGGTCGGCCATTCGCAACACCTACTTGTACTGCATCATTGCGCTGGCGATTATTGTGGTGCTGGGCATGTTCATCGCGTATCTCTCCGTGAGAAGGAAGAGCCCGCTGACCAGCTTGATCGATACCATAGCGATGTTCCCGTACATCGTTCCGGGTTCCGTTCTGGGTATTACGCTGCTGCTGGCGTTCAACGGCAAGGGCGACCCGATGATTCTATCCGGAACGGCGACGATTATGATCATTTCACTGGTCATTCGCCGCCTCGCCTACACGCTGCGCTCCAGCTCTGCGATTCTCTACCAGATCAGTCCGAGCGTGGAAGAGGCCGCGATTTCGCTGGGCGATTCGCCGATGAAGGCGTTCTTCAAGGTGACGGCTAAAATGATGCTGCCGGGCGTTGTTTCCGGCGCGATTCTGAGTTGGATTACGCTGATTAACGAACTGAGTTCGTCCGTCATGCTCTATACCAGCAGAACCAGAACGATGTCCGTCGCGATTTATAACGAGGTCATCCGCGCGAGCTACGGCACGGCGGCGGCGCTGGCGACCATTCTGACCTGTACGACGGTCATTTCGCTGCTCGTCTTCTTCAAGATCAGCGGCAGCAGAGACGTTACGATGTAATGCGAATAAAGGGGCAGGGACATGAACGTGCAGAAGAAGCAAACGCGCTTTCGCGATGATTTGAGGCGGCTTCTGCTGATTTATGCCCTGCTCCCGCTTTTTTGCGCGCTGCTGGTGGTGTTCGCCGTGATGGGCGGGCTATTATTCATCAGCAACATCATCCATCGTACGGATGAAGATCGAATACAGGCGGCCGAGGCTTTTTCCTCGGAGCTGGAGACGATCGAGGATATCCTCTTGAACATGCAGGACGCGCTGAGCCCCGAAGTCTATGAGCAGAGCGTCAGCGAGCGCGCGGAGATCAACGGGCGCTTGTATCGCCGGATCAACGGCATGGCGTCAAGGCCGCAGGCGTTGATTTATGACGAGAGCGAGCAGGCGGTCTTTACATCCGGCGGCGACGCATCTTTGACGGATACCGTCCGCTGGCAGTTCCTGCACAACATTCCGGATCGACGCGGCGAAACCGCCTCTCAGGTGCTGCGCGGCGGTGAGCCCTGCCTGCTGATGGGCGCGCGGCTGTTTGACGAGGCAGGGGAGCCGAATGGCTATCTGTGCATGGCGATGACGGAGAACGGTTTCCGCAAAACCGTTGCCAGCAACGTGGACGATGTGCTGATTACCGATCGGTTTGACACGGTTTTTGTCGGCGGTGCGCATGTTTTTACGGGCAAATTCAACAAGCTGGAGGCGGACGTTCGGCAGGCGAACGGCATCAAGGATACGCCGTGGGGGCTGTATTACATCAGTTCGGAAGCCTGTGGAACATACAGGGTGTACGCGGCGCTTCCCTGCGGGGACGTTTTGCGCACGGCACGGTTTTTGCTGCTCATGGTGCTGCTGTTCTTTGCGGCGATGATTGCCGCGATTCAGATCAGCACCAAACGGGTTGCGCAGGAAAAAACGCGGGTGATCGACGAAATTGCGACGGCGTGCGATCTCGTCAGCCACGGCAACCTGAATACGGAATTGACCATCAGCAGCCACGACGAATTTCAGGTCATCGCGCAGGCCTACAACACCATGCTTGAAAACGTCCGGAAATCCATGGAAAAGAGCGTAAAGCTGGGGCGGGATACGGCCGTGGCGCAGATTCGGCAGATGGAAAGCCAGTTCAACCCGCATTTCCTGTTTAACACGCTGGAAAACATCCGGTTTATGGTTCGGCTCGATCCGGGTGCGGCGGATGCGGCGATGGTTCAGCTTGCGCAGCTTATGCGCTATTCGATCAAGCAGGAGGGCATGACCGTCTCTTTGAAGGAAGATCTCCGATACATTGAGAGCTACATGAGCATCCTCAAAATGCGCTTTGGCAGTCGGCTTTCGTATGAAACGCGGATTCCGGATGAATTGATGCGGCGGCGCATCCCGAAGCTGATCGTTCAGCCAATTTTGGAAAACGCCGTCAAATACGGCATGGAGAAAAAGCGCGAACTGAAAATCGAAATTGAGGCGCGATGCGTCGGCGAACGGCTGGAGATTTCCATTCGGGATAATGGGCCGGGCATCGAGCCGGAAGTGATGGAAACGCTGACGCGGTATATGGAAAACCCGGATATGGAACGCAGAACGAGCTTCGGTCTGATGAACGTACACGACCGGCTTCGGTTGATGTACGGCGAGCGCTACGGCATATGCATCCAAACGCAACAAGGCCGGACGACGGAAGTGGTTTTGAGTCTTCCGGGAGGAGAGGGTGAGACGGAATGATTCTGCGGGTGATGATCGTCGAGGATGAGGATATGATCCGTAACGGGCTGGTCAAGACGCTGCCGTGGGCCGATATGGGCTGCACGGTCATCGGCAGCGCGGGCGATGGAAAAAGCGGGCTGGAACAGATCATCGAAAGACGCCCGGACGTCGTCATCACGGATATACGCATGCCGGAGATGGACGGCTTTGAAATGCTGGAACGCGCACTGGCCGTCTATCGTTTTCACATCATCATCTTTACAAGCTATGCTGAATTTGATTATGCGCAGAAGGCGATTTCCATACATGCGTATGATTATCTGCTCAAGCCGTTGGATGAAAAGCGGCTGGCGGAGCTGCTGGCGCGCATTCGGGAAACGGAGGAGCCCCAGGAACAGCTCGAAACGCCCGGCTCGTTTTCGGCGGAAGAATTGCTCAAGCGACTTGCGTATACGGATGAATATGTCGAAACGGCGCTGCGCAGGATTGTGGCTGCCAGCGATACGAAGCTCTCCATCGAGGAATTGGCTGACGAGATGATGATTTCCGCCAGTTACCTGAGCCGCCGGTTTAAGCAAAGTACGGGGCAAACCTTTTTGGATACGCTCAATACGCAGCGCGTCAAACGCGCGGCCGCTCTGCTCAAAAACGGCGGAAGAACGTCGGAAGTCGCGGAAAAGACCGGATTCAGCGATTATAAGCATTTTTGCGCCGTGTTCAAGCGCTATACGGGCATGACGCCGCGGGATTTTGGAAAGCGGAAGTGACGGAAAAGGGAAACAGATGGAAGAGGATGACGAGTCAATGACTCGGACATCCTTTTTTCGACGTATCTGCATAAGAAGCGTAGAAAAACAGAATTTGATTATGAAAAAATCCGAACCCATTTCCAATTTGGAAAATCGAACAGATTCGCTCTCTGGAAGCGTCCGTAGACGTTTTCGATACCCGCCTGACGCTGGTGCGGAAAGGATATGAGCAAGATCAAGCTCCTGCTGGATGTGGTGCAGGATGTACGTGCATTGGCGGATAGCCTTCAGGCCGTTGCGGATTTCATTCAGTTAAGCACGGCATCGCCGGAGGAAACGTCCGCACAGCCGGTTGACAGTACGCCGCCCAAGCACACCGCGCCTCAAATCACTATCGATCAGGTGCGCACGCTGCTGGCTGAAAAGAGCGGCGAGGGCAAGACGCAGGCCGTCAAGGCACTTTTGTATAAGTACGACGCAGGCAAGCTCTCCGGGGTGAAGCCGGAGGATTACGCCGCGCTCATGGAGGAGGCAAGGAAACTGTAATGCACATGGAGGGAGGGGCTTTAGCCCCGAGTAGGCTTGAGCACGCCGCATCTGCGGCGGCGCAGAGCCGTAGCCACGCGCAAGCAAAAGCGCAGGGCGTGGCCGACAAAACACATGCAAGATTTTCTCCCTCGGCGGCCAACCGCCGCATCCATTGCCCGCCTTCCCTGCTGCTGGAAGAGCAGTTTGAAGAAGGCGAGAGCGTATACGCCGCCGAGGGCACGGCGGGTCACGCGCTGGCCGAGCACCTGATTCGCAAGCACTTAAAGCAGCGCACCACCCGGCCCACGTCCGAATACTACAAGGACGAGCTGCTGGAAGCGGTGGACGAGTATGTGTCCTTCGTCATTGGCGAAATTGAGGACGCTCGCCGGGAATGCCAAAGCCCCGTACTGCTGGTGGAACAGCGCATCGACGCTTCCGAGTATGTGGACGGCTGCTTCGGCACAGCGGACATGGTCATCATCACCGATAAAGTAGCCCACGTCATTGACCTGAAGCTGGGCAAGGGCGTGGAGGTTCACGCGGAGGAAAACCCGCAGCTTATGTTAAGCATTAACAGTTCTTGGCGATAAAGCAGATCAAGATAGCTTAGATTAATAGGAGCGGCTATGAGTTCATGTCATAGCCGCTCCTATACACTCATGGAGTTAAATAAAAACACTCCGTGGTTTCCCCTTGTGCATTTGTCTTGCTACCATAAAAATAGAGACCGTACCCCTGCTGCTGATTCCAAGTCCCGGCATAATGGAAAGCATAGGGATCGTCTTCATCCGGGTACATCCAGACGCGCCACTCTGGCGGGTTGGTATCATCGACAATGTTCAAATCAAAATTGGCGAGCAAGATTATGTCAGGCAGGTTTCCTCCGTAATCCTGCGAGTAATCATATTCTTTTGAAAAGCGGAGGTTAACAAGCATAAATTCATCATCAAGGATCAGAAACGAACCGGATTCCACCAACATGGGTTCGTCGCCCCAATAGTCGGTTTCTATGCGGTAGTTGTTTTCGAGGTCAATTTTGAATGTGACATCGTGTTCGCTTCTGGACAGGAAAGGGGACAGTTCGGAATCACATGGAAAACTGAGGGGGGATTCTGCAACAGCTGCCAGGGTCAGTAACGATAACATACAGAACAGAATCAAACACCGTTTCAAGAACATATTCCAGTCATCTCCTTTGATTGCTTTATAAAATTATTATACCCCTAAACCTCATTCACAGCAATAATTTTTCAAGTTTACTTGTTTTCTGGATTCCAGTTTTTGGAGTACTATACACTTCATATTATATAACGAGTTAACCCGCGAGTAAATTCCATTACGTTGCGTAAATGCAATTATTCAGAAGGAGCGATTTGTATAGCGCTGACATATAAGCAGGGCAAGCAGATTCAGGCGCTGCGAGGCAGGAATCTGGGCTACCGGGCGATTGCGGCACAGTCCTCGTAGCGGCACACCGGGCTGACCACCTCCGCCGAGGGGGCGGTGACCGAGCCGTCGCGCTCGACCGTCCAGTGCCGCCCGTCGGGCATGGGCACCTTCCAGTCGTCAAGGTGGAGGCCGATGTGCCGCGCCGTCGTGCCGAAGTGCGCGGCGATGGCCTTGGCGGTACGTTCCCGGCCTATGCCGGTGGTTTCAATCTCGATACCGAAAGTCTGGTTTTTCATGGGGTGCGCTCCTTTCGCTTGGTCGCTTCGTTTTCCGGCGGGGCTTTTCGCCCGCCCCGCCCGGCGTGACACATTCATCACTCTGTGCCGCCGAAGAAGCAACCCGACCGAAGCAACA
>ERZ779843.4189-NODE-4189-length-11249-cov-3.313561_pt1 | contig 11249 bp, 6 predicted proteins | sample MGYA00511560_ERZ779843 | MGnify/ENA primary metagenome ERZ779843 (study PRJEB29588, sample SAMEA2158062) | human gut metagenome | biome: human gut; feature: human-associated habitat; material: faeces | place: Denmark | collected 2008/2010 ... | reverse complement strand
AGTACTGCGGTGCAGTCCGTGGGAGGATAGGCCGTTCCGCTCATGCAGGGCGTTTGACCCAAGCAAATCTGAGATGTATCTCAGTGGTTAAAAATTATCTTGAAATTCTGCATAGAATCTGGGATAATCTTTGATCGTGACATATGGGAGATTGGCGCAGCGGGAGCGCAGTTGCCTTACAAGCAAACGGTCACAGGTTCAAATCCTGTATCTCCCACCATTAATTACATGCCACGCTTTCGCGTGGCATTTTTATTTCGGGCGTTTAGCTCAGCGGGAGAGCACTTCCTCCACACGGAAGGGGTCATCGGTTCAATCCCGGTAACGCCCACCATAGATTTTTAGCCGAGGTTATTTGTCTCGGCTTTTTTATTGCACGGCAATCGATGACGAAGACCCGGATGGTGTGGTGACTATTACGCTTTCTGCTCCGAGAGCCAGGCTGCTGCGGATGACGCTGCCAACGACGAGGACGCCGCTGGCCAGGATACCGCTGACGATGATGCCAACGCAACTGGTGATGACGCCGACGAGTCGAACATCGCCTCCTCACAGACCGGTGGGGCAATGAATGATGCCGCGATGGTCGGCGTTGGCGGCATCGCGGGCATCTTGACTGCCGCCGCTTCGCCTCCGTCGCACAACTAATTGTTTCTTGCGCTGTCTTTTCATTAAACGTGCTAATAGTTAGACGGACCGGGTTGATCCCGGTCCGTTATCCAAATTTATCTAGTTAAGTGTTGCTATACCGCTTAGACGAGCTGGCATAGCTCTTTGTATAGTTCCCTGACGCTGAAGCGCTCTTCTTGGTTCGCCTTGATTCCCTGATCAGCAAGCTTCAGCAATTTGCATACAGGAACGTTTGGGATTATTTTCGGCTCTTCTTTCATCTTAACCAAGTAAGGCGAATCATTGATCCTCGAAGCAAGTTGGTACGGGGTTTCTAGCGTGAGCAGCAAATGCATTATGCTGCAGAGAGCATAGGTATCGATCGTCTCTGAATGTCGAAGTTCTTCAATGCCCTCTACATCGCGGGTGAGCATTTCAGGTGGGGCATACTCAATTGTTCCGTAACGCCAGATGCCATATTGAGTGGTAGTAAATGGGGAATCTGTTTCAATGTACGAAGCGCTTCCCAGGTCAACGAGACATATATCAAAGCAGCAGGAGTCTACTTGTTGCTGAAGGCTTGCTCTTTCTGTTCTGATAATGATATTGCGCGGTGATAGATCGCGGTGCACGAAGGCACCCTTAAGTGATTTGGCATTGAGGAGTATTTTTAGGACCGCTTTGGCAATTGCGGCAACCGTAATGGGCTCGATCCCAATACACGCATCAAGGTCTACATGGGGAAGTAAGTCTATTGTTGCTGCCAGCGTGACCCCTTCAATATACTCTCTGACGATAATTGGCTTGCCCTTGGCGTTCCCTAGCCCAAATATGCGGGGAAAACCCTTTAAATGTGAAACCGCCAATGAACTGCGAAATTCTTCCATGGTAAGCAGTGTTTGAACTTCTTCGTATCTTTGCAGCGCTTCTTGAGAGGTTTCCTTGTATTTGATTTCCTTAATGCCGTCTTCGTGGAACAAAGGGGATTTCAGCGCGACTAATTCATTGAGCGTGTTGTAGGCTTTGCGCATAACCATGCTGGTGGAATATGGGGCTTTATTTTCCAGGAAAAATGTTAGAAAACGACGACTCGTTTCTTCCTTTGTGCAGTTTGGGTCCACGAAAGCTGGCGTAAAGGAGTCCAGGGAGAGAATAGATACTCGTTGTTCTAATTGGTTATTGAACCCGAAGCATGGGTCAACTGAATCCAAAACTGCCCTTCTTTCATACAGTGTGATTGATCAATACTGCAATCTGATGAGCCTTGAATGTTGCGCAACAAGGTAATGGGCCCATGTAGCCAGTTAACTATTAATCGGCAATTTTCAGAACAAGAAACCTCGTTGTTTTGCCTAGACAGAGTGTGTCACCATGGCTGATTTTGACGGGGGGGTACTTTTTATTAGCAGATCCTTGCGGTTCTATCTCAGTGATAGATTTATCGGCCCCTGAAATTAGAGTAGTGCCGTTTGTCGATCCTAATCCCTGAGCATACCAGGCGCTTCCGTCTTCGAAAATGCGAAGATGTTTTCTGGAAACATCAATATCGACATCATTGATGCTGTTGCTACCTGTTGCCAAGAGCCCGATAGTGGTTCCTTCCTCGGAGGTAGAGAGAGGGTATATAGGAGAGCACGCAACCTCGTTATCGATCCTGATTAGCCCAAGTTTTATGGGGCTGTCAGCGGATTTGGTTGTGTGCTTTGGTTGCGCTAGTGTTGGCTGAAGCGTTGAAAATGTGAATGAAAGCTTCTTCCCATGAAACTGTGCGTTGTTCTTGCCGCAATTTCGGGATCTGCGAGGCATCCAGTAGTCAGAAACATCATCACCAAAAGCACGGCCTTATCGGATGTTTCCGACATAGGTGATGCGTTGATTCTGCGAATAACGTTGGCATACAGATTTCCATCAAGGGAATAGTGCCTGAGAAGAGCCCCCATTTCCTTTGCCGCTACACCACCGTAGTGCTCTATAACCTCGTGGTACGCACAGGGTTTGGCTAAATTGGAAACGATTTTGCTTGTTATTGTTTGGGCGCTTTGATGAAAGTCGCCAAAAAACTCAGGATGTACCTGGCTTGGGGTTGCGTGGACGATCTGCCTTGATAAAAAGGTTCTTTCATTAATTCGATCACGGGGCGCACCGTTGCTGCACAGAGTTCGACCGGTAAGGAGCTCGCTTGCAGCTTCTTTATTGGTGATGCCGCCAAAGCTGCGGAGATCAGAATACATATAGGAACTCGGTGTGTGCATCTATATCCTTGTCCGGTGCGCAATATCGCTGCAAGTTAAAACGATAAAAACGGTTACTATCTGCACGTAATTCATATTCTAACTTAGAAATACGAGGTCAATGCCATTATCTCTGAATAGTTTTAACGGGTAAACCTCTCAGTTGCGCATGTTGTGCACAAAGCAAATCGGTAACTAATGTTGCGCAACGGATCCTTTTCAAACTGCCTTTAAATAGCGAATGCATAAAAAGGATAACTAGTCTGACGCGTAAGAGCGCGGGCTAATGCAGTGCGAAAAGGAGAATAAATGAAGGATTTGCGTTCTAAGAAAGCAATTGCGGCAAGCCTGAGCTTGACGCTTGCTCTTGGTAGCGTGCCTGCAGTAGCATTGGCCGATGACGCCGATGAGAATAGCGAGGGAGCTACTTCCGAGCAGTCTGCCCAGGCCGAGCTTTCGTTTTCGGCAAATGGTGGACAGTTCACCGATGGCAGCACTGGAGTAACCGTCAAGGCGAACGAGGACGGAAGCATCAATGCTCCTACGCCTACTCGTGCGGGCTATACTTTCAAGGGTTGGTACTCTCAGTCCAGCATGGATGGCATTCCTGAGAATTATCAGCAGTATTACAAGCTCGATCCTTCTTCCGCCAAGGCAGGCAGCTGGTTTGCTGCATGGGAAAAGAACGCAGAGGTTCAGGCTCAGAGTGTTGAGGTTGTAAGCTTCTTCCAGGGCGGCGAACGTGATGGTTCCAGCGTAACCACTACGATTGACGTTACTGCAGACAGCAGCGTTGCAGATTGCGTTAAGAGCTTCGAAGGGTATACCCCCACAAAGATTGTTTCGGGTGCGGCAACCAGCGAAGAAGAAGTGAACATGACCTCCTCCCTGGAGGGCATCACCACGCTTTATGTGTATTACAAGGCCGACGAGCAGAAAACGGAACAGAACCAGATCAACGTTCTATATGCTGCTAACGGCGGCCAGTTCGTAGACGGCAACGAAACCATGCAGGGCGTTGCCGACGCTGATGGCAAACTCCGTCAGCCTCCTACGCCCACCCGCGATGGCTACACCTTTGCTGGTTGGTACTGGCATGCGGACTACTCCGGCTATACCGACGAGCAGAAGGCTGCCGACAAGGTCGATTTCGATCAGGCGGTTACTGGTCAGACCGTTACGATGTTCGCTCAGTGGACTAAGGATGAAGTACAGAACGAGACCGACGTTCTGTATGTTGCCAATGGCGGCAAGTTCGCTGATGGTCAGGAAGTTCAGCAGGGTCTCACCGACTCCGACGGCATGATGCGCCAGCCCATGACTCCCACACGTGATGGCTATACCTTCGCCGGCTGGTACTGGGTTTCCGACCTGAGCGTCCTCACCGAAGAGCAGAAGGACCTGAACAAGGTCGACTTCACTCAGCCAGTTACCAAGCCTCATGTAACGATGTATGCCCAGTGGGTGAAGAACCAGGACGAAATCAATGTCCTGTACGCTGCTAACGGTGGCCAGTTCGCTGACGGCAACGATACCATGCAGGGCGTTGCCGACTCTGACGGCGTCATGCGCCAGCCCACGGCTCCCACCCGCGAGGGCTACACCTTCGCCGGCTGGTACTGGGTTTCCGACCTCTCCGACCTCACCGACGAGCAGAAGGACCTGAACAAGGTGGACTTCAGCCAGTCAATTGCCGACAAGGACCATGCAACTATCTACGCCCAGTGGACCAAGAACGCCGACCAGAACGAGATCGACGTCCTCTACGCGGCTAACGGCGGCCAGTTCGCCACCGGCGAGACCTTCCAGCAGGGTCTCACCGACTCCGACGGCATGATGCGCCAGCCCGCAGAGCCCACCCGCGATGGCTACACCTTCGACGGCTGGTACTGGCACGCTGACTACTCCGGCTACACCGACGAGCAGAAGGCCGCCGACAAGGTGGACTTCTCCCAGCCCGTGCAGTCCGACGTGAACATCTACGCCCAGTGGACCAAGAACGCCGATGCTCAGGCCGAGCAGATCACCGTTAAGTTTGTTGACAACTTCAACGGGACCGAATCTTCCGCCGAGGTCAAGAAGGGCGAGGCTGTTGCCAAGCCTGCCGACCCCACCTATGACGGTTGGACCTTCGAGGGTTGGTCTTCCACCCTCAAGGACGATGAGGGCAACTGGGAGTACACTCCCGTTGACTTCAGCAAGGCAGTTGAGGATGAAGACCAGGACGGTGTGGTAACCTATTACGCCTTCTACTCCGAGAACCAGGCTGCTGCGGACGACACCGCCAACAGCGAGGAGGCCGCTGGTCAGGATGCCGCTGGCGATGATGCCAACGCAGCTGGTGATGACGCCGACGAGTCGAGCATCGCACCTCAGACCGGTGACGCCACCAACGTTGCCGCAGTCGCTGGTATTGGCGGCATCGCGGGCCTTCTTGCAGCAGCCGCTGCATTGCTTCGCCGCCGTCGCAGCAACTAATAAATGCATACGCTGTCCGTTTGAGGCAGAGGTACTAGCAGGCGAATGGACTGGGTTATTCCCGGTCCATTCGTTTTTTAGTGGGAAAATGAAGCAAACCCGTATTTGAGCTTGCGTTTGATCGCATTGCGCGTGAAGGGAGTTGCCATGACTTTTGTCCTCGGGCTGGCTCAGTGCCGTCATCCTGAAGAAGGCGGTACGGAAGCTGTTTTGGAAATGGCCGAACAATGGTGTGCCGAAGCTTCTCTTCGTGGGGTGGATATCTTGGTGTTCCCCGAGTCGCTTATGACCCGCTATGAACTGGATAAACGGTCGTTCGCTTCTGAGGCCGAGTCAATTGATGGGCCGTTTTGCTGCGGAATGGATGCACTTGCGGCGCGCTATGGCCTTTGGCTTGTATACACCGTGAATGAGCGAAATAATGAGGGGAATCCCTTTAATACGGCTGTTATTACGGGAAGCGATGGGGCTAAGCACGGGGTTTACCGCAAAGTGCATTTGTTCGATACCGATTTCACTAAGGAATCCGATCGTATGGCGGCGGGCTCTGCGTTGTTCGAGCCCATTGATACTCCCTTTGGGCGCATCGGTCTTTCGATTTGCTATGATTTGCGTTTTCCGGAAGTGGCGCGCTTTGCGGCAACGCATGGGTGCCAGCTGTTAATCAATCCTGCTGCCTGGGTAGATGGCCGCTTGAAGGCGGAGCAATGGCGTACGCTTCTTTCGGCGCGCGCCATTGAGAACGAGATCTTCGTTGCGGGCTTAAGTCGCGTTGATAAGGGCTACATCGGGCAAAGTGCCGTGTTTGGGCCTGATGGTGTGATGCTGGCCAGTGGCAGCGTCCGCGAAGAGCTGGTTGCTGCCCGCATAGACCTTTCGGCGATTGACGGAGTTCGCGCAGCCATGCCCGTCCTTGAGCATCGCAGGCCGGAGCTTTATTAGTGGGGTATGGGTGCAGACGCCGTTTTCTCACTAGGCAGGGCTGGGGGGGGGTCGCCCGGCAACTCCATACGATTAGTGCGGGCGGCGCCTCAAAGCTAAAGTGGGAAACGGTACCTGTCCCTATATTCCTACTTTGCCGTTTCAGCAATCAGGGCAGATCGTTCGACTTTTCGTTGCATAGTGTGGAATCGGCGTGTATGGGGCTTTCTTCGCGGATTCGTGGCCGAGATCTGTGGTGATGCGGCATAAAATCACAATGTTTACTAAATAAAACATACGGGAGTCAATAGGCTCTCTTTGGCACTCGTCCGAAACCTACCTCAACTGCACTATTAAGGGAGTTGCTGTGCTTAGCCGCTTTAGCGTAAAGAAGCCATATATCGTTACGGTTGCGGTGATCATCATCCTGATTCTGGGTGGTGTTTCGCTTACCAAGATGAAGACCGACTTGCTGCCCGATATGGATTTGCCCTATCTGGCGGTTATCACCACCGACCCTGGCGCTAGCGCTGAAAAGGTGGAATCCGAAGTTACCGATGTATTGGAAGGCTCGCTTTCGAAAGTAAGCGGTGTTTCCTCCGTCCAAAGCCAAAGTGCTGATAACTATTCCATGATATTCCTCGAGTTCGAGGACGGAAGCGATATGGATTCCGCCATGGTGAAGGCCTCGTCTGCGGTAAACGAGGTTTCTTCCCAGCTGCCTGAAACTGCTGGCAGCCCTAACTACATGGAAATCAGCATGGATATGATGGCAACCTTGTATGTTGCCGCATCCTACGACGACCATGATATTTTCGACACCACTTCGTTGGTGAAAGACAAAGCGGTTCCTGAATTGGAGCGCATTGACGGTGTTGCCGACGTTTCTACGGTTGGGGCGGCGGAAAAATCGGTAGAGGTGCGCCTTTCCGACAGCAAGATTGAAGACATCAACAACAAGCTGCTGGCCAGCGTCAATTCCCAGCTTTACGATGCCAAGAAAAGCATCGATGAAGGTGAGGCGAAGCTGGCTGAAGCGGAGAGCCAGCTAAACAGCCAGAAAGAAGCGCTCGAGCAGAAGCAGCAGGAAACAAGCGATCAGCTTGGTCAGGCAAGCTCTGGCTTAACGCTGGCAATTTCCGGGAAAACCAGCGAGATCACTTCGCTGCAGGCGGAGATCGGAGCGCTGAAGGCCGTCGATCCTAGCGGCGCGAACCCCCAGGTTCAGGCGAAAATTGGGCAGCTTGTGCAGAAGGCGCAAACGGTAACGGGAGAACTTGAAGCCTACCAAAAGCAGCTTGCCGAAGTGCAATCGGGCTCTATTACCGCAGCAACGCAGTTCGGCAGCGCCAGCGCTCAGTTTGCCAGCGCCCAACAGACCATCGACTCCAACAAACAACAGCTGACGGATGCCCGTTCTCAGTACGAAAGCTCGCGTGAAGAGGCTCTTTCCAAAGCGAATGTCGATGCCTTGGTGGACAAGGAAACGCTAGCAGGCATTATTAAAGCCCAGGATTTTTCGATGCCGGCTGGCTATCTTGATAGCGGCTCGGACGATCAGTGGCTGTTGCGTGTGGGCGACAACATCTCTTCCATTTCCGACCTGCGCTCGCTTTTGCTCGCCGACATCGATGGGGTGGGTGAAATCCGCCTTGCCGATGTTGCCGACATCACCGAAGTTGACAATGTCGGAGATCAGTACATGCGTATCAACGCCAAAGATGGCGTATTGCTTTCGGTGTTCAAGAATTCCACTGCTTCTACGAGCGAAGTTTCCGCAGATACCCGAGCAGCGCTTACCAAAATTGAGCAGGCCAATCCCGGCTTGCATCTAACTGTGGTGAGTGACCAGGGGTCTTTCATTGCGCTGTACATCAACTCTATTTTGCAGTCGCTGCTTTTGGGCGCGCTTCTTGCCGTGGTGGTGCTCATCGTTTTCCTTCGCGATTGGCGCCCCACGCTCATCATGGCTTTCAGCATTCCCTTCTCAGTGCTCTGCGCCTTGGTGGTGATGTACTTCTCGGGCATCTCGCTGAACATTATGTCGCTTGGCGGTATTTCCATCGCTATTGGCATGCTGGTAGATAATTCGATTGTTGTGCTGGAGAATATCTATCGCCTGCGCAGCCGCGGCATTCCGCCTGCTCGCGCAGCCGTTCAGGGCGCGAAGCAGATCTCGGGCGCGGTAATTGCTTCCACGCTTACTACCATTTGCGTATTCTTGCCCATCGTGTTTACTACGGGCATGGTGAACCAGCTGATGCTGCCCTTCGCGCTGACCATTGCCTACGTGCTTACTGCGTCGCTGCTTATCGCGTTGACCATGGTTCCCGCTGCCTCTTCGTTCCTGTTCAAGAACTATATTCCTCGCCGCAACAATTGGTTTGAGACGCTGCAGACGAAATATGCTCATTCGCTGGCATTCTTCTTGCGTCATAAGGCGTTGCCTCTTGTGGTGTCGGTAGTGCTTTTGGTTGTTGCAGTGATTGGTGTGGTGAACATGGGTATCACTATGATCCCCACCATGACCTCGAAAACGGCAACGGTGACAGTGACCATGCCTGAAGATACCGACAAGGAGACGGCGTACGCTACGGCGGATAAGGTTATGGACGAAGCCATGGGCATCGACGGAGTGAAATTCGTTGGCGCTATGGACGGAACGTCTTCGACTTCGATGGTTGCGAGTGATATTTCCAGCAGTAGCAGCAGCGACAAGTTCCACCAGGTGTTCACGTTCTACGTACAGACCGACAGTTCAGTGACCACCGAAGGCCAGGTGCTTTCGATTTTGGATCAGCTACAGCAGCGTACTTCTGGCCTGAACTGCGAAGTGATTACCGATGCTTCTTCTTCCGAGGCGATGAGCTCTATGACCGGCAGTGGGCTTTCGCTGAGGATCCAAGGTCCCGATCAGGATGAGCTGGTGCGTATCAGCGAAGATGTGATGGGGATCGTTGGCCAGGTGGAGGGCTATACCGAAATCGAAAACGGCATGGAAGATGCTGCGACCGAGCTTCACCTGGTTGTCGATTGCGACAAGCTTACCAAGGACGGCTATACGGTTGCTCAGTTGTATAGCGATTTGGCGAAAAAGCTTTCCGAAAGCGCCGATGCGCCTTCCATGACGCTCGATGGCAGCAAGATGAATGTGTCTGTAGTGGATAAGACAAACCCTGTTACAGCAGACAATCTTCTTGATACCGAGATTGAGATAACCAATCAGCAGACGGGCGATACCACCACGCACAAGCTTCGCGAGTTCGCTAAGGTTGAGCAGGGAGTTGCCTCTCCCACGATGATTCATGTGAACTCAACCCGTGCTATTACGGTGACGGCCGATGTCGAAGATGGTTACAACAATGCTTTGCTTGCGCGCGATCTGCAGACCAAGCTCAAGGATTATCAGCTGCCCGAGGGCTACACCATTCAAACCAGTGGCGAACTGGAAAACATCAACACAATGCTTTCTCAAATGATGCTGCTTCTGATTTTGGGCTTTGTGCTGATTTACCTTGTTATGGTGGCGCAGTTCCAGAGCTTGCTTTCTCCTTTCATCGTGATCTTGACTGTCCCCCTTGCCTTTACCGGCGGTTTGTTCGGTTTGGTGGCAGCCGGCGAACAGTTGAGCATGCTTTCGCTGCTGGGCTTCGCGGTGCTTATGGGCACGGTGGTGAATAACGGCATCGTGTTCGTTGACTATGTGAACCAGCTGCGCCGTGGTGGCCTGTCGAAGCACGATGCCCTGGTGGCTGCGGGACGTACCCGCATGCGCCCCATCATGATGACGGCAATTACCACCATCTTCGCTATGTTGCCGATGGTGTTCAGCGATGCGGTGGGATCGTCGATGCAGCGCGGCATGGCGGTTGTGGTTGTGGGCGGCTTGCTGTACGCCACGTTCATGACGCTGTATGTGGTGCCGGTTATGTACGACATCCTGTATCGTCGCGTTCCTCGCGAGGTTGATTTGGGCGATGAGTCTATCGACGACGATCCAGGCGATGCTCAAGCATATTTGGAGGCAATGCAGAACGCCCGTGCTTTAGCTGGAGTTAAGCCAAGAGTGGCCAATGCAGGTTCGGGAGGGAGTGCCGGAGCAGCTTCGTGACAGGCATGGCTTTCGCAGAGGCAACCATTCACAATCCCCTCATCATTTGGGGTTTCTTTGGGGAAGAAGGAATGAACGTGTTACAGCATTGTGACGTTTTTGCTTGGGTATCCTGCTAGAATAAAGAAAGATAATAAGCGAGGCGCAGGGGCGCTTCGATACTGGGGCCTTTGCCGTATGGCGAAGGAGAAAGAGGGGCGAGAGCTATGAAGCAGTACAGGCGCGTATTTGCAGCACTCGATGGCGGCAGCACTCAGCAGGAAGTAGCCGAGCGCGCAATTCAGATTGCGAAGCTCAACCATGCAGAATTGATGTTCGGCCATGTAGTAGATTCGGTTCCCGATTCCTTGACGGGCACCGACTACAAAGAGCTTGCTGAGACGGTTCGCAACCGTTTGGTCGATTCCTTGGGCGATACGCTGAAGTCAGCCGAGGAAGATCCAGACATCCCTTCCGTAGAGGTTGTCGTTAAGGTTGGTCGCATTCAGGAAACCATCCATAACCTGATGATCAAGCCGTTCGAGCCCGAGCTGGTTATCTGCGGTGAGCGCGGTCTTTCGAACATCACCTACGTATTCGTTGGCAGCGTTTCCACTTATCTGATCAGGAACCTTCGCTGCGACGTTCTTGTTGTAAAGCAGGATTAGTCGGTTGCGCTGATCTACGATCAGCGCAACATGCTCCTGAGACGCGACGATGCTGCGCGGGATTCTGGCGGCATTTTTGAATAAGACCAGCTACACCGGCACCAGCGGAACGGCGGGGGCGTGGGACTATGTTTCCGTTTCCTGCAATTTTACGGGGAAGCACAACGGGAGGATTGTCGGATTCTTCTGCGGACACAGCCACGGCGACAGCATCGTCACGGCTGAAACGCCTTATCCGGTCGGTACGATCGC
>ERZ779843.4176-NODE-4176-length-11276-cov-2.924071_pt1 | contig 11276 bp, 9 predicted proteins | sample MGYA00511560_ERZ779843 | MGnify/ENA primary metagenome ERZ779843 (study PRJEB29588, sample SAMEA2158062) | human gut metagenome | biome: human gut; feature: human-associated habitat; material: faeces | place: Denmark | collected 2008/2010 ... | reverse complement strand
GTCTGGGAATGGTGTGATCATACCATTGCCCACGGAAAATACGATGCGGGCCGTCACCGGCAACTTGTCTCCGGCCTCAACCGGACGACCGTCGGCCATCACATTCAGCACCAAATCTTTATACTCCGAGTTCCAGTAAATAATCTGTGGTGCCGACAGCCCCAGTCCCTTGACAATTGCCTCGGCCTGACGGTATGAGAGATTTTTGAGCTCGGGCATCGTCACCTTTCTGGGGCTCAACGCATTAATGGTCAGATATATCGTGCGACCGCTTTTCACCGAACTGCTGGCGCGAGGCACCTGGTCGAGCACCACGCCACGAGGTTTCGACTCAATATACATCGAATCGATAACGAGAGAGCGCATTCCATTCTCGGCCAGCGAGGCATCGGCATCGAGATAATACAACCCGCATACGTCGGGCACTTCGACCGATTCGCCATGGCGGGTATAGTGATCGAGCCAAAAATAGAGCGCCACGACAGCCACGACAGCCACCGCCAGCATGATAAGGATATGTAATCCGACCGATAAAAAACGAATGCGCACTTTCACAGCCTCTTATTTTTCATGATAATTGCTGCAAAGATAACATAATTTCAACGGAATTACCGGGCAAAGAGATTTATTTTACCGAAGATTTTCCCGGGAAGTATTTTTGTGAAAAAAGAGTCTCTTCCTTTTTTTATGTAAGAGAAGTAATTATCTTTGCCTTCGACAGCCATCACCCCCGGCAACAGTCGTAAGGGAATGGCTGTTGCCTCGCGACATGGCTCTGCGGCAAGGCTTGTCGTCACATAAAAAACGGTCGAAGGATGAAAAAACAGGTTTCTATTATTTGGCTTATTATCAGTGCCATCCTGGTCATATTCATTGTTGCGCTCCTGACTTACGTCTACCGACAACATTCCGAAATAAAAAACTTCAAGGAACAAGTATACATAGAGAAAGAACGGGAAAAACTGGAAGAGGAATACACAGCCATTTTCCAAGAATACCGACAATATGAGAGCAATCGCATACGGTTCAGCAATGACTCCCTCATCTGGCGACTCGACCGCGAAAAAGCCCGGGTAAAACGTCTGCTCGAAGAGTTGCGCAACCGGAAAAACATCGATGCCCTCACCATCGACTCCCTCCAGGAAGAGTTGAAAAATCTACGCAGCAACATCAAAATCTATCAGTCGGCCATCGACTCTCTGGATAGAGAAAACAAATTGCTGAAAGCTGAAAAAGACGACGCTCTCCTTCGCTACCAAAAAGTTTCACAAGAGGCCTCGCAATTACAGAAAGACAACCACGAACTGAACGAGAAAGTTTCTTTGGCCGCCCGCCTCGATGCTTCGGACATAGAAATATGGACATTAAACAAACGCGGCAGAAAAACCAACGATAAAGACAAAGTGGCCCGTCTGAAAATAAATTTTGTCATCGGCCGCAACGCCATGGCCTCGCACGGAGAAAAAAAAGTTTACGTGTGCATTAAAAAGCCCGATGGTTCAACGCTTGTCAAAGATAGGAGCAACACCTTCTCCGTCGACGGTCGAGAGTGCGACTTTTCCCTGCAACAAATCATCGACTATACCGGCAACAGCGAAAAAATGTACTTTACCTGGAATGTTGAAGAGTACCTTCCACAAGGAGTCTACCAGGTTAATATTTATGCTGACTCCCTACTTCTTGGAGAGCAAACCTTCACCCTCAACGACTAAACTTTCGGCCTCATGCCGACAAAGGGGAGAGTCGCTCATTGTTCATTTGGTTGAATACTATCTTCTATTCGGGCGAAAGAGTAAAAATCTCCGTTTAAGATAAAAACTCTTTCATAAAAAGGATTTTAAAAACCAAACCAATCTTCTATATTTGCCCGTACGAAAAGCGGGTGCCGATTTCCTATTATTTGATCCGAAATAAAATATGCCAAAACACCAAGGTCTCTTTCGGAATGCAAAATAATGAACGACACCCAACAAACATACCCTCCAATTTGTATATAAGAAGACATAACAATACTCAGAAGCAATGAAAAAGCGTATCGTCATCGGAATTCTCGGCCTGCTCGTTGCCCTGTCGGCCCGACCACAGCAACCGCTCACCCTCGATTCCTGCCGGCAGATGGCCTTGCACAACAATAAGCAGCTGCGTATCGCCGAAGCCAAAATCAATGCGGCCCGTAACAACCGCAAAGCCGCATTCTCGGCCTATCTGCCTGCCATCGACGCCAGCGGGGGATATATCTATAACTCTCGCGAGATATCCCTGCTCAACGACAATCTCAAAAGCACCCTGCCTCAAATGGGAACGGCCCTGCAACAATCCATGGCCGCCGTCATGGCAACCAATCCCGCCCTGGGACAGCTGCTGGCTTCGCTCGGGAACATCGACCTGGCCACCCCGCTCAACAACCTCGGGCAACAGATTGTCGACGAATTCCGCACCGACACCCGGAACATGTGGGTAGGCAACATCTCACTCACCCAACCTCTCTACCTCGGAGGCAAGCTGCGGGCCTACAACAAAATCACCCGCTATGCCGAGGAGCTGGCCCAAAGCCAACAAAACACAGCCGCACAAGAGATTGTATATCAGGTCGACGAACTCTACTGGCAAGTCGTCTCACTCACCCACAAGAAGCGACTGGCCGAGAGCTACGCCGCCCTGCTCGACTCGCTGCAATACAACATACGGGCCATGATAGAAGAAGGGGTCGCCACCCAGTCCGACGGACTGACTGTCGCAGTGAAATCCAACGAAGCACAGATTTCCCTCACACAAGTCGACAATGGTCTGAGCCTGGCCAAAATGGTTCTCGCCCAGATGTGCGGCATGCCCATCGACCAAGCCTACACACTGGCCGATGAAACAATGGAACCGGAAACCCACACCGCCGGGCTGCACACTACACTGCCCGACATGGAAAGCGTCTTTGCCAATCGCAGCGAGATACAAAGCCTCACCCTGGCCGGTAAAATTTTTCAGAACAAGCAGAAAATAGCCCTGTCGGGCATGCTGCCTACCGTGGCCCTCACCGGCAACTACATGATTTCCAACCCCAACCTCTTCAACGGCTTTGAAAGAGAATTCAAAGGATTCTTCAACGTAGGCGTATTGGTGCGTATCCCCCTGCTCCACTGGGGCGACAACGTATATAAATATCGCGCCGCCAAATCGGAGAGCCTCATAGCCCGGCTCGAACTCGACGAAGCCAAGGAAAAAATCGAATTGCAGGTAAACCAAGCCACTTTCAAAATCGACGAAGCCGCCAAACGCACCGGCATGACGGCCAAGAATCTTGAAAAAGCCGACGAAAACCTGCGCAATGCTCAAATCGGCTTTGAAGAAGGGGTACTCACCACCGATAATGTACTCGAAGCACAGACGGCCTGGCTCAAAGCCCGTTCGGAATATATCGATGCCCAGATAGAACTCCGACTATGCAAAGTCTACCTGGCCAAGGCTTTGGGCGAAATGAAATACTGAACCTCCCGTAAAACAAAAAACGACATACAATGGATACTCCCAAAAGAGACAAAGAAAAGGGCTTGACCATAGGACTGGTCGCCGTCATCATCGTCATCGTCATTCTGGCTCTTATCGGATTCTTCCTGCTCGAACCGAAAAACGAGACTATTCAGGGACAAGCCGAAGCCACACAGATTCGAATCTCGGGAAAACTCCCGGGCCGCATTGCCGAATACTGGGTCGAAGAGGGTCAGCGCGTACACCAAGGCGACACGCTGGTGCGCATCTCATCGCCCGATGCCGAAGCCAAACTCATGCAGGCCACGGCCATGGAAAATGTCTACAAGGCTACCAACGAGAAAGTAGACAAAGGCGCCCGCAGCGAGGTCATTCAATCGGCTTACGACATGTGGCAACAGGCCCTGGCCGGACTTGAAATAGCCCAGAAATCATTCAACCGCATGGAGGCTCTTTACCTCAAAGGGGTCGTCTCGGCCCAGAAACGCGACGAGGCCGAGGCTCAGTACAAAGCCATGGTCGCCACCGAGAGTGCCGCCCGCTCACAATACGAGATGGTGCGCAAAGGCGCTCAAAGCGAAGACAAAGAGCCTGCTGCCGCCATGGTAACGGCTGCTCAGGGTGGTGTGGAACAGGTGAAATCGGTTCTTGCCGACTCCTATCTGACAGCCCCCATCGATGGCGAGATCTCGGAAATATTCCCCCATGTAAGCGAACTGGTAGGTACCGGCGCCCCCATCATGAACGTTTTACAACTCGACGACATGTGGGTAACCTTCAACGTGCGCGAAGAGTTGCTGCAATACCTGACCATGGGGAAAGAGATTACGGCCCAGATCCCGGCTCTCGGCAACAAGACCGTCACGCTCAAAATTTATTTCATCAAAGATATGGGCACCTACGCCGTATGGCGCGCCACCAAAGCAACCGGCAGCTACGACGCCCGCACATTTGAAATTAAAGCCAGACCTACTCAACCGGTTGAGAATCTGCGGCCGGGTATGTCGGTCCTGATAAAGAAACCGCTCCGATAAAACAGTGCTCGTCATGGGAAGATTCGCAACAGGTCCCAAAATCTTGTGGCAGGTTATCGTCAGGGAGTTGCACCGATTGGTGTCACGCCCCATCTACCTGTTTTCCATCGTCGTCGCGCCGCTGGTAAGCTACGCATTCTTCCTCTCGCTCATGGCCAACGGTCTGCCCGAGGAGTTGCCCACCGCCGTAGTAGACCTCGACCACTCGGCCACGTCGCGCAATCTCACCCGGCAATTTACGACGGTCAGTTCGCTGGCCATAACCACCGAATATGCCAACTTCTCCGAAGCACGAGAAGCCATGCAGAAGGGCGACATCTTCGGATTTGTCATTATCCCACCCTCCTTTGAGGCCGACCTCATGGCCAACCGCCGGCCCGAAATATCATACTATACCACCGATGCCTTCCTCATACCAGGAGCATTGGAATTCCGAAGCTTCAAGACGACAACCACACTGGCCGCTGCCGTGCAACAGACGCTCTTGGCCCGAGGTGAATACGAACGCGACATCTTACCGCAAATACAACCCATCACCGTCGACATGCACCCCTTGGGTAATCCGTGGATAAGCTACTCCATCTACCTCAACAACACCTTTCTTCCGGGAGTGTTGGGAGTCATCATCTTGCTTACCACCATCTTTTCCATAGGATCTGAAATCAAACATGCCACCTCGCGGGAATGGTTAAGAACGGCCGACGACAACATACTGCTGGCTGTCACCGGCAAACTGTTGCCACAGACGTTGCTTTTTTTCATCATGGGTGCATTGTGCCAGTCGCTGTTTTACGGTTATTTCCACTTCCCGTTGCAAAACGGCATCTGGCCCATGCTGGCGGCCATGTTGCTTTTTGTCATGGCCCTGCAAGGGGTGAGCATATTCTTCGTGTGTGTCGCTCCCTCTCTGCGCATCGCCCTGAGCATGGGCGGACTCTTCGGTGTGGTATCGTTCTCACTGGCCGGCATCTCCTTCCCGGCCGAAGCCATGTACCCCACCTTCCACCTGCTCACCGACATTTTGCCGCTGCGGCATTACTTCATCATCTATGCCGACCAGGCGCTCAACGGTGTTCCTCTCTATTACAGCCGTATGCACTATATGGCCCTCTTTATTTATGCACTGCTGGCTCTGCCCTTTCTGCCATTGCTCAAACGGGCACTGCGCAGACAAATCTACGTGGCCTGACTTTTAAGAATGCACTGCAATGGAAAACGGATTTTTCAAATCGATAAAAACGGGATTGGCCGACATAGGCTACATCTGGCGCAAGGAATATATAGCCGTGTTCCGCGACATGGGTGCAATGCTCTTCTTCTTTGCCTTGCCTTTTGCCTACCCGCTGCTCTACGCCTTCATTTATAACCCCGAAGCCGTCTACGACGTGCCACTGGCTGTTGTCGACAACTCCCGCACACAACTGAGCCGGGAGATGTGTCGCCGCATCGATGCCTCGCCCAACACCAAGGTGCTCTCTTACTGCGCCAACCTCGACGAAGCGAAAGATCTCATGTACCGGCGTGACTGTTTCGGCATACTGGAAATTCCGGCCGACTTCGACAAGAAACTGGCCCGCGGCGAACAGAGCCCCGTTGTCTTCTATTCCGACATGAGTCTGCTGCTCAACTATAAAAATTTCCTCATTACCCTCACCGACGTCTCTCTCGACATGGGTCGGGAACTGCAAAGCCGCACCCTCACGGGTGCCACACCGGCCCAAATCGACATGGTTACCGACCCCATACCTTCCTTCTCGTTTACCCTCTACAACCCCACCGGCGGATTTGCCTCGTTCGTAATTCCCGCCCTGCTCATCGTCATCATGCAGCAGAGCCTTATTCTCGGCATCGGTATCTTGGCCGGCGGATTTTACGAACATCGTAAACTGCGGCACTACTACCAATACCGCGAAAAGATACGCAACAATATCCTGCACCTCGTACTTGGCAAAGCCATCTGTTATTACAGCCTCTACATCGTTACAACCATGTACATGCTGCACATCATTCCTTGGTTTTTCGATTACCCGCAACTGGGGAGCCAGTGGGAGATTTACGCCTTCATGGCACCCTTCCTGCTCTCGTCGATATTCTTCGGCATGACCCTGTCGGTATTTGTACGCGAAAGGGAAAGCGTTTTCCTCATCATCGTCTTCACCTCGATGATATTCCTCTTCATCAGCGGCATTACCTGGCCCTATGACCGTATGCCCGTCATTTGGCAGGTGGTGGGCAGCCTCATACCCTCGACATGGGGCGTAGAAGGATTTGTGCGTATGAACACCGAAGGGGCGTCGATTGTAGATGTCAAAGGGCCCTTCCTCCACCTCTGGGGGCTCACGATTTTCTACTTCGCCACCACTTGTATCGCTTACAGCTACCAGATATGGAAAGACAAACAGCGCAACCGTACAGAGGTGGCTTCGGAGACTGAAAGGTAAACGCAGAATCGTCTCTGCTGACCCCGACAGCAATAACACAAAAAAGGAACCGTATCTCCCACTATGTGGGTTGATACGGTTCCTTTTATGAGAGAAAGGCCTTGTGGCACGGCGTAGCGAGGCAAGGAAGAATCGGAAATCGCCCGTTGCGACTTCGAGTGACAGAGGTATGGAAATCGCTACCGGGCAGATATTTTCAGGCCGACGGCGGTAATACCAGGCAGGCAACTGTCGCGCATGCCCTGCTGTATAACGACCCGCCACACACCGGGTTGACCGAAACGCACCAAAGTCTTGAACGGTATTTCCTGCTGCATCTGCACCCCTACGCCCGAACCCAGCCAGCGCCCGTAGGCATCGCACAAGGTGGCATTAAGGGTATCGAGATGCTGTGTACCATCGGGCGAGACGGTAGTGATGAAGAGCCAAAGATTGGCATAGTCATAGTCGTCGGTATAGCGCAACCCCACCTGCATATCGTAGAGGGAGAGGGTGTCGGACACAGGGCACTCTATCTGCACCAGCGAATCGACATACCAACCCTGCGGGTCGATATGTCGATAGCTTTGCACTTCGTTGGGGGCAAACCGGCAACCTGTTGCCAACCCCAGCCACACAACCAGAGCGAGTATAGGCCTACGCATTATTATCAGAAGATTTCTCGGCCGCGGGTTTGGGTCGGGGTGTCTGACGTTCGGGCCCGGCCTCGTTTCCGCGGCGATTGTCGCGCTCGCCACGTTCTGCATTACCTTCGCCGACACGACGGTTTCCCTTTTCAGTACGTTCGACGTTTTCATTGCCACGACGGTTGTCGCGTTCGCGCTCGGCGTTATTTGTCTCGTTTCCATGACGATTGTCGGTCCGACGGGGACTGTTGTTACGGCGGTTATCGTTGCGACGGTTGCCATTGGGACGCTGTGCCTTCTCGCGCTGCTGACTGGCCGGCTGGGCCTCGGTATTCGATGCAGAAGGGGCAGAGGCGGTATTCTCTACACTGGCTGCGGGAGCACCGGAACGGCCGTTCTCGGCCGAGGGGGTGTTCTCACTTCCGTTGCGTTTCTTTTTCTTGCGGTTTCCGGCAGCATTATTCTGACGTCCTTTCTTGTCGAAACGGGTTACGCTGTCTTGTCCTACAACATCTTCAAACTCTTTACGCACCGGTTCTTTTCCGCTCTCGACAACGAGGGTTTCGGGTTTCACACCGCGCTTGTTGAGGGCTATCACCTCAAAGGCCCGGCCGGCATCGATGGTTACCAGGTTGGCAGCCACCTCTTTGGAAGAGGAGTAGGTTATCTGTCGCTTGAATATATCGGTCTTGAAATGGTAGAAGGTACCTTCGAGGGTTTCGAGCGGTATTTCGCGAGAAGGCAAGCGCTTCTGTGCCTCGACATAGGCGTCGACCTCGAAGTTGAGGCAGCATTTGAGTTTGGCACACTGCCCGGCCAACTTCTGTGGGTTGAGCGATATGTCTTGAAAACGGGCGGCACTGGTAGCTACCGACACAAAATTACTCATCCACGACGAGCAGCAGAGCTGCCGACCGCAGGGGCCGATGCCGCCGATGCGTCCGGCCTCCTGTCGAGCACCTATCTGTTTCATCTCGATGCGCACCCGGAAGACTTCGGCCAGCACCTTGATGAGTTGCCGGAAGTCGACCCGGTCGTCGGCGATGTAATAAAAGATGGCTTTGTTGCCGTCGCCCTGATATTCGACATCGCCTATTTTCATGTTGAGGTGGAGGTCCTCGGCTATCTTACGGGCCCGCAGCATAGTGGAGTGTTCTCGGGCCTTGGCTTCACGGTATTTTTCGAGGTCGTTGGGCTTGGCCTTACGGTAAACACGTTTGAGATCGGGATTATCGATCTTCACACCATTCTTGCGCATCTGCAACAGAACCAGACGGCCTGTAAGGGTTACGACACCGATATCGTGACCGGGATTACCTTCTACGGCGACAATGTCGCCCTTTTCGAGACGCAGGTGGACGGAGTTTTTATAGTATCCCTTGCGGGTGTTCTTGAACTGTACCTCTACCATCTCGGTGTCGTCGTGCGACTCGGGAATATCCGACAGCCAGTCGTAGCAATGGAGCTTCCCGCCGCACTGCGCCACTACAATAGCCGACTCGTCGGGCGAGGGCTGTGACTCGGGCGCCGTATTATTGGGGTTTTCGGGTTGTTTACTGTCCATGTTTTCATCTATAAGCCCGCCGGGTGTCCGTAGCCTGTACAAGGCACGGACACCCGGGTATGGGTGATTGGCTGTTTTTTACTTGGCAAAACTTACGGCACGGGTCTCGCGTATGACGGTAATCTTCACCTGTCCGGGATAGGTCATCTCATCTTGAATACGCTTGGCGATTTCGGCCGAGAGGTTTTCTATTTCGGAATCGTCGATTTTATCGGCTCCCACGATGACACGCAATTCACGACCGGCCTGTATGGCGTAGGTTTTGAGCACGCCGGGATAAGAGAGGGCCAACTGTTCGAGGTCGTTGAGGCGCTTGATGTAGGCTTCGACGATTTCGCGACGGGCTCCGGGACGGGCTCCCGATATGGCGTCGCACACCTGAACGATGGGAGCCAGCAGGCTGGTCATCTCGGTCTCGTCGTGGTGGGCACCGATGGCGTTGCATATTTCGGGTTTCTCCTTGTACTTCTCGGCCAGCTTCATTCCCAGCAGGGCGTGCGGCAGTTCGGGCTCATCGTCGGGCACCTTACCTATGTCGTGGAGGAGTCCGGCACGTTTGGCTTTCTTGGGGTTAAGGCCGAGTTCCGAGGCCATGATGGCGCAGAGGTTGGCTGTCTCGCGCGAGTGCTGCAAGAGGTTCTGCCCGTAGGACGAGCGGTATTTCATCTTGCCGACCAGACGGATAAGCTCGGGATGCAGGCCATGGATACCAAGGTCGATGGCAGTACGTTTTCCGGTCTCGACAATCTCTTCTTCGACCTGCTTGCGCACCTTGGCCACCACCTCTTCGATGCGGGCCGGGTGTATGCGACCGTCGGTTACCAGCTGATGAAGGGCCAGCCGGGCAATCTCACGACGCACGGGATCGAAGCCCGACAACACAATGGCTTCGGGGGTGTCGTCGACGATGATTTCGATGCCGGTGGCGGCTTCGAGGGCGCGTATGTTGCGGCCTTCGCGACCGATGATGCGGCCTTTTATCTCGTCGGAATCGATGTGGAACACGGTAACGGAGTTTTCTATGGCCGTCTCGGTGGCAACGCGCTGTATGGTCTTGATGACGATGCTCTTGGCCTCCTTGTTGGCCGTCATGCGGGCTTCGTCCATGATATCATTGATATACGAGGCGGCTTGTGTCTTGGCCTCTTCTTTCAGCGACTCGACCAGGCGGTCTTTGGCCTCTTCGGCCGAGAGACCCGAAATATGTTCCAGTTTCTCGATTTCGGCTTTATGCAGGCGTTCGAGTTCGGCTTTCTTTTTATCCACAACTTCCACCTGAGCGGTGAGACTGGTGCGTATGGCTTCCACTTCGGTTTTCTTGCGTTGAAGCTCTTGCTGTTGCTGGTTCAGTTGCATCTCGCGTTGGCGGGCTTTGGCTTCGGCCGACTGTACTTTACTGCTACGTACAGCCATTTGCTTTTCGAGCTCGGCCTTCATGGAGATAAATTTCTCTTTAACTTCCAGCATCTTGTCTCTTTTTATCGTTTCAGCTTCGGCTCGGGCCTCATCGAGAATCGAACGGGACCGGGCATTGAGACGCACCTTGTAAAGAATCATACACACGACAACTCCCACAATTATGCCTATCAAGGCTCCGACCGACAGTAATGTCATCATTTCCATCTGTTCGTGTTTTTAGGTTAAAAAAAAGCACCGCATCAAGAGAATGATTCTTGTTGCAGTGCAGGATAAAGTATTGTTTTTTGTATAGTTATACACCATCATCGGGGGTAGCCCCGAGCTGTTGCAAATAGCTTTCTAATTCGGTATCGATACGACGTAACTCTTCGGCCAAAAGCCCGGCGTCGTTTGACCTCTTCAAGCGAAGATAATCATACGCAATATCCCAAGCGGCCATCGAGAGCAAATCTTGCAAATCGAGATGTTCACAACTCTCAAAGTGCACCTCATATTGTCCCGCTCTTTTATTTATCAACTCGGCGGCTCTCCGCGCTAGAGGTTCCTGTTCGGCAAGCTTTTCGCGCTCGACATACAGTGTATAAGAGCGGTTGGCTATTGTAACAATTATACGTTGTTTACTTTGTTTATCGTTCATCGCATCTGGTCTATTCGTTCAAAAGAGAGATGCATTTGTCGATTTCCCGCACCAACTTTTCCAATCGGCTGGGGG
>ERZ779843.4159-NODE-4159-length-11309-cov-2.949796_pt1 | contig 11309 bp, 4 predicted proteins | sample MGYA00511560_ERZ779843 | MGnify/ENA primary metagenome ERZ779843 (study PRJEB29588, sample SAMEA2158062) | human gut metagenome | biome: human gut; feature: human-associated habitat; material: faeces | place: Denmark | collected 2008/2010 ... | reverse complement strand
CTATTTTTCTCTGTTCTTGGCAGAAATCTTGTCTCTGCTCACTCTTATGTGAAATGAGGCCTTCTTTTCGGAACGACCAGCGAGCTGAAAGACCTTTCCTTGGAGGCGTTATGTTGCGAATTAATCCATTCATCCGATGATTGTCTCTTTTGCCGACTGCAAGATTTGCAGTCAAGTTTATCTAAAATTTTAATAATAAGCATGTAAAATCGAAATTTCTCTCTGTCGTATTTGAATATTCAGAATATATTTGATACATTTGTCTAGCTGGTGATAGAAGTGCCAATTACCAGAGAAAGTATACATGAGACACATTTGATACATGAATTACAACGATTTAGAGAATGAGATAAGTTATCTCAACGCCACTAAGACCGATATGCACTTTGGCGTTTATGTCAATACTGTGGGGTTTCAAAGTATCAAGGCCGGCGAGCATTATCCGCTTAAAGACCACCCGTCGGGCTATTTCTTTAATGTGGGAAAAGGCCGTGTATTGCAGGAATTTCAGTTGTTGTATATAACTAAAGGGGCCGGGTCGTTTACATCGGAACGTACCCCCATGCAGTCTCTCACAAAAGGTTCTTTGCTTTGCCTCTTTCCCGGCCAGTGGCACACTTATTCTCCGGCAGAGAAAGTAGGTTGGAACGAGTATTACGTAGGATTTAACGGACCCGTTGCTGAATTATGGTTCCGTCAAGCACATATCACAGCCGATACCCCCGTGTTGAAAATCGGCTTTAATGCCGATTTGGTTAAGTTGTTTCAGTCGGCCATAGAAGTGGCAAACAGTGGAAAAAATGCCTCGCAACAATATCTTTCGGGCATAGTCATGCACATACTGGGTCTCATCTGCTACATCTCCAACAATCGTGTTTTTGAAGAAGACAGCATCAGCCAGAAGATTGAACGTTCAAAAATTATCATGATTGAAAATCTATATAAAAATGTCGATGTCGAAGAGTTGGCCGAGAATCTCAATCTCTCGTATAGCTGGTTTAGAAAAGTTTTTAAGGATTACACCGGATATGCCCCTGCCAAGTATTTTCAAGAGTTGAAAATAAAAAAAGCTGAGGATTTGCTCATGCGTACATCGCATTCGGTCAAGGAAATTTCATATATGCTCAATTATAAATCGGCCGAGCATTTCTTTTCCCTCTTCAAGAAGAAAACCGGGTTCACTCCTCTGGAATATCGGAACTATATACGCGGAGGTGAGATCAATGCTTCGCGGCCTTCCCGGCGTGCCGACCTGCCCGATTTACCCGAACCTCCAAAGGAGTTGTTGGAGGAGATGGAGGCTGCCCGTAAAAAGTAGGGTATATTTCTCTATAGAATAAGAGGCGTGCCAAGATATGGCGCGCCTCTTTAATATCATAAGGGTGTTTAGCCTTTTGTAAGTTTTCTGGCAATGAATCTTTTCACTCTCCTTTCTATATTTTTTGAATAAACCGTAAAAACTATAAGAAATACATAGAGTTTTTGCATTGTATATTTAATTGTATTAACTTTTGTTTAAAATTTGGCCTAGGTAAATAACGTTCATCAATTGATATGTAATATTGTCCTATTATGCTTCTATACAGATAATTGATTATTTGTGTCAAATAGATTTAAGATATAGTTTCTCTTACGTAAAAGATTTATATACTATTAATAGATGTGAATAAATAGGGCGACGACAGTAAATGAAGTAATTTTGTACAGAATTTTTTAGATAAAAGAAAGCTTTACGAAAGAGTTTTTTACAGCGGGGCTTTCTTCCATATAAATAGTAAACCTTTATGATAATGAAAAAACTGTATGCGCTGGTAGTATGTTTGTTACTGTGTGTCTCTCTTCCTGCGCGAGCCGAGAGCTATGTACTCGACGATGCAGGAGAACGCGAGTTCTCGACCATCTCTTCGACTGAGTACGATATCAATGGTGAGGCCGGCGTCCTGACCTTTGAAGGAAAATATTCTACCATTATGTGGGTGGGAAGCAGTAGCAACTGTTATCTCGACCAGTATGTAGACGGGGCGTGGATACGGGTTGCCACGCTGGATATGCTCACCCAGGATTGGCAGTCGTTGACCTATACGCTCGACCGTCGGGCTACCAAAATAAAGATGTATACCGAGACGGGAGCTGTCGGCAACAAACACTTCCGCAATGTAAAGGTAACGCGCGCGCGATATATCGAGGCCGAAAACATCAATCTTTCCAGCTTCACCTCGGGCTCGGGTGCCGACGATGTAAAGACCCAGCGTTTCTCGCTGCGTTATTCCAACGCTGCCGCACCCCTCACCGTTTCGTCGAGCAATCCCGCCTTTACGGCATCGATAGGAGCGACGGTTACCGAGCAGGCCGTTACGACGGTCGATGTTACCGTTACTTATGCCCCTTCCGATTTGGCCCGGCACGATGCGACGATAACCGTTACCGACGGTATCGTATCTTTCACGCAAGCCGTGGTGGGCCTTTGCGCCCCGACCAATATCGAGGCCGGTGAGGCTACTTTCCACAAGCTGCCCGTAACCTGGTCTCCGGTCTCCGGTGCCGAGAGCTACACCATACAGATGCGTAACGCCCTTAATGAGGTCGAGGCCGAAGAGACAGTCTCTACCCCCGGCTATACCATGACAGGCCTCACCCCCGACGCCGCCTATTCGGTGCGTGTGTGTGCCAACTATCCCGGCGGGCTCAGTTCTGGCTTTGCTTCGGGGCTGGTCAAGACCGATAGTTACATACCCGCTCCCCAGGATTTTACGGTAGAGACAATCTTTGAGTCGACACCGGTGTCTGCGTCGTGGAGTACCGTCGACGATGTCGTAACATACAGTGTGCGCTTCTACACGGCCGACGGTAATATGGCTGCTGAGGTTACCGACCTCACCGGCTCGTCGGCTTCGCTCGATGTTGACCTCGACCCCACGCTCTCCTATGAGGCCCGGCTGCGCACCGACTATAAGGGATTCTCGTCGGAAGAGGTGTCGTTTACCCCCCGTTGCGTTCCTACCCCCAAAGAGATTTCTTATCAGGTAACCGGCAAGACCGATATCTCTCTGTCGTGGAAGTCGGTGGGTCAAGACCTTACCTATAATGTCGTTGTTGAGAAAACCGAGGGTGCCGAGCCGGTCGATGATGTTACTCTGGCCGACACCACCTATCAGGTGTCGGGTCTTATTCCCGGTACCAACTACACCTTGAAAGTGCGTGCCTTGGCCGACGACGGTGCCACCCCCTTTGCCACGTTGGCCGCCCGCTCATGGGAGCTGGTTCCCCCTTCGACCATTGAGACCTCGGCCGGTGAGACACCATTCTCTCTGCGTGTCGCCTGGAATGCTGTCGAAGAGGCCGATGCCTATACCGTCTCTCTTTATGGCGAAGACGAGGCACTTGTTCGCGATACGGTGGTAGCCGATGTACTCCAACTGCTCTGGGGCAATATCCTCCCGGGAGCCTATACGGTGAAGGTCGCTTCGCAGTGGTCGGGCTTCGTTTTCCTGCCTGCCGAGCAAGCCGCCGTGGTCGAAAAATATTCTTTGCAGGTGCATATCGCCGATACCTCCCGTATGTACGGGCAGGAAAATCCGCAGGAGTATATCTTTGAATATTCGGGCTGGATAGGCGAGCATACTTCGGTGGCGCAAGATCCCGAGGTGGTAACCACAGCCGTACCCTCGTCGCCTGCCGGCGATTATGAACTCACGGTCAGTGGGGGTGAGGACCCCTGGTACACCTTTGCTCCCGTACCCGGAAAGCTGACGGTAACCAAGGCCCCCCTGCATGTTTCCGTGGCCGATACCACCCGCTATTACCACAAACCCGACCCCGACTTCCGTCTTATCTACGAAGGCTTCCTGCTCGACGACGATGCTTCGGTCTTGCAACAGGAGCCTGTGGCAACTTCCAATGCCACGCTCGAATCCGATTTTGGCGTGTACGATATTACCCTCTCGGGTGGAGCTTCCGACCGTTATGAATTCATATTTGCCGAAGAGCCGGCCAAGCTCACCATCTCGCAGGCTCTGACCGAGGTGTCGACCGAACCTATATATAAGGTATATGGCGATGCCCCCTTTGTGGTGGAGACCAACAATATCGAGTCGAAGCTCGTCTGCACGATAGAAGACACCTCCATTGCCGAACTCGACGAGGAGGGACGCATCGTGGTCAAAGCGCTCGGCGAAACGACGCTGACCGTTTCGCAACCGGCAACCGAACATTTTACCGAACTTGTCGAGACGCAGATACAGCTCATCGTGGGCAAAGCCCCGCTCATTATCTCCGTGGCCGATACCTCGCGCCTTTACGGTACGGAGAACCCCGAGTTCCGCATCGTGTATGAAGGGTTTGTCAACGGAGAAGGTCCCGAGGTACTCACCGCCGAACCGGTCGTTGCGACCGAAGCTACGGCCGAGACCGGTGTGGGAACCTATGCCATTACCCTTTCGGGTGCTGCGGCCGACAATTACGAAATCGAATACCGCCCCGGTCAGCTTACCATTGAGCCTTTGAAGACCAGCCTTGTCATCACCCCCATCGACACGACGGTCTATGGTGCCGCACCCATCGCGTTGCCGGCCGTCTTTTCGCCGAATGCCGGTGGCGAATATGCCTATGCCGTGGCCGATACATCGGTGGCTCGTCTTTCGGGCGATATGATACATATCCTCTCGGCCGGAACGACATGGATCAAGGTATCCCAACAAGAGTCTGAGAATTACGGCGCTGCTACCGACTCGGTAGCCCTGGTGGTGAAAAAAGCCCTTCTCTCGGTATCTGTTTCCGATACGATACGTCTTTATAAGGAAGAGAATCCCGTTTTTGAAATCCTGTACAGCGGTTTTGTCAACGGCGATACCCTCTCTGCCCTCAGTGAGTTACCGACGGCTCATACCACAGCGGTGGCCGATTCCGACCCCGGTGAGTATCCCATTACCCTTTCGGGTGGTGTGGCCGACAATTACGAACTGGTCTATGTCGATGGTGCCATGCTGACGGTCGATAAGCTCACGCCTGTTATCAACGGCGATTCCATTCGTGTGGTCTACGGCAGCGAGCCGGTGGCCCTGACCTCGACCAATCCCGACGGAGAGCTGCACGCCCTTGTCGACAACGATGCCGTGGCTGCATTTGCCGAGGGAAGTGTCGTTATAAAGGGTGCCGGAAAGACTGTTCTCTCGGTTTATCAGGACGAGTCGGCCTATTACCATGCCTCCGATACCGTAGAGGTGCCTCTTACTGTCGACAAGGCGATGCTCACGGTGACGGTAGCCGACACCTCGCGTCTCTATCGTGAGGAGAATCCCGAATTTACATTCCTGTTCAGCGGCTTTGTCAACGACGACGATACTACGGCTGTCGGCGTGTGGCCGGTAGCGACCCACGAAGCCGGTGCCGATGCCAAGGTGGGCGACTATGTCGTGAAGGCTTCGGGAGCCGAGGCGGCCAATTACGACTTTACCTATGTCGACGGTACCCTCTCGATTTACCCCGCGCCTTCGCATCTCGAAATAGCCCGGGTCGATACCCTTACCTACGGACAGTCGGCCTTTGCCTTGCCCGAGGTGGAGAAGAACAACGACGAGCAGGAGTTACTCTTCAAGACCCTCGATGCCGGAGTGGCTGTTGTGAAAGACGATAAACTCCAAATTGTGGGCGTGGGAACGACATCGCTGGTGGCTGTTCAGGATACAAGCGAGAACTTCCTGGCCGGCTCCGATACGATAGAGATTGTCGTGAAGAAAGCCTTGCTCTCGATACGGGCCGTCGATACCGAGCGTCCCTATGGCGAACCCAATCCCGCAGGAGAGTTCTCCTATACCGGTTTTGTTTACGACGACGACACCTCGTCGCTGGCGGTGAAGCCCGTACTTCGTTGGGAGGCCGATTCGCTGTCGCCTGTCGGTACCTATACCATCACTCCCGAAGGAGCCGAGGCGGCCAATTATACCATCGAATATCTCCCGGGACAACTTACTATCAATCCGGCCTCGACGGTTATTACCATTGTTACCCCCGATACTGCTGTTTACGGCGATGAACCCTGTCGGCTCGATATCTCGTCGAACAATACCGAAAGCGAAATCATCTATGCCATCTCCGATCCTTCGGTGGTGGAGGTCGTAGATGGTATGTTGACCCCCAAGCGGGCCGGTCAGACCATGATTATTGCCATGCAGACCGCCTCGTCGAACTATACGCAGGGTGTCTCCAACTTCTTTACCTATGTGGTCGAGAAAGCTCCGCTGACGATTGCTGCGGTCGATACCACCCGTTTCTATCGCGAGGAAAATCCCGAATTCACTTTCGCTTACGAAGGCTTTGTGGCCGGCGATGACGAGACATCGCTCGCGTCGCTCCCCGTGGCCGAATGTGATGCCCAGACCGAATCGCCTGTCGGTACCTATGATATACGGGTGAGTGGTGCATCGGCCCAGAACTATACGTTGTCGTACCGCACCGGAACCTTGTCGGTAGAACCTGCCGCCACGAAGTTGGCAGTCGAGGAGGTGCCCGTGAAACTTTATGGCGACGATACATTCCGGTTGGTGGTAACGACCAACAACGACGAGTCGCCGGTCGACTATGTGGTTGAAGATACACGTGTCGCAACCGTCGAGAACGGCGAGGTAACGGTGGTTGCCCCCGGTGTTACGAATATTCTGCTGAAACAGGCCGCTTCGGGCAATTTTGCCGCCTCCGAAGAAATCTCCCTGCCCCTTACCGTCAACAAGCGTCCGTTGTATGTGCGTGTCGACGATGCCTCCCGCAACTACGGAGAACCCAATCCTGAGTTTGTCATCTCCTACGAAGGCTTTGTGGCCGGCGATAATGAAGAGAGCCTTACCCAAAAGCCTGTCGCTACCTGTGTGGCCGACACGCTCTCTTTGGGAAGTTTCCCCATCGTTCTCTCGGGCGGAGTTTCCGACCTTTATACCTTTGTCTATACCAATGGTACCCTGACCATCGGTTCGGTAACCACTGCATTGTCGGTAGCCGAGATAGGCGAGAAGGTCTACGGCGATCAGCCGTTTGCACTTCCGGTTGTAACGACCAACAGCAACCGTGGCGAGATAAGCTACACCATCGTTGATGAGTCGGTAGCGACGATCGTCGACGGCCGCATACACATCAAGGGCGCCGGCACGACTACACTTGTGGTGAAACAGGCTGCCACCGATAGCCACACCTCGGCCGAGGCCAGCGTACCTCTGGTGGTATCGAAAGCCCTCCTTACCGTGACGGCCGATAACAAGGAGTGCCGCCAGGGAGATGAGTTGCCCGAACTGACCTACACCTGCAAAGGCTTTGTAGCCGGCGAAGACGAGACGGTATTTACCGTGCAACCCGAGTTGAGTTGCGAAGTACTGACGACTGAACAGGTCGGAACCTACCTGATAAGCGTGACGGGAGGCGAAGCCGCCAATTACGAGATAGCCTATTACTCGGGAACGTTGACCGTTGGCAATTTCAGTGAGACACAGCTCACGGTAGCCGAGATAGGCGAGAAGGTCTATGGCGAGCTGCCGTTTGCGCTGCCGGCGGTAACGACCAACAACAGTCGGGGAGAGATAAGTTACACCATCGTTAATGAGTCGGTCGCAACGATTGTCGACGGTCGTATACATATTAAAGGCGCTGGAACAACCCTGCTTGTGGTGAAGCAGAAAGCTACGGAAACCTTCTCAGATGCTGAAGTGTGGATTGACTTAGTGGTAGCCAAGGCTCCTCTGACCGTGGTCGCCGAAGACAAACGTTGCGACCAGGGCGATGCGATGCCTGAGTGGACTCTCCGGTACAGTGGTTTTGTATGGGGTGAAGATACCTCTTCTCTTGATATTCAGCCGCAGGCCCTTTGCGAAGTTTCCGATACCGCCGAGCCCGGTACCTATGAAATCTCGGTTTCGGGTGGCAATGCTGCCAACTACGAGTTTGTCTATCGCCCGGGAACCCTTACCATTGTGGCACACTCCGGACTGACGTCGGTCGATGGCGATGAGGCTACGCTTTATTATGCCGAGGGCAAACTTTACTTGACGGGCGTTGTGGCACAGCTCTCCATCTTTGATATCAGTGGTTCCGAGGTGAAACGGATTGTAACGCCACAGAACGAAGTGTCGATTGACGAGTTGCCTGCCGGGCATTACGTTGTCGTGGCTGAGTCGGATAACCGTGTGATGCGTTACCGCTTTGTCAAGGAGTAGTACACGCATCCCCACTGCATAGCACTGGGGCAGGCCGCAACGGCCTGCCCCGGTTTTTTGTAAATTGACGAAAATCTTGACTATACATTTGCCGGGTCAAAAAAAAAACCTATCTTTGTCCCCGATTTTGAGACCATATAATGTCTAATTTACTAGTAAGAAAATCAATTATTTAACAATTATGGAAGAAAAACAAATCACCCCGATTGATAATTTCGATTGGGATGCCTATGAAAAAGGCGAAGTAGTCGGCGAGAAAAGCCGCGAAGAGTTGGTGGCTACGTATGATAAGTCGCTCAACACCGTTAAGGACAAAGAGGTAATCGAAGGAACCGTTATCTCCATCAACAAACGCGAAGTTGTTGTAAACATCGGTTACAAATCCGATGGCGTTATTTCGATGAACGAATTCCGTTACAATCCCGACCTTAAAGTGGGTGATACGGTTGAAGTATACATCGAAAATCAAGAAGATAAAAAAGGACAGCTCGTACTCTCTCACAAGAAAGCCCGTGCAACCCGCTCGTGGGACCGTGTGAATGCTGCTCTCGAAAACGACGAAGTCATCAAGGGTTACATCAAGTGCCGCACCAAAGGCGGTATGATTGTCGATGTATTTGGTATCGAGGCTTTCTTGCCCGGTTCGCAAATCGACGTCAAACCCATTCGCGATTACGATGTATTCGTCGGCAAAACCATGGAATTCAAGGTGGTTAAAATCAACCAGGAATTCAAAAATGTTGTTGTTTCGCACAAGGCTCTCATCGAAGCCGAGCTCGAGCAGCAGAAGAAAGAAATCATCGCCAAGCTCGAAAAGGGTCAGGTACTCGAAGGTACCGTCAAGAACATCACCTCTTACGGTGTATTCATCGACTTGGGTGGTGTCGACGGTCTTATCCACATCACCGACCTTTCTTGGGGCCGCGTAAGCCACCCCGAAGAGGTTGTTTCTCTCGACCAGAAACTCAATGTCGTTATCCTCGACTTCGATGACGAAAAGAAACGTATCGCTCTCGGTCTGAAACAACTCACCCCGCATCCTTGGGATGCTCTCGACCCCAACCTCAAAGTGGGCGACAAAGTCAAAGGCAAAGTGGCTGTCATGGCCGATTACGGTGCATTTGTCGAAATCGCTCCGGGCGTAGAAGGCCTTATCCACGTATCGGAAATGTCGTGGTCGCAGCACCTGCGCAGCGCACAAGATTTCATGAAAGTGGGCGATGAGGTAGAAGCCGTTATTCTTACCCTCGACCGTGCAGAGCGCAAGATGTCGTTGGGTATCAAACAACTCAAACCCGATCCCTGGGAAAATATCGAGACCAAATATGCTGTTGGTTCGCGTCACCACGCCAAGGTACGTAACTTCACCAACTTTGGCGTATTTGTAGAACTCGAAGAGGGTGTTGAGGGCCTTATTCACATCTCCGACCTCTCTTGGACGAAGAAAATCAAACACCCCTCTGAATTTACCCAAATCGGTGCCGATATCGAAGTGCAAGTACTTGAAATCGACAAGGAGAACCGTCGTCTCAGCCTTGGTCACAAACAACTCGAAGAGAATCCTTGGGACGTGTTTGAGACAATATTTACCGTAGGTTCGATTCACGAAGGAACCATCGTTGAGATGCTCGAAAAAGGTGCTGTTATCGCATTGCCTTATGGTGTAGAAGGTTTTGCTACCCCCAAACACCTGGTGAAAGAAGACGGAACACAAGCCCAAGTAGACGAGAAACTTAACTTCAAGGTAATCGAGTTTAACAAAGACGCCAAACGCATAATTCTCTCGCACAGCCGCATCTTTGAAGATGCAGCCAAAGCCGAAGCACAGAAAGAGGCATCGGCAAGAAAAGCTGCCAAGAAAGCTGCTAAAGCCGAAGAAACTGCCGCTCTTTCTGCTCCCGTAGAAAAAACGACCCTCGGCGACATCGAAGAACTCGCTGCTTTGAAAGAAAAACTCGCTGCATCGGACAACAATAAATAATCGTCCGAGGTAACATATTCACCGAAGCGCCGTGCTGTATGCAGCACGGCGCTTTTTCTTTATATGATAAAAGCCGGTAATTTTATAGTCGCTTTTCATCAGCCAAAAGTGTCATAAAAACGTAACTTCCTAAATTTGCGATACCAACCGTGAATTGCTAATTTTGTACGTTCAAACGCAAAAGACCATACTCTGCCATGACCCGTTTTGAATTGTCGATATTAGGTTGCGGCTCGGCATTCCCCCCCCTCCGTCACAACCCCAGCGCGCAGGCATTAAGTCATCGCGACCGTGTGTTCCTTGTCGATTGTGGTGAGGGAACCCAGCAGCACTATCGCCGGCAAGGGTTAAAACTCATGCGCTTGCAACATATCTTCATTTCGCATCTCCATGGCGACCACTGCCTGGGACTGGTCGGACTTATATCGACACTGGGCCTGCTCGACCGTGGCGGTGAGGTGATCATGCATGCGGTACCCGATGCTTTGCGCATCTTTCCGCCGTTGTTCGACACCTTCTGTCAGGAACTTCCTTTTGACGTGCGCATTGAGCCTTTCTCTCCATTTGCATCGTCGACTATCTACGAAGACGATGCTCTCACTGTCAAGACTCTCCCCTTGAAGCACCGTATCCCGGCGGCCGGATTCCTCTTTGAAGAAAAAGAGGCACCCCGTCATCTCTTGGGCGACATGGCCGAGTATTACAAGATTCCTCATTATCGGCGGGCCGAAATCAAGGCAGGAGCCGATTTTGTCCTACCCGATGGCACTGTTGTTCCCAACAGTCGGCTCACACGGCCGGCTGCTCCACCTGTGCGTTATGCCTATTGCTCCGATACCGCATATAATGAGAAACTCATACCTCTTATCGAAGGGGTCGACCTGCTCTATCACGAAGCGACTTTCGGCGATGAGGCCGTTGCCATGGCCCGTCGCACTCTTCACTCAACGGCCCGCCAGGCCGGAATTATGGCCCGGAATGCTCATGTGAAGCAGCTGATGATAGGCCACTTCTCGGCTCGTTACAACGACGAGGAGAAGTTGCTGGCCGAGGCCCGCGAGGAGTTTGCCGATACGATATTGGCTCGCGAAGGATTGAAATATTCATTTTGATTTTGATATGAAAACAACGAT
>ERZ779843.4155-NODE-4155-length-11318-cov-3.083992_pt1 | contig 11318 bp, 5 predicted proteins | sample MGYA00511560_ERZ779843 | MGnify/ENA primary metagenome ERZ779843 (study PRJEB29588, sample SAMEA2158062) | human gut metagenome | biome: human gut; feature: human-associated habitat; material: faeces | place: Denmark | collected 2008/2010 ... | reverse complement strand
AAAGCCCACCATAAAGTCGTTGATGACGCCCATATCCATCATCAGCACGTTGCCGACGACCTTGTCCGCGATGAAAGCGCCCCGCAGCAGTTGCGGCTCTTCGCGCAGCAGCCGGAAGAGGTCGGCCACGCCCCGTTCGCGGAATATCCGCATCGAATCCCCGTTGCGGATTACGCACGAGCACTTTTCTGCGAATAACAATTCGATAGCCTGTGTCTTTTGTTCTTTTGTCATGTTCGTTCGTGTCGCAAGTCCCTCCGCTCCCCGCCTTTCGGGGAAACGGCCGTTTCCACGATGCAAAGATAATATGTCCTGACCTACTATCGGTTACCCCGATTACGGTTCATGCTACCATTTTTACCGTGCGCCCGCCGCGTCCGGTTCCGGCCTGCTCTTGTGTCCCGGTTATCCCCGCTTCCTTGTTTTATTCTCCCCTTGTCCGGTGGCCGTCGCCGGATTCCCGGCTGCCGGATCGGCAGATGTATCGTTTTGTTTCGATTTATTTCGATGCGAAATCCGAAAAAAAGACGGAAACTGCGGAATCCGTGCTTCGATCCGGCCTGAAACCGGTGCTGAATCGCCTCGTTTATGCCGGTTTCGGCCTTCCCGAATCTATATAACATTCTGTATGGTGTATTTATAAAATAATTATTATCAATAAGATAAGAAATTTTAATTTCTATATTATCGGTCGTTGCTCTTTACCTGCCCCTTTAAAATGGATACTTTTGTTGCTGCGCAGTGTTCCCGACTTGCGATTTGTAATTTTTTTAAAAAATCCTAATCCATAATATCACAAACTAAACCTGCTAATCTATGAAGAAAACATTTTTACACTTGTTGCTTCTGATGGGTTGTGCCTGTTGTTTTCCGTCCTGTGTCGAAGACAAAGCGGAAGATGCGGCAGCCAGACTCACCGTGAGTAAAGTCAGCGTGGAGGTTATCCGAACCGGTACGCTGAGTACGGGGTCGAAAGCGACGCTGGATGTGCTGGCCAACCGGGGGTATGCCATTACCTCCGATGCGGATTGGCTTTCGGTCGACAAACCTACCGGGAAAGGCCGTGTGTCGGTCGTCCTTGATGTCAAGCCCAACGAGACGGAAGCTATCCGTGTGGGGCACCTCGCCGTCGTGAGCGGCGGGCTTTCCGAAACCGTAACCGTGACCCAGACGCTTGCCCCCGATACCGACGACGGGCTGGAAATCGACCATGTTTATCTCGACGACGACTTTTCGTGGTGCGAGCAGTTCGGGGGCCAGGATCAGGTGCAGTTCCCCGACCAGGGCTCCACGCAGGCCGTGCGCAACCATGCTGCGGCCAAGCTCAAATTTACGCAGATGGGGTACAGCGAGTACAATTACGGCGGCAATGCCTTCTACATGGCCAAGCACTACTTCAAGATGGGTAAGAACAACCAGCAGAACGGCCTTGCCATCGACATGGGCAAATATATCGAGAAAGGCAAGTCGTCCACGATTACCCTGACGTTCGACGCGGCTCCGGTCGTTTCGATTGACGGTACGGGCAGCGGCATGACACTGCGCGGTATCGACGACACGGCGGTGACCGTCGAGGTTTACGAAGGCCCCGGAACGGTCGACAGTCCCTCCCTGAAGCAGAGCGCGTCGCTTTCCATGTCGAGCGTTACCTCGTGGAACCAGTGGGTGAGCATGAAAGTCACGCTTTACGGCGTCACCGACCGCTCGCAGATCGTTATCCGCTCCACCCAGTTCGGTGTGTCGGGCTATCACCGCTGGTACCTCGACAACATTAAGATGGTCAAGGCTCCCCGCGACTAACAGGTGTCAATAATCATAAACAGAACCAACATGAATTTCAAGCATATGTTATTCAGGGCCGCATCCGCCCTGCTGCTCGTCTCGGGCCTCGGTTTTGCGGGGTGCGACGACGCTGATCCCGACGCGTTCCTCTCGGTTACCCGCCAGGAGATCGAAGTCGAATACACGGGCCTCACCACCGAAGGGGAAATGGTCAATTTCGACCTGGGTACGAACCGCTCGTGGCGTGCCTCCTATGTCGAGGAGTGGATCCACCTCACCCATACCGAAGGCGACCGCGGCCGCGTGCGTATTTTCCTCTCCATCGACGAGAACAATACGGGCGAGGACCGCACCGGTTTCATCATCTTCGAAGGCGACGGCGGCACGCGCCGTACGATAGCCGTGACGCAGAAACTCAAGGTCGATGCACTTTCCGTTACGCCGGCGAAGATCACCGTCGTGAAATCGGGTCTGCTCGAAACCGGCGAGAAGGCTGCGATCTTCATCTCCACCAACTGCGACTGGGAAATATCCGTCGCCGACGACAGCAAGTGGATCACCCCTGTCAAGACTTCGGGTGCTCCCGGAGACGAGAGCATCGACCTGGATATCGCCCAGAATACGACCGACGGAGTACGTACGGGTACGTTCACCGTTACGGCCGATTCGAAAACGGCGACCGTCACCGTCACCCAGAATCTCGAAGGACTGAAGGTTTCCGTCAACAGTTTTTTAGTCAATAAGTTCGGATTCTCCGACGAGGATCGCACGCCGCTTACCTTCACCGTCACGGCGGCCGAGGCATGGACGGCGGAGTCCGACGGCTGGCTTACGCCCAGCCCGGCTTCGGGCGATGCGGGCCAGATCGAGGTGACGCTCACCGTGGGCGAGAACACCACGGGTGCGCCCCGCAACGGAGAGGTGAAGATACTGACCTCGCTCACCGGCCTGGAGACCGTTGTTCGGGGCGCCCAGAATGCGAAGAACTCGCTCTTCGACGACGACGGCAAGGAGGTCGGCTATGTTTATTATTACGAGCCGTTCGACTGGACTTCGAAGTTCAACGGTACCGACTGCGTGGGCGAACATACGCAGAATGGAGCGGTCAATATCTACTCGAAGGTGAACGGTCAATACGTAGTAGACAAAGCGTTTTCCGATGCCGGACTGACCGATTTCAATCCCGGTGTACGGACGATTTACGCCTGCTCGGATTATCTCAAAATGGGTGCAGGCGACAAGCAGACCGGAATCATCCTGCCGGCTCTTGCGATTCCCGAGGGGCAGGCCACTGATATTGAACTGACGTTCGTGGCCGCATCGAATATCGGCGGCGACGGTACGGGCAAGCCCGACGCGGTAACCGTCACAGTCGCCATTCTCGAGGGCCCCGGCAGCATAAACGGCGATCAGGGAAAAGAGAGCGAGCCGATGACGCCCGGAGAGCATTGGGAATGGACACCTATGAGCGTGAAGCTTTACGGGATTACGGGTGAAACCCAGGTCGTCATCCGCTCCACCCAGCAGGGATTATCGGGTTATTACCGCTGGTACCTCGACAATGTCAAGATGACGAAAATCGCAGCCGAATAGTCCTGCGGTGACAAATCAATGAAAAACAAGAGAGAAAAAGATATGAAAAACAGATTTGCAGATACGGGGAAATCCTATGCAGGGTATTTTCTGCGTTTCGTGTTCTGCCTGGTGCTGACGGCGTCTGCGTTGTCCTCACAGGCGCAAAGCCGCAATCAGGTGAGCGGCAAGGTGACCGACACGGCCGGCGAGCCGCTGATCGGCGCCACCGTGGTGGTTGTCGGCACGACGACGGGTACGACCACGGGCATCGACGGAAGTTACACGATCAATGCCGCGGCTGACAGCCAGCTGAAATTCTCATTCATCGGCTATGCCGAGCAGACCGTGAATGTCGGGGCGCGTTCGGTCATCGACATCGTCATGGAAGACGACAGCCAGGTACTCAAGGACGTCGTGGTGATTGGTTACGGTACGATGGAAAAGAAGTCGGTGACTTCGTCCATCACCTCGATCAAGGGCGATGACCTGACGGCCGGCATGGGAGGTTCGACCATCGCCACGGCGCTCCAGGGCAAGGTTCCGGGACTTACCATCTCGGGCAGCGCCAGCCCCAACAGCAGCAATGATTTCCAGTTGCGCGGCATCGCGTCGGTCAATGCCAGCCAGAGCCCGCTCGTGGTTATCGACGGCATCCCGGGCGGCGACATGCGGGCGATCAACCAGGAGGACATCGAGTCGATCGACGTGCTGAAGGATGCTTCGGCGGGTGCGATCTACGGTACGCGGGCCCCCGGCGGTGTGATCCTCATCACGACCAAACGCGCCAAGCAGGGCAGTGTGACGGCCAACTATACGGGCGAGTTTTCGTTCGAGACCGTCCGCAAGTACCCCGAACTGCTCTCGTCGAGCGAGTATATCGAGTACGGTCTGGGCGAGGACTACGGCGCCGATACCGACTGGTATAAGGAACTGACCAACGATGCGCCCTTTTCGCAGCGCCATACGGTGAGCATTGCCGGCGGTACGGAGGTGGCTCAGGTCTATACTTCGTTCATGGCCCAGAACCAGAAGGGTATCGTCATCGGCGACAACCGCAAGGACTATTCGGGGCGTATCAACGCCCGGTTCAACCTCTTCGACGGCGTGGTCGAGGTGCGCGCCAACGCCCAGTTCCGCGAGGCCGAGCGCGACAACCGCAACTCGTCGGGCATCTTCAAGATGGCCTTCGGCCTCAATCCCACCATTCCGCTCTACGACCCGGCCAACCCCTCCAAGTACAATGTGGTCGGCAACGGCATCTCCGGCACGAGCTTCAACCCCGTGGCCGACATCATGCTGCGCACGAAGAACGGCAAAGACCAGTGGCTGCTGGCCGACGCCACCGTGAAGATCAACCTGATGAAGGGCCTCTCGCTGCAGGGAACCGTGGGTATCGACAAACGCCAGTACCAGGAATATACCTACGTTTCGCATGACCACAAGGAGTCGATCGACAACAGCCGCCGCGGCGGTGCGTCGCACAAGTTCAGCAAGGACAACCGCGTTTCGGTCGAGGCCTATGCCAACTACCACCGCGTATTCCGCGAAGACCATACACTCGACGTCGTGGCCGGTTACAGCTTCTGGCAGGCGGGCGGCGAGGATTTCAGCATGTCGAACTACGACTTCCCGGTCGACGGCGTCGGCCCGTGGGACATGGGCGTGGGTTCGTACCTCACGGACGGCCGTGCCTCGATGGATTCGAACAAGGATCCCCGCGAGCGCCTGCTCTCGATGTTCGGGCGTGCCAACTATTCGTATAAAGACCGTTACATGGCTACGGTGAGCTTCCGCCGCGAGGGTTCCTCGAAGTTCGGCGTGAACAACCGCTGGGGTAATTTCTGGGCCGTTTCGGGCGGCTGGCGTCTCTCGAACGAAGCGTTCATGCGCGACGTTGCCTGGATCAGCGACCTCAAGGTGCGCCTGGGTTACGGCGTCACGGGTAACAACGGCTTCGGGAACGGCTACACGACCCGCATGTACAAAGCCAACGACATGTGGCCCACCAACGGGGTCTGGCAGCCCGGTTACGGTTCGATTCGCAATATCAACCCCGACCTGAAGTGGGAGGAGAAATCCGAGCTCAACTTCGGTCTCGACTTCTCGCTTTTCAACGACCGCCTCTGGGGTAAGTTCGACCTCTACTTCCGCCAGGTCGACGACATGCTCTATTCGGTCAATGCCCCGATGCCCCCGATGGTACACGATACGGTCATGAAGAACATCGGCAGCCTCGAGAACAAGGGTTGGGAGTTCGAACTGGGCGGGGACATCGTCCGCAGCAAGAATTTCCGCTATACGTCGACCCTGCGCCTGTCGCATAACAAGACCAGGATCAAGAGCATGGGCGACGACGGGTTCTTCCTCGACGAAGTGACTTTCCCCTCGCCGGGCAACCCGGGCACGGCCGTGCGCCTGCAAAACGACGTCGAGATCGGCCAGTTCTTCGTCTACAAGTATGCCGGACTCGACGAGGACGGCAAATGGATGATCTACGACAAGAACAACGAGATCGTGCCTGCCGTGGACGGCACCAAGTCGAATCTCGTCGCCGAAAACAAGCACTTCGTGGGCAACGCCATTCCGAAAGTGATCCTTTCGTGGGACCACACGTTCCGCTACAAGAACTGGGACCTGTCGGTCTTCCTGCGCAGCTGGCTCGATTACGACGTGTTCAGCCAGGTCAACATGTACTACGGACTGGCCAACGATTCGCAGCTCAACGTCCTCAAGTCGGCCTATACGCGCAACCGCAACATCAAGGACGAAAAGATCCTCTGCGACTACTGGATCGACGACGCCTCCTTCCTCAAAATCGACGCCATCAACCTCGGCTACACGCTCGACCTGAAAAGGTGGACGCGCTACATCCAGTCGGCCAAGATCTACTTGACGATCCGCGACGTGGCCGTATTCACCGATTACAACGGCATCAACCCCGAGGTAGACATCAACGGCCTGAACCCCGGTTTCGAGTATGTGAACAACACGGCGTCGATGTATCCGCAGACGACCCGTTTCACGCTCGGCGTGCAATTAACGTTCTAAACAAAATCAGAGATGAATATGAAATTCAAACATATAGCAGCCGTATTGGCCGGAGCGGCCGCACTCTCCGCGCCTTCCTGCGATCTCAACGAGAAGTTCTATTCGGAGGTGACCCCCGACACGTTCTTCACCTCGCCCGAGAGCACCTATGCCGTGCTGTGCCGCCCCTTCACCCATTGGAAGTGGTACATCGGCGCCGACCGCTGGTACCTCCAGGAACTGACGACCGACGAAATGACCTGTCCCAAACGCGGCGCGGACTGGTACAACGGCGGAGAGTACTACCGCCTGCACTACCACACCTGGTCGCCCGACGACCGTTTCGTCGTGAACACCTACGACGGCACGACGGGCGGCATTTCGCGGGCTCTGGAGGCCAAAGCCGATCTGGAAAGCGTCGATTACAACGCCATCGGGCTCAACGACGCCGTCAAGGCCGACCACATCAACCAGCTGAATGCCATCACGGCCTACTTCTACATGCGCGGTCTCGACTATTTCGGCGGCATGCCCATTTACTACTCGGTGGACGACGACCTGTGCGCCCGCAGCACGGCGCGCGAGACCTACGCCCATATCGAAACCCTGCTCAAGGACGCCATCCCCGCCCTGTCGAAGAAAACGACGCTCGGCGCTTCCGAAGACGGTTACATCAAGCAGGCTGCCGCCGCGGCGCTGCTGGCCCAGCTCTATTTCAATGCGGTGGCCTACATCGGCGAGGAGCATTTCGACGAGTGCGCAGAGATTTGCCGCGACATCATCGGCGGTGTCTACGGCACCTACGAGCTGGACAAGACCTGGTACGGCCCCCACTGTTTCGACAACAACACCTCGCCCGAGGTGATCTGGACGGTGCCTTCGGAGAACTCCAAAGTCGAGTGGAACTGGTATTTCAAATATTTCTACCATTATTCATCCTACGAATATTTCGGTATCGAGACCGCAGGCTACAACGGTTTCATGCTCACGCCGTCGCTCGATCCCCAGGGACGCTACTACACGCAGTGGAAACTGGGCAATCCCTACCAGAAATTCAACGACAAGGACTTGCGTAAAAAGCCCTACCGTTACCTGGGCAGCCGCAAATACGAAGGCATGTTCCTCGTCGGCGACCAGACCAACCCCAACAACCCTTCCCAGCAGTGCCTGGGGCAGAAGGAGTATAGCGGCAAGGTGATCAACCTGGTCGACCAGGTCGCCCGTTTCTCGGAAGTGGGCACCAAATACAATTCCGTCGCCGAGCTTACCTCGACGATGGCCGACGGCGAGGAGAATTCGGGCGTACGCCTGGTGAAGGCTCCGCAGCCCAACCTCGACGACAAGCTGCTGCGCTGGAATCCCGATTGCCCGGTCATCCGACTCTCGGAGATCTACTACATGCTTGCCGAGTGCGAGCTGCGTGCCGGTGACAAGAAGACGGCTGCCGGCCTGATCAACCAGGTTCGCGGGCGCAACTTCGAGGGCGGCGCGGATCCCAACCCCGTGACGGTCGACAACCTCGACGAATACCGTATGCTCGACGAATGGATGATCGAATTCCTGGGCGAAGGACGCCGCCGTACGGATCTGATCCGCTGGGACAAGTTCGTGACGGAGTCCTGGTGGGATCATACGCCGCTCAACGACAAGAACAAAAACCTGTTCCCGATCCCCAACTCGGCGATCTCGGCCAACAACCTGATCGAGCAGAACCCCGGTTACTGATCCCCGGCGATCCCGGGGGATCCCGCCTGTCCGGGGCCCCGGGGCAAGATATGAACTTTAAAAAACCGAAAAAATGATAAAATACATCAAATATCTGTTGGTCTTCCTGCTGGCCACCGGCTTCGTGGCCTGCAGCGAGGACGAAGGCGCCCAGATTCTCGGCGGCCTCTACGAAAAGGTGGACATCACCCCCGAGCCCGGCATGAACCTCGTGGGCCGTGTCACCGACGGTACCGGCCCGATCGAGGGCGTGGTCGTGAGCGACGGCGTCACGGTGACGACCACCGACGCCCAGGGCATCTACCAGATGCGCGTGAAGCGGAACGCCCCGTTCGTATTCGTCTCCGTCCCCGCCGAATACGAAATCCCCGTGGAGAACGGCATGCCGAAGATCTATAAGAAGATCGCCATGGGCGACAACGACGTCGTGCAGCGCAGCTTCAAGCTCGAACGCACGGGCAAAAAAGAGCGTTTCACCCTGCTGGCGCTGGCCGACGTGCAGATCGGCCGCGACGACGAGGTGACGATGCTCGACGAGGAGGTGTTGCCCCTGCTGATCCCTTACGTGCAGCAGGAACTGGAGGCCCCCGTTTACGGCATTTCGCTGGGCGACCTGGTCTGGGACAACATGCCCTTCCACGAGGTTTACAAGCGGCGTATCCGAAAGATCGGCGTGCCCGTTTTCCAGGTCATCGGCAACCACGATCACAATAAAGCCATAACCGTCGATGCCGATGCCGATGCCAGCTTCGAGGCGGCGTTCGGCCCCACGTACTACTCCTACAACATCGGCGACTGCCATTTCATCGTGCTCGACGACGTGCTCTACACCGGCTCGTCCTCTTATACCGCCGACATCACGGACGAACAGATGGCATGGCTGGAGCAGGATCTGAAATATGTCCCCAAGGACAAGCTCATCATCATCGGCCTGCATATCGCCACTTCGCGCCGCAACCGTCCCACGAGCCATGTCGCCGATTACAAGGAGCTTTACGCCCTGCTCGACGGCTATAATGTCCGGATACTTTCGGGACACTCGCACAACAACTATACGACCACGATCTCCGAAACCATCGAGGAGAATACGCTCGGGGCGGTGATGGGTGCCTACTGGAACGGCGAGGAGCTGTGCAACGACGGCAGCCCCCGCGGTTACGCCGTCTACGAGATCGAGGGCAACCGGATCAGGAACTGGTACTATAAGGGCACTGCTTTCCCGCGCGAATACCAGATGTACCTCTACGGCCCCGGCGAGGCGGTTTCCGAAAAATACCGCGACGGCCTCATCCTAAACATCTTCAACTGGCATACCACCTGGACGGTCGAGGTGCAGGAGGATAATGCCGGCTGGGTAACGCTTCCGTCCGATTCGAACCTCAGGTACGAAATGGATCGCCGCGCCTACGATTTCATGTTCGGCGACACCAAACCCGAGCACCGTCCGACGGCCGAACCCGAATCCCAGAACGACCACATGTTCTACTACAAACCCGCGTCGGAGTCTTGGGGAACGGTCACGGTGAGGGCTTCCGACCCCTACGGGAACGTATATACCGAGAGCATCCGCAACGAATAGATCCATTTTTCGCAAACACGTTTCTCCGCACTGCCCGTTCCGACGGTGCGGAGAATTTTTCAACCATATCCCGATCATGAAATATCCTTTTCTGATTTTTCTGCTCTTCCTGTGCGGCGGGTTTTCCGCCGTCGCACAGCCTTCGGGCAACCCGCTCGTTTTCGGCGAGAACCGCCTGACGCTCATTACCCCGACGCTGTTCCGACTCGAATTCGCACACGACGGCAAATTCATCGACGACCCTACCTATTTCGCTTACGACCGGGGCAGCCTGCTCCCCGCGTCGGAGTTCAGGGTGCGGGAGCTGGGCGGGAACCGCTACGAGATCTCCACCTCGGCCCTGCGCATCGTCTACGAACACGACGGATTCCCGTTCGGGCTGCATAACTTTGCGGCCTACTACAAGCTCAACGGCAAGGAGAAGAAGTTCACCAACCGCTGTATTTTCCGCAACAACCTCGGCGGCCCGGTCGAGACGCTCGACCGCGTTACCGGGGAGATCCCCATGCAGGACGGCCTGCTGAGCCGCGACGGCTGGTACGTGATCGACGACGAACGCTCCGACCTGCTGGTCGACGGCTGGCTTTGCCCGCGCGATACGAAAAGCCATGTGCAGGATCAGTACTGTTTCGTCTACGGCAACGACTACAAGGCCGCCCTTGCCGACCTGGGCGCCATCAGCGGCCGCGTTCCCATGACCCGCAAATACATCCACGGCGTCTGGTACTGCCGTTACTGGGACTATACGTCGGAGGAGTTCCTTTCGATCATCGACGGCTACGAGGAGAACGATTTCCCGCTCGACAACCTCGTCTTCGACATGGGCTGGCATACCTACGATGCCAGGATCGGCACCGGGCATGCCGGCAGCCGCAGCTGGACGGGCTATACGTGGGAGCGCAAACGCATTCCCGATCCCGGGGCGCTGATCGCCGAGGTGCACCGCCGCGGCGTTACGGTGTCGCTCAACGACCATCCCCACGACGGCATACGCCCCCACGAGGAGATGTACGCCGCCTTTATGGCGGACATGGGGGCCGACCCCGCCCATCCGCTGCTTTTCGACCTCGGCGACCGGAAATACATGGAGACGTTTTTTAAACATGCGCACCATGCCTCCGAGGATATGGGCGCCGATTTCTGGTGGCTCGACTGGCAGCAGAACTACCTCTATCCCGAGGTGCGCGGCTACCGCTCCACGTCGTTGCAGTGGATCAACGAGCTCTACTACCGCCAGACCGAGCGCAAGGGGCTGCGCGGCGCCGGTTACAGCCGTTGGGCGGGTTGGGGCGACCATCGCCATCCGATCCAGTTCTCGGGCGACGCCCAGGCCAACTGGGAAATGCTGGCTTTCGAGGTTAAGCTCACGGCTGCCAGCGGCAACGCGGGCTGCTACTACTGGGCGCATGATATCGGCGGGTTCCGCGGCGATCCGAACCCCGAGCTGACGGTGCGCTGGACGCAGTTCGGCGCCCTCTCGGCCGCTCTGCGCGTACATTCGACCAAGGACGCGCGGCTCGACCGCCGTCCGTGGATCAGCGGCGAGCGCGAAACGGCCGCCATGCGCCGCATGTACCACATGCGCTCGGAGCTGATGCCCTATATTTACAGCAGCGTATGGCAGACCCAC
>ERZ779843.4153-NODE-4153-length-11328-cov-12.970815_pt1 | contig 11328 bp, 7 predicted proteins | sample MGYA00511560_ERZ779843 | MGnify/ENA primary metagenome ERZ779843 (study PRJEB29588, sample SAMEA2158062) | human gut metagenome | biome: human gut; feature: human-associated habitat; material: faeces | place: Denmark | collected 2008/2010 ... | reverse complement strand
CCCCCGCCGCTACGCCGACTCCTACCAGCTGCCCGGTGCGCCGGGCTGGTGGGGCAAGGGCGAGCCGGTGTTTGTCAGCGCCACGCCGCGCAAGGGCAAGACCGGCCCGGCAGGCGTGATCCGCCGCGTCAGCTTTGACCATTTGTACCTGACAAGTGAAAGCTGCGCCTTCGCGGCCGGTGAGCCGGACAGCGAAATTCAGGACCTGCGCATCAGCGAGATACACCTGACGCTGCAGCACCGCGGCACCCAGCCCGGCGGCCTGTTTGACGAGCAGCCCTCGGCCCGGCACATCTACCCGCACACCATCCCGGCGCTGTACGCCCGCTGCGTGGACGGCCTGACCGTCAAGGACAGCACGGTGCGCTTTGTCGGTGAGAACGAGGCATGGGACGGCAGCGTAGCCGAGCTGGAGCATTGCCGCCGCGCAAAGCTGGATTTGGAAAAGCTTGTATAACAAAAGGAGCGTATACAAATGGAGCATATGGCATGGAAGGGCCGCATCAAGCCCGGCTGCAAGGAAGAATACCAGCGCCGCCACGCGGAAATCTGGCCCGAGATGGTCAAGGTGCTGAAGGATGCAGGCATCTGCAATTACAGCATTTTCTACTGCAACGATGAGCTGTTCGGCTATTACGAGTGCGAAAAGGGTGTTGCCTACGCCGAAAAGGTGCAGGCCGAAAGCCCGGTCGTTGACCGCTGGAACGACTACATGAAGGACATTCTGGAGCTGGAGATGGATCCCGTCACCGGTGCCCAGCCCAAGCTGGAGCAGGTGTTCCGGCTGGATTGAGAAAGGGCAAAACATCGATATGCAGGCAAAAGCCCCCGCTGCTTATGGCAGCGGGGGCTTTTGCCCTGTCAGACAATTTACAACGCGCCGTCCGAGCGGACGTTGTCGTAGTTCAGCACACCGGCGAAGAATGCCAGCGCCAGACCCTGACCCCAGCCCTGTATCCAGTCGCGGCTGATGCCGCGGTAGCCGTTGGCGTCCTTCATGACCGCCGTGCCGCCCGAGACATTCAGCACACGGCCGTCTGGGCTGACATTAGCCAGCATACCGGGGATGGCCTTGTTGATGTACTTGATGTGCAGGGGGTTGCCCTTGGTGATCATGGCGGCGGCGATACCGGCGCTTGCGCTGACCTCCTCATAGGAGGCGGCATCGTCCACGATCGTGCGCCACAGGCCGTTCTCGGTCTGGTAAAGCTTGAGCGCGGCCAACTGGTCGTTCAGGCTGCCGACCACATCCAAGAATTTGGGGTAGAGGTAGCACTGCGGCAGCCGCACGCCGACCTGCGCCATCGTGTAGGCCGCCCATGCGTTGGCGCGCCCCCACTTGATGCCCGACATATGGTCGCCTGTAATATTATTGTAGCCGTGGTAGTACAGCCCGCTCTCGGGGTCCTGCAGGTACTTGATGTGCCAGTAATACTGGTTCAGCGCATCATCGATCAGGGTCTCGTCCTTCAAAAGTACGCCCATCCGCAGCAGGAAGAAGCCCGCCATAAAGAGCGTATCCGCCCACGCCTGCTCGGGAAAGTCGTTGTTGACCGAAACGGTGTGCTGCAGAACATGATCCCCGAAGCGCAGTGCCTCCTTTTCCAGATATTCGACCTTGCTTTTGGCGATGTCCAGATACTTTTCATCGCCGGTATGCTCATACAGGGTGATCAGGCAGTGCCCCATTGAGCAGGTGTTGACCGTCCAGCTCGGCAGGCCCAGCTCGATATACTCGTCCACGCGGTCCTTGACCAGCTGCAGGTAGCGCTCGTTTTTGGTGACCTCATACGCCTCGCAGATACCGTAGTAGGCCACGCCGCAGGGCCAGTCCCATGTCATGTCCATCCGCATCGTGCGGTCCACGATCTTGTCGATCGCAGTCTCGATTTGGGCCTTGTCAAAAATCAGGTTTGCCATTGCTCTCTCCTTTTTAAATTGCGAATCCGCTTATACCAGCGCCACTGTCTTTCCGGCGGGGATCTCATAGTGGCGGCCGTCCACCTCGACCCAGATGGACTGGGCGTTGGGGTTGCAGACCTTATCGCCCGCGGCGGTGTACTGCAGGCGGGCGGCATCGGCCATGTAGTCCACGATCTCGATGTTGGTGGCGTACCAGGTGTCCTCGCGCCCGCCGGCCAGCTGGCAGAACTGCTCCATCAGGGCCCAGTCCTCCTCGGTGCGGAACTCAAAGCTGTGGCCCCAGACATACATCATGTAGAGATACTGCGTCTTGTACAGCTCAACAAAGCGCTTGCCGTCCTCCAGCAGGTTGTGGGTGTGGTGGCAGGTGGCTTTCCATGTCATAAAATCGTGGGGCATCGCAAAGTCGTGGGTGTCACCCACCACGCGGGCGTAGCGGATGCCCAGCGCGGGCAGCAGGGCGGCGATCTCCGGTGTCCAGCTGCCGTTGGGGTAGGCAAGGCCGCGCACGGGGTACCCCATGACTCCCTCCAACTGCATACGATCTGCCAGCACCTGCCGGGCGGTCTGGTCCAGCGGGCTGCGGGAGATGGTGGGGTGGTGGTAGGTGTGACAGGCGACCTCATGGCCCTTGTACAGCTCGACCCACTCGCTCTCCGGGATGCGCTCGGGGCGGGGCAGGCCGCCGTTCAGGTTGAAGGTGCCCCGGATACCGTAGCGGTTGAACAGCTCGACAAGGCGGCGGTCCTCCAAACGGCCGTCATCATAGCTCATCGTCAGCACCTTATGCTTGCCGCCGGGGAAGCAGGTGTAAATGACCTTCGGTTCGGTGTAGTTCATAAACAAAACCTTCTTTTTTGTCAAAATTTATTTGAAATTCGCCCGCAGCACATCCAGTGCCGGGGTGGTATCCTGCAAAAGCTGCTGCACAAAGGCCTGTGCCGTGCGGCAGGCGCCGGCGTTTTGCTGGTGGGCGTTGTCCTGCTTTGCGCCCACCCACATATAGCGGGCCTTGCAGCGCTCAGCGCCAAAGGCGGTGTTGGCGGCGGCGGTAGCGGCGCCAAGGTCGATAAACGGCGCGCCGACCTCGGCGGCAAAGGCGCGCATCGCCTCGCGGTAGGCGGCAAACGAGGGGTGGCAGACACCGGCCTCGTCAAACTCGCGCATCGCCACGGGGGAGGCAAAGATGCACACTGCGCCGTGGCTGCGGGCAGCGTCCCAGAAGGGGCGCAGGCTCTCGCCGAAGGCATCCGCCGGGACATAGCGCTCGGCCTTTGCGCGGTTGGCGTCGTTGTGGCCGAAGCTGACCACCAGCAGATCACCGGGGCGGATATGCGCGGCAATGTCGTCCAGCCGCCCCTCCTCGCGGAAGGTCTTGCTGCTGCGGCCCGCCATGGCGCAGTTGTCAATGACAAGGCCCGGCAGCTCGTAGCGCATCTCCTGCGGGAAAGGGCAGTCCGCGCGGTGGGTGGCTTGGCATACAGCGTCACCGTGCGCCAGCGTGTGGAGCATCTCGCCCCAGCCGGTCACCGGCTTATCGCCGGGGGCGTAGCTCTGCATGATGGAATCGCCCGCCATCCAGAGGGTGGGTTTGGCGTTCAGCTGCGGCAGCACATTGGCAAAATCCATGTCGCCTGCATAGTAGAAGGACGGGTAGCACGGCTGGTTGTAGCAGTTGTTCTGCCATGCCACGCCGCAGCGGTACTGTGCATCGTGCATCAGGGTAAACAGCTTGTGGGGGGTAAGATCGGTGGTGGTGTAGATACGTATGGCGGTGTCGTCCGCCGTGCGCACCAGCAGCTCCTCGCGGAAATCACCCAGCACATCGGCCACCAGACAGGGGTTGCCCTTGGTGCCGTTGTTGGTGGCGGTGCCCGCGGGCTGCAGCATGACGCCGTGGGTCAGATCGTTAATGACGCCGTACTGATCGCCGTGCAGATAGTCTGCACCATCGGTGATCTGGGTCGAAAGGTCGCCCGCCCAGTAGATCTTCATGTTGGTGCCGGGGGTGGGCAGCTCCAGCTTGCGGCCGTTTACATCGTACACATCCTTGACCCAGACCTGCAGACCGCGGGTGTTCGGGTCGATCTTGCCGATCATGCAGCGGCCCAGATCCTCCTCGGCGTATTCGCCAAAGCGGACATCGCCGGTCTCGGCGTCGCGCAGTGCCCAGCCGTAGGGGGCGCGCTCGCCCTCCTCATAAACATTGAAGATTTCCAGACCGGGGCTGTCAGGGTCGATGTCGGCCACATGCATCGCATCGCCGTGGCCGAACTTGGCGCGGGTTCTGCCGTCCGGCAGGGTGCCGTATTTGGAGTAGAGCAGGCTTCCGTCATGGTCGATGGCTGCTGCGCCGTACACAATTTCCATGCAGCCGTCCCCATCAATGTCAGCAGTCGAAATACTGTGGTTGCCCTGCCCGGCCAGAATGCCGTACACAGGGTCGGTGCCGACAGCAAGGTGGCAGCCGCTGTCGTTAAAGGGGTTCGCCATCGGCACAAAGCCGGAGTCGATACCCCATACCTTGTGAAAGCGGTTCTCAAAAAAGTCGTAGGCCGCCAGCGTGGCGCGGGTGTAGTAACCGCGGCAGGCAATCAGATAGGGGCGCTCACCGTCCAGATAGGCCACCCCGGCGTTAAAGCGGTCCACGCGGTTGCACGGCTCGATGCGGGGCATTGCATAATCGCCCCACAAAAGGCCGTCATCCACGCGGGGGTAGGGGTAGTCGATGGTGTCCAGCTCGGCACCGTCCCCGCCGAACATCGTCAGGTACTCGGGGCCGTCATAGACAAAGCCCTCGAACCTGCGCAGCTCGTTTTTGGGGCTGCGGCTCGGCGCATACACGTCCAGAAAATAATCTGCCAGCGCCAAAGCGTCGTCCTCACACAGGGGGTAGGCATAGCGCGGCGCAAGCCCAAAGCACTGCTCCACCGTGGCGGGCCAGCGGCCGTTTACGACCTCGGGGTGGGTGTGCCAGCGGCGGAACACCTCGGCCATATGCAGGCGGTAATCCTGCGCCGTGCAGACATAGTTGTCCGCGTGGCTGTACCCGGCGTCCAGATCCTTCTGCGGCATCGTGATATACCGGCGGGACAGCACGGTGCCGTCCGGTGCAAAGCGGGTCATCACGGTGCCGGGCGCGGTCTTGACAGCCATCTCGGCCCTGCCGTCCCCGTTGAAGTCGTACACCATAAACTGGGTGTAGTGCGCTCCGGCGCGGATGTTCTGCCCCATGTCCAGCCGCCAGACCAGCGTGCCGTCCAGCTTATAGCAGTCGATAAAGCACCGCCCGGTGTAGCCCTTGATCGACACATCGTGGGAATTGTCAGGGTCCCACTTTACAAAATACTCGTACTCGCCGTCATTGTCAATATCACCCACACTCATATCGTTGGCATGGTAGGCAAAGGGCTCTCCGGCCGGGGTCACGCCGTCCGCCGGCTTTTGCAGCGGAAGCTCATAGTACCCCTTCTGCCACGGCTTTACGCCCCTGCAGGCGGGCCCTTCTACGCCGTTTACCAGCGGGGCCACGGCGTAGCTATCCCCGCTTGTGCCCTGCGCGTCAAGATAGTTTGTGCTGTCGGTCACGGTGGCCAGCCTGACCCCGTTTTTATAGAGCACAAAGTCGGTGCCGGTCAGGCCGGTGGCGTTGTGGCCGGTGACCTCGCTTTTAAAGAGCCGCCAGCTGATAAACACACCGGTGTTTGCCGTGACAGCCACCAGTCCGCGGGACAGCGCCTCCAGCTGCTGCTGCAGCACGCGGCCCACGGGGGTCTGCACGGGTGTGCTTTCCTCCAGCAGGGCCCCGTTTTCTGCCAGCGCCTGCACCTTGATGTAATAGGGGATATGCGTCGAGCGGCAGAAGGTGAAAAGGCTTTCCCCGCTCTCGCCCGCCGTTTTGAACCGCACGGTCTCGCCAGAGCGGTCGCTCCACAAAATGCGGTAGCGGGCGGCCCCGGCCACCGGCTGCCAGCTAAGGGTGGTTTGGGCAGCCGTCTGGCTGCGCACAGAGATTTGCATGGACTTTCCCTCCATCATAAAAGAGCGCCGCAACATCCGCTGCGGCGCTCACATTCAATTAGGCTTTATCTGCTGCGTACAGGGCGTTGACTTCCTCAATGACCTGCGTGCCGCCGCGGGCATTCCACTGGTCGAAGGCAGCCTGCAGACCGGCCTCGTCGATCTGGCCGCAGATATACTGGGTGCGGGCATCGTCCAGAATTTGGGCAAGGTCGCTGCCGCACTCGGCGTAGGTGTCGGACTGGGTCAGGTAGCCCAGCGCGGGGTTAAACACGGCATACTGCACGTTGTTGGCAATGCTCTCCTCGTAAGCCAGCTGATAGTCAGCCTTTTCAAGCTGGTAATCGGGGTTCTGCTCAGTCAGGTAGGGGACATAGGGCACAGCCTGATTCAGACCTGCGTGCGGGCAGTTGGTGGTGTCGTACTTGCCGTTGGGAACAATCTTGCCGTCGGCGTTGATGTCATAGCAGATGTCCTTCAGACCGTAGTCGGCCAGCGCCATCATTTCGGGGTCGCACATCTTGTCAAGGAAGTGCAGGCAGGCCTTGACATCCTCCTCGGTCTTGGCACCGGACTTGGTGATGAGGTAGAAGCCGTTGTAGCCGGTGGTGGCAAGGGTGTGGCCGTTGATGGGGCCAACAGAGGTCATGGTGGCAATCTTGGAGGCATCGTTTACATCGGCAATGGCGTTGTCTTCAAAGTATTTCCAGATGCGCTTGGTGCCGTCCATCGTGTCCACAAAGACACCGGTGACGCCCTTCTGGCTGTCAACCTGGAAGTTGGCAGTGTCTACAGTCGCCCAGTCGGGGCGGACCAGACCGTCGGCGTAAATTTTGCGCATCCAGTCAAGGGCTTCCTTATACTCAGCGGTCTGGTGTACGGGAACCAGCTTGCCGTCCTGCTCGACCCAGCCGTTGCCGCAGCCGAACCATGTCTGGATAATATCCCACGGGCCGGTGTATTTGCACATTTCCAGACCGTAGGTGTCGTTGGCACCGTTGCCGTCCGGATCGTCATAGGTGAACTTATAGAGCATGTCATAGACATCCTCGACCGTCTTGGGGGCCTCGGTGATGCCCACGGCCTCGGCCCAGTCGGTGCGGTAGCCCAGACCGTTACGGCCGATGGCGCGGGAGCGAGGGATGCCGATGATCTGGCCGTCCACGGTCAGGCCCTTCAGAACATCGGGGCTGATCTGGGACAGGTTGGGGTAGGCCTCGCTGTCCTGCAGGTACTCGGTCAGATCCCAGAAGGCGCCGCGCTTGGCAGCATCGGCTGCGTTGGCGTTCTGGTCCAGCGTCTTGGTTGCGGTCAGGATCATCGGCATGTTGTCCTTGTCCATCAGGGTCAGGCCGAACTTCTCGCTGTAGGTGTCGTTGGCCTCGGTGCGCCACTCGACATGGGTGCCGGTGTAGGCCTCGTACTTGGCGATGACCTCATCGGAATGTTCATTGCTCAGCACATGACCGGTGAAGTCGGGGATCATAAAGCTGACGGTGGGGGTGCCGGAGGCAGCGCTATCTGCAGAGGAAGCAGCGCCGGAAGCGGAGGTGCTGTCGGAGGCGGAGCCGCCGCAGCCTGCGAGCATGGCTGCGGACATCGCCAGCGCCATAGAGAGGGCAAGTGCCTTTTTCATTTTCGTTTTTCTCCTTTTTGTATAAAAGTGGTTGTATTGCTTGGTATCAGCCCTTGACCGAGCCGACCATGACACCTTGGGTAAAGAACTTCTGCACAAACGGATAGATGCAGAGGATCGGCAGGGTAGACAGCACCGTGGTGGCCATCTTGACAGCCTTGATGGGCGGCATACCGGCTGCGCCCCAGTCAAAGGTGGAATCCTCGGCTACCTGGGTGGTCAGGAACACCAGACGCCGCAGCACGATGGTGATGACCTCCATGTCGGAGTTGTTGATGTACAGCATCGCATTGAAGTAGCTGTTCCAGTGGCTGACCGCGTAGAACAGGCTGACCGAGGCCAGCACCGGCGCGGACAGCGGCAGGATGATGCGCACGAAGGTGATCAGATCGTTGGAGCCGTCAATGATGGCGGCCTCCTCCAGCTCCATGGGGATACCCTGAAAGTAGTTCTTGATGATGATCATGTTGAAGGCGCTCATCGCCGTGGGCAGCCAGAGTGCCCAGTAGGTGTTGCCCAGATGCAGCACATTGACCACCATAATGTAGGCGGGGACCATGCCGCCGGTGAACAGCATCGTGACGATGACCATATTGATAAAGCCGTTGCGGCCCTTGAGGTAGGGGCGGGACAGCGGGTAGGCGATCGTGCAGGAGACGAACATATTGATCAGCGTGCCGATCACGGTGACGATCACCGAATTTTTCAGTCCGCGGAACACATCGCCCTGCTTGAGGATGTACTGGTAGGCGTTCAGCGATACATCCTGCGGGATCAGGAAGAAGGGACGCTCGGTCAGCTCGCGCTCGGTCGCAAAGGAGCCGGCCACCACATAGACGAAGGGCAGCACACAGGCCAGCGCCACCAGCGCAATGATGACATACAAAAGAACCTGTACAGCCTGATCGCCGGGAGTGCGGGCTTCCAGCGTGCCGGTGGCGCGCACCTCGTCTTTCTTATGGGTAAAGGGCATTGTCATTGTAGCACAGCTCCCTTCTTTAGTACAGGCCGGACTCGCCGCACAGCTTGGCGATCTTATTGGCGGTGACGACCATCAGCATACTGATGGTGGACTTGAACAGGCCGGTGGCGGTTGCCAGCGAGTACTGGCCGCCCGTGATGCCCTTGGTGTAGACATAGGTGTCAAACACATCAGAGGCTGCGCGGTTCATCGAGTTCTGCATCAGGAAGATCTGCTCGTAGCTGGTGTTCAGAAGCTGGCCGACCTTCATGATCAGCATCAGGACAATGGTGCCGCGGATGGCGGGCAGCGTGACATGCCACATCAGCTGCCAACGGCCTGCGCCGTCGATCTTGGCAGCCTCATACAGCTGCACATCCACGCTGGACAGCGCCGCCAGATAGATGATGGTGCCGTAGCCGGTCTCTTTCCAGATATTCTGGCCGACGATCAGCGCGGGAAAGAGCTTGGGGTCGCTGAGCAGGTCGGGCGCATTCGCGCCGAAGATCTGGGTCAGCACATGGTAGATGGCGCCGTCCGTGGTGGAGAACATCTGGAAAGTCAGCGCCGCCACAATGACGATGGAGACAAAGTGGGGGATGTAGACCAGCGTCTGCGCTGTGCGCTTGAACCATTTGCAGCGCAGCTCATTTAAAATCAGCGCCAGAATGATGGGGGCCGGGAAGGCGAAGAAAAGGTTGGCCAGCGAGATAGACAGCGTATTGCGGAACAGCGTCCAGAAGTCCGGGCCGGTGAAGAGCTTTTTAAAGTACTTCAGCCCGACAAAGGGGCTGCCGAACACAGATTCCAGAATCGTGTCACCGTTGAAAGGGCTGAAATCGGTAAATGCCATATACAGGCCCGTCATCGGCAGGTAATTGAAGATGATCATGTAGAGCAGCGCCGGCAGCATCATGATATATAACCAGTAATGCTGCATGAACGCCTTGCGCCATGTGTTGTGGCCCAGCTGTTTCTGGGCGCGGGCATTGACCTTGCTCTGCTTGACCGCAGCGGTTTGTGCCATAAGCGTTTCCTCCTTGCTTTGTGTTCTCATCAGCCGGCGGCCGCGGTGCTTTGGTCGTGATCGCGGGCCCTCGTCATCCGGCGGCGGCTGTTTCGTTGCTTCCATTGTATCCCCTGCTCTGCGGATTTGGCTACAATCAAAAGCACGCGAAAATTTTCATTATATTTCACGATGCAGCGCAATTATCCATGCAGATGACACACAAAACAATCCTTATATCTACCGGCACTATCGTTTGCTGTTTCGGGTTGAAATTGTGAATATTTTATACATGGTGCCTGCCTGTTTTGTGCATTTTGACAAATGGCGTTTTTAGGGCAATACCGCATAATTCTAAGTGCCGATACGGCGAGCGAGGTGCAGCAGCTGCTAAGCCAAAAGCGCAGATAATACTTTGTGTATTATCGAGCATTTTGGCAACGCAGATGCCGTGCCGCAGCCGCCGGAGCGGTGCTTAAGCCGTCAGGCGGGAATTGTGCGGTGTTGCCCTTAGACCCTGCTGCATCCTCACGGACTGCGGAGGCTTTACCGCACAGCCTTGCCCTGACTGCCCCGCTTTGCCGGCGGGGTTGGGTCATGCCGCCCTGCTGCCAACAAACAGGTCCTGTTTCCATATCTTGATATTTATCGCTGCACCGTTCTTTCAAAACCTTCTGCCCATCAAATGACACTTGTTTTCCGCCGCGGCAGCGCGTATGATAAAGATAAGATCGCGGGCCTGCAACTGTATACAGCACATCTGACAGGGAGAAAACGCTATGTCTACACTGCAAGGCGAAAGCTTTTATTTCCACCACGGCTGGCACTTTTTGCGGGCAGATGCCTTCCCCATGGCAAAGGCCATTGACGCCCACCGGGACGCTGAGGGGCACGCCTTTTACGAGGCCGACTACCGGGAAACCGGCTGGCAGCCCGTCACGCTGCCCCACACCTTCAATGATGAGGATCTGTTCCGTGACCGCATTCAGGACGGCGGCAGCGGCCAGCGCCGCACGGCAGCCTTCTACCGCAACATCCTCACCATTCCGGCGCGGCACAAAAACCACAAGGTGCTGCTTGCGTTTGAGGGGCTGCGCCAGACCTGCTACCTCTATGTAAACGGTACGCTGGCCGGCTACTATGAGGCCGGCGTTGCACCGTTCGGCTTTGACATCACCCCCTATGTGCGGTACGATGCGCCGAACCTCATCGCCATTGCGACCGACAACACCGCCACCCGCAATGCGCCGTTCTGCATTGCCGAAACCCCCAACAAGCCCGATGCTGTCCCCGGCAGCTATCTCTTTCCGCAGGAGCAGGCCGTCCCCGCCGACCGCGTGGGCGTCCCCTTTTTCTGGAACTGCAATGACTTCAATCCCTCGGTCGGCGGCATCACCCGCCCCGTACAGGTGTTTTTCAAACCCGATGTCTATCTGACGCTGCCGCTCTACTCCAATTTGCAGACCAAGGGCCTCTATGTCTACGGCCGGAATTTTGATTTGGACAATGCCACGGCGGATATTCGGGTCGAGGCCGAGGTCCGCAACGAGGGCAAGGTCCCTGTTTCCGCCCAGCTGCGCATCACGCTGCGCCGCCCGGACGGCAGCGTTGCCGCCATCTTTGACGGTGCCCCGGCCACTGCAGCCCCCACGGGCCGCGCCGTCCCACCGCTGAGCATCACCCCGGCGGACGCCTATATCACCGATGAGGCTGTGCCCGGGCATTACCGCCCTGTGGAGGACGAAAGCCTGCCCGCGCCGACCACTACGGATTCCATGGCGG
>ERZ779843.4150-NODE-4150-length-11334-cov-12.817360_pt1 | contig 11334 bp, 12 predicted proteins | sample MGYA00511560_ERZ779843 | MGnify/ENA primary metagenome ERZ779843 (study PRJEB29588, sample SAMEA2158062) | human gut metagenome | biome: human gut; feature: human-associated habitat; material: faeces | place: Denmark | collected 2008/2010 ... | reverse complement strand
CGGGCCTGACGGTGACGCTGAACGGCACGGCGCTGACCGCCCCCACCCAGTACACCTATGACGCGGCTACCGGCGTATTCGCCACGGCGGCCGGCGTGGTCACGGTGCCCGCGGCCACCTTCACGCAGGACGCCGCCACCGGCGCGTACAGCACCACCCCCGGCACGGCGGTGCTGACCGTCACCGGCACGGTGTAAGCAAGAAAATATCCCCCGGCCTTACACGGGTGCTCATAAGAAAGTAATTTCAGAAATTACGATTATGGCATCTGTCAGACGGGGTTGGTAAAAGAGATAACGGGTATTCGGTGCAAAATCCGAGTACCCGTTATTTTTTTGCCCTTAACTGAAAGCAATAGATTTATTCACAGTTTTCGAGTATAATGAAACTATAATCATCCTATCCCAAACAATCCGAGATTTTTTCAAAAAATCTCAAAAAATTTTGGAAACATTGGAACAATTCAGTCCTTTTCATGCCATATATAGTAGAGGGCTATTTCAAAACGATTGGAGGTGACGCTTTTGGACAAGAAGAAAGGTCCGACAGGTTTCATTGTAGTGCTGCCCGGTGAGGTCATCGAGATACCGCAGGACAGCGACAAGTCATGGCTGACCCTATTTTATAGCCTACCGAGGGAACTTGCAGAAAAGTGGAAGCCAGCCTACGATCTGCTCCGCTGCCCCTATGAAGTTCTGAGGACGGACAAGTATGACCACATCGTATGTGATGATATGTTTAAGCTGCTTGTGTGGGACTGCTACGCATGGAGCGCATGGCAGTTCTTCCAAGTGAAAGACAGCAAGGGAAATTATCGTGACATACCCGGCAACTGGACGCAGTATGCAGGATATTTCCCTTTGTGGCGTTTGTCGTACAGCATTATCCCCTACATCCGAATGAAGTTTGAGCAGAACGGGCTCGGATTTCAAGAGCTTTACAACATCCCGCAAGGTGTGGAAGTGCCGTGGCTGACCTATCAGCAATTCAGCAATCTGATCGGCAATGTCACCGACATGGTTGTGGCAGAACAAGAATGGCAGCCCATGATTGACGCTATCTGGGAAAACAGGACCGTCGAAGACTACGAAACCACAAGCAGCACCGTCAAGACCGATTTCATGCGGAAGTGGCATCACAACCGTTCTGGTAAGCCGATCTCTCTGGATGAAATGATGGAGAGTGAGGACGGGGACATTTTCGATGTGGCAGACCCCCGCAGCGAGTTTGAGCAATCAGTTATTTCCGAAATGCAGGTAGCCACCTTTGCAGAGAGCACCATCACCGAGAAAGACCGGGAGATATTGAAGTTGCGTATGGAGGGTTACACCGAGCAGAAAATCGCAGATAAGGTTGGCTACAAGACCGCCAGCGCAGTCCATAAGCGAATCGCCAAGATCGCAGACGCTTATGAGGATTATGTGACAGCGGAATATCAGAAGTATTTGGACAAGTAAACAGACGAAGAAACGGCAGCAGTTACCCAAGTGGTGACTGCTGCTTTTTCATGCAAGAAAGGAGGATTTTATGAGCAGAGAACCATTTGAAACCATGCCCGATGTGATGGACGCAAAGCAGATTGCGGAAGCGTTGCAGATTTCCAAAGCGGGGGCATACAACCTTTTGAACAGCCCGGATTTTCCAACCTTACGGATCGGCGGGCGTAAATTGGTGATGAAAAATGAGCTTGTGGAATGGCTAAAAAGCCGCACAAACCGAAAAGCGTGAAAACACGGTCAAGAGCCGGAAAAGTAGCAAATCACCGGATAGCGTGAGCCGGAACATACTCCGCATCGTTTGAAGCGTTTCTATCGAAAAATCGCATCACTTTCCCAATTCAAGAACTGAGAAAAATTTGTGAAAATCAGGAGGTTTTATGAGAACAGGACTTACCAAGAGAGAAAAGACCACAGGCATCTATTTTGACGAGTATGGCAATATGATCGAGGTGCAGACCCACAACACCGATCTAAAAAAGCGGCTGACCGCATTTGCGAAAGAATATCCGCAATGCTGCCGCCAGATCGATGATGACGAGCAAGGCGGACTGACCTTTGAGATCGAAAAAGGCAGATTGAGCTTCCGGCTGACTGCGCCGTACAGTGAGGAACGAAAACAGGCGGCAAGTGAATGGGCGAAGAAGAACGGAATCAAAGGTTGAAAAGCTGTCGGCGTGTTTACCTGAAAAAGCTCTCTACACAATGAATATTTACAATTTGATGTTGATTGAAGTCATTCAAACTGCTATAATGATTATGGGTTAGTTTGCCCTACTCAAAAGAGAATATGGAATGAGAGGAGAGGTGCAACGATGAATCCCGTATTGAAATATCGTGGTGGAAAATCTCGGGAAATTCCACGCTTCTTACAATATATACCTGATGACTTCAATCGCTACATTGAGCCTTTTTTTGGTGGCGGTGCAGTATATTTTTATCTTGAGCCCGAAAATGCAATTATAAATGATGTCAACACTCGTTTAATGATATTCTATCGTCAGTTGCGTGACAATTATCCTGAGATGAGGGCGCAGCTTGATACTTTGCAACAGTTATATGAGGAAAATCAAGCAAGGTACAAAAGACTTAAAGCCCAAACACCAGACGAGCGTGTCCCAAATGATAATGAGGCGCTATATTATCGCATCAGAGAACTTTTCAACCACCCCGATGGTAGTTATCTTGATGGCGTGTTGTATTTCTTTATAAACAAGACCGCTTACTCGGGCATGATTAGGTATAACAACAGCGGCGAATATAATGTTCCGTTTGGTCGTTATCCCAATCTGAACACTCGACTGGTCACACAGCAGCATAGTGATTTATTGCAAGGCGCTGAATTATATAGTCTGGATTACAGCCAGATATTTGAAATGGCGCAGGAAGATGATTTTATATTCTTAGACCCGCCATATGATTGTGTGTTTAATGATTACGGAAATATTGACATGATGAATGGTTTTGACGAAGCAGAACACCGTAGGTTGGCTGCCGATTTCCGTAATCTCCCCTGCCGCGCCTTAATGGTAATTGGTAAAACTCCTCTCACAGAAGAACTCTACGGAGAATACATCTTCGATGAGTATTACAAAAACTATGCAGTAAATATCAGAAATCGTTTCAATAATGATAAAATGCACATCGTTGTAAAAAACTATTAGGAGTGCAAAATGGGAGTAATTAAAAGTAGTCGTACATTATTTTTTACTACTTCGCCCAGATCACCCAAAAAGTTAATCCCAGAAATCGCTTTGTTGGTGGATAACTTTTCTGGGCAAACATGGAGTGGCAATGAGCAAGTACAGGAAGAATTTGCCCGCACGCTCGCTGCTGCAACCACATTTGAGGGAGATACCTCTAAGAAGTATTCTGCATTTAGTGCACGAGATCGTATTACTCGCTCGCCGCAGGGATTGGGGTTTGTTGATCTTTCTCCAACAATTCAGTTGACAGAAGCAGGCGAATCTTTTATACATGGCAACAGACCGCATGAAATCTTTTTGCGGCAGCTCTTAAAATTCCAGTTACCCTCTCCCTATCACAAAGAGGGAAGTAAAATCAAAGGGACATTTTGGGGGCGTCCCTACTTGGAAATCATTCGTTTAATCCGTGATTTAGACCACCTGACACCGGATGAATTTAGAATCTTTGCGTTGCAACTGACGGACTATCGCAACTATGAAGCGGTAAAAAATCAAATCATTTCTTTCCGAGAAGAAAAGGAAAAACATAAGGGGCAGTATAAGCGATTTGTTGACGATGTTATAAATCGGGAAATATCCAAAATTTATTCTACCGAAATTGAATCCGGCAACATAGCAACCAGAGAATCAAAGACGAGCGATGTGCGGTCATTTATCAGCAAAGAAAAGCGCAACATGAGGGACTATGCTGATGCGTGTTTCCGCTATTTCCGTTTCACCGAAATGTTTGTTTCTGATGGTAGGTCGATACAGATCGCTCCAGATAAAATTCCAGAGATTGATTTTATTTTGGAAACTGTCCCGAGAGAGCCTACCTACATTGATGATGTAACTGCATTTAAGAATTATTTGTTTGACCCCGCACAGCCTCGTCTGTATACAGATGACCGCAGCAATTTAGAGGATACACTGATGCGTCATTTTTCGTATACTAAACGAGAGCTTTCTGAAAAGACAATCGAAGAGCTGAAAGATTTGCGTGATAGTGCTGTTCAAGCAAAACGGGCTGCAATTATTCAAAAGCAGACCGAGGAACTAAAGTCTTATGCGCTGTATCAAGAAGTCATTGATACATACAACGAGATTTTATCAGATGAGGTATACGATGCTCCCCTGTTCCTCGAATGGAATACATGGCGAGCCATGACTATGCTGGACGGCGGAACTATTAAAGGCAATTTCAGGATTGACGACGCGGGGCGACCCACATCAACAGCCCAAGGCAATATGCCGGACATTGAATGTGATTATGATACCTTTGCTCTTTCGGTTGAAGTTACCTTGCAGCGAGGACAGCGGCAATATGAATCTGAGGGAGAGCCAGTCACACGGCATTATGCTCAGTTGCAAAAGGCGACAGGAAAAACCACTTATTGCCTGTTTATAGCTCCGTCAATTAACAGAGCAACATGGGCACACTTCTTCGGCTTAAATCAGATCAGAAATATCGCTGCTTATGGAGGCAAGCCCAAGATTATCCCATTGGAACTTGATTCGTTTATGCGGTTGATTGAAAACTCCTATACAAGCGAAGGCATACCTCAACCACAAGATGTTCAGAAGTTTTTGCAGACGGCCATTGACGAAATAGATAATTCTACTGATGAAATTGATTGGAGCAATAGAATTTCTGCTTATGTTGATAAGTGGTTGGTCGCATAAATGAAATCCCTTTGGAACAAAGGGCGCACTTCTATACAGGGAGAAGCCCTGTATGTGCGCTCTGCGAGGCAGACAGCCCGGACTTCAATCGCCCGGGCTGTTTTGCGTCACTTCGTTCCGAACAAGGGGCTGCACCCCTTGCGACGCTTGCGCGTCTATCCCTGCACACTTTGTGAGTGGCACAATTTGCTGATGCAAACAGCGCCACTCACAAAGTTTTGAATATGTACCCATGACCGTTTACCGATTTTCGGTAGGCGGTCTTTTTATATTCCTACATCAAAATCAAGGAGGTCATACATGGTGAAAAAGCAGAAGACTATCCCACAACTGGAAGCCGAGAAAGCGGAAAATGAACGCAAGATCTCGCAGCTCCAACACAAAAAACAACAGCTTGAAAACCGCATCACCTACTATGAAAAAGGTGATCGGCGCAAGCGGGCGCACCACCTTATCACTCGTGGCGCAGCCATTGAAAGCATCGCACCGCTGACAAAGGTTTTGACCGAAACCGAGTTTTACGCCTTTGCTGAAAAAGCCCTTGCCGTCTTGGAGATTAAGGGCTTGCTCATGGAGGCGGTCAATGAACACAACCGAGCTGAACAGAAAGAGGGGTGTTGAGTATCGCACTATATCATTTTCATGTGACACAAATCAAGCGCAGCGCAGGACAATCCGCTATTGCGTCTGCCGCCTATCGCTCCGGCGAAAAGCTGCACAGCGAATACTACGGTGAGGACAGCGACTACACCAAAAAGGGCGGCGTGATTTGTTCGGAAATCCTGCTGCCGCCCTATGCCCCTCCCTCTTTCTCTGATCGGGAAACCCTATGGAATGAAGTGGAGAAAGCGGAACGGGGAAAGAAAGCGCAGCTTGCATACAGCTTTGACATTGCTTTGCAGAACGAGTTTTCCATGCAGGAGAACATCGAGCTTGCAAGGCAATTTTTATTGGAGCAGTTTGTGAGCAGGGGCATGGTGGTGGACTTCGCCGTTCACTCTCCCGACAAGGATGACGGCGGCATTTCCAATCCTCATTTCCATGTCATGTGTCCTATCCGTCCTCTGGATGAACATGGTAGATGGGGCAACAAACAGCGGCGGGAATATCTGCTGGACGAACATGGCGAGCGTATCCGTGATGAAGCAGGAAACTATGTATTCAACGCTGTGCCGACTACCGACTGGGGCAGTCCCGACACCTTGGAACATTGGCGGCAAGCATGGGCTGAACTGTGCAATCAGAAGTTTGCGGAAAAGGAATTGGACTGCCGGATTGACCACCGCAGCTATGAGCGACAGGGCATCGACCAGCTCCCTACTGTCCATGAGGGTGTGACCGTCCGAGCTATGGAAGCAAAGGGCATCCGCACCAACAAGGGTGATCTCAACCGCTGGATCAAGGCGACCAACGATCTGATCCGCAATCTGAAAAAGAAAATCTCTGCGCTGCTTGATTGGCTGAAAGAAGCGCATGAGGAATTGAGCAAGCCGCAAGTTCCAAATCTGGCGCAGCTTCTCAGCGAGTATTACACCAATCGTAACGCCGGGGCTTGGAGTCAGAAAGCAAAGATCGGCAATCTCAAAGAGTTCAACGAGATTTGCAATTATCTTATGCAGAATAAACTCACAACGCCGGAGGAATTGCAGGAGCGTGTGTCTATGCTGAGTGACCGCATCGACACTTTGAAAAACTCCATGCGTGGCAAATCCAACCGCATGAAAGAGTTGGACGAACTTCTCCGTATGGTGCAGTTTTACACTGAGGGTAAGCCCATTGCCGACAAATTGGCGACCATCAAATGGAAAGGCAAGCGGGAGCAGTTTATGTCCGAAAATGAAAACGCACTCCGCCTGTATCACATGGCAGAGCGCAAGTTAAAACCGCATTTCAAGGATGGCAAGCTGCCTATCACCGCATGGCGCAAAGAGCGTGACCGTCTGGAACAGGAGTACAAGACCGGGCAAGCGGAGCTTTCTCCCATCTATGCGGAGGTGAAAAAGCTCTGGCAGATCAAATACAAGGTGGAGCAGGTCATCCATGAGCAGGAGCGACAGAACGCTGTTACACGGCAGAAAAAACAAGAAATCGAACACTAATCTTTACACATTTTTAGGAGGCACTTATGAGCAAGAAGAAACCATTTGAACATGAAATCGACCCGGAGCTTTTGGCAGAAATCGAGGCATGGGAGCCGCAGGAGCATGACGAGGCGGAGGGATATTACTTCTCCAACCCCGACCCCTATCTTAAACCCACACCGCTGCCGCCTGACCATCCCAGACACAATTTCTGGTTTGACGAGGATGGACACATCCGTGTGAAAAATCCATCCGCTTTCTGGCTGCCGGAGTTCACCTTGCAGAAAGAGATCGGCGGCACGATCTACTCTGTCACAGGCACTTATGACGGAACGGAAACGCTGGATAAGAAAATGGAGCGTATTATGGCTGAAAAGTTTACAGAAAAGTTGGAGGATAGCGAATGACAAATTCACAGAATCTTGGTACAATAGAAGCAACCAATCCTGTACTGGCAGTTGCCCCTTTGAAGGAGGAAACAGAAATGTTACGGGCAACTGATAAAATCACCGCACTCTACTGCCGTCTATCCGTGGAAGATATGAAAGAGGATAAAAAAGGCGGCAAAGAAGATGTGTCAAATTCCATCCAGAATCAAAAAATGATCCTGCTCCAGTACGCTAAAGAAAATCGCTTTCCGAATCCGACCTTTTTCGTGGACGATGGGTACAGCGGCACGAATTATGACCGCCCCGGCTTCCAAGCCATGCTTGCGGAAATCGAAGCGGGACGAGTGGCAGTCTGTATTACCAAAGACCTATCCAGACTGGGACGAAATTCCTCGCTGACCGGGCTTTATATTAACTTTACTTTTCCAAAGTACAATGTGCGGTATATTGCCATCAACGACCATTTTGACACCATCGACCCCAACAGCACAGACAGCGATATTGCCGGTATCAAAAACTGGTTTAACGAATTTTTCGCAAAAGATACAAGCCGCAAAATCCGGGCTGTGCAGAAAGCAAAGGGTGAGCGTGGTGTACCGCTGACAACCAATGTTCCGTTTGGGTATCTCAAAGATCCGGCAGACAAAACCAAGTGGATCGTGGATGAAGCGGCGGCAATGGTAGTGAGGCGTATCTTCAAGCTGTGCATGGAGGGACGGGGACCGATGCAGATTGCAAAGCTCTTGCAGGAGGAAAAGGTGCTTAACCCCACCGCTTACAAGCGTAGGGCGGGCATCAAAACTCCAAGCCCCGAAACCGATGTTCCCTACCATTGGAACACCAACACCGTTGTTCACATTCTGGAACGGCGGGAGTACACAGGCTGTACGGTCAACTTCAAGACCTACACCAATTCCATCTGGGACAAGAAGCAGAGGGAAACGCCCCTCGACAAACAGGCGGTTTTCTACAATACCCATCCGGCGATCATCGAGCAGGAAGTCTTTGACAAGGTGCAGGAGATCCGGCAGCAGCGTCACCGCAGAACGAAAACAGGCAAGAGCAGTCTGTTCTCCGGCATGGTTTACTGTGCCGACTGCGGAGCGAAAATGCGGTACTGCACCACCAACTACTTTGAGAAGCGGCAGGATCACTTTGTATGCGCCAACTACCGAAGCAACACGGGAAGTTGTTCAGCGCACTTTATCCGGGCTGTTGTTCTGGAAGATTTGGTCTGGATGCACATGAAAGCGGTCATCTTCTATGTGACACGGTATGAGAATCACTTCCGGGCAGTTATGGAACACAAGCTTCTGCTGTCCAGCGAGGAAAAAATCTGTGCAAGCGTCAAGCGTCTGGAACAGGCGCAGCGGCGCATGGGAGAGCTCGACCGCCTGTTTATCCGCATCTATGAGGACAATGTGGCGGGACGCATCAACGATGAACGATTTTCCATGATGAGCAGAAGCTACGAAACCGAGCAGGAGCAGCTTAAAGTGGAAATCCAGACCTTGCAGCAGGATATTGAAGTACAGGAACGACAGATTGAAAATTTGGAGCAGTTTATCCAGAGGGTACACAAATACAAGGATTTGGACGAGCTTACCCCGTATGCTCTGCGGGAACTTGTTAAGGGAGTTTATATTGAAGCTCCCGACAAGAGCAGCGGCAAACGGCGGCAGAACATCCGCATTTCCTATGACCTTGTGGGCTTTATCCCGCTGAATGAACTGATGAAGGAGGAAACGGCATGACCGAAGCCATGCCGTTCCTGCAAAAATACGATATTACTTTCTTACGACCCCCGACCATTCGGCCGGGGGATGTTTTTTATTCAAGTGCGTCGTGGCTCTCGAACACGTCGTGGATGCTGCCGTAACGGTCGGCGGGCTTGTCCGCCTCCGCCGGAGATGCGCCCTTGGCCATTTGCAGCTCCTGCCACTTCTCGCGGGTGATGAGCAGCTGGCGGGGCTTACTTCCCTCGAAGGGGCCCACATAGCCGCGCTCCTCCATCTGGTCCACCAGGCGGGCGGCGCGGGAGTAGCCCAGCTTCAGACGGCGCTGGAGCATGGACACGGAGGCCTGACCCGTCTCCAGCACCACCTCTACGGCGGCGGAGAGCAGCTCGTCGGCATCGTCGCCGTCGTCGGACACGTCGCCGGAGGGGGCCTTGCCGCCCTTGTCGGCCTTGGCGTCCACCGCCTGCTGGATCTTCTCGATCACGTCCTGGTCGTAATGGGCCTCGCCGGCCTCGTCCTTGACGAACTTCACCACACGGTCGATCTCCTCCGGGGTGATGAAGCAGCCCTGAACACGGGTGGGCTTGGCGTCGCCCAGAGGGAAGTAGAGCATATCGCCCTTGCCCACCAGCTTCTCCGCGCCGGTGGTGTCCAGAATGATGCGGGACTCCATGGAGCTGGCCACGGCGAAGGCGATGCGGCTGGGGATATTGGCCTTCATCAGACCGGTGATCACGTCCGCCGAGGGACGCTGGGTGGCGATGACCAGGTGCATACCGGCGGCACGGCCCATCTGGGCCACACGGCAGATGGACTCCTCCACCTCCTTGGCCGCCACCAGCATCAGGTCGGCCAGCTCGTCGATGACCACCACCACGGTGGGCAGCTTTTTCACGTCCTCGTCCGTCTCGGACAGGGCGTTATAGCCCGCCAGGTCCTTGACGCCCTTTTCAGAGAACATCTTGTAGCGCTTCATCATCTCGAACACCGCCCATTGCAGGGCGCCGGCGGCCTTTTTGGGGTCGGTGACCACGGGGATGAGCAGGTGCGGGATACCGTTGTAGGGCGCCAGCTCCACCATCTTGGGGTCCACCATGATAAAACGGACCTCGTCCGGCGTGGACTTGTAGAGCAGGCTGACGATGAGGGAGTTGGTGCAGACGGATTTACCGGAGCCGGTGGTGCCGGCGATGAGTACATGGGGCAGACGGGCGATGTTGCCCACGATGTTGCTGCCGCCGATATCCCTGCCCACAGCAAAGGCCACCGGGGAGGGATGGTCGATGAACTCGCGGGATTCAATGACGTCGCGGATCCGCACGGCGGTGACGGTGCGGTTGGGGACCTCAATGCCCACGGCGGATATCTTGTTGGGCACCGGGGCGATGCGGACGCCGCTGGCACCCAGCGCCAGGGCGATATCGTCCTGGAGGTTCGTGATCTTACTAAGCTTGACGCCCTGGTCCAGGGTGAACTCGTAGCGGGTGACGGAGGGGCCATGGATGACCTCGCCGGCGCGGGCGTCCACGCCGAAGGAGCGCAGGGTGTCCGCCAGGCGCTTGGAGTTGTTCCGCAGCTCGGCGCCCACCTCGGTGTAGTTGCCGCCGCGGTTCTGCTCCAGCAGGGTGATGGGCGGGTAGCGGTAGGTCTCCTCCCCCTGGGCCAGCTCCTGCTCGATGGCCTCGATCAGCCGCCGGATGTTCGGGGCGTTTTTGCCCCGCACGACGGTGTCGGCCAGCGTCTTGTTGTCGTAGACGGAGTAGAGTTTGCGCTTGAGGTTCTGCTTGAGCATATTGGTGTCGTCGATGTTCTCGATGGCGTTTTTCAGGATCACGGCCTCCTCCTCGGTGAAGTGCACCAGCTGCGAGATGTCGCGGAAGTGCGGCGACTCCTTGTCGAGACGGATGCAGTCGCCCGATTTCTTGATCACGAACCCCGCCTCGCGAAAGGTGTCGATATACCGGTAGACCGTGCGGCGCGACATCTGGAGCCGTTCGGCCAGCTGGTCGACGTTGTAGGTGGTGTTGGCCGTCAGCAGCTTCATTAGCCGCAGCAGGCGTTCGAGTTTGGGTTGGTCCATAATTATTCGGCAGCAGACGGCTGTTCGCCGTGCAGAGGTCGTAAATTAGCCATAAGAAAGTCGGATGTTCTTTTTATGAAGTCATCGAATGCAATCAGCATCGGGTCTTCCTTTCCGCCGTGAGCGGCATTTTCGACAATCATCAACTCTTTGGGTGTCGTTTCGGGCAGCGATTCGATTA
>ERZ779843.4149-NODE-4149-length-11337-cov-2.757135_pt1 | contig 11337 bp, 10 predicted proteins | sample MGYA00511560_ERZ779843 | MGnify/ENA primary metagenome ERZ779843 (study PRJEB29588, sample SAMEA2158062) | human gut metagenome | biome: human gut; feature: human-associated habitat; material: faeces | place: Denmark | collected 2008/2010 ... | reverse complement strand
GATTCTATCTGGCATGCAGGTTTGCCTCTCGAGCTTGGCATTGCCGAGGCTCAGCAGACGCTGCTGCAGAATGGCCTGCGTTCCCGCGTTGTTCTTGAGGCTGACGGCAAGCTGATGGACGGCAAGGATGTTGCCGTGGCCTGCTTGCTCGGCGCTGAAGAGTTCGGTTTTGCGACGATGCCGCTCATTGCTATGGGCTGCCTGATGCAACGCGACTGCCAGCAGGATACGTGCCCCGCTGGTATTGCCACGCAGAACTGCCGCTTGCGCAAGTGCTTCCGCGGCAAGCCCGAGCACGTGGTGAACTTCATGCTCTTCGTTGCCGAGCAGCTGCGTGAGGTTATGGCATCGCTTGGCTTCCGCACGGTAGATGAAATGGTTGGCCATCCCGAGTGCTTGCGCCAGGTTGAAGTGCCGGGCAACTGGAAGGCTAACCTGCTCGACCTTTCTTCGGTGCTCGCCAATGGCGAATGCGAGTTCGGCGCCCATATTCCCGGTGCTGCCGGTCGTCATTTCTTGCCTCAGATGAAGTACGACGTGGAGCTGGAAAAGTCGCTTGACTCCACGTTGTTCCTGCCCATGACCGAGCAGGCTCGCAAGCACATGAAGCCGGTTCGTTTCCGTGCCGATATCGCCAACGTAAATCGTTGCGTGGGCACCATTTTGGGCGCTGCGGTAACCAAGGCGCATCCCGAAGGCCTGCCCGATGGTTCGGTGACGGTCGACTGCGAAGGCTCTGCCGGCCAGAGCTTCGGCGCCTTCATCCCGAAGGGCGTTACGCTCAACGTTACGGGCGATGCGAACGACTACTTCGGCAAGGGCCTTTCCGGCGGTATCCTTTCGGTTCATCCTTCCGAAGATGCCACGTACAAGTTCGACGAGAACACCATTGTGGGCAACGTTGCCTTCTTTGGAGCAACGTCGGGTCGCGGTTTTGTAAATGGCCTTGCTGGTCAACGCTTCGGTGTACGCAATTCCGGTGCCACCATCGTGGTTGAAGGCGTTGGCAACCATGGCTGCGAATACATGACCGGCGGCACTGCCCTGATCTTGGGCGAGGTTGGCTTGAACTTTGCAGCGGGCATGACCGGTGGCGTAGCCTACGTGTACGACGAGTACGGCACGTTGGAAAGCCGCTGCAACATGGGCTCGGTAAAGCTTGAAGTTCCCACCGAGGCCGAAATTGAGCTTATCCACAGCCTTATCGAAGAGCATGTCGGTTATACGCAGAGCCCCCGTGGCATCAAGATGCTGTATCGCTTCGAAGCTATGAAGCAGCACTTCGTAAAGGTAATCCCGGTTGAATATGAGCGTGTTCTGCAGATCGTTGCCGCGGCAGAGGCTGAAGGCAAGAGCCATGAGGAAGCGCTTGAAGAGGCATACGAGATTGTAGGAAAGGGGCGCCAGTAATGGGCAAAGCAGGAGCATATCTCGAGCACGATCGCGTTGCTCATGGTGAACGTACGGCGTTGGAGGCCATTGAAGACTTCAAGGAATTCGCCTTGCCACTTTCCGAAGAGGAGCAGCAGGTCCAGGCGAGCCGTTGCATGATGTGCGGTGTGGCGTTTTGCCAGGCTGGCTACAGTTTCGGCAAGGCGCGCCCTTCGGGCTGCCCGCTGCACAACCTTATTCCTGAATGGAATGATTTGGTGTATCGCGGTTTGTGGGACGAAGCGGCCGAACGACTGTCGCTCACCAATCCGTTCCCTGAGTTCACGGGCCGTGTATGCCCGGCGCTGTGCGAGGCTGCTTGCAACCTTGCCTCCATCGAGGGCCCTACTACCATCCGTGACAACGAGCGTGCCATTTCCGATCATCAGTGGGCAGCGGGCGGTCCTAAGCCCTTGCCGCAACCTGCGGCGGGTGCGCCGAAGGTTGCGGTGATTGGTTCTGGCCCCTGTGGTTTGGGAGCTGCTTGGCAGCTGGCCGAAGCGGGCATTCGCGTAACCGTATTTGAGCGCCATGACCGCGCTGGCGGTTTGCTGATGTACGGTATCCCGAACATGAAGTTGCCGAAGGAAATCGTTGATCGTCGCATCAAGTTCCTCGAAGAAGGAGGCATTTCCTTCGAACTGAATACCGATGCATCCGAAGAAGCGGTGGCAGCGCGCCTGAAGTCCGACTTCGATGCGGTTGTTGTTGCCGTTGGCGCAGCGGCTCCGCGTGGTCTTGCCGCTCCTGGTGCCGACCAAAAAGGCGTGGTGTTCGCGGTTGATTACCTTACTTCTTCCACGAAATCGGTAATCAGTGGCACTGAACCGGCAATTTCTGCCAAGGGCCTGGACGTTGTTGTTATCGGTGGTGGCGACACGGGCACCGACTGCATCGCAACGGCTCTTCGCCAGGGCGCAAAGAGCGTGCATCAGCTGGAGTACAACGCCGCGCCTCCCGAGGTGCGTGCTGCTTCCAACCAGTGGCCCGAATGGCCTTTCGTGAAAAAGACTGACTACGGCCAACGTGAGGCAATCGAGCATTTCAAAGAGGATCCGCGCTCGTTCGCTGCCGATACGGTAGAGGTTCTGGGTGAAGAAGGTCACGTAACTGGCTTGCGCGTGGTTACGCTTGATTGGAGCCAGGGTGCTCCCCAGCGTCAGATGGATACCGAGCGCGTTATGCCTGCTCAGCTGGTTCTAATTGCATGCGGTTTTACCGGACCCGAACGTGGCATCTATGATGCTCTGGGTGCTGAGGTTGTCGACGGACGCGGAGTTCGCCCCGTTATGGTCGAGGGCACGCATCGCGTTAAGCACGAGGGCGAGACGCCCATCTATGCTGCAGGTGACGCAAAGCATGGTTCCACCTTGGTGGTCAATTCGCTTGCCGATGGCTTGGCTTGCGCAAAAGAAGTTGCTGCTGATCTGCTGAAATAGCATTTGGTAAAGCAAATGGGGCTCCTTGGTGGAGCCCCATTTTTTATGCGCTGGTACCGGTATTATGCGCTATGCATCGCTTCCAAAGACATTTCGGATGCTCTGTACCGTGGTATCGCGGTTCATCTGGGCGATAGAGGTGGTAAGGGGAATGTCTTTGGGGCATACCCGAACGCAATTTTGGGCATTGCCACAGCTGGTTATGCCATCGGCTCCCATAATTGAACGCAGACGCTCTTGTTTGTTCAACTTGCCGGTGGGATGGGCATTGAACAAGCGGACCTGGGAAATGGCGGCAGGTCCGAGGAACTGATTTGCATGCCCGGTATTAGGGCAGGCTTCGAAGCAGCAGCCACAGGTCATGCAGCGAGACAGCTCATATGCCCAGCTTTGAGTGCGTGCGGACATGCGTGGTCCCGGTCCTAAATCGAAAGGACCATCTATGTCGATCCAGGCATGGGTCTTTTTCAAAGCATCAAACAAAAGGGTTCTGTCCACTTTCAAGTCGCGTACCAGGGGGAACTTGGTTAGTGGCTCCAAACGAATGGGTTGCCTTAGATCGTCGATAAGAGCCGAACAGGCTTGGCGTGGTGTGCCGTTGATGATCATGGTGCAGGCTCCACAAACCTCTTCAAGGCATACGCTTTCCCAAACCACGGGGGTGGTTGGTTTGCCTTGGGCGTTTACGGGGTTCTTCCTAATTTCCATCAGGGCTGACACCACGTTCATATGCGGTTGATGGGCAACGCTGAATTCTTCCCAATGCGGTTTTGCGTTGGGGCCTTCTTGTCGCTTGACGATGAGACGAATATGGTCATGGCCTGCGGTTTCGGTATTCATGGCAAGCCTCCTTCTAATGAGCTTTCGTGTAATCGCGTTTACGGGGCGCAATAAGTGAGGTGTCTACCTTTTCGTAGCTGAGCACCGGGCTGCGCGAAGCAATATCGTAACGAGCGATGGTGGTTTTAAGCCATTCCTCATCGTTGCGATCGGGGAATTCCGGTTTAAAGTGGCTTCCCCTGCTTTCGTTTCGCTCCAACGCGCCCTTTGTGATGACCATGGCGAGATCAACCATGCCATAAAGCTGACGAATGAACGGCACATTTGCGTTGCTCCAGGTTGCTTTGTCTTGAACGCCGATACGGGAAAGTCGTTCATCGATTTCTTCGAGCTTAACCAACGTTTCGGCCAAATCCGCGTTGTTGCGAACCACAGTGACATTCTTTGTCATCAGTTCGCCCATTTCCTGATGCAGGCGGTAGGCGTTTTCGGTGCCATCAAGCTTCAAAATGCTTCGATAATCTGATTCATCCTTTGCAGTGCCTGCTTCGTAGACGCTTTGGGGGATGTTCTGGCCTTCTGGGAGCCCCTTGGCATAGGCGGCGGCGTTGGGTCCGGCTGTCATGCCGGCGAATACGGCAGAGAGAAGGGAATTCGCTCCAAGGCGGTTGGCTCCATGTTGGGTATAGTCGCATTCACCTGCGGCAAACAAGCCTGGGATGTTTGTTTGCTGATCGAGTCCGACCCAAAGCCCGCCCATTGAGTAATGGACGCTGGGCGCCACGCGCATGGGCACCTTGCGCGGGTCGTCGCCTACGAACTTCTGGTAGATATCCAGTATGCCTTCCAGCTTCGCGTTCAAAACGGATGCGGGGATATGTGAAACGTCCAGATACACCACGTTTTGGCCGTTGATACCCAGGTGCTGGTTCACGCATACGTCGAAGATTTCGCGCGTGGCAATATCGCGTGGCACCAGATTGCCGTACGCGGGATACTTTTCTTCTAGGAAATACCAAGGCTTTCCATCCTTGTAGGTCCAGATCCTGCCGCCTTCGCCACGCGCCGATTCGCTCATCAGGCGGTTTTTGTCGAAGCCGGGAATTGCAGTGGGATGGATTTGGATGAACTCGCCGTTGGCGTAGAGCGCTCCTTGTTGGTAGCAACGAGCTGCAGCGTAGCCGGTGTTGATGGTGGAGTTGGTTGATTTGCCGAATACGGCACCGCAACCTCCGGTTGCGATAACAACCGCATCGGCGGGGAAGGCGCGTATCTCCATGGACGAAAGATCTTGCGCGGTGATTCCGCAGCATACGCCGTTATGGATTATGGTGGAAACGAATTCCCATCCAACATAGGTGCGCACCTTGCCTTCAACTTCAAGAGCGCGCACCTGTTCGTCGAGCGCATAGAGGAGCTGCTGACCGGTTGTAGCACCAGCAAAGGCGGTGCGTCGTTTTTGCGTACCGCCGAATCTGCGCAGGTCAAGCAAGCCCTCAGGGGTTCTATTGAACATTACGCCCATGCGGTCAAACATGTTGACGATTTTTGGGGCGGCTTCGCACATGGCGCGTACCTGCGGCTGGTTCGCCAAAAAGTCGCCACCGTAAATGGTGTCGTCGAAGTGCTCGTCTATCGAATCACCTTCACCTTTGGTGTTCAGCGCGGCGTTTATGCCCCCTTGCGCACAGGCGGAATGCGAGCGCTTGAAGGGAACGAGCGAAAGCAAGTCAACGCTCAAGCCTGCTTCTACGATTTTCAAAGTTGCCATCAGCCCCGCAAGGCCTCCGCCAACAACTGCGATTGATCCTTTGCCCATAACAGCCTCTTTCTTGTAGCGTGCGGGTTTAGCCGGCAAAGGAGGACAGTGCCTTTAGGCCAAACGCAGCGAATGCGATAAACAGGGCGAACAGTACGTAGCCTGATATTTTTTGGGAGCGGGGTGAAACGGTGATTCCCCAGGTAATAAGGAACGTCCAAAGGCCATTGCAGAAGTGGTAGATGCTGCAAAGAAGGCCTATGGCGAACAGGGCAAGTCCGATTGGTGTGGCAACGATTCCCGCCACCATGGCATAGCTTGGGTCAACGCCGGTAAGTTCAACTTGTAGCTTTGTGCCATAGATATGCCAAATCACAAAGAGCAGTGTGACGATGCCAGCTATACGTTGCAGCACGTAGCACCAGTTGCGGAAGTAGCGATAGCGTTTCACGGTAACGCTTGAGGTGAGGGAGATGTAGACGCCATAGAGGGCATGGAATAAAAGGGGCAGGAAAATTACGAATGTTTCCAGCACAACCTTGTAGGGCATATGGGCCATAAATGAGCCCATGGTGTCGTATGGGGTGGTTCCCCAGTTTGCGGAGTAGTTTACGCACATATGGAAGCAGAGAAAGATTCCCAGTGGAAATACGCCTGCGAAAGAGTGCAGTTTCCGCAGGAAGTTGGCGCGGCGGTCTTTGTCCATGATCCCCTCGATTCCGTCGCCTTTTGGTTGTTAGACGGTTTGTGTTCAGGTGGGCGCTGTGACTCCCCGTGCAGCTGCTAGCCTGATGCTGAGGCTGGGCATCAATGCAAAATCCCAGCTCATCTTCAAAAAGTATACCGTTTTCCTTGCGGGTGCTTGTGGAGTGCCCGGTGCCGATTCATTGCATTTTCCCGGCGATTCATACATTGGCAATCAGGTAGGGCTCGTTTCTGCACTTGAAGTTGGCGCTGAGCTCTAGTGGTGCCATAAGCTGAGGGCAATGTGAAACAGGGCGGATAAGAAGCTGGTTGGCCCAACAAGGTGCCTTCGCTAGGCGGCGGTGGGCGAACACCGCTAACGAAATTGGAGTGCATAGTTGCCCAGGAGGCTTTGGGGCCAGCAGCAGACTAAATTCCATCAACAGCATGGTGACCGTTGGTTTTTAACGGGCTTGAACAGGGGTATTCTTGTGGATGGAAAAAACAAGGGGGTACCCATGAAGAGAGCAAACTTCCATGCAGCTAATACCGTGTTGATGTTCGAGGGCGGTGGGATGCGTGCGAGCTATACGGCCGCAATGGCATCGCTTCTGCTCGAACAGAATATAACCTTTGGTCACGTGTGCGGTATTTCTGCTGGTTCAAGCCATACCGTGAATTATCTTTCAGGAGATATCTGGCGCACCCGTGCCAGCTTTACTGATTTGGTAATGGAGCCCGAATTCGGTGGCGCTAAAACATTTGCTCAGGGTAAGGGCATGTTTTCAGCTCATTGGATCTACGAGGAAGCGGGTTTGCCCGAAGGCGTATTGCCGTTTAATTTCGAGGCGTTTGCCCAAAACCCAACTCCTTGCTCAATTCAAGCATTTGATCGCGATACGGGCGAATCGGTGGTCTGGCATAAGGAAGATATGGCAACGTTAGAGGACTTGATGGTGCGTGTGCGTGCCAGCAGTACGCTCCCTGTGGTGATGCCGCCGGTTCATATTGGCGATCATGTCTACTACGATGGCGGCTTGGGCGTTGGCGCCGGCATTCCGTTGCAGCTGGCACTCGATTCGGGATGTCCCCGTATTCTGGCTGTCCTCACGAGAGCCAAGGGCTTTCGCAAGCCTGTTGACGACATCGGCGCAAGCGCCAAGGCCATCGCTAACAGCTATCGCAGGTACCCGAAGGTGAAAGAAGCCCTGCTTACACGCAATAAGCGCTATAACGCTGAACTTGAAAAGCTCGAAGCGCTGGCGGAAGAGGGGAAGGCATACATCGTATATGCTGACAAGATGGCCGTAAGCAACAGCACCACCGATCTGGAACGTTTGCGCGCTAGCTACTTTGACGGGTGCAACCAATATCAAGATCAGCTGCCAGAAATCCTGGAATGGCTTAAAGCGGGGGAATAGCAACTACATAAAGGTGATGCCCAGCGCTTGGAACAGGAGCCCCCATGCAACGCCCGTGGCATACAGTCCAGCGAGGATTGCCACGTTTTGCCTGATGCGACGATTTTCGCCGAAGAGCACCAGGATACCCACTCCTGCAGACACCAACAGGCCAGAAAGCATGGCGCCCGTACCCAGCATGCCGTCAAGATACAGCTGGGTTATCACTACGCTGGCTCCGCAGTTGGGGATAAGGCCAACCAGCGCCGAGCCGAAGATAGCAAGGCCGGGGTTCGAAGCGAGGAACGTGGCAACTGCCTCTTCTCCGGCAACTTCCATGACGGCAACCAGTGCGAGCGAGATAAGAAACACGATTATCGAGACTTCAAGAGTGTGCTTAACCGCGCTTACTGCGATTTCGGTCCAGCCAGTATGCGCGCTGGCACAATGGCAACTGGGGTTGTGGCAATGGTCGGGTCCGAAAGCATGGTCTTCGGTGTGCTCGTGTTTGCAATTGCAGAAGCGGGCGTGTTCGTGGTTGTGCTCTTGCGTTGCTTTGGTTTGGGCAAGATGGAGGCGGAAACGCAAAACTCCATCGATTGCAAAGCCCATGATCATGCCGATAGCGACCTTTACGCCAACAATGCCTGCCATTACGTGCCAATCAACCTGTTCGGCGATGAACAACGGCAGCATTTCATCGGACGTGGAAAGCAGTACCGCAAAGAGGGTGCCTAGAGTGATGGCCCTGCTGGAAAACAGCGCAGCACCAGCGGCGGAAAAGCCGCATTGGGGGATGGCGCCCAGCACGGCGGCCACGGCGGGGCCGAGCTTGCCTGCTTTCTGTACCAATTCTTCGGTTCGGTTGCCGGCCTTGTGCTCGAGGGCTTCAAGGAGAAAATACGTCACCAGCAAAAACGGAACAAGATAAATGGTGTCTTCGAAGGCGTGTTCAAGAAGATGGGGGATAAGCTCGAACATCCGCTACTCACCGCGCTTTGCCAGGCATGCTTCGCACAGGCCGTACAGCACCGTTTTCGTGGGGTTGATGCGCACGTGATGATGCTCGATCACATGCTCGTAGAGCTTCTGCAGCTCACCGCAATCGATAGGGGAAAGATTCCCGCACTCTTCGCACTTCAGGAAGAAGTACACGTCTTCAGGGGCGTCAGGAAGAAAACGGTAGCAAATGCTGGATGTGCCTTCGATGCTGGTGCGGGCGATGATGCCCTCTTCTTCAAGACGCTCAAGGTTGCGATACACCGTGGCGGTTCCCACTTTGGTGCCCTGGTCGGCCAGGGCGCTTGTGATATCTTTGCTGGTGAAAAAAGCACCCTGGTGTGCCTGGATGCATGAAAGGATAAGCTCCTTTTGTTTGGTGCGGTATTGCTTGGTATTGCCCGTGCTCGCCATGCCTTGTCTTCCGTTCGTGTGCGTGAATGCGTCACCCAAGAGGGGCGGTGCATAAAATGAAAACGAGTCTCATTTTATTGGCGGAACGACGTTAGTCAATAGAAATGAGAAAAGTTCTCATTTCTGGGAACTTTCGATAACACATGCAGGTATGTTCAAGTGAGAGCGTGTTGTTGCCAAGTGGATATGCGTGAGACGTCTACCTGGCGCTTCCGTGGAGCTAAGGCAAATTGCGAACTATTTTCAGGCAGTCGCCGCTGAAACCTCTATGCGATTTGCCCCACGTTTTAATGGAAGGCGATTGTGCAGCGTGTGATGCGATGAAGGCGTTGGGCGCGTGACCAGACCGGGTGCTACTCCTGGTTCGTTGGGTCTTCATCGTTTTCTAAATCGTCTCCTTTGTTTTTGCCGGCTTTCTTTTTTGCCAGCCTTGCCCAGGCTGAGTCGGAACAAACAAGAAGCACACCTAGTATGAACCAGACGGCAGGGTGGATGCCCAGCACGGGAGCTTGCCCGGCAAGGTCGACGATTCCGATGCATATCATCGCAAAGCCAAGGATGACCGATCCGATTTTCATGAATTTGCTCCTTTCTATGTCGGTGCTGTTATTCGCAGGTTACTTCCCATGATAGGACTTAATGGGGAATCGTTTTCCCATATCGGCAAAGGATCTGGTAATCTCGTGCATTCCCCGTGCGCGTTTCCTGTTGCATTCCTTTGGGCAGCGCGGCGCGGAGTTGAGGGACCTATACTTATCGGGACGCAGGTTATCCTGCGTTTGTGATATTTGCGCTTTCGGCGCCGCACAAAGAAAGGCTAGCTTCTATCAGCATGCAGGGAAGACACGCGAAGAATACGCAAGGCGGTCAATCCTTCAGGGAACGCGCACGCACTGCTGCGCAGCAGGCGAGCAAAAAGGGGTCGACGGTTTCTTTTGCCGACACCTTCCGCGAAACGCGCGGCAACGGCAGGCGTCGGCAGAGGCCCGATAGCAAACCCCGCAAACCCCGCAAGATGAATCCAGTCAAAAAGGCGGTTAACAATTGGTGCAACCGTCTCCTTGGTGTTGTTTCTGAAGGGTCGTTCGACCAGGAAGAAGAATTTGCTTCTCATAAAACAACGCGTGATTATATTTGCAACACCATCGGCACGGGTACGTGGGGCATGGTATTCCCCATCCTTACTATTGTGGTAACGCAGCTGTGCGGTGTCGAGCAGGCGGGCATGTTTTCCATGGCGTTCATCATCGGCACTCTGCTGATGATCATCGGCAATTATGGCATGCGTACCTATCAAGTTTCCGACATTAAGGAAACGCATTCGTTTTCGGACTACCAGATCAGTCGCGTAATCACGTGTATCGCGATGATGGCAGTGGCATATGTGTACTGCGGAATTCGCGGTTACAGCGAGCAGATGTTCACCATCTGCATGGGCGTGTGCGTGTACAAGATGATCGACGGCTTGGCTGATGTGTATGAAGGGCGCCTTCAGCAGAAAGACAAGCTGTACCTTGCGGGAATCTCTCAGGCATTTCGCTCGGTAGTTGTGTTCGTGGTGTTCTCTCTATTCCTTCTGGTAACGCGTGACCTGGGGGTTTCCAGTATTGCAATGGCAGTGGCAGCCATTGCTACGTTCTTGGTGCTTACGTTCCCCTTGGCGTTGTTGGAAACACCGAAATCGCGCAGGCAGAGCGTCCAGAGCATCATCGCCCTCTTCAAACAGTGTTTCCCGGTGTTCATCGCGCTGTTCATGTATGCCCTTATCGACAACATGCCGAAGTTCGTTATGGAAACGGCGCTCAGCTATGACAACCAGCTGTATTTCAACGCGTTGTATTTCCCCGCACAGGCTATCCTGCTTACGGTTGGTTTTGTATACAAGCCACTGTTGGTGCGCATGGCTCAGATGTGGGCCGATGCCGAAAAGCGCAATCGATTCCATCTGGTTATCTTGGCCATTGTCGCTATGGTTATCGCGCTAACGCTGGTGGTTATCTTCCTTATGGGCTGGATCGGTATCCCCATCATGAGCTTCATGTACGGTGTCGATTTTGAGCAATTCAGGGGCTTGAGCTTCATCATGATTGCTGCAGGCGGCGTAACGGCTATTATCGACTTCCTGTATCAGGTAATCACGGTGCTGCGTCGCCAGAAGTCGGTCATGAAACTGTACGTTATCACCTTCGGCTTTTCGCTGTTCGTGCCCATCTTGCTCATTGATTTCACGGGCTTGCCTGGTGCGGTGATTGGCTATCTTATTGTTATGACTATCTTGATGGTTTTGCTGGTGTGGGAGTACGTCAGCATCTGCCTCGACCTTTCCAAGCACCCCGTTTCGCAAAGTCCTGTCTCTGTTTCCGTCGATGAATAGTGTTGGGGATGCCCCGATGGGTGTTGCTGTGATTGGGGAGGAAGATATCTCTTCGGA
>ERZ779843.4136-NODE-4136-length-11374-cov-8.710663_pt1 | contig 11374 bp, 9 predicted proteins | sample MGYA00511560_ERZ779843 | MGnify/ENA primary metagenome ERZ779843 (study PRJEB29588, sample SAMEA2158062) | human gut metagenome | biome: human gut; feature: human-associated habitat; material: faeces | place: Denmark | collected 2008/2010 ... | reverse complement strand
CCCCCCTGCCGCGGCGGAGTACGCAGACATTGCCGGATTTCAGCGCCAGGGCCGCCGCATCTGAGGTAACGTTGGGGCGGCTCTCATAGATAATGGACACCAGCCCCAGAGGGACCTGTACCTTCTGGATGACCAGACCGTTGGGGCGGCGTACCTCGGACAGCACGCGGCCGGTGTGGTCCGGCAGGGCGGCAATGGCCCGCACGCCGTCGGCCATGCCCGCCAGTCGGTCATGGTCCAGCCGCAGCCGGTCCAGCATCACGTCGGAGATATGCCCCCGGGCATCGCTCATGTCGGCTTCATTTTCCGCCAGAATAGCGCCCTCATGGGACAGAAGACTGTCGGCCATGGACAGCAGCAGGGCGTTTTTGCCTGCCTCGTCCAGGACGGCCAGTTCGCCCCGGGCGGCGCGGGTCTTTTTCAGAATATCGATAGTGGTCATGGCTCACTTCTCCTTTGCCAGAAATCGGGTGCCCACGGGCTTTCCGCCCACGATGTCGTACAGCAGGGCGGGCTTGCTGCCATTGGCGATGACCATCTGGCAGCCGACCTCGGTGACGATCTGCGCAGCCTTCAGCTTGGTGGCCATGCCGCCTGTGCCCAGATTGCTGCCGCTGCCGCCGCCCAGAGCGAGAATGTGCGCGTCGATGGACGGCACCACGGGGATAAGCTTCGCGGTGGGATCCCTGTGGGGATCGCCGTCATACAGACCGTCGATATCGCTGAGCAGGATCAGCAGGTCGGCGTGTACCGCCGCCGCCACGATGGCGGAAAGCGTGTCGTTCTCGCCGATGGTGTTCTCCACGCCCACCTCGTCGGTGGCCACGGTGTCGTTTTCGTTGATGACAGGCAGCGCTCCCAGCTCCAACAGGCGAAAAATGGTGTTCCGCATGTTGCGGCTGCGCTGCTCGTTCTTTACATCCTCGCCGGTGAGCAGCACCTGTGCCACTGTGTGGTTGTACTCGTTGAACAGCTTGTCATAGGTGTACATCAGCTCGCACTGGCCCACGGCGGCGGCCGCCTGCTTCGTGGGCATATCCTTAGGTCGTCCCGGCAGGTTCAGCTTGCCCACGCCCATGCCGATGGCGCCGGAGGAGACGAGAATGATCTCGTGCCCGGCGTTTTTCAGGTCGCTCAGGACCTTGCACAGGCCCTCCATCCGCTGGATGTTCAGCCGTCCTGTGGCGTGGGCCAGAGTAGAGGTGCCGACTTTTACCGTGATACGCATAGAAATGCCCCCTTCGGGAAAGGAATTTGGAGCCATTATACTACGAAACCCCGGGGATGAAAAGAAAAATTTTCCCTTGACAGGAGGGAGAACATCGTGATATGCTAACTGTACTAACACGCATAGTACACTTGATACGGAAAGGAGCGTGTGCGATATGATCGTGCTGGATTACCGGGACAGCCGTCCCCTGTACCAGCAGGTGAAGGACAGCCTGCGGCGCATGATGCTGACAGGGCTGCTGGAGCCGGACGAAAAGCTGCCCTCCGTGCGCTCTCTGGCTACGCAGCTGGCCATCAACCCCAACACCATCCAGCGGGCTTACGCGGAGCTGGAGGCGGAGGGGTACATCTACTCTGTGGCGGGCAGAGGGAGCTTTGTCTCCGCCGGGGACGGCGAGCATCTGCGGCGCATCGCTGAACTGACGGGGCGGCTGGTCCCGCTGCTGGAGGAGCTGAAGAGCCTGGGCTATACCCGGGAACAGCTGCTGGTACTTTGGGAAGGAGGAGAGGGTAAATGATCGAGGTAAAAAACGTCGTCAAGACCTTTGACGGCTTCCGGGCGCTGGACGACCTGACCATGACGGTGCCCCACGGCGCGGTGTACGGTCTGGTAGGGCCCAACGGCGCGGGGAAATCCACCATCATCCGCCATTTGGCGGGCATCTACCGGCAGGACAGCGGCGACGTGCTGGTGGACGGCCAGCCGGTATATGAGAACATCGCCGTGAAGAGTCGTATGGCCGTTATCGGCGACGACTGGTACTACTTCCCGCAGTCGGGCATCCGGGAGATGGCGAAATTCCTCGCCGGTATCTACCCCGATTTCAGCTGGGAGCGGTACGAGAAGCTGAAGCAGGTCTTCCCGCTGGATGAGAAAATGATGCTGCGGCGGATGAGCAAGGGTATGCAGAAGCAGGCGGCCTTTTGGCTGATGGTGTGCTGTATGCCGGAGTACCTCATTCTGGACGAGCCGGTGGATGGCCTTGACCCGGTGATGCGGCGGCAGGTGTGGTCGCTGCTTCTGGGCGACGTGGCCGAGCGGGGCACGACGGTGCTGGTGTCCAGCCACAACCTGCGGGAGCTGGAGGACGTGTGCGACCACGTGGGCATCCTGAACCATGGCAAGGTGCTGCTGGAGCGCAGTCTCAGCGATCTGCAGGACAACACGGTGAAGCTGCAGGTGGCCTATCAGGGCGTTACCGAGCCGCCGCTGCCGGCGGAGCTGAACATCCTGCACCGCAGCCACGTGGGACGGGTGTACACCTATATCGTCCGGGGCAGCAGTCAGGAGATTATGCGCCGGATGCAGATCACCGAGCCGGTGCTGCTGGAATCCATCCCGCTGACGCTGGAGGAGATATTCATTTACGAGCTGGGAGGTGTGGATTATGCCGCGAAAGACATCCTTCTGTAACGCCGCGCTGCTGCGCAGCGATATAAAGCGCTACTGGCCGCTGCTGTTTTTGTATGTGGCCGTGTGGGTGGTGATCCTTCCCATGCAGATACTGTCGGCGAGCCGGGAGTGCGACGGCGTGGCGGAGGGCATCATGACCGTGCTGCAGCTGCGGCAGCACAACGTCATCATCCAGTCCATACCCGCCTCCGTGGTCATGTCCCTGCTGTTCGGCTGCTTTGCAGCCATGGCGGTGTGGTCGTACCTGATGTCCGGCCGCACCGTGGGACTGATGCACGCCCTGCCGGTGACACGGACACAGGCATTTTTCTCCCACGTCCTCTCTGCGCTGGGAGCGCTGACGGCGGGGAACGTGCTGATCTTCCTGCTGACCGCTCTGTGCAGCGCCGGCTTCTCCTACGTGGACTGGGCGGCGCTGGGCACGTGGCTGCTGCTGACGGAGCTGATGGCGCTGTTCTTCTTCGCGCTCGGCTCCCTGTGCGCCATGGTCACAGGATGGCTGCTGGCGGTGCCGGTGCTCTACGGCGCGATGAACGTCATCGCCTTCCTTCTGTACGCGGTGATAAGCACGATGACGCAGATGTTTTACTTCGGCTACAGCAGCAGCGACATTCCGGAGTTCATCACCTGGCTGACACCGGTGGGTCGGATCTGGGATGCCGTGGCCAACGGCGGCGCCCAGCCCATCGAAGTGCAGTTCCGCGAGCCCATCGGCACCCAAAGCTATCAACGCGTCCAGCTGCCGGCCTCCGCCTTCTCTACCTGTATCATCTACGCCGCGGTGGGCATCGCACTGCTGGCGCTGGTGTGGTGGCTGTATAAAAAGCGCCCCAGCGAGACGGCCGGCGACGCTATGTCCTTCCGGTGGCTGCGCCCCATCGCCCGGTGGAGTATCGGTCTGTGCGGCGGTCTGGGACTGGGTCTGTTCCTGCGCTATACCGCCTTTATCGATGGCGGCTTCGCCTGCCTGCTGATCTGCCAGCTGGTCATGGGCGTGATCTGCTTCTTCGCCGCCCAGATGCTGCTGCAAAAGAAGTTCCGCATCTTCAACAAGCGCTGGTGGCTGGAGACGGCGGCCATGGTGCTGGTGCTGGCGGCGGTGACGGTGTGCGTGAAGCTGGACATTACCGGCTATCAGCACCGCGTCCCGGACGCGGAGGACGTGACCTCCGTCCGCTTCAGCGCCAGCTATGCGGATTTCACCGCCGATGATCCCGCAGCGGTGGAGAGCGTGATCTCCCTCCACCGCGCCATTCTGGAGCAGTACGATGAGACAGGCGAAAGGCTGGAGAACCAAACCTATCTGGACACGGAGGGCGGCCCGATCACCTGCTATGTGCGTGTGGACTACCAGCTGCGGAACGGCACGAGTCTGTGTCGTGAGTGGAGGGTATCGATCGTCAACGGCTCCGATATCCACCGGCTGCTGACCCAGCTGGTGAGCCGCACCGACTGCCGGGAATCCCTTATGGGTCTGGATGTCCTGCGGAAATATGGCGGCGTGAGCAACGTGGCGGGCGGCTACGTCACCCAGTACGAGACCGGCGCGTTTGCGGATCTGACCCGCCAGCAGGCGCAGGATCTGGTGTCCCATGCGCTGGCGGACGCCGCCAACAGCCGCGCACCCATCGACCCCCTGCGCGACGATATGTACAGCAGCACCAACCTTGACATTGAGATTCGGCTCAACACCGACAAGGGCAACGTCTCCTTCAGCCTCAACGTCCCCGACTTCGCCGTGGAGACAAAGGCGTTCCTCGATGCACTGGAATTCGAGGAGCCGGTGGACGGCACCTATGATAGCTCCACCGTGGCCGTGGACGAGATATTGTACAACTGAGCTGATACGCCAGCCCCCGGCTCCGCCGGGGGCCTGACGCTATACATGAAAGCAGTCCCCCGGCCTTGCCGGGGGACTGCTGCTGTTTACTCGTTGGTGTAATTATCGAAGTAGCCCTGAATGTAGACGATGGGGGTGCCCTTGTCGCCGCTGCCGCTGGTCAGGTCGCACAGGGATCCGATCAGGTCGGTGAGGTTGCGGGGCGTGGTGCCCTCGGACACCATGTTGCCCACCAGGGACTTCTTGGCGTCCTTGGCCTTGATCTTCTCGGAGATGGCGTTCTTCAGCTCCTCGCCGCTGAGGTCGGCGAACTCCTTGTCCGCCAGATACTTCAGCTTCAGCTCGTTGGGCGTACCAACCAGACCGCTGGTATAGCCGGGAGCCACCACGGGGTCAGCCAGCTCCCAGATCTTCCCGGCGGGATCCTTAAACGCGCCATCGCCGTAGACCATGGCCTCCACCCGCTTGCCGGTGGCGTCGCTCATCGCCTTGCCGATGTCCTCCGCCACCGCCTTGGCGTCGCGGGGAAACAGCTTCACGCGGTCGTCGTCCGCCTTGTTGCTGCCCAGCAGGCCGTACTGGGCGTTGTAGCCGCTGCCGTCCACGGGCGCGGTCAGCAGGTCGTCCAGACCCAGCACCACCTTGGCGCCGGCGGCGGTCAGCAGACGCTTGGCTGTGGATGTCGCAGGTGATCACCGCGTCGGTGTAGGGCAGGATGGCGGTGACGCGGTTGGCGAACACGATCTCCGCCTGGGCACCGGCCTCTTCGATGATGGACTTGTAATAGGCCACATAGTCCACGCCGGTGAAGGGATGCACCACCTCACCGAAAGCCGCGCGGAACTGCGCCAGCGACAGCACATCGTGCCACGGGTCGATGCCGGCCTCGTCCAGCTGGTCCAGGCTCACCAGATGGTTGCCCACCTCGTCGGAGGGATAGCTCAGCAGCAGCACGACCTTCTCCGCGCCCATGGCGATGCCACGCAGCAGCAGGGAGAAGCGGTTGCGGCTGAGGATGGGGAAGGCCACGCCTACGGTCTTGCCGCCGGTCTTGGCCTTCACGTCCGCGGCGATCTGCTCGCAGGTGGCGTAGTTGCCCTGGCAGCGGGCCACCACGGACTCGGTCACGGCCACCACGTCGCCGTCACGGGCGGTGATGTTGTTTTCAGCCAGCGCATTCAGCACGGTGCTGACGGTGATGTCCACCACGCTGTCGCCCTCGCGGAAGATGGGGGCGCGCACGCCCCGGACCACGGTACCCAAAGTTCTGCTCATAGCGGAAGCCCTCCTGATATAATTCCTGATATAATTAAGGTGTTGTGTTGAAATCGTCAAAGGCAGCGCAAACGCGCAACAGAAAATAGTATATCACAAAATAAACATAAGTAAAATACATAAAATTGATATCTGCATTTTGACCAGCTAATGATGCGGCTGGCGCAGAAATTCCTCTTGCTTTTTCGCGGGGAATGTGTATAATAGTGAGGTACGCAAGTGAATACGGGCTTGTAGCTCAGCTGGGAGAGCGTTCGGTTCGCATCCGAGAGGTCGAGGGTTCGAATCCCTTCAGGTCCACCAAAAATAAACCACCCGCAAGGGTGGATTTATTTTTGCCGTGGGCCTGCGGGAGTCGAAGTTTATCCCCCCTTGCGGGGGAAATCCCTTCAGGTCCACCAAAAATAAGCCCCCCGCAGAGGTGGCTTTATTTTTGTCGTGGGCCTAGGGATTCGAGGTTTATGCCCTGAAAGGGTAAATCCCTTCAGACCTACCAGGCATTCAGAACCATCTGGAAATTGGATTATTCTGAATTTTCCTTTCGGTTGAAGAAAACAGCTACTCTCGTTTATGCAAAATCAGAAGCACTCGACTACTACATAAGTCAAGTGCATCTGATTTATTTAAATACTATTCAGTAGTCTTTCCATAAGGACCTATGAATCTGAATCCGTTTCTATGAATCATGTGGTCTGGATTAGTGACAATCCAAACCTCAGTCTCCCATGCAAGATCTTCCTTGCAGCTGCGAAATGCGTCGTTGCTCTCAAACGCAGTAATGTAAATGCATTTATCTGCACATTCTCCCATCATCTGTTCAAGTTCATATTTTCGCTCTGCCGTAATTGGATTTGAAGTATGATAGGCTTCAATCAAGTAAATCCAATCTTTTTCCGCTGAATACGCAACAATGCCAGGAAGCTTGCCTTGTGACAAATCTTTGATTCCAAGCTCTGCAAGCTTTTCTTTTTCATTTATGACACCATATTTGTTGTCTGAGTCTCCACAATAAAGCAACGTCGCTCCATAACCGAAACGGGGCAGGAACTCAGTAATAACTTGTTGCTGTATCAAGTTATGTTCCCCATCTTTTAATTGGAACTCTTTTCCATCCGGCATTTTTACATTAATCATAGGGATATTTCTTGTCTGTGCCAGCCTTTCCCGATATGTTTTGTGGGTCTTGTTAAAAATTTCAACCTGTTTCTCCCAATCTTTCTGCCCGAATTTGCTGATAATCCGAGCGTACTCTGTGCTAATTCTGTACCCACGAGTTGCATCGCTTAGATTAGACTCTGGCTTTGACCGTTCTACGATTCCACCAATCAACAACTTACTAAAACCATCTCGGAGAACATAGTCATAGGAACCCTTGCTCATATTTTCCTCAAGATATGTATTGTAAAACTCTACGCATTGCTTTGTAGTAATACTATAACCAGAGTTTGTCGATTTGACTTTTCTCCACTCTTTTGAGGTCTTAACATCGCCTGCGGCTAGCAATGCCATGGCTAACTTCTCTTTATCTCGCCCAGTTAAGCCTTCCAAAGGAATCCCAAGCTGATCAATAATAAAAAGTGCCTCTCTTATCAAAGTCTGGACAGCAAGATCTTTTTCTTGAAAAGATTTTTTTCCTTTTTGCTTTCTTGTTATAAGCTCGGGCAAATTATATCGGTCCATCCCTTTTTGGTGTCTCCCTTCTAAATAATCAACGACTGCCAGCGCCATTTTATATGCAAATATAGGAGGAACAGCATTTCCGATTTGTGTGTATTGACTTTCTTCAGAACCACAAAATTCAAACCAATCCGGAAATCCTTGTAGCCGTGCAGCTTCTCGCACTGTAATCCTTCGACGCCGCCCGTCCGACAACTTGATCCTGTGCATATCGCTAGTTGCGCCAGCAAGATTACGACAAGTCAAAGTGCGCGCAGGGCGATCCATGTGCAAATCTCTTGGAGTCCTACATTTGGATGCTGCCTCATATTTTGCGATATACTCGTCCATCGCAGGAGTCAAAAAAATAGCATTATCAGGTATATCTGTAGCTAATGCGCCCAATGCTTCTCCAGCGCTTATAACATAGTCATTCGGCTTCGGAAACTTAAACCCGCCGTGATGCCCGACAATAACCATTCTTTCTCTACTTTGAGGAACATCGAATTTTACAAGTTGAAAAGTTCTATGTTCGACTATGTACCCCAATTTCTTGCATTGGTCAATTATCGACTGAAAATACGAAGTACTTTGTTCAGGTAGCCCCTTAACATTTTCACACATCCATAAATCGGGTTGAACTTTTTTTACCGCTTCGATAAAAGCCGGAAAGCCATTTCTATCATCAATTTGTCCTTTCCGCTTCCCTCGCCTGCTAAAGGGTTGACAGGGAGGCCCCCCTATAAGAACACTCGCTCTAGGAAATTCAGTATCTTTTGTAATTATCTCTTGATGACACTCAGAACGAAGATTCTTTCTGTAGGTGTCACAACAATCTTCAACCATTTCATATCCTACGGTTTTTATCCCCGCAGCTTCAAATCCTAAAGACAGTCCGCCACAGCCTGCAAACAAATCTATGGCGCAATATTTGGAAGTTGGGGGGATTTTTATGGTATTATTTAAATACTCAATAAAATTATCATATCTCTTGGGCATATGTCCCTCCCCTTTCTCTTTTATAAAAATAGCCAACAATAGAAATTTACTCTTTTTGCATTATGCATACGATTAACTAATCGACTATTTTTAATTATACTTCATTCTTTTTTAAATTGCAAATAGAAGCTTATTTATAAGCCGTGGGCTCTCATACAGGAAAAGCTGGTCTTGTCACGTATCTCACGCGGTATGCGCCCGTGCTACGCCACATGATTTTTATATCGTCGCATGAAGAAAGCACTTCCGCCCTGCGCTTGCAGGAGGGAAGTGCTTTCTCGGCCCAAGAATACACACCATTTTTCGCGGTGGTCATATTTTTATATGCTTTTTTCGATTTTGTTCTGCTATAATTTCGGCGGCTAAAAGTGCGCCATGCGGCAGAGCGTTCGGTTCGCATCCGAGAGGTCGAGGGTTCGAATCCCTTCAGGTCCACCAAAAATAAACCACCCGCAAGGGTGGATTTATTTTTGCCGTGGGCCTGCGGGAGTCGAAGTTTATCCCCCCTTGCGGGGGAAATCCCTTCAGGTCCACCAAAATAAGCCACCCGCAGGGGTGGCTTTATTTTTGCTGCGCCCTGCCAACGCGCTGCCTCACTGTGCGTCCTGTTGCGCTTTGCCCTGCGCTGTGGTATACTGCACATAGCTATCCCCACATTGCCTTCATAAAGGAGGACTGCCTGTGTCTACAATGTTGGAGCGCCGCTACCGGCGGCAGCACCTGAACTGTGTGCGGCACATCACCCTGGACCCCAAGGGCCGGGGCGTGGTGCGTATCCACATGATCCCACCCCGTGAGGACGCGGAAAACGCGCCCTTTCTGCTGCTGCTCAACGGCAGCAAGCTGGTGCCCCTGAACCTGAGCTGGGCCATCCTGCTCTCCGGCTTCATGGATCGGCTGGAGCCCTTCGCCGGGCTGGAGATCACCGAGAGCGACTGGAACGCCATGGCCGCCGGTGCGGTGGCCCAGACCCATAAGGTCTACCCCTTCACGCCCAAGGAGCGTCTGGCGGAGGACCTGCAAATCATGATAGAGTCCCTGGTGGCCATCGCCCGGGGGCAGGCGCCGGAGGCGGAGGTCGCGCCGCTGACGCTGGGGGAATACGCCCCCGAGATGACCGCGCCCCACCGTATGGACCTGATGGTCAGCGCCATGACCCGTGACGGCGCGTGGCACTGCAACCAGAAATGTCTGCACTGCTATGCGGCGGGACAGCCCCTGTCCGACACACCGGAGCTGACCACCGCCCAGTGGAAGGAGGTCTTGGATCGGCTGCGCGCGGCCAATATCCCCCAGGTGACGTTCACCGGCGGCGAGCCCACCCTGCGCGCCGATCTGGTGGAGCTGGTGGATGCCGCCCAGTGGTTCGTCACCCGGCTGAACACCAACGGGCGCCTGCTGACGCCGGCGCTGTGCCAAAAGCTGTATGACGCCAGCCTGGACAGTGTGCAGGTGACGCTGTACAGCCGTGATCCCGCCACACACAACGCCCTGGTGGGGGCGGAGGGCTTTGACGACACCGTGGCGGGCATCCGTGCCGCTGTGGCGGCGGGGCTGTCTGTGTCCGTGAACACGCCCCTGTGTAGCCTGAATACCGCCTATGACGAGACGCTGCGCTTCGTCCACGGTCTGGGCGTCCGCTACGTGACCTGCTCCGGGCTGATCCCCTCCGGCGGCGCGGTGGGCGACGAGAGCCGGGCCACGGCGCTGACCGAGCAGCAGCTCACCGACGTGCTGACAAAGGCCGTGGCGGTGACGGAGGAGCTGGAAATGGAACTGGACTTCACCAGCCCCGGCTGGCTGAAGGAGGAGACGCTGCGCGCCCTGGGCCTGACCCTGGTGCCCAGCTGCGGCGCCTGCCTCAGCAATATGGCCGTCGCCCCGGACGGCGGCGTGATCCCCTGCCAGAGCTGGCTCAGCAGCCAACCCCTGGGGAACATCCTCGCCGACGACTGGGACAAGATCTGGCAGAGCGAGCGCTGCGCGGCCATCCGGGCCAAGAGCGCCAAAATGGAGCAGCTGTGCCAGCTGCGCCAAGGCAACGGAGAGGAGGCGTCCGTATGCTGAAAAAGCTCCATATCCTGTTGTTGACCCTGCTGGCGGCGGTTTGCTTTACCGCCACCGCATGGGCAGATTACGACTACATCGAGCAGTACGGCGTTATGGTGACGCCCAACACGGAGGATGGCAGCCTGCTTATCACCGTGAAGCTGGAGTGGACGCCGCTGGAGGAGCTGCCCTACGGGCAGGAGCTGAAAATAGGCGTGCCCAACGGCTCCATCCGGGACGTGGCGGCACTGACGGACAACATCGAGCGGTTGGACTTCGACAACAGCTATATGTATGTCTATCTTGACCGCGCCTACGAGGCGAACGAGACCTTTTCCTTCGCCTACTCCTGGGCGCAGGAGTATATGTACCAACTGGACGGCAGCGCTGTGACCTACGACTACACCCCCGGCTGGTTCGACGAGGCCAGGATCGGCCAGATGACCCTCATCTGGAACGACCCCGCCGGGCTGACCGGCGATTTCACCGAGGGCACGGTCAGCGGCGCTGACAGCGTGACGGTGCAAAACGGCATGGCCATCACCGCCTCCGATCTGGACTACGGCTACAAAATGAACGTACAGGTGCGCTACACCGACTGGCCCACCCAGCTGTCGGAGGAATACAGCGCCGACAACGTCCCCGACGGCGGCTGGAACGGCAGCGATGACTATTACTACGACGATGACGACACCGGTGACGCCATCATCGGCATGATGGTGATGATATTCGTGGTGATGTTCATCCTCGTGCTGATCTCCGCCGCCCGCCGGGGCGACGGCTACGCCGGCGGCTTCGGCACCCGGTATGTGTTCGTGAACCACCTGTGGTATCCGGCGGGGCCGGACGGCAGGCCGCGTCCCGGCAGCGTGGGCACCAAAACAAAGCCCAGACCGCCCAGAAGCGGCGGC
>ERZ779843.4122-NODE-4122-length-11396-cov-2.606031_pt1 | contig 11396 bp, 11 predicted proteins | sample MGYA00511560_ERZ779843 | MGnify/ENA primary metagenome ERZ779843 (study PRJEB29588, sample SAMEA2158062) | human gut metagenome | biome: human gut; feature: human-associated habitat; material: faeces | place: Denmark | collected 2008/2010 ... | reverse complement strand
TTTCCAAAGTGAGCACCCTTTTCACAAATAGCACATTTTGCCATGACTGCACCTCCTAACGCTCATAATAAGTTCTTTGTCCGAACTCGCAACAATAGTTATTCTAGCAGACTGTTGCAAGAATTGCAAGAGTTATTTAATATTTTTTTGTTTACATTTTATTTTTAGCAGCAAAACAGGCAATATCCCACCGCAATACACAGAATAATACACAGGATCTGGCAGAATAAGCCCGGTAAGACCAGAGCCAAAACCATTCCTGCTGCCACCCAGAACAACGCAAATCCTACGATTCTCTTCACAGACACACACCTGCTTTTTGTACATTATATGTATGCTGCTTCAAAAAATTCCGGTTATTTTTCTGCTTCGTCCAGGATCTTATTCACATCGTCTTCTGTAACATTGTCTTCTTTTCTGGATGTGAAACGATCCATCACATCCGGAACCGTATCCTGATTCTTGATGTTCACAAGCTTGGTGTGACCATTCTGAATGACCAGCACTGCACTTGGTGTCATCTTTCCACCGATACCTCCGGCACCTTTTTCTTTCTTATCTGCATTGAACGCGCCCGCACCTACCGCAAATGACACATCCACCAGCGGTAAGATGATCGTATCTCCGATATGGATTGCATCTCCTACTACCGTCTTGGATGACACAACTGCGTCCATCCCATGGAACAGCGCCTCTACGGTTCCCTTAAAATTATTTTCAGCCATCTTTTTTCCTCCTCGTACTATCGACTTGCACTGTCTAATCTATACTTGTTCTGTTTATATTCGTCTGATCTATCATCGGATTATAATTGAAACTCCCGGATATCATGGTAAGTCTTTCGGATTTCCCTGCACCACACCAGATTCCACAGGAAACAAACCAGAGGCACCATGCGGAATCCTCCGCGGACCTTTATATCCCCTTTCAGGATCCTTCTTTCAAAATTCGGTTCTATCGATAAAAATTCTCCGATAAATGGGTAGATTATACTGAAAGCTGCAAGCGCCTGCCCTGTATGGCATGGATCCTCGAATCCAAAACGAACGGTACCTTTTATCACTTTTGGTTTCCAGCGTTTCAGCAGTTTCCCTGTTTCTTTTTTGGCCTTTGAAAAAGCTTTCTGATGTACCGGATCTTCCAGTTCTTTTATGATCTTATCTTTCTTTTCCGACAAACTCTCCAGCTTTTCTTCCGCATGTCCGACTGTATGCTTTATCTTATCACAGAACTTTACAATTGTACATTTGATCTTCTCAAATCTTCCGGTTTTTTCTTCCTTTTTTTCTATCTTATCCGTCTTCTCCGGTTTTTCACTGTTTTTTTCCGGTTGAACTTTTTCAGGTCTCTCATGAGTTTTTTGCAAAATGCTTTCTGGGCTTTTTTCAGTCTTTTTTCCGGACCTTTCTTCCATATCCTTCGAAGCTGCCTGGCCGCTTTCCACAATTGTTTTTTCTTCTGCAGACTCTTTTTCCACTTTCGGTAGTCCGCGACTGCTGTCCACTCTCTGTTCTTTCCGAGTCTCTTCCCGATCTGTATTTTCTTCTCCATGAGTTACCTCCTTTTTAGGTTCACTTCCAAAAGATTTCCATGCAATTCTTACACGCCATTTTAGTTCCTGTTCTTCAAAGGATGCATCTATCCGTATCAGGCGCAAAAGCCACGTCACGCGCCCGCGTACGGTACTTTCTTTTATCTCGCCGGGCATCGACGCCTCCATGCGGTATCTGACCGGAACACACAAAAGAATCACCAGAAGTAAAAGTATCAGTCCGAGAAGCACCGCAATTATGATCCCTATTATTTTTAAAATGATCAAAAGAATATGTAACACCATCTTATCTTCCCTGCTCTTTTTCTAATATATAAGACCGTATATCGCATGTACCTGTCTGGTCATATACTTCCTGTACAATCTGTTCTACCAGTTCCACCGCTTCATCATATCCTTTCGTGATCCCCACCACGAACAGTTCCTGCTCCGGGAATGCAGGCTGCTTAAACTGAATTGTCGGATAGATCTCGAGTTGGTTTCTCTCGCTGACTGCCAGTGTGATCACATGCACACCTGGCTGCAGTTTACCGGCTTCCAGCTTACGGATGATTTTTTCTTTTTTCTTTTCCAGCCCTTCTGTCAGGTACAGATGCTTATAGTATCGCATATTTTCCGTCCTTCTATACATTTCTTTTTAACTATATCTCTCATGATATCTGACCGATACCAGATCCTAACTCTAACGATAATACGAATCAAAAATCTCTTTTGCAACATTTACCGCTTTAGCAGTTCCATCCGAAGATTCAATAATCACGCTGACAACCAGTTCCGGATCTTCTACATTCGACATTCCAATGAACCAGGAGTGATCTTTTTCTTTATCCGAACTGTATTCTGCGGTACCTGTCTTTCCTGCCGCCGTATAACTCTGTCCACTTAATACAGATGCCGTACCGTAATCTACTACACTCTTCATATACTCTTTGATCTGAGACGCTTCTTCTTCGGTCATAAGCTGCTTATACTCTTCCTGATCCGTCTCTTTCATAACTGCACCCGATGCATTCGTTACCTTGTCAACCAGATACGGTTTCATCAGCTTTCCACCATTTGCGATTGCAGATGTAATCAACGCCATATGATACGGACTCACTTGCGTCTCTCCCTGTCCCATTGCCGTCATCATCTTCGTGCCATTCCCGGCTGAACCATCCAGTGTGAAGCTGCTCTTACTGTATGGAAGATCCGAAGGCAGTTTAGAATCAAACAGAACTTCCTCTGCCGTCTTTTTAAACTTCGACGGGTCTAACGAAAGACCAATATTAGAAAATGATGTATTACACGAATATGCCAGACTGTCCTGCAGATTTACCTGTCCGTGAACATGTCCATTATAACAATGAATCTTAATTCCGCTGTTCTCGATCGAACCCGTACAGTTATAAGAATAAGAGCTGTAATCCGGATTCTCCCGCATAAATTCCAGAAGTGTTACAACTTTAAATGTTGATCCCGGTGCATACTGTCCCTGCGTCGCACGATTCAGCAGCACACTGTTCATATCTGAACTTAAGCTGTTCCAGTTCTCTTCCACTGTATTCGGATCGAAATCCGGCTTGGATACCATGGCAAGGATCTTTCCTGTCTTTGGTTCCATAGCTACGACCGCACCTTTTTTATCTCCCAGTGCCTGATATGCTGCTTCCTGAAGATCCGCATCCAATGTAGTCACAACCGTGTTTCCCATATTCTTTTTATCCTGGAATTCATTCTTAAGCTTAATCAGAAAATTCTCATCCGATGTCAGAAGATCATAATTTCCCAACGATTCGATTCCTGATTTTCCCTGCACATTGTAACCAACTACATGTGCAAATGCGTTTCCGTATGGATACTCTCTTGTCTCACTTCCATCTGCAGCCGTATCTGTCTTCGCAAGCACATTTCCATTCTTGTCTACGATCGTTCCTCTGGTCACGCGCTTTGCATTGGAATTCTGTCTCGCATTATATGGACTGCGTATGATATCCTGACTCTTTTTCACCTGAAAATATCCGATATATCCAAGCAGCACCAGAAACAGTCCCACAAACACATAAGTAACTCTAGCGAATTCTTTGTTTCTTGCGCGCTTTGCCTTGAGCCGCTTCTTTTCGCGCTTTTTGGCTTCTTTTCGCTCTTTGCGGGTCATATTCTGTCTCTTGATATCTTGCCGCATTCTCCTGTCGGCTTCTCTTTGCTCGTAACCGTTCTTTCTTCCTTCTCTCAATATCCTCTTCCTCGTCTTCTCTTAAAATATACAGTCCCTGGATAATTGCAAACATGATCAGTGTACTGATCAACGAACTTCCACCATAACTTACAAGCGGAAGTGTTACACCTGTTGACGGAATGAACTTCGTTGCCCCTCCGATTGTCAAGAACACCTGGAATATGTAACAGGTACCAAGTCCCAGTGCTACCATCTTATAAAACAGATTATGCAGCTGCATTGCAATATTTAAAAACATTACATAGCAGCTTACACAGATCAGAATCAGGCACATTGCATAGATCAGTCCCATCTCTTCCGAAATCGCAGAAAAGATAAAGTCTTCTGCAGATACCGGAATCGTATCCGGCTGTCCCTGATAGAGTCCCGCACCAAACCATCCACCGGTTCCAATGGCAAATAATGACTGTGCCACCTGATAGCCGCCATTATCATAAGTTCCGAATGGATCTCTCCACACATTGACACGCGTCTTAACGTGCGTAAACAAATGATATGCCGCAACTGCTCCCAAGCTTCCTGCGCCAAGTCCGGCAAGAATATACAGTGGTTGATGGGTTGCCACATACAACATAACCAGATATACCACAAATATGATCAGTGCCGCACCAAGGTCTTTCGATACCACCAGGATCAGCACATGAAAAGCAGCTACGACCGTCGTCACTACGAGATCTTTAAATTCCGTCGAACGCTTAAAACTGGATGCTACAAAGAACACAAATACGATCTTCACCAGCTCCGACGGCTGAATATTGATTCCCGCAACCGTAAAACCAAGCATCGCACCATAGGATACTCTTCCGACAACCACAACCACCGCCAGCGATACAATTCCGACAATTCCATAAAGGATTCTCCATTCTGATAAGAAGCGGACCTTCCGGATGATGATCGGAATTACAAGACAAAGCACAATTCCCGCTGCTGCGATCAGATACTGCTTCGCCGCTTTATCATAATTTAATCTGGTGATCATGATAAATCCAATACTCAAAAGCATGCACATATTATTTACAACCAGACGCGATACTTTTGGATAAATAAAACTATATAACAGGATGGTTCCTCCAAGAAGCGTTACCTGCATCAGATATAACGCCAGAATCTTTGTGTCCTTTTTTTCCAGATACATCACGAGAAATGCTGTCAGATGCATCACGAACATCAACACATTCTGCTTTCTGAGACACCGTTTCTTTTTATCCGGATCATAATACCCGAAAATGCTGAAGCACAGATATGTATACACTGTGATCATCAGAATCATCAGATATTTTGATAACTGTACAATTATATTTACCAACTCTTCACCTACTTTACTCCTCTTTTAAAATGTCCTCTTGTATAGTCCTGCATCGGAGGTTCTGTCTTACACCCTTTTTCGAATGCGAGCGTATATGCATGACAGATCTCTTTCACCTGTCCGCTGCTTTCTGTCGTAAAGTCCAGACGTAATTCTGCGGGTGCCAATGCATGTACCTCTTCTGCCTTATCGGCTAGGAACAGCGGAGCCGAATTATACATCACATTATAGCAGTCTCTGCAATATCGTCTGACTGCAAACTTCTTCTGATAACGATCCGAAATCGAAAGTACACCGCCTTTTCCATCACAGGAAGCACTGGTCTTCTGGATACACCCTGCACTGATCATCACCGGCTGATAACCATATGCGATAAACACCTGCTCCTCTATTCCAATTCTTGCCAGTTCACGGTCATTCAATTCCACTGATGCCGTTCCCCGGGCAATTCCCAATCGTCTCAATTCCTCTTTTGTCTTCCGATTAAATATATAAAGGTTATAATCACTGCGGATTTCTTTCTGATATTCATGCCGTTTCAGCCACGCATAGCTTTCCCAGTTCCGGATCAGAATACCATCATATTTTTTCTCGATCTCTGTATACATTTTTTCATATCTTTTGATTGTATTCTCTCTGAAAATATATGGCATGGCAAGGAAATACTGTACACCGTCTTCCCGTTCAAATTCTACATCCTCCTCCAGATAGATGTACCGGATTTTGCTGTTTACCGCTGTATCAAGCTGAGCTTTGTTCTGTACACTTGCAGATATACAGCATTCTTTTTTGCCTGCTGTTTCTGTTACACCATCCGCATCTCTATCGAATCCCGCTGTTGCTTTTTTCATTCCACAACCGGCTTCTTCCCGTCTATACTGCATCTGTATCTGCTCCGTCAGTTCTTCAATACCTTCTCTTCGCAGTTCATTCAATGCCTGCATCGGGAGGAATACATTTCCTTCAACCAGAATCTCCAGATTATCAAATGTAAACTCTGTATTACCGGTTTTGCGCATCTGCTTTTCGATTCTTGCCGGATCTAACGGTTGCTTCTGTGCCGCCTGCACTTCCTGTCCGATACATTCTACAGTAACATCACCGCATGATACTGTTAGTTTAGCACGGTTTCCGACAGAAAGTGTTAAAATACCATTAATTTTTTCTTGTACTTTTATATCCTGCCATGGCTTTTCCTCTGCACTTCCATCTCTTCCATTCTTTGGACGCTTCAAAGATACCATGTCCTTGCCGTTATGCTGATAATAGTAGCCTTCACAATAACCACGTCTCTGATAAGTTGCAAGTAACTCTCTTTTGTCTGCCTCTGATACATGATACGAGGATTTCCCTTTGCCTTCTTTCTGAAGTTTCAGATACTGATCTGCATATTTACGATACATTTTTACAACCGTATATACATATTCCGGCTGCTTCATTCTTCCTTCTATTTTAAACGAATCAATCCCGGCATCGATCAGTTCCGGTAAAATGTCAATTGTGCACAAGTCTTTCAGACTCATAAGATCCGCCGGTTTCTTTCCTTCTGTCTGATAAGGCAGACGACATGGCTGCGCACACTGTCCCCTGTTGCCACTTCGTCCACCAATCATGCTGCTTAGCAGACACTGTCCGGAATAACAATAGCAAAGGGCTCCGTGTACAAAACATTCCATCTCCAGTCCTGTCTGTTTCTTCATATCACGGATTTCCTTTAAAGAAAGTTCTCTTGCCGGTACAACTCTCGTAATTCCGTATCTTTTTAAGAAGTCTGCTCCAAGTGTATTGGTGATCGTCATCTGTGTACTGGCATGCACCGGCATTTCAGGGAAATATTCTCCTATAAACTTAACCGCACCGATATCCTGTACAATCACTCCATCCAGTCCTGCCTTGTAATAAGGAAGCAGGTACGCATACAGTTCATTCAGTTCCCTGTCTTTCAGGAGTGTATTCACCGTCATATAAATCTTTCTTCCATGAATATGCACATATTCAATGGCCTGCACCAGATCTTCTTCCGAAAGATTCTGTGCATATGCTCTCGCCCCAAATTTTGTACCGCCAAGGTATATTGCATCCGCACCTGCGGCCACCGCTGCCCGCAGACACTCCATCGACCCTGCCGGAGCTAATATCTCTACATCTCTGTTCATAGTATCCTATCCTGTCTTTTTCAACTCTTTCTTTTTATTCCAAACTTGTAAAAAAGGCTGTCATACGACAGCCTAATTCTTACTTATTATTCTTAATCTCTGTTTCCAGCTGTACGATCTTCATCTGAAGTTCCTTATTCTCTTCCTTCAGCTTGTCCATCGCTTTCTCTGCATTCTCCAGCTTGATCTGAACGGATATCAGTTCATGCTTTAAGTCATACATCTCTTTATCTTTTGCCTCGATATCACTTTCCAGTGTACCGCCCTGCTTCTTCGCCTTAAAGTAATCATCCGCAATGTTCAGCGCCAGCAGAATACTTCTGGTCTCTGCGCTCTGCTTGCGATATCCCTCACTATTGCTGCATTCGTCCAGCTTATGGTTCAGATATGTAGAAACTTTCTGTAAATAGTCTTCACTTTCAAATCCACTTAAAGTAAAAACCTTTCCTCCTATTAATACTTCTGTATAGTTTTTTGATGATGCCATAAGAAGCCTCCTCGAACTTTCATAATTTCTGATAACTATTATAAACTAATCTGTAAGAAAAACCAACTATTTTATTCATTTTCCTTACAAATTCCCAGATGGGCATATGCCGCATCCGTCACGACTCTTCCTCTTGGAGTTCTCTGAATAAACCCATTCTTCAACAGATATGGCTCATATACATCCTCAATCGTACCCGGATCTTCTCCGATCGATGCCGCAAGCGTCTCCAATCCGACCGGGCCGCCGCCGAATTTCTCGATCATAGCCAGAAGGATCCCTCTGTCCGTCTGATCCAGACCTTCCTTATCCACATCCAGAAGATCCAGTGCATAATCCGCCACTTCTTCTGTGATGTAGCCGTTATATTTCACCTGGGCAAAATCCCGGACACGCTTTAACAGACGATTGGCAAGTCTCGGAGTCCCCCGCGAACGTCTCGCCATCGCATATGCACCATTTTCATCAATCCCGACTTCCAGAACCTTTGCCGAACGTAAAATGATCATCTTCAGTTCTTCGACCGTATAATATTCCATCCTGGTCACCACACCGAAGCGGTCCCGCAAAGGCGCTGTCAGCATACCTGCCCTTGTCGTTGCCCCTACCAGGGTGAATTTTGGGAGATCCAGACGGATCGATCTTGCCGAAGCGCCCTTTCCGATCATAATATCGATCGCATAGTCTTCCATTGCCGGATACAGCACTTCCTCCACCTGACGGTTCAGGCGGTGGATCTCATCTACAAAAAGGACATCCCCTTCCTGCAGGTTATTCAGGATTGCCGCCATCTCTCCCGGCTTTTCGATCGCCGGTCCTGATGTGATCTTCATATTTACATTCATCTCATTGGCAATGATTCCCGCAAGTGTCGTCTTTCCAAGTCCCGGAGGTCCATAGAACAAAAGATGATCCAGTGCCTCGCCCCTCGCCTTTGCCGCTTCAATATAAATCTTCAGCATTTCTTTTGCTTTTGCCTGACCAATGTAATCTTCCAGAAGCTGAGGTCTTAAATGATTCTCGATCCTGACATCTTCTTCCAGATTCTCAGTCGTCATAATTCTTCTGCTCATCTGTCTGCCTTACCTTCTACAACATATATTTCAGAGACTGACGGAGAACATCTTCCACACTCATTTCTTCCGTAATCTCTACCTGTCTGACTGCTTTTAATGCCTCGGTATTGCCATACCCGAGTGCAACCAGTGCCTGTACCGCTTCTCCTGTCATCTCATTTGCCATGCCTGCAGATGTATCTGCCGTGTTCTGCACTGCATTCGCGGCATTCTCAAGCGCATCCTCCAGCTTCAACTTGTCTTTTAATTCCAGAATCAGCTTCTCCGCCGTCTTTTTACCGATTCCCGGTGCCGCCTGTATTGCCTTTACATCATTCGACGCAACCGCAAATCTCAGATCATCGGGTCCGAGTGCCGAAAGAATCCCAAGACCGCCTTTCGGTCCGATCCCGCTGACACCGATCAGAAGCCGGAACACACGGAGTTCATCCCTGGTAAGGAAGCCATACAACTGCATCAGATCTTCCTTAACATGCAGATGTGTGTGGATCTTTACTTCTTTTCCAAGAGCCGGAAGCCTGCCCATTGCGGTCCCTGCCATGTAGATTCCATATCCGACACCGCCGACATCTACAATGACTTTGTCTTCTTCCATTCCTTCCAGAATTCCACGTATATATGTAATCATAGTTCCTCCATCAAAACTGTATATTCTTAATTCTCTTCAACATTTCCGCCGACACGATCCCGATCACCAGTCCGGTAATCAGTCCTGCGACCAGAAGCACCGAGAAATAATAACCAACACTGAATGTCTCCACCACAAGCATTGCAACGATCAGCTGTCCCACATTGTGGAACACTCCGCCCGCCACACTGATTCCCATCACACTGAATCCTTTGCTCTTCTTCAAGAGTGCCATTACCGTCAGACTTAACAATCCACCGGCCAGGCTGTAAATGATACTGAAATAATTTCCAAATATGAATCCTGACAGTAGTACTCTGACCACAGACAACAGATATACCTCCGTCAGCTTCATCTTATATAACGCGATCACGATCACCAGATTCGCAAGCCCGAGCTTCACTCCCGGGATTCCGAAATTGATAGGGATCAGCGTCTCCACATAGCTGAATATCAGCGCCAGTGCCGTAAACACTCCAAAATATGCCACTCTATTCTTCACAATGTCCCTCCTAATTTGCCACTGCATCGAATTCACTTTCTTCACTTCCGTCTACCTCAACCACCACTTTATTCGGCAGACAGATAATGCTCTCATGATTCTTTGAAGCTGCTTTCTGATGTACACACAACTGATCCGGACAGTCTGCATCTGTCATCTTCGCTTTTCCGTTCTTTATCGTAAGTATATTCGTACCGCCATTGATCCTAATCTTCTGATCCTTTGCGAGCGGATAGGTTCCTGTCACCTTACCATCCACCTTCACAGTCACGGTATCAGCTCCATCCCCGCCGGCAAATTCATGTACACCGAAAGATGCACCGGCAATCAAAAGAACTGTCAATATAAGAACCGCATCTTTTTTCTTCCAATTCATACGTTCTCTCCTTGTCTACTAACGGTACTATTCTATCACAAGAAATTGTCCCATTCAACAAAAAAGAAAATATGTTTGGTTTGCATCTGTTTTTTTTCATGTTATACTACAAGTTATGTAAATACATGATAGGAAATCATCAACTACGAGGTTATTAGTATTATGAAATGTAAAAAAAATAATATCATAAAAACACTCAGTGCGGTTCTCACTGCCTCTGCTCTTCTCTTGACCGGATGCTCCGGCGCAAAAAGCAGTACACAGACCGATCAGGATCTTACTTATACCGACATGCTCTTTGACACTGTCATCAAGATCCAGATCCTTGATCCTGCAGATAAAAGTATTCTGGATGGTCTGAAGAAACTTTGCGAAAAATATGACACAATGTTCTCCACCACCAATACAGACAGTGAACTTTATAAATTAAACCACGCAAACGGTCAGCCCTTCACTGTCTCTTCCGAAACGGCCAATCTTATTCAGGAGGGTATCCATTACAGCGAACTTTCCGGCGGTGCCTTTGATCTCACCATTGAACCGGTATCGGCTCTCTGGGATTTCAAGGCAGATAAACCAACGGTTCCATCTTCCGATGCCATTGCCCAGGCCGTAAGCCACGTTGATTACACAAAGGTCGACATTCAGGATAACACCGTTACACTGGAAGATCCCGAAGCCGGCATCGATCTGGGAGCCATCGCCAAAGGATACATTGCCGACCAGGTGAAAACATATCTCAAAAAGCAAGGGATAAAACATGCGATCATCAATCTTGGAGGAAACGTTGATGTCATCGGCACCAAACCCGACGGAAGCAAATACAACATCGGAATCCAGAAACCTTTCGATGAATCCGGTGAAGCTATCACCTCTGTACAGTTAAAAGACCAGACAGTTGTAACTTCCGGAATCTATGAACGGTATTTTAAGAAAAACGGAAAACTATATCATCACATCCTGGATCCACGAACCGGATATCCGTGCGAAAACAATCTTTACAGTGTATCGATCATCACAGACTCTTCTACAAAAGCAGATGCACTCAGCACAACCTGCTTTCTACTGGGATACGAGAAAGGAATGGAACTGATC
>ERZ779843.4112-NODE-4112-length-11418-cov-11.601162_pt1 | contig 11418 bp, 10 predicted proteins | sample MGYA00511560_ERZ779843 | MGnify/ENA primary metagenome ERZ779843 (study PRJEB29588, sample SAMEA2158062) | human gut metagenome | biome: human gut; feature: human-associated habitat; material: faeces | place: Denmark | collected 2008/2010 ... | reverse complement strand
GCTACCGGGGCGCGGGCCGCAACCGCCAGCAGGTGATCGGCCACCTCGTGAAGCGATAAGAAAAAGCACAGAGACCATAGGAACCCGTGGTGGACAAGCGCCTCCGCGGGGTCTCTATGGTCTCGCTTCGTAGATCATGGCCCCGTTGTTTGTCTGTAGCGTGCGGACGCCTTTACCCTTTCATGACGCTACGTCGTGTAGTTGCTCCAAATCTCGGATGAGCCCATTTAGGAGTGCATCTCTTACTCTTCGTCACCCAAGGGCTGTGAGATGTAAAATTTGATGGCACTTTTCACCCGATTAGGCCTTAGGCAAAAAGATCATCAAAGACACCATCCGCCTCCCAAAACTGAGGGCAAGTGCCGAGAAAAAGAATGGGGGAAACTAAAGGAGGCGCTGCATCCATAGCGCGTCCTGATACGCGGATCCTACGCAGAGCCAGTCGGTGAGGCGGGCGGTGGTGGCGAAGCCCATCTTCTCGAACAAGGCGATGGAGGCCTTGTTTTCCACACCCACGCAGACATAGACCTGGTGGAGGTGGAGGATATGGCGGGCCGTGTGGATCAGTCTGCCGACGATGGCCGATCCATAGCCCCTGCGGCGGTATTCGACCGGCACGACCAGTCCGATCTCCGCCCGCTGGTGGCGCGGGTCGAAATTGACGAAGTCGCCAATGCCCACCACCTCGCCAGCCTCGTTCTCCGCCATGAGCCGGACCTGTCCGTCGGCATAGATGTCGTTGCGGGCCGAGAGGATATACTCCCTCAGCACCTGGCGGCTGTAGGGCACGTTGGTGGTGCCACAGTCCCATAGCGCCTCGTCGTTCTCTATGCGGTAGAGGAAGTCGAGGTCTTCGGGTTCCAGGGCGCGGAGGCGCACTGCGGGCAGCTGCTTGGCGTCAGATGATTTCATTGCCGGTGATGATCAGTTGGGTGGAGGGATTGTAGGTACCGATGAGGACGTTCTCGCGCGGTTCGCGGCCAAAGATCTCGAAGATCTGGTCGAAACTGTAGGCCGTGATGTCATAGACCACGACCAGGGGCGCATCCTGGGGCAGAAGATCCGTGAGCGCCAGGTGGCCGTCGGGCAGTCGCTTGTGGTCGGCCACGCGAAACTCGCCCGTCAGCGCTTTCTTCTGGGCGATGGTGCGACAGGCCGCTATCGACTCCTCCCGTCCTATGAAGAGATAGGTGGGGAAGACCTGTCGGGCCCGCGCCAGCAGTCCCATGTCCTTGACGGCGCGCCACCACAGCACCTGCATGAGCGTCAGCGCCGCCTTGCCGACGACCGCCGCCTTGATGGGCAGGCTCAGTAGGAAACTCAGGTGGCCGTAGTGTTTGCGGAAGAAGATGAGCATGGCCTCGTAGAAGACGTGGACGTAGCGATAGGACTCGCGCTGCGTGCTCTCGCCCTTGTAGTGGAGAATGCGGCAGGGCAGATACCAGTTTTCGTAGCTTCCCTTGAGCACGCGGTAGCTGAGGTCGATGTCCTCGCCATACATGAAGAAGTCCTCGTCGAGCAGTCCGACCTCGTCGAGCGCCTTTCGCCGCAGGAAGCAGTAGGCGCCGCTGATGACCTCGATGGGGTTGGGCTCGTCCCACGGCAGATAGCTCATGTAGTATCTGCCCAGCCGTCGGCTGTTGGGGAAGCGCTCGCAGAGCCCCGAGATCTTGTAGAAGGAGGTGAGCGGCGTGGGCAGTCCGCGTCGCGACTCCTTGGCGTCGCTGCCGTCCGTGCGCAGCATCCTCACTCCCGCGGCTCCCGCCTTCGGATGGGCGTCCATGAAGGCGATGGACTGGCGGATGGACTCCTCGCCGACGATGGTGTCGGGATTGAGCAGCAGCACATATTCCGACTCGCTCGACCGGATGGCGAGGTTGTTGGCGCGCGCAAAACCGAGGTTGTGGCGGCTGGCGATCATCTTCACCTCGGGGAAGCGGGGCGCGAGATAGCCGATGGAGTCGTCCTTGGAGTCGTTGTCCACCACATAGACCTCGGCGTCGATGCCCGTTAGGGCGCGGCGCAGGCTGACGAGACATTGCTCCAGGTAGTACTTGACGTTGTAGCTGACGATAACGACGGTGAGCTTATGGGCCATCTTTCTCTCTGTCTGTATAAAAATTAGGTGTGTGCTATGGTTGTCCTTGGTGGGAGGGATCGTCCTGCATAGGGCCCTCCGCCGGTTGCTCTTCGGCGCGGCACTCGTGTTCGCAGCGCCGCTTGGTGGGAAAGACGAAGGTGATGGTGAGGAGGTGGATGACGGCCATGTAGAAGAAGCCCACCACTGCCCCGAAGAGGTAGTAGAGCAGCAGGTCGAGGACCATCGGTACGCAGATCATGAGCATGCGCATGCTCCCCCAGCGCCGCAGGGCCGTCTCGCCGTCCGCTATGAGGCGGTCCCTCACGCTGCGGAGGCGGAAGAGATAGAGCGCGCCGGGCACGGTGGCCAGGAGCACGATCGTCATCGCCGTCTGCGCCAGGAAGAGCGTCGTGCCGTCGGCCGTCGCCCACAGTCCCTCGGCGACCAGTCCCGTCTCGAAGACCAAGGCCAGCAGCAGGAGGATCGCCACGGATCCGAGACACTCCGTCATGAGTATCTTTCTTGTTTTTTCCATATTTTAGATTTCTTGTTTCGCGCGGGCCGCGGGACTACCGTCCGCCCGTCTCCAGGGGCGTGCGGCAGAGGATGCTGCGCCCCAGTGTCACCTCGTCGGTATATTCCAGTTCGTCGCCCACCGAGATGCCGCGCGCGATGACGCTCGTCCGCACCCCCGTCGGCTGCAAGCGTCGGGAGACATAGAAGTTGGTCGTGTCGCCCTCCATCGTGCTCGCCAGGGCAAAGATCACCTCGTCCACGCCGCCCGCCTCCACACGGCTGACGAGCGAGTCGATCTCCAGGTCGCCGGGGCCTATGCCGTCCATGGGCGAGATGACGCCGCCGAGCACATGGTAGAGACCGTTGTACTGCTGCGTGTTCTCGATGGCCATGACGTCCTGGACGTTCTCCACCACGCAGATCGTCCTGCTGTCGCGACGCGGGTCGGAGCAGATGGGGCAGACCTCCTGGTCGGAGATGTTGTGGCAGACCCGGCAGTAACGCACCTCGTGGCGCGCCCTGCGCACGGCCTCGCTCAGCGAGTCGGCACGTTCCGAGGGCTGGCGGAGCAGGTAGAGCACCAGGCGCAGGGCCGTCTTGCGGCCTACGCCCGGCAGCGTGGCAAACTCATCGACCGCCTTCTGGAGAAGTTGTGAGGGATATTGCTGGATCATCGTTTTCTGTGCCGGGGAGTGGGGATGGCGTCGAGCCGTCCGCGCCCTCCCGACGATGGCTACGATTAGTCGTCGAAGAGATAGATGCCGATACCGACCTTCAGTCCCACCGTGCTATAGTCGCTGTTGTTGAAGGAGTGGTCGTAGTAGATGGCGGGCTCGATCGTCACGCTGCGGTTGATGTAGAAGGCGTAGCCCACCTCCGCTCCTGGCATCAGGTCGTTGTAGCTGTGGTCGGCATGGAGATACTTGAGGTTGGCCCCCAGGTAGAGACCGTTCTGGACGATGTAGTAGCGGCCGCCGATGCCCGCCGTGAAGGAACTGGCCGCGTCGCTCGACCCGGTGTGTTTCAGCGAGGCCTGGGCCAGCACCATCCAGTTGTCCTCCAGCAAGTAGCCCGCCTTGCCCTCAATGCCGAGGTTGAGCCCGTTCTTGCCCGTATAGTTGAGATCCACTCCCGTCAGGGAAGCACCCAAGTAGGCCTTGCCCTGCTGAAACTGCGCGTGTGCTGCCACGGCGAGGGTGAGCATCAGCAGCAAAGTAGTGATTTTCTTCATTTTATTCGTTCGCTTTTAAATAATACTCATCAATTTTTCTGATTCAACCCGACAAAGGTAAGGTGATTATTTCAAATAACCAAAAAGAATCCTTAACTTTGTGCCAAAATTACAACAATGACCCATCCAAAGATACTTTTACGCCAAGCCTCGGCCACGATCTTTGCCGCCCTCCTCCCCTGTCTCGGAGGCCATGCGCAGGAGCGCTGCCAGGCCTTCAACCTCGAGACGCTGCCCAAGCGCGAGGTAAGGGCCGTCTGGCTGACGACGCTCTCCAACCTCGACTGGCCCAAAGGCTACGCCACGACGCAGGAGGGCATCGAGCGCCAGAAGCGCCAGCTCACGGAGATCCTCGACCGCTACGCCGAGGCCAATATCAACACCGTGCTCTTCCAGGCGCGCGTGCGTGCCACCACCACCTATCCCTCGGCCCTGGAGCCGTGGGACCGCTGCCTCACGGGACAGGAAGGGCGCGCCCCGGGCTACGACCCGCTGCGCTTCGCCATCGAGGAGTGTCACAAGCGGGGCATGGAACTCCACGCCTGGCTCGCCACGATCCCCTGCGGACCGTGGACCTCGCTCGGCTGCCGCCGTCTGCGCGCAAAGGGACTGCGCCTCAGAAAACTGGATGGCGCGGGCTATCTCGACCCCTCCGACGAGCGCGTGGCGCCCTATCTGGCCTCCGTCTGCGCCGAACTGACGGAAAAGTATGACATCGACGGCATCCACCTCGACTATATCCGCTATCCCGACGGATGGCCACGCGCCACGCGTCGAAACGGCGACACGCCCGACAACCGCCGCGCCAACATCAACCGCATCGTGCGCGCCATCCACGAGGCCGTGGAGACGCGCAAGCCGTGGGTGAAGGTGAGCGCCTCGCCGCTGGGAAAATATAGCGACCTCACGTGCTATAGCAGCCATGGCTACAACGCCCGCGACAAGGTCTATCAGGACGCGCAGCTATGGCTGAAGCAGGGATGGATGGAGCAGCTCTACCCGATGCAGTACTACCGTGGCAACCACTACTTTCCCTTCGTGCCCGACTGGGTGGCCAACAGCCATGGTCGCACGCTGGCGAGCGGACTGGGCACGTGGTTTCTCGATCCGAGGGAGGGACGCTGGACCCTCGCCGACATCTCGCGGCAGATGGAGGTGAGCCGATGGGCGGGCATGGGCCACGCCCACTTCCGGTCAAAGTTCTTGATCGAAAACCACAAGGGCATCTACGACTTCGAGCAGCGCTTCAACCTCTTTCCGGCCCTTGTCCCGGCCATGAAGGGGAAGCGTGACGCCCGCCTTGCCCCACCGACGGACCTCCGTCTGGACAGCGGCCTCATCAGTTGGCAGGGCGACGCTCCTTATTATAATATATATGTGAGCGACCACTGGCCCGTGGATACGGAAAATCCTGCCAACCTCCTCCTGGCCCGCTTCGCCCACAAGCAGATAGCCACCGCTTTGGCGCCGCGCCTCTTCCGTGGGTGGCCCTTCGTGGCCGTCACGGCTATGGACCGCTACGGCAACGAGAGCCAGCCGCTGCAGTATCAGCCACCCGTCGCGACGACCTACCAGCCGCAGCTGCCCAAGAACCTCTACCTGGCCAACGACGGACAGCAGCTGGACCTCTCGGAGGCCCTCCGCCCGCTGCTCCCGATGGACATCGACCGCTATGCCGTCGCCACCCTCCAGGGCGTCTTCTTGCGCAGCTACCTCCGCCCGCTACCAGCCACGGGACCGGCCCAGCGCATCGACATCAGCAGTCTGGCCGACGGCGTCTATTGGGTCTATGCCCACAACAAGCGGACAAAGAAAATGGTGCGCGTCGGCAGTTTCGAGATCGACCGCCAGCAGGTGGGTTTCGTGCGGTAACACCGCCTTTCCTAATCAACGAAAAACAGGCGACACACCCCGGGGTGCGTCGCCTGTTTTTCGTTGATTAGGCCGCCTGCCAAGAGGCGCCTGCTGGGCGTAGGATTTCTACCAAGAGGAGTCGCCAGCCGTGTTTTCCTTCTTGGAAGACGAGGTCGAGCTCGATCCGTAGGAAGGATTCTTGCCCGATCCCGATCCGTAGCTCTCGCTGCTGCCGCCCGAAGTGGGATTCTTCGAGGGAGTGGACGGACGGTAGGGTTCGTCGTAGTCGTAGTGGTACTGTCTGCCACTCTTCTTCTGGGAGGGTCTCGCGTGCTTCGGAGCCTTCTTCTTCGGAGTCGGATAGGCGGCTGCTGAGTCGCTGGCCGCACTGGTCTTGCCTGTAGCAGCATGGGTTTGCTGCTGGGCGGCAGGAGTTTGTTGTTGCTCGACGACGGTAGAATCGACGACGGTAGAATCGACCACTGTAGAGTCGGGTTCTTGTGAGGCCGGGGCAGTATCCTGACCAGGAGACAAGAAGTACTTGGCGCCGAAGAAGCCGATAACGGCAAAGATCAGGACCACGAGGATCCATTTCCACTTCGAACTCTTCTTCTCCTCCACTTCGACCGAGGGATCATCCTGGACGATCTCTGTCTCGTCGTCCATCCCGGAGGGGTTGTCCGTAGTGGAAGAATCGTCGGAGGCTGCTGAAGGACTGTCGGAGGAAGCATCCCCCGTCTCGCCGTTGGCAGCGGGGGCGTCGCTCACCTTGTCTTGGTCCGACTTGGGCAGCACAATTGTAACGTCGTCGCCCTCCTCGCCCTTGGCTGGGTCGTCAGGCTTATTCTCTGCCTTCTGGTTGAGGACGCGGCGTATCTCGGCTACCGACTGCGGGCGCTTGCGACGGTCGGTGGCCATCAGCCAAAGGACCATCCGACGCAGCCGGTCGCTGATGCTGTCGGGCATGGCGAGGGCCTCGTGCTTGTCGTCGGTCATGTCGTCGTCGATATCCGAAGGCAGCGGCGGCTTCTGGTCCGTCAGGAGGAAGTAGAGCGTGGCGCCAAGGGCGTAGAAGTCGGTCCAGGGACCAAATTTGTCGAGGGCCTGCTCCATCTGCTCGCGCGGTGCGTAGCCATTGGTGTAGCTGACGGCCGTGGAGGTCGTTGCCCCGCTGCCCGCCTTCATCTGCTTGCTTGCACCGAAGTCGATGAGTCTCACCCCACCCTGCTGGTCCATCATCAGGTTGGCAGGCTTGAGGTCGAGGTGGAAGAGTCCGTGGCTGTGGACCACCTCCAGCGCGTCGAGCACCTGGCCGAAGACCTGCCAGACGGTAGCCTCGTCGAGCGGGTGGCCGATCTTCTTGAGATAGTCGCGGAGGTTCTCGCCATCGACGAAGTCCATGACATAGTAGGCCGTGCCGTTCTCCTCGAAGAGGTCGTGGACACAGATGATATGAGGACTGGAGAGTTTGCGCAGGCGCACGGCCTCCTTCTTGAACTTGTCGCGCTGGGCCTCGAAGGTGGCAGCGTTCTCCTGGTTGCTGACGCTGATAGTGGTCGTATTTTCGTCGCGCTCCGTCACGCCCTTGAGGAAGAACTCCTTGATGGCGTAGCGCTCACCAAACTGGATGTTGGTGGCAACGTAAGTATTGCCAAAACCGCCCGATGCCAAGTAGCCATCGATGCGGTAGGTGCCGTGCAGGATTGTGCCCACACGCAGCATATTGGATTGGTTGATCGTATCGCTCATTTTCTTTTTCTTTGTCTCCGCCCAGAGAATCTACTGTCCTTGGGCGGATCGATTGGTCATGATGCGGGGTGGTGAATGGAAAGTGTGAGAAAGATTCGTCAGACAGGAATACCCTCCGACGGTTTGCTCTTCTGCTTCTGGCCACCCTGCGGCGCTCCCTTCAGTTTTTCGCGGGCTGCGTCGATGGGGTCTTCGGCTTTCCTCTGCCTCATGCTGGGAGGAGGAAGCGTCTTGGCCCCCTTGCTGCTTTCGAGCGTGCTGCCCGCTTTGTCGGTCTTTCTGTCCTTCTTTGGGTCTGCCTTGCCGGAAGTAGGATTCTTCTGTGGTTCGGCGGGGCTGGCCTTCTGCGGCGCAGTCTCGCGGCGCACGGTCGTCTCGCTCTTGCTACTACTGCTGGCGGGCTGATCGACCCTCACTTCGCGGGCCACCGTCTCGCGTGCGGGGTCTGCGGACTGTCGCGAGGGACTGTCGCCGATCTTCTCCGTATGGGGCACGAGGGGCGCGGCGGCCTTCTCCTCCTTCGGCGTGAGGAAGAAGTAGGCGCAGGCCAGGGCCACTAAGGCAGCGGCGGCACCCAGCACGAGCTTGCCCTTGCCGCCCTTCGGAGCCTGGGGCTGTGGGCGGAGGGGCTGGCCCACCCTGGGAGTCTCCTCGACGACGCTCACCTCCTCGACGTCGCTCGCCACCTCCTCGGCCTCGAAGACGGGACGGATGTTGAGCGCGTTGTCCTTGGAGGTCTGCTCGTCGTCCAGCAGCGACTCGTCGCCCTCGCCTGAGGAGACGCTCGCTATGCCGACGAAGTAAGCCGAGTGGTTGTCCTTGTTGCCCTTCGTGGCCTCGATGAGCTGCTGGCGCTTCGCCTCGTCGGAGTCCTGGGAGGAGAACAACTGGCAGAGCGCGTCGTTGTCCATCTGCTCCAACATGCCGTCGCTGCAGATGTAGAGGTAGTCGCCGGGCCTGAGGTCGGTGATATGGACCACGGAGGGCTTGCAGCGGTTGTCCTTGCCAGGCTGCATGGCGCGGGTGATGATGTTCTTTTGGGGCGACGTGGCCATCTCCTCGTAGCTGATCTCGCCCGCCTGGTAGAGGTCATAGACCAGGGAGTGGTCCTTGCTCTGGTAGAGGAGTTTCTTGGCCGAGGGGCGCACGTGGTAGATGCGACTGTCGCCGATGTGCATCGTGGTCAGTCCGCCACGATGGAAGAGGAGAAGGCAAAGGGTGGTTCCCATCTTCTTGGCAGCCTCGTCGTCGGCCTGGTCGAGGGCCTGGTAGGCCGCCTCCAGCGCCTCGCCGAGCACCTGGTCGGAGACGATCTCCTCGGGATTGACGTGGTCGCGCAGATACTGGGCAAGGCTTTGGCTGACGATGCGGCTCGCCACCTCGCCATGTTCGTGGCCTCCCATGCCGTCGCAGAGGATGAAGAAGAAGTCCTGATCGGTAGCCTGTCCCTGCAAGGGCCAAATGCTGTCCTCTTGGTTATCTCGCTGCCCGAGCTCATAGATGGCCTGGGGCTGTCTGATTGCTATTTTCATGTGAAATCGTTGAGGGGGGATTATCTTTCTTGATAGACTACGGTGGTCTTGCCCATGACGATGCGGTCGCCGTTGGAGAGGACGATGGCTTCGTCGTGGGGCAGTTCCACGCCGTTGATGGAGGTGATGTTCTTGTTGCGGTCGTTGCTGATGACGGCCTTGAGCTTGCCATTGGGCAGGACGGAGACCGTGATCTGCAGGTGGTGGCGACTCATGTAGGGGTCGGAGACGGGCAACTGGAGCGTGGCCTGCGAGGTCTGCGCCTTGCGGCCCACGGTGTTGGCACCCTGGCGGAGCACATACTGCTGGCCGGCCAGGACGAGGCAAGCCGTGGCCGCGCCCTGCTGGCATCCTTGGCCGAGGATGGTCCGCTCGCTGTCCTGGCGGCCTCCCAGCAGCGTCTCGCCGTCGTTCTGTGGCGCCACGCGCTGCTGGGCGGGCTGACACCCGGGCAAGACGGTCTCCACCTCCAGGGGTTGCTGCGGCTGAAAGCGCACCCGCAGCGGTGCTTTGCACTGCGGGCACGTGATCAGTTTGACAGCCTCATTCTTCGAGTTCTTCACTTCGAGGATGATGCCACAATTGGAGCATTTTACGCGCTTTACTTCCATAGCCGTTTATTTAGATATATTGCATGTCAGTACCAGCGTCGTCCACGCCGTCCACGCCGAGGTTGGGGTCGTCGTAGCCCATCGCGGGATCCTCGGAGTAGGAAGCCTGTTGGAGGTTGGGATCCATCATGCCCTCGTCGTTGGCCGTATTGATATCCTCAGAGTAGGAAGCCTGGTGGAGGTAGGGATCCTCCTGCGCGCCGTCGTAGCCGTCGGTCATGCCGTCGTAGCCGTCGGTTGTGCCATCGGGCTCTGCGCCCTCATAGGCCGTCTGCATATAGCCCTCGGTGTGGTCGGGCTGGTGCTCCGTCTGCGGGGTGACGTCGCCCGTCTCGTCCTCGGACATGCTCTGTGCGAGCTCGCCACGCGTCATGGTGGTGCCGTCGCGGAAGATCAGGACGTCCTGGTCGTCGAGCTGGTTGTTGTCGTTGACGTCGATGACGGCCACGTCGGGCTGGGCATCGCCGTCAAGGTCGAGGATGACGGCCTGGTGGCCCTGGAACTTGGTCTGGCCGACGATGTGTACGTCTTCCGTCTCCTGGACGAAGGGCTCCTCATGGCTCGCGGGGGTGGCGGGGGTGGCGGTGCGCACATGGCCGCCATCCTCGGCGGTACGGCCCGAATGGCCATCCTCGGGCTCCTTGACGGTCTCGCGCTCATAGACTACCTCGCGGTGAACCTCCACGTCGGTCTGATGGACGGCCGTGTGGGCGGTGGGCTGATAACTGTGGGGGTGGACGTTGGACATGGCAGTCTGGGTGAAGGCGGCCTTGTCCTCGGCCGACATGGCGTTCCACTCGTCGGCGGTGTAGGTGCCATAGACGCCACCGTGCCACTCAAAGACGCCACCGGGGCCCACCTGGGCGCGGGCCGACTGGAAGGCCTCGGCAAAGGTCATGTCGTCCTCCACTGTCGCCACGGCGCTGCCAGCAGCCTGGGGGGAAGCCGTAGCGGGATCGGCGGCGTCGGCCTGGGTCTCGCCAGCCATCGCGTTGACGGCATAGAGCGCACCGACACCGAGCAGAATGCCGGAGGTGCCACCGATGGCCACCTTCTTCCATGTGGCGCTTTGCTTCTCAGAGGTCTCTTCTGCCACAGGAGCAGTCTGCTCGTTCTGCGGATTCTCTACCTGGGTGTTCTTACCCAACAACTGGGTGTCGTCGCTTGTCATCATAATCGTATGAATTAATGGTTGTTTATTTCTGTTTACGTTGCAAATTTCGGCTTTTGTTGCCACATGGACAAATTATTCGCTTCTTTTTACACAAAAGGTGGGTTTTGGGGTACGAAATGCGAAAAAAGGAGGAAAAGAGATGTGAAAATGGTGAATTTAGGGAGGGTAAAGACGATTTTGACCTAAAAAAACGGTATAAAAGAATGTAAAACTGAGTATTTTTTTGTAACTTTGCCCCGTCGAATGCGAAGATTATTGGTTTATGGACACGGCCCCATCCTCTTTCGGCACACACCAAATCATTCGTGGCACGATGCTGGACGCGGCGCGAAAACCGACGAACCAGCCAAGCCAACGGCGGGCAGCACACTTCCCCACACCACCCTGCCGCACACAGAATTTCTTCCAAGAGCGTGCCCACAACCGGGGAACTCGGACACGACTATAGACGAATCAGCATGATGGAGTACATCTATTTCAACTCACGCGACGAGCTGCTCAGGCTCCGCATCACCGAAATCGCCTACTTTGAGAGCGATGGCAACTACTGCAACGTGGTCACGGCCAACAAACTGCGCAGTCCGATCGGCATGAACCTCACCAACCTCGAACATGCCGGCTCACCCGATAAACCTGGGGGATTAAGCATACAGCTTTGTAAGTCTGAAAAG
>ERZ779843.4111-NODE-4111-length-11420-cov-4.861417_pt1 | contig 11420 bp, 15 predicted proteins | sample MGYA00511560_ERZ779843 | MGnify/ENA primary metagenome ERZ779843 (study PRJEB29588, sample SAMEA2158062) | human gut metagenome | biome: human gut; feature: human-associated habitat; material: faeces | place: Denmark | collected 2008/2010 ... | reverse complement strand
AAGCGCTGCAAAAGGATGTGAGAAAAGAAAATAACCATATACTTATTTATTGTTGATTTACTGTCTCAAATACCCAATCAACAATATAAAAGTTAATGGTTTATTCTCTTACTTTCATTTCCTTCGTCTTCGCTTGCGAAGACAATTACTTGTATGTTCTTATACAAGGACAGGAGGGGTGAGTCCGGAGGACGAGGGGAGTCCTCTCCCCTCTATTATGGGTATCAAAACTTTAGCGTACTAAAGTGTGATTTAACAGTTTATCTTTATAAAATAAAGTATATTATGCTTTTTCTTAATTTTATGAAGATAAGTAAAATAAAGGAGGGGAGGGCAGCGGAGCTGCTGGGGAGAACGCTCCCCCTTTTATGGGTATCAAAACTTTAGCGTACTAAAGTGAAAAACATACAGGATGCACTATAACCAGTCATTGTTATTGTGCAACTTTTTATCAGAATGGAAGACTCGTATTATAGTGCACATAACCTGTCACGCTGCCGTTTTGAGCAAATACAGGTTCTTGTACAACCCAGTCCGGATCATGCGCTTCAAATACTTGTTTCGTTGTCCATTTCTGAGACCGCATGCTTTTCTTTCCCGTATCCGGCATCCAGCCAATCCCCGCTGGAGGAAAGCTGATGTTTTTGGCTTCTGGAAAAGCCTGAACGATCTTCTGATACTCGCTTGGCGTCAGCACCGTCAGGTTGTCGCGCTTTGTTATCTGCGAGCAGCATGTTTCTGCTTCTATACGGTTGAGCGTCTTATAGATTGGTTCCTCAGGCGGCTGGCTTACCCATCGGTCAAGCTGCTTGTATTCCGACTTCTTGAAGCCATAGTCTGAAAGCGCCAAACCGGTGATAGCAGGCCAGTTGACCTCCAGCGTGCCATCAAACAAGGTGATAAAATGGTGGACGCATAAATCTGTTCTGGCGGTTTTAATTTGACATGCGGTTTTGTGCAGCGTGTCCATGATGATCCTGATTGACGGCCTGAAGCCTGTTCTTTGTGCCGCGTAATACAGTGCCAGATTAGTAGACGTTCTATTCATCCTGATATTTTGTGCGGCCTTTACGACAAGTTCGCGATATGCTTCTGGCGGTTCGTTCACGATCCTTGGCGGTTTCATCTTCTCTCCTCCTTCCAAATGCTTAATTGAGCGGCTATCGTGCAGCCGCTCTATAAACATTTACAGAAACGAGAACAGCGATTTGCTGGTCTTCTGTGCGAAGTTGTAGACAGTATTATACTTGCCAACAGCGGCGTCTATTGCCTCGCTCACGGTTTTTCCATCTGCCCATGCGTACCTCTGGCAAGCCGGACAGTGTGCGATTACAACGATGCGTTCATCCTGACTCACCGCACTCTTGCGGAATTCGAGAGGAACGTGGCATTTGTTACAGAACATATTTTTCCTCCTACACGATACGATACGGTTTATAGAAGCCATTTCCGAGTTTCGTCAATGCGTACAGGTTGTGACACTTTCCACTCCTGTACGACGTCTCAAGCTGCCGCTCCATCAGAAGAGCGGCAAGCTGAGACCCCATGTAAACAAAGTCGCCGCTCTTAACAGCGGCGAACACGTCTTTCATGGTTGCAACGTGTCTATTCGTAGACCCACTCGTGACCGAACAAATGGACATAGCTTTCACCTCCATACTGATTGAGCACTTCCTGGTTTTTAATGGTAAACGAGACACCACCAATGAAAAAGGTAAAGGCAAGCAGAATGCCTGCGATTACCCAAAGAATATTCTCGATGATTTTGCTCATATTTCGTTCTCCTGTGTTGACATGGAGAAACACACCAGTTTGCGCATCAAACGGAAACTGGCGAATTTCATCCAATAATTTTATTGATGATGATTGCATTCAAATGCCAAGAAGGTCAAGCATATTGTTCGCAGCGATCAAATCATTGTTCTGCTTCGCCTTATGCTTGATGAATGCGAGCCATTTCTTAAACAGTGTCATGTTTATACCTCATTTATTCTTAGCAATCTGCGCTTTTGCAAGTGCATCGCATTTTTCATTTAACTCAACACCGGCATGACCGGAGACATGGTTGAAAGCAACGACATGACCTCCAGCAAGAACCGTGTCACGGATCTGCTGCCACAGGTCAACATTGAGCAGCGGTTTGCCCCGATAATTCTTCCAGCCTTTTTGAGCCCAGGATTCGAGGTTTTCATAGTTGGAGGAAACGTACCTGCTATCGGTATAAATCGAAATTTGGCATGGTTTCTTCAGTAATCTTATTGACTCCAGCACTGCTCGCAGCTCCATACGGTTGTTTGTGGTGTCCGGCTCAAAGCCAGCGATGGTTTTGCTGTACTCGCCGTAAGCCAGAATAGCGGCATAGCCACCGGGGCCGGGATTACCGGAGCACGCTCCGTCTGTCCAGATTGTGATGTTGCACATGGTATATTCTCCTTCCTCCCGACCCGATGCGGTCAGGCTCGCAATTGGTTCAGCCGAAGCGTTTCAAGCTCAAGCTGCTTATCGATTTTGAGCAGATTCTTTCTGAGCTGCTCACGACGCTCATTCAGATCGACGATACGCTTCTGCGTTTCGATGCGCTCAGCTTCGATCTTATTGAGCACAATCATGCGTCTTGCGTGACGGATAGATTCGACATTCCTTGCGCGGCTGAGCTGCGGCGATTGCTCACCGATTTTACGCAGGACAGTCTGATACGAGCAGCCCATTCGAGCTGCAATTTGCGCATTTGCAAGTCCCTGAGCGCGAAGCTCGTTCATGCTATCCGCGCTAAACCGAATTGATCTGCACATGGTTCTTTCCTCCATTCGCTTTGTCAGCGGTCGTCGTTTTGCAGAGTCTGTTTTAGACCCAAAGTTTCATATCCTTCGTCGGCGCTTGCGCCGACAAGGCCAGAATGCTGACTTTGCTCCAAAAGGACGCAAAAAGCGGAAGGACGACATTCGCAAAGCGAATTCAAACAAGCAAAGCATGTTGTTGCCATATGAGCGATCAGGCATTGCTTTATGTCAAACATGGGACAAGCGCCAAAGCCATCTACGAGTAAGAAAGCCTGTCTATGCGCCAAATGCTGGACGAGCGCTTGGTGTACGAGTAGAGAAGATGAATTGATTGCAGACTATGGACGAGCGGAGGAGCTGCTTTGCGAGTGAAACGAGCCGAGAGATACGGCTCGAAATGTTTGAAGGTAGATGAACCTTGAGTCCGAAGACTCAAGAGAACATCCGTTTTTATTTTTTCAGGATGCTCTCTTGAATCTTTGGGCATTATTTGTTATAATAGCCACAAAAGATTCATAGAAATAATTATTTTTTTGAAAGGAAAACTAAATATGATTGAATTAAAAAATGCTGATTGTTTTGATGACATCGGGAACAATCCAGAATATGTTGTAAACATATTCGTCGATCCGAACGATTCCAATCAATGTAAAACTGCCGTATACTTAGCGATGCAAACTCCTGATGGTTTATATGCCAAAATAACTAAGCTTAGCGGTCTTATGAGCACAGAGCTACGCGCAGAGCTTCCAGAACTGCCTTTTGTTTCGATTGACAACAAGATTTTGTCACCAGACGAGTATTTGGATTTAATAAAGTCTCAAAACAGATGGCATCCTTTTATGTTTGACGGCAAAGATTTATTTGAAATTCAATATAACGCAAGCAAGTACGAGTATGAACACACTCAGGCATCTAAGCGTATGCCATCTGTACAAGAAGAAGACAAATTATCTTCCGAAGAAGAATGGGAGTGGTTCGGCCAGCACGGCGACGACTAAAGAAGAACCAGCGGGATGTGCAGTCCCGCTTTTTCTTTTGCTTAGTCGAAGAAGCTCTCGTCGGAGTCGATCACGTCGAACGCGGCCTCGTAATCGTCATCCGCGAGGTCAGCCTTCTCCATATCCACGCCTTCGCTCTCTAGGTTGCTCAGAACAGTATCAAGCGCCTTCTCTCCGAAGATCACCCAGAAGGTGCGCAGAAGCTGCGGCAGGAATCGCTGCCCATTTTCCTCCGGCTTGTAAGTGTGCCAGACGAACAGCGCACAGACAATGCAGTTATATGCATCATCCAGCGCATAGCCGTATTTGGCTGCATGCGCTTCGATCTCCTGAATAGCCATAGAAGCAATGCCGGAATCAAATTCCGCGACATGCTCCAGCGCGTTGTTGGCGTTAAGTTTTCCCCATTCTTCCACGCGACGCTTCGCGATCCGATTAAACAGACCACCCTCATCATCGGTGCGCTTGTTGTCCGGATCGCGGATCAAATCCGTGATGCGATTGACTTTCGCCGTATGCACCAGCATAACACTTATCTGTTCCTTGGTCATGCTGGCCTGCATGTCGCCATCGTAACCGGAAACGCGGAGCACGGCGCTCAACCGATTCTCCAGCTCGCGGCACATGGAATCCAACGCAGATGTTTCGTAATACTTGTATCCGTCTTCGCCGTTTTGTGGAATGACGTCGATTCCGTTCTTATCGAGCTTTCCTTTTGCATACTTGTGGAACATCGGCATCGGCGTTTTGGCGAGTTTCTTTGTCAGTTCTTCCGCGCGACCGGAAGACTTGTCATCACCATGCGTCGCAGCGTCAATGCAAGTGTTCGCACGACGAGTCAGGAAATCCACGTCATCGCGAATCTTATCGAACCCATCGGTGCCAGGCTCTTTCCCTGCCCAGATCTTCGTCAAGGCATTTGCGTAAAGCCCAACCGGCGCGGATTTGATGTTCGGAATCATCCGTTTAAAGAGCTTCGGCTCATTCTGGTTGCCAACCGCATCCATCGCGGGATACGTCAGCGGAAGATTATGATAAACATATGCCGACGTGCGCCGAGCAGCGTTGACAATCAGCTTGTCGTCCGTCACGTTGACATGATCGCCGTCGTAATCCATCTGGAGCAACGGCATGATCGCGTCACCAATCGCAAAGAAGCAGGTGTGACCGAGATACAGGCCGTCATACGCTTTTACGTGGATGTTGTCACGAACGGCATGCGCGTGATCCAGATGCGGGCAGCGCGTCACGTCGATGCGCTTCTCATCGAACAGACGGCAGAACACCTTCTTCGGCGCGATCTGCCCGGAAATCGTCATGCCGGAAAGATGTTCCAGAACGGCAACCGGATCAGGTGCTGCAAACGGATTGTAGCTCGCCAGCATGTAGCGGCCACCAAGCACCTTGCGACGCTTGTTGGCATATGCGATCTGCATCTGCTGACGTATGAACCAGAAGTTCATTAGTTCCGGCATAAGCGCAACGACTTTTCCCATGCTGCCAGACAGCAGTTTCGGCGCGTTTTCCGCCATCGTATATTCGCCCATCATTTCGGTGTGGCGATCCACGATAGCCCGAATCTCGTCCGGCTTGAACTCGATAGTCTGCATCTGCTGATACGGAATATCGAGCTTGCGGCTATGCGCGAGCACACAGACGGAGAACTCGCGCTTATATTGCTTGAACGCGACCTTGAAGCTCTCCCAAGACGCGACAGCCTTTGCGGCCTTGAACGTCGTGCCGAAGGAGATCAACTGCAAGTCACGCAGATTGACCGTGTTTCCCCAGAAATCCTTGACAAGCATGGACTTGTCGTGATCGAGGAACCACTTGCACAATTCGCTCTTGAGCACCGGAACAGCCAGTCCTTTGAACCACGGCGCACGGAATGTGAACGCTTCCATCCGCTCGATGACACGCTGACGCTGATTCGGCGTGAGATGGCTGTCATCCACAATGTACAAGCTCATGCCATCCGTGAATTTAGCCTCAACGGACATCGGCGTGTTTCTTTCGACCTTATCCGGGAACACGCGGTCAAACACACCGGAAACCTCATTATCGACGTCCTTGAAAACCGCAACTCGGTCGATGTCGATCTGCTTGTAGAGTCCATACAGCCCGTCATCCGGGAAGGCTTCGCCCCACGGCATCGAGCTGCTCATGGTCAGAGCCGCATACTTTGCAGATTTGTTTGCGGACAACTTGCGCGTATTGACGTTCAAACAGAACCATTTGCGGATCTGCAACGCGAATTCGTGGTTACACCACAAACTCTTAGCTTCGCGCATCTGCGACGCACCCGCCATAAGCGGCTCGTACAGCAGACCATTGATCATCACGCCATTTTCCACGTCGGCATTCAGCATCTGCTGAAGCTCGCCGTTCTCGCGAGCTTCTTTATCGAAGCTGTGGTCAACGACCATCAGCGTGTCAGACGCAACACCGATGCTGTCGAGGTAGCGCAACAGCTCGGTGGACGGGAACGGAACGGTTGTCACGACACGACCAGCGGGTTCAGTGGCGGTGGCAGGGATATAAATCATCTTAAAAACGTTATACATGGTAATCCTCCTTGCCCTTGACAGGGCTATCTTTTGGTGATAGAATACAACCAAGCTCTTTGACAAGCTTGTGGAGGAAAGTCTATCTCTTTCCTCTGCGCGACTCCCTGATGATGCAACCATCAGGGAGTTTCTTTTTTAGTCCAATGGAATCACCTCCTTTGTTCGTATTTGCGACTAGCCAACCGTGGCTACATAGGCTTTCGCCTTGGTCGGCACCTGATAAGCTCAGATGCCGGGAAGCATTACGCAACGATTTCTCTGCCGAAATCAACTGCGATGTCAGCCGCATCTCGGACGACGTTAATGACATCCCAGAGATTGCCGACACCAAGAACAGTACCAGCAGAGAGCCAAACCTTCTCCAGCTCGTCCTCGGTATCAATGGACGCATCGTCCATCGACCCGAAGGTAAACACCCACTTATGAGTATTACATTCGATACTCACACGGACACGACTTCCGAAGTCGCCGCAGCTCGTATCATCGAGCTCGACAACCACATACTGATTACCAATGCGGAGCAGTGCCCCGCCACACGGCTGGTAATAGCTGCCTCCATCGTGGCTGAGCTCGTGGTTATATTCCGGAGCGTCACCCCAGAAGGAGATGATGGCGATGGTATTGGTAACGTTATTGATGGTGGTAGTCTTCATGGTTCTTCCTCCTTGCCGCAAATGCGGCTTGTTAATAAGTTCTCGTGTATCGTGCCGGGATTCGCAACCCGACGACGTATTCGAGCAGGCGCTCTATGGAGCACACCCGCAGATGCGCTCGAAGAACGTCTACAACGGGAACGTTTGTTCGCGTTCCCTATTGTAGCATGCGAACATATGTTCGCACAACTGGCAGAAAACTACTGTTTTATACCAGTTCAAACAGCTTCCAGCAATTCTCTGCTGGAAACTTTTTTCTCTTCATACACCTCTTAACCCTTTAGTCAATATTTGGCAGCAACGCAATACCTATATTGACAAAATATGGTAAGAAGCGTATACTTCATATGAGCTGTAGCTGGTGGCTACAGCTCATATGGATTCGTGCAGTAGGCGGTTGAGCGTAAGCTGCACTACGACGGCTGTCAGCCCGACGCATAGCTTGAGATCTTCAAGCAGGTGACGCATCAGGCCGACAATCCGTGTGGCGTGTTCGCAAACACCGAGAATGACGAGCACGAACATGCCACACCAAATGATACTCCATGCCCACATCAGGACTTGAAGCACATGCTCGTTTTGAGGCATCTTATTCTCACTCCTTTCAATATGAGCACGGTAATAGGCGACAGGCATCCTTGCGGAAATGCCATGGAGGGAGCCTGTTAAGCACAAACTCCCCAGAAAGCTGGAATTTCTTCAAGCCGCTGCGATGTCGATCGCATCGCGAACGATGTTGATGACGTCCCAGAGGTTTCTGATGCCGAGAATGGCACCGGCAGAGAGCCAGATTTCCTCCAGCTCCTCGTCGGAGTTGATGGACGCATCGTCCATCGTTCCAAATGCGAATGCCCACTTATGAGTGTCGCACTCGATGGTCACGAAGACACGACTTCCGAAGTCGCCGCAGCTCGTGTCGTCGATCTCAACGACGACATTCTTCTCTCCAACATGGAGCAGCGCACCGCCATGCGGCTGGTAGTAACTGCCGCCGTTGCTGCTGTAAGCAACGTCGTATTCCGGAGCGTCACCCCAGAAGGAGATGACGGCGATGGTATTGATGACGGTATTGAAGTTCTTCATAACAGTTCCTCCTTGCCGCAAATGCAGCTTGTCGATTGGTAATGTGTGACAGGCATCTTTTGCAGAAATGCCATGGAGAGAGGCTTGATAAGCTCAAACCTCTCAGAAGGCTCAGATTTTGCTGTATTCTTCGGCAAAATCCCTTAGCTCGCTATAAAACGCGAGATTCAGCCGCGTTCTATAGATATCGTCAGCCGTTCCAGCGAGCGGACGACGCCCGTTGTGACGCACAATTGACTTGTGCGTTGTAACGAAATGCTTGCGCATTTCAGGAGTTGGGAAATAGAGCCGTATGCTCATCTTCCCGAAATCGTCGTTGATCTGTACATCAACGTGGTAAACATTCATAGTCATAAGTATTCCTCCTTCTGTCGCAGGCATGAAGAGCGGTTGGAGTGCTGTCCAGCCGCTTTTCTTTACCCATTCATGGTAGTTCTCGTGCGTCGCGCGTGGATTTTCAACCACGCAGTCTGTTTTTCAGCATCCCCCGAATTTACGCTGAAAAGTTTTCAGGATGCTGAAGTAACCATAAACAGTTCTTTTCCAACTCCAACTCAATCTCCAACTCTATCAGGAGGCATTATGACCGGTTCCGATCTTTACGAACTCAAAGATTTTGCAAACGCTTTTAAACGATTAACGCTTGAAGCGGGCGACGGCAATGTGAAATCTAAGTATCTGCTTGGAGAATGTTATTTCTACGGTCGCGGCGTTAATCAAGATAAGCGGACAGCTTTTTCGTTATACAAGGAAGCCGCGTTGCAAAATTACCCTGATGCACAGGCAAACTTGGCTTATTGTTTTCTGAACGGCGAAGGGTGCGAAAAAGATTATCGCGAAGCTTTCGTATGGGCAACGCGAGCGGCAAATAACAGTGCGTCAAGCGCATACGTTGCGCTTGGAATCATTTATGAAAACGGATTGGTTGGCACTGCGAACCTTGATAGCGCATTTGCCGCGTATTACATGGGAGCAAAGCTGCGCAACGCAGATGCACTGTTCAATGTCGGCGTTTACTATTTGACCGGAAAAGGTTCCGTTACAGAAGATAAAGCAAAAGCTGTCGAGTATTTTACGCAAGCAGCAGAATTCGGACACCCAAACGCATGTTTTAATCTTGGTATGATGTATTATTACGGAGATGGCGTCGAGAGAAGCAGCTTTGGAGCGTATACTTACTTATCTCAGGCTCAACGATGCGGACATCCGGGCGCAACAGAATTTATCAACAAAGTCTACAATTCAAAGAAGTGAATCTTTTGCCGTCAGAAAATGACGGCTTTTTTCTATCTTTCGAGAATTACCGTAATGGAAGAATAAAATCTATCTTTCGAGAATCACCGTAATGGAAGATATAGCAGACAGGACAAGCGGCTAAGTCGCAAGGCTCATAACCTTCGAGGATTGGGTTCGACTCCCAAGTCTGCCACCATATTGCCGGGTAGCTCAGAAGGTCAGAGCATCCGCCTGTTAAGCGGAGGGTCGTGAGTTCAAACCTCACCCCGGCAGCCATACGGTCTGTTAGTATAGCGGTAAGCATTTCGCCCTGTCACGGCGAAGACTGGAGTTCAACTCTCCAACAGACCGCCAAATGGGGATATGGCGCAACGGTAGCGCAACAGCTTTGCAAGCTGAAGGTTGCGGGTTCGAGTCCCGCTATTTCCACCAAAAACAAAACAAGACCCGTTTTGCGGGTCTTTCTTTTTTTTGCTTAAAATATAACATCAACTTTGTTTATGTTGACAAAATAAAAAAAATAGAAAGAGGAACGAGCCATGTTAAAAATACGAGACTCTAATGGAAATTTCGTAGAAGTTCCAGCTCTCCGAGGAAAAGACGGAATTGACGGAAAAGACGCGCCGCAGGAGGCCGTGCTGTATACGGCGCAAACGCTTGATGATGCACAAAAGGCGCAGGCAAGGGAGAACATCGGGGCGGTAGATGCAGCCCAGCAGAACATCCTTGTGGGCAGCGAGACGGGCAACCCGATTGCCGTTGATGATGCCTTTGCCGCGCCGCTGCGCGGGCTGACTGTGTACGGTAAGAGCACGCAGGACGGCACACCCACGCCGGATGCGCCTGTGCCTATCGTGAGTGCTGGCGACGGCGGGGCGATTGTAGTCACGCTAAGCGATGCGAACGGCAAAACGCAAACTCTCACCCTGCCCACGCCCAACGGCTTATCTGGCATCCCTGTCCCTTCCGGAGGCAACTACACTGACCAAAACGGCCAGCAGTGGGTTTGCGACGAGGTGGACTTTGCGCGCGGCGTGAGGGTGCAGAGGGTACGCATAAAAGCACTGAGCCCAGATATCGCGTGGTCGCACCGCAAAACAAATAGCGGGAACAACAACTTCCAAGTGCGCATTTATAATGCAGATGTAGCTCTTAGCAGAAAGCCGTGTTTTTGCAACATACTGCGTTATACAGGCAATGGGTGGGACGATATTCCGCAGAATTTGCCTAAGATATATGCAAACGATCAAGAGATTACTATCAGCTTTCCGCCAAACTCGGAATACTCGTCACTTGATGCGTTTAAGCAGTTGCTGACGAACGTGAAATCCGTTATCTACTACGCCCTCGCCACTCCCATTGAGACGCCGCTCACGGATGCGGAAATCGCCGCCTACAAAGCGCTGACTACCTACGCGCCCGACACCGTGGTGCAAGCGAGCGACGGCGCGGGGGTTAAGCTGGGATATCAAAAAGACGTGAACCTCGCGATCAACTGGAAGCCGACGGTTAATCAATTGAATACCGATGTTGGTCAGCTAAAGAGCAATGTTAATCAGCTAAAGAGCAATGTTAATGCTAAAATCAATCAATCTGACGCGCTCACACTAGAGGAAATCCTTGCAAGTACCAATCTGACGAATAAAGTAGCTAGTGCGGAAGCTGTTAAGGTCATTAAAAATGATGTTCGCACATTGAAACAAGGCAATTTTTATACTGAACAAAATAAAGGAAATACAATGCCTGCGGCATATGGTGGTTTTGTCCGTATTAGCGGGCAGAGCTGGCCGGGAAGTTTTGTTGGCGATACATACTATTTGGGAGTTGATGCTGATTCAACGGCATATTCGGGGGCACAAATAAATGGCGCTGCGCAAGTCACTTGGAAAACGCTGTAAGTGGGGGGTAATGTATGATTAAAATAAAATATAATGGCGCAGATGAATTTCTAGAAGCAGGGTTCACACGCATTAACGAGCATGTAATTGAGCTTGACGGTATCGCTGACGCTCCAACGACAGGGTTTACAACTTGGCGCATGGATGGTGTGACCCAGCTCGGCGATTTTAGCGATTACACGACCGTTTACCGCACCCTTGA
>ERZ779843.4098-NODE-4098-length-11477-cov-7.736036_pt1 | contig 11477 bp, 7 predicted proteins | sample MGYA00511560_ERZ779843 | MGnify/ENA primary metagenome ERZ779843 (study PRJEB29588, sample SAMEA2158062) | human gut metagenome | biome: human gut; feature: human-associated habitat; material: faeces | place: Denmark | collected 2008/2010 ... | reverse complement strand
ACGCTGGGCTTCCCCACGCTCAACATGGCGCCGATTCCGCCGGGCAGCCACTCCCGTCCCGCCGTCACGGGCGTCTTCGCCGTCCGCATCCACGGACTCGGACAGGCCGTTCAGAACGGCGTCGCCTCGATCGGCGTCAAGCCCACGGTCGCAACCGACGGGCGCTGGCTTCTCGAGACGCACGTCTTTGACTGGAGCGGCAGCGCCTACGGCCGCATCGTCAAGGTCGAGTTCGTCGAGCGCCTGAGGGGAGAGAAGAAGTTTTCCGGTCTTGACGAGCTCAAGGCCGCCATCGAGTCCGACGCCGATCATGCCCGTCGGATTCTCGGGTGCGTCCGTCCTCAGGCGAACGTCCCCCTTCAAGGCATGAATCCTTAACCTTTACCTGAAGAGCCCGAGGGGGCCAGGAGTACTGACCATGGCAAAAGAAGCCGGATCGGCCGCCGACACCAAGAAATACCCGCTCAACCTTCCCGACACGCCGTTCCCGATGCGCGGCAACCTGCCCAAGCGCGAACCGGAATGGATCAGGGAGTGGGATGAAAAGCACATCTACGAACGCATCATCGACGCCCGCCGCGACGCCAAGAAGTTCATCCTTCATGACGGTCCTCCCTACGCCAACGGCAACATCCACGTCGGTCACGCCGTCAACAAGATCCTCAAGGACATGATCCTCAAGGAAAAGACCCTTGAGGGCTTCCAGGCCCCGTACGTTCCGGGCTGGGACTGCCACGGCATGCCGATCGAAGTGCAGATCGAGAAGATGCACGGCAAGAACCTCCCCGTCGACAAGATGCAGAGCCTTGCCCGTGCCTACGCCCTCGAGCAGAGCAAGCTCCAGCTCGCCGACTTCAAGCGCCTCGGCGTTCTCGGCGACTGGGACAACCCCTACCGCACGATGAAGTTCAAGAACGAGGCCGAGGAAATCCGCGCCCTTGCCGCCGTCGTGAAAAAGGGCTATGTCTACCGCGGCCTCAAGCCCGTGAACTGGTGCTTCGACTGCCAGTCCGCCCTGGCCGAAGCCGAAGTCGAGTACAAGGACAAGAAGAGCCACACGATCGACGTCGCCTTCGAGCTCGCCGACGAGGACCGCGCACGCGTCGAGGAAATCTTCGGCCGCAGCCTTGAAAAGCCCTGCTTCAACGTCATCTGGACGACGACGCCCTGGACGATTCCCGCCAACCAGGCCCTGAACATGAACCCCGAGCTCGAATACGGGCTCTACGACGTGGGCGACCGCCTTCTCATCCTCGGCACGGGCCTCGCCGAAGCCGCGCTTGAGCGCTACGGCATGAAGGGCGAGAAGATCGCTACCGCCATGGGCGACAAGTTCGAGCTCGTGCGCTTCCGTCATCCTCTCTGGCACGTCCACGAGGGCTTCCGCCGCTTCTCGCCCGTCTATCTCGCCGACTACGTCGACGCGACGGCCGGTACGGGCATCGTGCACTCCGCTCCCGCCTACGGCGTGGACGACTTCATCTCCTGCAAGAAGCACGGCATGACGAACGACCAGGTCCTCACCCCCGTGATGGGCGACGGCACCTACTCCGAGTCGCTTCCGCTCTTCGGCGGCCTCAACATCTGGGCTGCGGCCGACAAGATCTGCGAGACGATCGCCGTTGCAGGCAACCTGCTCTCCCACGGCTCGATCGTGCACAGCTACATGCACTGCTGGCGCCACAAGACCCCGCTCGTCTACCGCGCCACGAACCAGTGGTTCGTCCGCATGGACGCTCCGAACGCCGACACGCGCGGCGTGCTCGACACAGAGGCGAGCGAAAGATCCCTTCGCGATGCCGCCCTCGAATGCGTCAAGGCCACGAAGTTCTTCCCGACCTGGGGCATCAACCGCCTCTACGCGATGATCGAGAACCGTCCCGACTGGTGCATCTCCCGTCAGCGCAACTGGGGCGTTCCGCTCCCCTTCTTCATGCACAAGGAAACGGGCGAACTGCACCCGCGCACCCTTGAGATCATGGAAGAGGTCGCGAAGATGGTCGAGGAAAAGGGCATCGAATCCTGGGCCACCGCCAAACCCGAGGACTTCCTCACTGCCAACGAGGCCGCCGACTACGTCCGCTCCACCGACATTCTCGACGTGTGGTTCGACTCCGGCGTCACGCACTACACCGTGATGCGCGGCAGCCATGCCGACGAACTCGCCTGGCCGGCCGACCTCTACCTGGAGGGCTCCGACCAGCACCGCGGCTGGTTCCACTCCTCGCTCCTCACGGGCACGATGATCGACGGCCGCGCGCCGTACAAGATGCTTCTCACCCACGGCTTCGTCGTGGACGAAAAGGGCGAGAAGATGTCCAAGTCCAAGGGCAACGTCGTTCGTCCGCAGGAAGTCAACGAGAAGTTCGGCGCTGAAATCCTCCGTCTCTGGGTCGCCTCCACCGACTACTCGGGCGAGCTCCGCCTCGGCCAGACGATTCTCAAGCGCGTCGTCGAAAGCTACCGCCGCGTGCGCAACACGCTGCGCTTCCTGCTCGCCAACACGTCCGACTTCGATGCTTCGAAGGATCTCGTGTCTGTCGAGAACCTGCTCGAGCTCGACCGCTGGGCCCTCGCCTATACAGAAAGGTTCCAGAAGGAAGTCCTCGCCGAGTACGGCGAATTCCGCTTCCACAACGTCGTCTCGATGCTCCAGACGTTCGCGTCCGCCGACCTCGGCAGCTTCTACCTCGACGTGCTCAAGGACCGTCTCTACACGACGGCTCCCGGCTCCGAGGCCCGCCGCTCCGCTCAGACGGCCCTCTGGTACATCACGAAGACGCTCCTGCGCCTGATGGCTCCGGTCCTCTCCTTCACGGCCGAGGAGGCCTTCAAGGTCTTCTCGCCCAACGAAAGCGAAACGATCTTCACGGAACGCTTCGAACCGCTGCCCGAAGTGGCCGGCGCCGAGGCCCTCCTCGCCAAGTGGGACGCCGTCCGCACGGTGCGCGCCGACCTTCAGAAGAAGATCGAAGAGCTCCGCGGCGAAGGCCAGATCGGCTCCTCGCTTCAGGCCGTCGTCCGCATCGAGGCCGCTCCCTCCGTCTACGACGCTCTGGCGTCCCTCGGCGACGAGCTCCGCTTCGTGATGATCGTCTCCGCCGTCGAACTCGTGAAGTCCGCCGACGAGGAGACGCACTTCGCCGTCTCCGCTTCGAAGGAAGGCAAGTGTGAGCGCTGCTGGCACTACGTCGCCGGCATCGGCAGCGATGCCGAGCATCCGACGCTCTGCCCGCGCTGCGCATCCAACCTCTTCGGCGCCGGTGAAAAGCGCCTCTTCGCCTGATGCGGCGGCCTGAGGAAGCCCTCATGACGGACGCCTCCGCCCGCCCGACCCCCGCGAAGTTCGCCGCCTGGCTCTGCCTCGGACTCTTCGTCCTCGGCATTGATCAGGCGACGAAGATCTGGTTCGAGCAGAACTTCTCGCTCAGCGAGGTCCTGCCCGTGTGCACGGGATTCAATCTGGTCCTGGCGCACAACACGGGCGCGGCCTTTTCGTTCCTGGCCGATGCGGGCGGTTGGCAGCGCTGGGCGTTCGCGGCCCTCGCCGCCGCCGTCATCGTCGCGATGATCGTGCTTCTCGTGCGCAACAGCCACCGCAAGCTGCTGAGCCTCTCGCTCACGCTCATCGCGGCAGGTGCGCTCGGGAACATGATCGACCGCACCGTCTACGGCTACGTCGTCGACTTTCTCGACTTCTACTGGCAGGGCTGGCACTGGCCCGCCTTCAACGTCGCGGACGTCGCCATCTGCGGCGGCGCCTTCTTCCTGATCGTCGACGAACTGAGAAGCGGACGCAGATAAGTCATTTCGGGCATCACCGCTCCTCAATGAGGGACTGGAAACCAAACGGATTCCAGTCCCTTTCCTTTTACCTTTCCCCTCCCGAAAACGCATCCCGCACAAGTTTTTTCACCTTTTTCACCCCCATGGAAACGGCGCCCAAAGTACAATCACACGGCTCGAATATCCCGTTCCTGCCCCGCCACCCGTACACGCGTCAACGCCTCCTATGGAACACTCCCTTCCCCTCATTTCAACACTCGTCATCGCCTTCAGTCTGGCGCTCGTCTTCGGCTTTCTCGCCGAGCGCCTCTTCAAGGCGCCTCCGCTCGTCGGCTACCTTCTGGCAGGCATTGCCGCGGGCAAGTACACGCCGGGCGTCTTCGCCGACGCGGCCCTTGCCCAGCAGCTCTCCGAAATCGGCGTCATGCTGCTGATGTTCGGCGTCGGCCTCCACTTCTCCGTTCGAGACCTGATGAACGTCAAGGGCATCGCCGTGCCCGGGGCCGTGCTGCAGATGTTCATCGCCACCCTGCTCGGCGGCCTCGTCGCGCACTTCGTCTGGGACTGGCACTGGGGGGATGCGCTCGTGCTCGGCATGTGCCTCTCGTGCGCCTCGACGGTCGTGCTTCTCAAGGCGCTTGAAGTGAGAGGAATCCTGCAGAGCATGGACGGCCAGATCGCCGTCGGCTGGCTCGTCGTCGAGGACGTCGCCACCGTGCTTATCCTCGTGCTTCTGCCGCCGCTCGCCGGCCTTCTCGGCTCCGACGCCGCGCTAGGCATTACGGGTAAGGACATTGCGATCCAGATCGCCATCACGATCGGCAACGTCATCGCCTTCATCGCCGTGATGATGCTCGTCGGCCGCCGCGTCCTCCCGTGGATCATGGCCCAGGTTGCCCGCACGGGCTCCCGCGAGCTCTTCACGCTCTTCGTGCTTGCCGCAGCCGTTGGCATCGCCTACGGCGCCTCCGCCATCTTCAACGTGAGCTTCGCCCTCGGCGCCTTCTTCGCAGGCATGGTGATGCGCGAGTCGAAATTCGCCCACAGGGCGGCCACCGAATCGCTCCCGCTTCAGGACGCCTTCTCCGTGCTCTTCTTCGTCGGCGTGGGCATGCTCTTTGACTGGCACATCATCATCGAGGCCCCGCTCTCCGTCCTCACCGTGCTGCTCATCATCATGCTCGGCAAGGGACTCGCCGCCTTCGGCCTCGTCTACGTGCTGCGCTACCCGCTGCACACGGCCATCACGGTCGCCGCCTCACTCGCACAGATCGGCGAATTTTCGTTCATTCTCGTCGGTCAGGCCAAGGGCCTCGGTCTGGCGACCGACTACACGGTCAATCTGATCGTGGGCGCCGCCATTCTGTCGATCGCACTCAACCCCGTCGTCTTCAGCTTCATCCCCGCCATCGGCAGGGAGCTGACCTCCCGCTGGGCCTGGGCGCGCGCCGCCGCGCTGCGTGAAGCCCCCTTCGAACGCGTCTCCAACGAAACGCCCGCCGAAAAGCTTCACAACCAGATCGTCATCACGGGCAAGAGCCGCCTGCTGCCGCCGCTCGCCACCGAGCTTCACAAGGCAGGCGCGGCCGTCGTCGCCATCGTTCAGGATCATGACCTCGCCACCGAACTCGACAAGCTCGACGTCACGGTCATCGTCGGCAACCCCGCCGATCCGCAGGCCATGGTCGCTGCGCATCTCAAGAACGCCGGCATGCTGATGATCCTCGACAACTCGACCACTTCGCTGCGCATCGCCGAAGCCGCCCGAGCTGTCAAGGGTGACACGCCCATCACGATCGTGGCTCCCGATCCCGGCATCTGGACCGACGTGCCCGGCATCGACGGCGTTCGCTTCGTGAGCAGCTATGAAAGCGCCGCCGAAAAGATCTCCGTCGACGTGAACACCGCCTTCGCCGAAAACGCTCCCATCGGCACCATCATCAACACGAAGCTCGCCGAGGCGACGGCCCGTGAGGAGGAACGAACCGAGAACACCGAAGACAAGGACAGGGATGAAACCACCGCTCCCGAACAGGCTTCCGTCTCCGTACCCCAGTCCGAGACTACAGGCGTTGCGCCCGCAGCACCCTCCGATGCCTCCATTGAGCTTCAAGCCTCTTCCGCTCCCTCCGCCGAAGCAGTCGAATCCGTTTCCCTCTCCGAAGGATCGGGAGCCGAAACCGCCGTGCCGACGGAAGAGAAGGCAGCAGGCGAAACGAAGGATCGTCCCAGCATCTTCAGCTTCCTGCGTCGCAAGCAATGACTGATTGCTCCCTGTCGCTTCCGCTAAAATGAACGGGCGCGGCCTTCACCATCCGTGAAGGCCGCGCCTTTTCTTATGGAGATTCTCATGACGACACTGCGAAGCGTCACGCTGGCCGTAACGGGCGGGATTGCCGCCTACAAGTGCTGCGAACTCGTGCGCGGTCTGAAAAAGGCCGGCATCGACGTACACGTCGCCATGACGGAGCATGCCGCCGCCTTCGTCGGCCCCATCACTTTCGAGGCGCTGACGGGCCATCCCGTCGCCCTCACGGAATGGGCGCCGGGTCCTCAGGGCTCCATGCCGCACATCGAGCTCAACCGCTCGAACGACCTCCTCATCGTGATGCCCGCTACGGCGAACATCATCGCCAAGGCCGCTCACGGCATCGCAGATGACCTCGTCTCCACCATGATCGCCGCCAGACGCCAGCCCGTCCTGTTCGTGCCCGCCATGAACCGCTTCATGTGGGAGAATCCCGCGAATCTGCGCAACGTCGAGCAGCTCCGAAGGGACGGCGCCCTGTTTGCGGGCCCCGCCTGCGGCTTTCAGGCCTGCGGCGACGTCGGTGCAGGACGCATGGTTGAGCCTTCGGAAGTCCTTGACCTGCTCCCCGGACTGCTTGCACCCAAAAGCCTCAGCGGAAGACGCGTCGTCATCACGGCGGGGCCCACCTTCGAGCCCATCGACGACGTTCGGGGCATCACCAACAAAAGTTCCGGACTTCAGGGATACGAAATCGCCCGCGCCTCCCGTGATGCGGGTGCCGACGTGACGCTTGTCTCGGGTCCCGTTCACCTTCCGACGCCCTTCGGCGTCAAGCGTGTTGACGTCACGACGGCCGCGGAAATGCTCGCCTCCGTCGAAGAAGCCCTCAAGGCAAACGGCGCGGACGTCTTCATCGGCGTCGCCGCCGTGGCCGACTGGCGCATCGCCACCGCCGTCAGCGGAAAAATGAAGAAAACGGACGGCCGCCCCCCTGAGCTTCGCTTTGAAGAAAACCCCGACATTCTCAGAACTGTCGGGACGCGCAGCGACGTAAAGCTCAAGGTCGGCTTTGCCGCCGAGGCTGAAAACCTCGAGGCCTATGCCAGAGGCAAGTGCATCTCAAAACACGCGAACCTGATCGTGGGCAACCTTGCGCGCACAGCCATCGGCAGCCCCGACAACTGCGTGCTCCTTGTAACGCCAGAGAGCGCCGAAGCCTTCGGGCCTGCCTCCAAGCGGGAGGTTGCACTGAAAATCGTCAGCCGCATCGCCTCCATGCTCAATTCTCAAACCTCACTCATTCAGAACCATGCAGATTGACGTCAAAATCCTCGACGAACGCATGCGCGAACGCATGCCCGCCTACGCCACGCCCGGCAGCGCAGGCCTCGACCTCCGTGCCCTTCTTGACGAGCCTCTCGTCATCAATCCCGGCGAAACCGTGCTGGTGCGCACAGGCCTCGCCATCCACATCGGAGATCCCGGCTATGCCGCCCTGATCCTCCCACGCTCGGGGCTCGGTCACAAAAAAGGCATCGTGCTCGGCAATCTCGTTGGTCTCATCGACAGCGACTATCAGGGCGAGCTGATGATCTCGACCTGGAACCGCGGTCAGGCACCCTTCACGCTCGAACCCTTCGAACGCCTCGCTCAGCTCATGATCGTGCCCGTCATGCAGGCGGACTTCCGCGTGGTCGATGAGTTCGACGAAAGCGAACGCGGCGAAGGCGGCTTCGGATCCACGGGCAGGGGCTGACCTCTCTCCAAATGAAACAGGCTTCCACACGGAAGCCTGTTTCATTTCAGTGATCTCAAACAAACGTCAGTCGCGCTCGTTCCAGTCCTGTTCGTCGTCCTCATCCTCATCGTCGCCGAAAAGGATGTCGTCGAGCGCCTGATGATCCTCAAGCGAAAGACCGCTCCTCTGGTCCCGCCCGAGAGAGTTGCTCGCGTCCACGACGAAGACAGGGCGGCGTTCGGACGAGAACATCACTTCAACGCGGACGCCTGCAGCATCCTCATACCCCGGGATGTCGTTGGCAAGCCTCCCATCGCCCGTCAGGCGGTCGGCGGCAGGACTCTGGAAAGCCTCGAGATATGCGTCGTGCAGAGAACGGTCGACCTCAATCCAGCAGCCCCATGTGAAGCTCGCATCGTCTTCGTAGGCGAGGGGAACCTCAACCACGCCGAAAAGATAGGTGCGGCCGTCCATTCTGGCAAAGTCATCGGTATGGACGGCGCCGCGGCGGTAGCGCTCGAGCGAATCCAGCATCCAGATCTCGTCCGGAAGCTTCATCTGAATGTCGCGGCAGAGCTCGTTGATTTCAGTCATCAGGCTTCTCCTTTAGGACCGTCCTCCGACAAACGGGACGGCTTCTGGTCATTGTAGTCGGCGGCAGGGATTTCAAACACCACTTCCTCACCGCCCGCATCGGTTCGGATGTCGAAGACGACCTTTCCACCACCCGCCAGGCGGCCGAACAGCAGCTCTTCGGCCAGCGGACGGCGGACCTTGTCGGCAATCAGGCGGCGCATCGGACGCGCCCCCATGTGCGGGTCGTAACCGTTTCTGGCCAGCCAGGCGCGGAAGTCCGCCGAATAGACGGGCTCGACACCTCTGGCTCTGAGCTGATCGGAAAGCTCGGCAAGGAATTTGTCCACGACGGACGCAATGGAATCCACCGAAAGCGGCGCGAAGCGCACCACGGCGTCGAGTCGATTGCGGAACTCGGGCGTGAAGGCCATCCTGATGGCCGCGCCGTCATCTCCCGTCCTGCTTCCGCCGAACCCGATGGTGTTGCGCTCCATCTCTCGGGCGCCCACATTGCTGGTCATGATGAGCACCACGTTTCGGAAATCCGCCTCGCGGCCGGAGGCGTCGGTGAGCTTGCCGTGGTCCATGACCTGCAGCATCAGGTTGAAGAGCGACGGGTGCGCCTTTTCCATTTCATCGAGCAGCACGACGCTGTAGGGATGCTTCGTCACCTGCTCGGTGAGAAGCCCGCCCTCGCCGTGTCCGACATAGCCTGGAGGCGAGCCGATGAGACGGCTGATCGTATGCGATTCCGCGTACTCGGACATGTCGAAACGAAGAAGCTGTACGCCGAGCGCTCCCGCAAGCCTGCGGGCCACCTCGGTCTTGCCGACGCCCGTCGGCCCCGTGAAGAGGAAGGAGCCCACGGGACGCTCGGGATTGCCGAGCCCCGAACGGGAGACGCGGATCGCCGAAACGATTCTGTCGATCGCCTCGTCCTGACCGAACACGGCGCTTCGAATGACCTTGTCGAGCGCGGCGAGCTCACCGTGCTCGCTCTCGGAAATCTGCTCGGCCGGAATGCGGGCCATGCGCGCGACGAGCTCGGGGAGCTTCTGCACGCCGACATCGATGGGCGTCTCATTCCCCGCCTCCCTGTTCATGCGGGCTGCGCCGCCAAGCTCATCCACCAGATCGAGCGCCTTGTCGGGGAAGGGCCTGTCCGTAATCCAGCGATCGGCCAGCGCCACGGCCCTTTCCGCAACCTCGGGCGCGTAATGCACGCCGTGGTACTGCTCGAACTTCGGAAGCACGCCCGTCACGATGCGCAGAGCCTCATCTCTGGAGACGGGCGCGAGCTCCACCGTCTGCAGACGACGCGTGAGCAGATCGTCCTTGCTGAAGGTCTGGCGCCAGGCACGGAATGTGGACGTCGTGATGAGGCGCAGTGAATCGTCGCCCGCCAGATGACCGAGCGCGTTGTACTCCTCCTGTGAGTTGCCGTCGGTGCCGTTGATCAGCATGTGCAGGTTGTCGATGAAGAGCACGGCTCCCGGCACCTTCTTGATGACAGAGACGATTTCCGAAAGCTTTTCGGCGAATGCGCCCTTGTAGCGGCTCGACATGGAGGAGGCGTTGAGCGCAAAGATGCGGAGCCCCCTGAGCGCCGCAGGCACGCGGCCCTCATGGATGCGAAGCGCAAGCCCTTCGACCAACGCCGTCTTGCCCGCGCCCGTCTCACCGAGGATCAGCGGCTTGTTCTTGCGCCTGCAACAGAGGATTTCGCAGATGCGCAGCACCTCGGCGTCGCGTCCGATGAGAGGATCAAGCTCCCCTCCTGCCGCTGCCGCGCTCAAATCGCGCGTGCACCCCTGCAGGTACTTTTCCTCTCGGCTCAGGCCCTTCGCCCGGGGCTTGTCCGTCTCCACCGCCTCAGCCTGATTCTCAGGCTCGTCTCCAGAATCGCTCCCGGCAACCCGGTCGGCTAGACGGAGGATCATCTTCTTAAGAGCCTCCGGAACCTCGTCACCGTCATGGAGATTGATGCGCACGACCTTCCCGCCGCGTCCGTCGGCAACGACCTCGCCCCAAGACTCCGTCCCGGCCGTCGCTGCGCCCTCTCCTTCTTCCCCCTCTTCCACCTCTTCATTCCTGGCCTCCTCGTCGGGACCTCCAAACAAGAAGTCATCGAGAAAATCCGCCATGAAGCCTGTGGTCGCAGGCGGCGTCAGCGTATAGAAGCCCTGAGGACCGTGAAGCACGGCATCACGCCTGCGAAGCTCGGCAAGCGTAACCCCCGCCTGATCCCAAGCCTGGGAAATGACGGACCCTGCCGACATCACCGTCTTGATGGCGATGAGAATGTCATAGACGTCGACGACGCGATCGCGGCGCCCCGCGCTCATCACGTGGATGCCTGCATTGGCAAGCCACGAAACGACGCCGGCATCCTCGATTGCATCGAATTCCGGCAGGTCCGCAAGCGTCATGGCCTCGCACGACTCCACCTTGCGACAGACGTCTTCAGCCTTGGAGAGCCACGCCTGATTGGCCTGCTCAAAGCGCTCGACATCAAACCCGGCCTGCGAGAGCGCGTCCAGCGTAGCCTGATGCCTGCACAGGAAGGCAAGGAAAAGAAGCGGAACCCAGTCATCGCTGGCTTCCTGCGCGCAGAAGAGCGTGGATCTGACGATCTCCTCCACGGCGTCCTGAAAACGATATTCCGTCATAAGCAGCTCCGGACAGTCAGAGGGAAAGGCCGCCGCCCTCGGCGGGCACGGCAATGCAGGTGAAGGGATAGCCGTCTCTGCGGGCCTCGCTCATGCATTTGGCGACAAGGCGAAGGGCCTTGACGCGCGGATAGACGCCTGCGATGCCCCTGCCCTGCTGATGCACGCTCCGCGTGACCGCCATGGCGTCGCCCGGCGTGCGCTCGAAAATGCGGATGAGTACGTCGATCACCCAGTCAAAGGGCGTGTAGTCGTCGTTCAGAAGAACCACCATCCAGCGATCGGGCGACCTTTCCTCGCCCCTTTCCTTTTCCGCGGCCGTGCCGCAGGAAGAATCCACAGTCATAGCTGCCTTCCCAGTGTCGTGTGATCCGTTGAAGCTCCCCTGTCTGAAGACAGAGTATTCACTTTGACCGTCAGACAGCTCTTTCAGGGGGCAAAGCCGCCTGAACGTCAC